>Ga0187817_10000666_pt1 | contig 15341 bp, 38 predicted proteins | sample NC_wetland_sal_i_17_FD_132431 | JGI IMG/M metagenome (GOLD analysis project Ga0187817, IMG submission 132431) | Wetland sediment microbial communities from Neuse River Estuary, North Carolina, USA - SO4_2 | ecosystem: Environmental > Aquatic > Freshwater > Wetlands > Sediment | place: USA...
GCCGACGGGCGAGGAGCTGGCCGGGCTCAACATCCAGTCCGAGTACTACTCGTTCGAGAACGCAGAGGCCGAGGCGTGACCATCTCCTGCGACTCCGACTGCGAGTGCGGGCGCATCTGCGACCGGCTCTACGAGCACGAGGGAGCGCACGACTGCCACGACGTGAAGTGCTCGGTCAACTCGCACACCGAGGACGAGGCCGTAACGTTGAAAGCGCGCGAGTGGCTCGACGCCTGGCTGAAGAAGCACGGGCTCGACTGGGAGACGATGACCCACGCGGAGCGGTTCAAGGCGACCGGGCAGATCCCGTGCGCCATCCGGTGCTGGCGGGTCGGGGTTCCGACCGGGGCCAAGCCGGGCGAGCGCTGCGACGAATGCGGTCGGATGCAGGACAAGCCGACCTTCTGGGAAAAACTCCCGCTCCCGGTGTAGACTCGGCGCATGTCGGACTGGGAACCGCCCACAGACCTCGACGCCGAGGTCTACGCCCTGTGCGCCGCGATGAACGCCCTACCGGGCATCGAGACGACGGGGAGCTGTTGTGGACACGGCAAGGCGCCGTTCCGCATCTGGTTTGAGACGGGCGATCTCAGAGGACGCGGTCTGGTCACGCTCGCGCGGGTCACATGCAGCCGCTACTACCCGTTCGATGCGAAGATCTACATCGATCACGGGGACATCCACCCCATTCACTTCATCCTCGAACTGCCAGTCGGGGCCTACGCGCAAGCCGACATGCTCGCGGCGGCCATCATGGATCACGTGCTCGACCGAACCGAGGGCTTCAACATCCTGCTCGACGACACGTCCTCGGCGTACATGTCGGCCTACATCGAGCCGCCCCCCACCCACTGCAAGGTCTGCGGCGCCGAGTACCGCAACATCCAGCACCCGCTCAAGCCGCTCGGCGTCATCATGCAGCGCCTGTGCGACTGCAAGCCCGTGACCACGATCCAAACCGACGAGCGGGGCAACTCCGTCCAGATCACGACTCTCGTGCCGCCCGAGAGGCCGTGAAGAGACCCGGCAACAACCTTCCCGACCACCTCGCAGTGCTCGGGTTCACGCACCTCAAGCCCTACAAGCCCGAGATTCGCCACATGCCGAGAGAGCACAAGCCGAACGTCTCCTGGGACCGCAACGCCTACACGATGGGGATCGCCCAGCGGCTCAAGGTCGACCCCTGGCGGGTCGACTGCGACTTCAAGGTGCGCCCCGGCGGCGGCTTCCTGTTCGAGATCCGCGTCGACGGCAGGGACCTCACCGGGGCCGAAGAGAGCCTCGTCAAGGAGTACCTCGAGGAAGCCTTCCACGGGATCAAGCCGCGCATCGAGGGCTGATGCCGGAGGTCGTCTCTCTCTTCGCCCGTGAGTGGGGCCTCCAGGCCATCGCCCACATGAACATGACGGGACACCACAACCTCGTGTGGCACTCGGCCAACGACTATGTGGATGGGGCACGGATCGGCTGCCCAGAGTGCAACACATGGTTCACGATCACGGTCTCGACTTTGCGCGCAGACCCAGACCCTCGGGCGCGAATCCTCGAAGATTTCCTGCGGACGACGTGGGGCCGGGACCGCATCCTCGAAGTCCTGACTGCGACCGCTGCCGCCAACCGGGAGAACCCGGACCGGGACGTCACGGAGGACTACCCATTCGATCCGCCCGAGCCCGAAAGGCCGAGGCGCACCGCGTGGGACCGGGTTCTCGAAGACGACTGATCTACTCGTCGTCGAACCACTCTGACATCGGGATGGGCTGCTCTCGGTCGACCGGGACGTCGTTACCCCAGACGCGCCATCCATCGGGGGCGTCCCGCGCGAAGAGTTCCAGGTAGGGCCCGTCGTACAGAGACTCGATCCGCCGACGGATCTCGGCGGGCTTTCGGGAGTGCTCCCCGATCTCGGCCAAGAGTGGCTCGCTCTCCGGAAAGTCGTCGAGGAGCACTTGCCGGACGCCCGCATCCTTGCGGGTGCGGCCTTTCCCTCGAGTCCCAACGAGCACGAGTTCGACGTTCGCGCGCGTGTAGAACCCCATCCCCATGAAGGGCTTGTCACCTTGCATCTTCACCCAGACGAAGGCGATCGTGCGGAACGTGAACCCCCAAGCGGCCATAACCATGAGGGCCTCCGGGAGTTTCGGCCCCGTCGCCCACATGAAGAGAACCGAGTTGTCCTCGGCGCACGCTCCGATGGGCAGAGCCGCGATCTCCTCGGGCTGCATCGTGGGGTACTCTTTCTCGACCGCACGGACCCGGTTGGTTTTGGCGACCAGCTCCGCTTTCCGGTACGCCCACGGAGGATCGGCGTAGATGACCGGGTACTTCTCGACGGGCAGCGGGATCGGCATGGGCGCGTCTACACCAGCGGTGTACCTTCTTGTATGCCCCGGCTCGACTTCAACTCGCGCCGAACCCCTATTAATGGAACGAAACACCTCCGTTGACTCGTGGGCGGATGAAGCGGGTGCCCTGGCCGTTGGGTGCTGAAAATAGACGGCCCTTCTTCATGCCGTACGAGCGCGCTCCCCTCACGACGTACAACCGCGGGTACCTCGACGGCGCCAAGTGGGCCGTCAACGTCATCTTGAAGCTCCTCGCGGAGCGGGGTCACGACGAGCTGGTCAAGATGGTCAAGGAGCGGTTCGTCGGTACGCGGACCATCGACGAATGAAGACGCTCGCGTACTGGACCGGGGTGCTCAGTCGAGCGGAGGCGAACGAAAAGACCGCCAAGCGCAACTTCCTCGTCTACCGCCCCTACGGGCTCGCGCCGAAACGGTGGAAGAAACTCCTCCACTCCCGCTGGTGGTGCGGGTACAACGCCATGCACTACCGAGGGCTGCGCAAGCGGTGGCTTCGGCACCGGAGGCTCGCAAGGCTTGCACGACGGGAGTTCGAGAAGGCCAGCCGGCGGGTCGCGTACGCCCAGGAACGCATCGCCGCTCTCGAAAAACTGACGGCCTGGGACCGTGTGCTTCGCGGCCCCGTGGTGTAAACTCGGGGCATGGCGAAGTACTCGTCCTGGCGAGAGGGAGCGGTTGCCGTCAAAGCTGCGAGGCAGGCGCCCGTCGTCGACGACGCTCCGGCCACGAGGCACGTGCCCAACAAGCGCGACACGAAGCGCTGGTGCAAGGGCAAGGTCGGTCGCGAGCACAAGCCCGCGGTCAAGACCTACTCAGAGCTGAAGAACTGGCAGGGCATCAAGGGGATGGCGACCGACATCTGGCAGGGCTGGGTCGTCCAGTACTGCACGGAGTGCGGCAAAGAGCTGGACCACTACTCCCCGCCGTGGGGCAACGTCGCCCTCTACCGCAAGCCGCCGCCCCCGCCGCCCGCTTGGGCCGAGGAGTACTTCGCAGACCACCCCGAGGCGAGGCCGGTCCAGCGCTCCGCATAGTTCCGAGGTGTGCCCTCGCGTCCGGGTCGGTAGCACCTCCCGACTTGCCAGGATCGTTGGGGTTTTGCGTCTAAGGTCAGTCTAGTACGCGTCCGGGGTGGCTCACGATCCAGGCGCCATGTCACCGCCGTCTCACCGGGCGCGGTGTATCTGACCTGGTGAGCCTCGCCCACGACTGGAAGGCCATCGCGCGCCGACCCAAAGAGAAGGTCAAACCTCCGAACGACAACGTCGCCGTGGACGAGATCCACGAAGACTGGATTGCGATCAAGGGGGACAGACACCCGGCGTACGCCTTCCAGATCCGGTGGGAGTACCCGACGGCGTTCGCCATCTTCAAGCTCAGGGTCATCGGCAAGAAGAGGACGCGGGACGGCATCGTGTACCTCACACGCGGGCACAGCACGCTCTACAAGACGCCGGGCATGGAGATCTTTCCCGAGGACAAGCCGAGCTACAAGGAGACCAGCAGCTACCCTCGCCAATGCCTCTGTTTCACGATCGAGGACATCGACCAGGCCATCTCGGCAACCCGCCTGTACCACATGGAGCGGCTGCGCACGGACCTGTCTCGGTACGCCACGCTGGCCGAGGAGGTCGCTCGCGCGATGAAGCAGGTGGACGAGTACATCCGCCACGTGCGCGACGACCCGGTCCCTTACAACATCCGTGATGGCCTCCCCAAGAAGGAAAGCAAGAGGACACGAACATGAAGGTCTGCGACATCACCTACGCCGAGGCCCTGAAGCGCCATCCCGCAGAGGTGAAGATGATCTGCACCCGGCTCGCTCGCGGCAAGAGCAAGAACAAGACGGCCAAGCCCGAGACCCTCGCCTGGTCGTACGAGTGCGCCGTCCGAATCGAAGGCAGCGGCACGTTCGCCGATCTCCTCTCCGGCAAGATGGACGCGGACGCCGCTCGTCGAGACGCCATGAGCCTCGACGCGAAAGTGGCCGACGAGGTTCGCCGGACGCACACGTCGCTCCAGGCCAGCATCGGTCGGTGGGCGGACTCCCAGAAGGTCCAGAACCCTCCCGAGGTCGAGGCCAACATCCGGCGCCGCCTGGAGACGCAGGCACGTGAGCAGGCCGAGTTCGACGCCCTTCCCGAAGAGGAGCAGGAGCGGCAGCGTGAGGAGCTTCTCGGCCAGCTCCGCGGAACGCCGGGGTTCGTCGAGCTACACCTGGAAGTTCCGAGACGACGATGAGCGACCCCTACAAGCGCGACGTCCCCGACAACTGGCAGGAGCTGCACAAGTGCTCGGGCGACCTGGACGAGAAGGGCCGGTGCCTGTTCTGTCAGATGAACGCGCCCGATGGGAAGGTCGGCAAGGCAGGCTTCGAGATCATCCCGTTCGACATCCCCGGCGTCTACGACGGAGCGCAAGAGCCCAACATCCTCATTCGCAAGCGCCCGAAGAACTAGCCCGTGGGGGAGCGTGCGATCACGTTCTGCGGACGGCTCGCGTCCACGGGAGAGGCGGCGTACCTCGGGCACTCCCACTGCCTGACGTGCCGTAAGTGGTGTCCCAAGTTCGCCCGCGCGCCGGAGGGGCGAACCCTATGCCCCGTCTGCCGTGGCGTCGGTTGCGGACGATGCGAAATGACCGGGCTCGAGCCCCCAAGTCGCCGGAACAGCTAACGAAACCTACCCGCTGGTCGAAATCCCCCAGACTCGATACCCAGACGGTGTATAAAAGGAGTATGGCTAGGAAGACGAATCGCAGGAAGTATTTGATCCAGGGTTCCGACGTGAAGCGGATCACCGGGCTCAAGTGGACGACGATCCAGTACATCATCTGGCGCTCGAGGTTCCGGTGGAACTCGCCGGGCGGCAAGGTGAAGGTCGGCAAGGCCAAGAGCCCGCTCATGCCGGTCAAGGGTCGCCGCTACTCGGTCAAGGCGGTCTGGGACGTCAACGACCTCATCCAGCACGACCCCGTTCGGTTCCGCAAGCTCGGGACGCAGAACGCGTGGACGCGGCTGCACTACGACCTCAACGACTTCGACTGAGCCATGGGCCTCGACATAACGGCCTACCAGAAGGCCAAGCTCGTCAAGGCCGTGGCGTCCCCCGCGGAGCTGCGAACGCCGGGCTTCAAGTTCCCGGCCACCGCGATCTACCTCCACACTATCCCGGACTTCGCCGAGCGGTGCGACGGGATGCCCGAGGGCTTCTACCGGATGACGGGGAAGCAGTACGGATTCCGCGCCGGCCCCTACAGCTACTACAACCGCTGGCGCCACGAGCTGGCTGAACTCGTGGGGACGACCGCTAGGGCGATCTGGGACGACCCGAAGCCCGGACCGTTCGTCGAGCTGATCAACTTCGCCGACAACGAAGGTTTCATCGGGTTCAAGACGAGCGCGAAGCTCGCAGAGGACTTCCGGAGGTTCGCGTCCAAGGTCGGGGACAACGGGGACTTCGCCGAGGGCTACCGCGACTGGCAGCGAGCGTTCGAGCTTGCGTCAGAAGGCGGCGTCGTTCACTTCCACTGATTGCTCTCGGTAGGCATGAACGTGGGCAAGATCGGCAAGCTCATCGACGCCAGGTACGGGGACGTCGCGCGGATCACGCTGCCTACCAGCGAGCCGTGGCCGGAGAGCATCCTGTACGAGGGGCGCGTCTTCGTGCTCTACTCCGTCGCGCGTCCCGTGAGCGCGGTGCCCGACATGGAGATGTACCGCGAGGTGAGCTGCTTCAAGGTCCCGGCGTGAATCACCCGCTGCCCATTGGTCACAGGGGCTACCACTTCTGCGTCTACGGGGACGCGGAGTTTTTCGGGAAGACCGACACGCGCGTCTGGCCCAAGCAGGTGCTGATTCGCGAGGGCCTCGAAGTCGGGGACGCATGGCTCGTCTTGAGGGGCATCCGCATCACGGGTGTCTGTGTCGTGGGCCTCATCCGCACGGGTCGGCGGCTGGTCTGGGAGAACGCGAGCTACAACCCCGACCCCAACCCGCCTGGCAACTGGGGCACGGTCTCCCAGAAGGGCGGGCTCGCATGGTGGTCGCCGGTCAAACGCAAAACGTCGTGGGAGAGGATTGCCGGTCCCATCCGCTCTGGTGTAAAGAAGAGCTGTGCCCAAACTCGTTCGCGACAAGATCCCGGCGATCATCGGCCCAAACGCGAAGTACCGCGAGGCGAGCGCAGACGAGTACAAGAGAGCGCTCGCCAACAAGCTCCTCGAAGAGGCCAACGAGTTTCGCGACCAACCGTCGGTCGAGGAACTCGCCGACGTCCTTGAGGTCGTCGCGGCCATCACGCGTGCCTACGGCTGGCCCATGATGACGGTCACGCAGGTCCGCATGGACAAGGCCGAGAAGCGCGGCAAATTCGAGAAGCGGTACATCCTCGAAGACCCGCCCGGTGTAGACTCCATGGGTGGGTAAGAAGTACGTCATCCCCGGCACATGCGCGCTCTGCGGGTGCGTTCCAGGCACGGTCAGCCGGCCTCTCAAGCCAGCCGAACGCCGGGAGCTTCTCGACCGGGGGTACAAGCTCGACAAGAACGTCCACGGGGACGACATCGCCTCTCCCCCGAAGGACGGGCGCGACTTCAACGACGCCCTCGCGCATTACCACCGGGCCGTGTGCGCTCCTCTCGGGTACCCGACCTGGCACTCGTGGGTGTTGAACTTCGACCTCCCCGACCCCGAGCCGCCCCTGGCCCAGCCGGTCGAATTCGCTCAAACCGTGTGGCTCGTGATGTGGAACGATCCCATCGAGAAGCGACGCTCAACCGAGATCTACGCCTCCGAGGAGGTGGCCCGAGACGCGCTGACCTACATGACTGAGCGGTACGGACCCGAGGCGAATGCTGTTCTCGTCTGGCAGGAATGGCGCCAGCGTGTCACGCCTCACAACGCCTGGGACAAGATCCTCTACCACCATACTTTCGATACGGACGATACGGTGACGACATGATGCGGCAGATCCTCAACGTGGACTTCAACACGAGCCAGAACATCTGGGTCATCCAGCTCGGCTTGCCCGACGGCCAGCGGGGCGAGGCCAAGTTCACTCCCGACGCCTTCAAGTCCATCCGGCAGTGCCCCATGGGCCAGTTCCTTCTCCACGCGTGGCTCGGGCGCGCGAACATGCACGTCCCCGAGATGGTGAAGCCTCCCGAAGAGCCCAAGCCTCCCGAGGAAAAGGAGAAGGTCGCGTGACCTGCACGTGCGCCTACTACGAGCCCGGGTTGATCTCGTACGAGAACCCCAAGTGCCCCGAGCACGGTGACGAGGCCAAGAAGAAGGCGGAGGAAGCCCGAGAGCTGACCCGCCAAAAGCTCCGCGATGCCGGCGTCACCGAGTGGGACCTGCGCGCCATCGGGTTCTTCCCCAACGGCTCGCGCGCTCGGCTGTGAGCTGGACCCTCACAACCACGGGCGGCGGTGGGTTCGAGAAGGGAATGATCCTCGACATCAGCGGCAAGCAGCACAAGATCTTGAGGGTCGTAAGCGCGAGCGAGGTTGTCGTCCGCAGGACCTTCCGCCAGTGGCTCTCCGACGTGTGGAACGTAGTCTTCTTCTGGGTGTTCGACTGATGCGTTGGGATCTCCGGCCTCACCAGCTCCAGCACATTCGGAAGGCGATGCACGCCCTCGACCCCGACGCGTGGCCGCCGCCCTACGAGTACCTTGGGCGCCCCACCTCGTGGACCCGCATCACCCGCGAGTACGGAGACCCCATCCGCCATCGGCACTCGTGCCCCGAGTGCTACGACTCCTGGATCTGCACGTACCCTTGCACGTTGGAGCCGGACCTGGAGGACCGTGGGGAGCCGTTCGGGTCCCACACCATTTGTGACCAGTGCGAAGAACGCCTCCTACGAGAGCGGATGTACAACGAGGCACTCGTGGAAGGGAAACTTGGAGCATGAGCGACATCCACCTCTGCAACTGGTCGCAGCAACCGGACGTCCAGATCGCGTGCGACGGTTCCTGGACGACCCCGGCGATCCGCTTTCAGAAGGCGGAGCAGGCGGCCACAGGGATCAAGGACGTCCACAAGGCCGACGACGGGCGGCTCTACACGTTCGACCGCCGAAACGTGACGTGCCCGAAGTGCAAGTCGGTGTAAACTGATCCTGACCTACGTTGGCGTGAAGCCCTGCGTCGCCCGACTGCAATAACCGGGGTCACTCTGATCCAAATCGTCCGGACGGGTATTACATGAGGGAGGGCGCGGGAGAGAGCGTCTGCGGCTAAAGAATCTGCAATCGTACGGTGTTGGGTCGCGTTGGTACGGTCTCCCATGCCCGCCGGGGAGGGAAACAAAAGGCGGGCATCAAACTCATGCAACGCACAGCCGACTACTGGAAGAAGAAGCTCGCCGCCGCCCGCGAGGAGGTCAAGACCCTCCAGCAGAAGCTCAACGCGAAGAAGGCCGAGTCGGAGGCCGTCGCCGTGTTCGTGTGTGCGCGAAGCCAGTCCAAGGAGTCGACGTGGCACAAACGGCTGGCGAAGGTCCGGGCCAAGCGCAAGATGCGAGCGCGGCTGGCGATGCTCCTCACGACCAAGATCCCGTACTACGAGGCGCGGATCGAAAGTCGCACGAAGCGCACGGCATTCGATGCCGTCCAGAGCCCCTTGGTGTAGAGTCCGCGCATGAGCGACAGGCGGCCCGAGTCGGGTGCGATGAAGTTCGGCGAAGACTGGACGGGCGTCTTCTTCCGCGGGGACACCGCCTTCCACTACGGCATCGCCCTGAAAGAGCTTCTCGAACAGTTCCCCATCCCACCGGCAGACGACCAAGATTCCTCGCCAGCCTTCGCGAAGATGATCCTCAAGGGTCTCGTCGACGACCTCCTGTCGTGCGACGAGCGCACGATCCGAGAGCAGAACACGCCGGTCCAGAAACTTCGACCGTTCGACGAGTGCGCATGGCCAGGAACGCTTCAGAAGAAGTAGTGGCCGACGCTCGCGGACGCCCGCTCCTCGTCGGAGACCTCGTCCAAAGCTCACGCTTTTTTGATCAAGCGTGCTTCCATCTCGGGACGGTCACGGAAGTCGATCCCGAGTCGCAGACCATCACGGTCCGCCACAAGAAGTCGTGCTGCGAGCCCGGTCGCGTGTCGTCCAACTGCAACGCGTGGATCTGGACGAAGGTCGACCGCCTCTTCAAGAGGCAGACCGCGTGGGAGAAGATCCTCGCGGACGACGACTGACCTGGTGTAGAGACCGGGCCATGGCGCAAGACCCCGTTCATTTCGACGCCGGCTCTTGGTGGTTCTACGAGGAGGACTGGTCCCACCGCCAGGGCCCGTTCGCGACCGAGGCCATCGCACGAGCGGCGCTCAACGCCTACGCCAAGGAGTTCCTCGCAGAGCGAATCGTCGACCCCGAAGAGGAGCGCATCTGATGCCGCTCTACACGCTCAGCCCGTGGCAGCCGGGGGAAGGCGACTTCGCCGCCGCCGAGGTACGCATCACGGACAACGGGACGGTCGTTCTTAGCCTTGCCGCCGAAGGCGTCGCCCCGAGCCAGTGCTGGGCGTGGCTCGTCCACCCGGCCTCACGCCTCCCCTACCGCCAAGGGGTGAACCTCGGCTCGGACCTCGACAAGGAGACCGCCCGCCGGCAAGCCGACGCGGCAGCCGAGGCATACGGGTACCACCTGGACAACCGGATCTCGGACGCTCCCGCCGTCGCCCGGCGGATCGTGAACATGTCCGTGGGGGCCGCCGCCGTGTTCGCCCAAGGGGCAGGCATCGTGTTCCGCATCGGGTCGGAGAACGGGCGAGGGCGCCAGCTTCACGACGACCGCAACCGAGACCGCGTGACTGTCACGGTCATGGACGGCATCGTGGTAGCGGCGACCGTCGGCTGAACGGTGTACTCTTCTTGAGGTGAAAGACCCCGAGGACATCCTGGGTCGCCTGGCTTCGCCCGACCTCTCCGAACACGATCAGCTCCTACTGGAGAACGAGGCCCTGCGCGCGTGCGTCCAGAAGTTCGCCGGGATGCGTAGCGAGAACACCTACATCTCCAGCCAGGTCGAGCGGTGCCGGCACGCCCTCAAGCTCATCGCCAAGCGACACAAGGCGGTCAAGCCACGGAGTGAGATCGAGGAGGCGTGCTTCTTCGTCATCAACGCAGCGACCGAGGCGAACATCCGCAACCCCTCCATCGAGATCCATCGGTACGCCAAGGACGACTGGGACGCGTTCATCACGGGGTTCGAGAAGCCGGAGTTCATCGGCGTGGGCTACGGCAACACGCCGATCGAGGCTATCCGTGACCTGCTCGCGCGAACCAAGGTCTTCCTCGCCCGGTGCAAACGGGGCGCCCTCCGCAGCCCCGTCAAGTCGGTGTAGACTCCGCTACGGGCATGACCAACAACATCAAGCGCCCACCGATTCGGATCAGCCACACGAAGCTGAAGCGGTGGAACGAAGAGAGCCCGTACAAGTCCCTTTGCCCGACCTGCGAGACGGGCCCGCTGCTCATCGTGCGGGACCATACTTCCGGTCGGCTCACGAACGTGGACCGTTGTCTTGGGTGCGGGCAGATGGTCATCTACCTGGACGCCACCATCAACGACGAAGCCCTCCTCGACGTCGCAGGAATCAGGAACGAGAACTAGATGAAGACCAAGCGCGACCTCCCCACGGACTTCGACGGGATCATCCCGGCTGGGACGGAAGTCACCCTCGTCGAGCTGCTCGACAAGCACAAGGGCGTCTGGATCGGTGAGGCTCGCATTCCCGACGAGAAGCTGGTCGGTGGGGCGCGCTTCGCGACCTTGACCGTCCAGAAGTCCGACCTAGAGGAGTAGCCGTGCCGCACAAGCACGACTCGGCGTGTCTATACCTTCTCGAGGAACTTTTCGGTTCCGAAGACGACGTGTACTACGCGCCGAGGCGAGTGGGACCTCCGCCAAGGCCCAGGCTCACGACTCGCATCCGGCACTGGCTCGGTCTTGCGCCGCCCGACGAGCCCAAGGACTTCGAGTGGGACTAGCCCGGTGTAGACGGGCGCATGCTCATCGACCTGACGCTTCGCGGTCCAACCATCCACGTGGGACGTTACCCGACGACGCTCGCGATCCTCCTCGACACGGGCGGGCATCCTACGGAGCCGAGAGGTCGCCCCGAGTGCGGCCTGTTCACGGGACGGGACCGAACCTTCCGCGAGCTGGAGCGCGAGGTCCGATGCCCTGAGATCGTTCCCGAAGAGGACCGAGGGCGCGAACCCGGGTACGAGCCCAGGCTCGCTGACTCCGGCGTCCACCTCTACCTCCTCGATCGGCCCGAGACCCAAGCGCAGATCAACCAGACGCTCCAGTACCACTACCTCGCGGTCACGTGGGAGAACGCGCTCGATGTCGCCTACTCACGGGCGGTCGTCATCGGGCTCACCGAGTCGGGCGGAACGCACATGCCGGAGCACCAAAACCTCTATCCGGACGAGGCGCCGTCGTGGTGGCTCCACATCGGCGGGATCGGCACGATCATCCTCGACGACTACCAGCCGGGCTACCTCACACGCACCGGGACTGCACAGGTGCTCCGCCCGGTGTAGAAATAGTCCATGGCTCTCGACAGGTTCGTCTGGTGGAAGACCAAGCGCCGTCCGACCCGTGACGAGATCGGCACCGTCCTGAGGGGCTTCTTCAAGGGGTTCGGCGCCCGCGTCACGTGGAACCAGGACAGGTACTTCATCAAGCTCCCCGGCGAGATCACGCACCCGCTCAACCGCATCAAGGGCGCCTACAAGCAACACGGGCCCGAGAAGGGGTTCGAGGATCGGTGGATCGAGGTCTGGCCGAGCAAGGACGGCAAGTGCCTCGACGTGATGACCCGCATGCAGGACGAGGTGACGAACGCCCTCGCCGAGGGCCTCGCTCAGCTCTTCGCCCGTTTCTGGGAAGGCCGGCGCGATGCCGACTTCATGGGCTCCGAGGCCCGCGAGGCGAGGGACATCCTCCGCGAGGGCCTCAAGTACCACGAGCACGATGGGCACAACATGCCCAAGAAAGTTGCCCGCGACGCTCTGGAAGCTCTAGGGATCGGGCGGGACGATCAACCTTAGTCACCAGAGGAGACCGGCGTGACGCAGAAAGAGAAGGTCGTGGAGTACGTCCGGAACAACCCGGGCAAAACCGCCGTGCAGATCGCCAAGGCGGTCGAGTTGAAGACGAACAACGTGTCGAGCATCCTCATCAAGGGGTTCGACTCCGGCATCTTCACGCGCAAGAAGCCAGACGGCGCCAAGGGCTGGGTCTACTTCGTCGTCTAGTCTTCTTGTGCCGCCGCTCCGGCGTGGACGACGAGACCGCGATCAAGGTAGCTCACAAGTTTCGGTTCGCCGCCGAGGTGGACCGAGGGACGAGCTTCGCCGGGGACGCGGACGCGGTCTACATCGCCAGCCAGGTCGTGCGCACGGGCAAGTGCCATCGGCAGTTCACCGAGAAGCACAAAGCCAAGATCGTCGAAGCACACCTCGCCCGCTACAACATTGGCATCGTGTCGATGGAGACCTGGGCGTGGGGTCTCGTGTTCGAGGGCAGCTCGTACTTTCAGAAGTGACCCCCGGTGTAGACGGCGCCGATGCCTTTCTCAGAGCCGCCGTCGCTGGCGTTCCTCGAAGAGCTGCGGGAGCGCGCCAGGCGCTACGGGTGGTCAGGGGACTACGGCGAGATTCAAGCGTTCGTCGAAGCGCTCTACAAGCAGGCCGGCGAACCCGTGACCCAGAGCGACCTCGAACCGTACAACGAGGACTGATGCCCCTCGTCACCCGCGCCGGCCCCGGTTGGGCGGAGAAACTCGAGACGCTGCCGCCGGGCGACCACGTGGCTGTCCTCACCGGGACGTGCGCCACGGGCATCGTGGGTCGGCTCGCCGGTCTCGAGCTTCGGGACGCCATCGCCGTGCTGCTGCCGGGGCCAGGCGTGGGCCTCGTGTTCCTCTTCCGCAAGCCCATCGTGGAGCCCACCCTGGCCGCCCAGGTGCTTGCGACAGGGACCGGCGGGCTCAACATCGGCGCCTGCCGGGTCGGGCTCACCGGGGGCACGAAGCGGAGCGGGCAAGCCCCGCGCGACCTCCGCGAGGATGGCGTCCAGGACAGGTCCACCATCGGACGGGAGTTCCGTACGGGCCACACCGTCGTCGAGTTGTTCGGGACGGGCCGGTGGCCGCCCAACGTCCTGCTCGTCCACGGGGAGGGCTGCCAGAGGGTCGGAACCCGCCAAGTCCAGGGTAACGGGCACTGGCCCAAGGCCCGCAAGACAGGCGGCATATCGACCGGCGGGCACGCCGGCCAAGACGACCTCGACGAGCGCCACGCCGACGAAACCGTCCCCGACTGGGTATGTGAGGAAAGGTGTCCTGTCCCTCGGCTGGACGCCCTGAGCGGGGACCGTCCGTCGACGATGACCGGGCGGGCGGACCCGAGCGTGGCCCACGCGCACCCGAGCGACGCCGAGTCCCCGCACCAGCTCTACGGCAAGGGGATGGGGGCCGCCGGCACCCGTGTCTACGCCGATTCGGGCGGGGCCTCTCGGTTCTACCCTCAGTTCGAGTCCCTGGACGATCTGCAAGCATGGCTCGCGAATCTGGTCGGGACGCCCGATCCGGCCCTAGTGGTGTAGAAGAGGATCGTATGCCCGACCACCATTGGGAAAACGCCCGCCACATCTGGCGGCACAATTCGCGGCCCGTACGCCGCCAGCCTGCCGAAGGCACGCTCGCCGAACGAACAAGCGAGTGCGTGCTCTGTCGCGTCACGTTCGTTCCACGATACCGGACGCCGCTGGACCTGCGGGACATGATCGTCTGCCCGCCCTGCCGTGTGCGGGAGCTGGAGTACAACACGAAGTCCAGGCGGCGGGACGAAGAAGAGTACCACCCCACGCGGCGGGACGAAGAGGAGTACCACCCCGCGATCCCGCGCCCCGAGGCGTATGATCCGCCGCCGGCCCGTCGCCGCCGCTCGCCGGTCAAGAAGACCAAGCCGAAGGACAAGAAGCCCGTGACCCCAAAGAAGGACGAGCGCCCGACGGCGTGGGACCGGATTCTCGACCCCGTTCTCTCGGTGTAGGAACGCCGCATGACAAACCTGACGGAGTTCCTCAGGAAGTACCGCGCCTACTCCTCGACGGAAGAGAAGGCCAAGCTCGCGCGCATGTTCATGCTGGCGGACCTGCATCCCCTCTCGGTGATCTGGCAGGTCGGCAGCTACCTCTCGTGGACGACGTTCCTCCGCTCCGAAAGGCTCGCACCCCCGGCCTACCTCGCGAGCTTCGAGGAGGCGATGAAGCTCTACTCGCGTGCGACCGTCGAGCGCATCGGAGCAGATGCTGCCGTCGCCCTGGCCCGCATCGAGCCTCACCTGCGCGACGCCACCCTCAAGCGGATCAACTCGTACATCAAGGTCCACGGGATGAGGCCGCACTTCCGCATGGTCTACACGTTCGTCCGAGGTCTCCGCGCAACGGTCGTCGTTCGCCAGAAGGGCAAGACGATGCACGCGATGCGGCACTGACCAGTGGACCGGCACATCGAGATCGTCAACGCGGCGGTCGCGTTCCACAGAGCGCTCTGGAAGCTCCGAGCCACCTTGAACGAGAGCACGGAGCAGGTTCTCGCGCGCAAGAAGGTCCCCGAGACGTGCCAGCGGCAGTTCGACAGCTTCCGCGCCGAGCTGGCCATCCTTCGCAAGGCGTGGCCCCAATTCACTGAAGCTCAGTGCGTGGATGTCGCCACGACCATCACGCAAGCGGCGTCGGTTGGGTTGATGAACGAGCTACGCGCTGGGCAGCGGAGCCGCAAGCCGCACTTCTCAGGACCATCGACGATCCGGTGGGCTACGAAGGCAACGCTCATGTGGATGTTCCATGTGGCCGAACGGCACATCTCCACGGAGGAAGTCGACAAGATCGTCCTGAACGTCGAGGACGGGCCCCTTTCCTCGAACAAAGCGCAGCGGCTCCGAGACTCC
>Ga0187817_10000667_pt1 | contig 15338 bp, 17 predicted proteins | sample NC_wetland_sal_i_17_FD_132431 | JGI IMG/M metagenome (GOLD analysis project Ga0187817, IMG submission 132431) | Wetland sediment microbial communities from Neuse River Estuary, North Carolina, USA - SO4_2 | ecosystem: Environmental > Aquatic > Freshwater > Wetlands > Sediment | place: USA...
CGTGGACCGGGTCACCGGATAATCCGAGCGCCGCGAGTGCCATCCGTGCCATTACCCGTGCTATCGGTGCAGCTAGCGCGTGCGCTGCGAGGGAGCATGCCCCTCGTAATGCGTAGGTCATCGGTTCGATTTCCGATGGGTGGCTGCGTCGGCTTGGCCCGACCTGTGGCCGCCCGTGGCCTGTGGGTACAGCTTCACTATCGGGGTGAGTTTCGCTCGCCAGGTTGTCGGGCGAATCAACGTCCCTCTGGCCCGATGACTCGTAGGCCGTCCTGCGCCGCGAAGTCCTCAAAGTCCTTCACGTTCAGCGTGGCGAGCGGCAGTTCGGCGACAATGCAGCAGGCCGCGATCCACGTGTCATTGATCGGCCTGGCACGACCGCGTTGCTCAGCCAGGATGCTGAGCTGGCCCCACTTCCACGCAACTCGCTCGTCGTAGGGCAGGATCACGCGGCGGCCGAGCCAGGTCACGAGCTCAGTCCGGGCGCGGGTTCCCCAGTGACGCTTCTCCGCCCAGCGGGCCAGCTCGCCGACGGTCACAAATGTTACGCATATCTCGTTCCCGGCCAGCCGGGCGGCCAGCGGCGCAGGCAGCCGGCCCTTGTAACCCAGCGATGCGACATCCGTGTCGAGGACGATCCGCGGCACTGGCTAGGCCATGTGCTCATGCCGGAACTCGTCCAGGTCAGCCAGGAACTCCTCCAGCTCCTGGTCTGATTCGAAGACATCAGCTCGCAGCTCGTCGGCCGAGGCGATCGGGCGGACGCCCTTTCGGCGCGCCTGCTCGTCCAGCTCAGCGGCATAGGAGCCGGGCTGCGGCTCAGCAGAATCCGCAACGCTCACGACCGGCCTCCTTATCGACCTAGACCGCTTCTTACATTATCGCTAGTAGTCGGATGTCATGAAGCGTGCCGCGAGGGCCTGGCATTGCCGACCCGCCGGATCGCGACACGGATACCGTACCCGCAGCGAGGTTACACACAGTAGTGGGATGATGGGACGTATGGGCCTCGGGCGTGGAACGGTTCGTGGGACGGCGCGCCGGATAATCCCAGCGCAGCGAGTGCCATCAGTGCGATCACCCGTGTCATTCGTGCAGTTAGAGCGCGTGTTGCACGAGGCCGTACTTCTTGTAAACGGCAGGTCAGCGGTTCGAATCCGCTCACCGGCTCCCGAAGGTTTTCACGTTTCGGTGGGGACCATCTTCACGTAGGGTCTGACATTCCGGTATGCGCCGCAGCGAGCTGTGCGGCCTGCAGATCCACGACGTCGACCTGGACCGGGCCCTGGTGCACGTCGCCTTCAACTACGTGGTCCGCGGCAGACAGCGCGTCCGCAAGGACACCAAGACCCACCAGGACCGCTGGCTGGCCATCGATCCGGACACCTGCGCTCCGCCGCCAGCCGGGCATCCCGGCCCTCCCGCCGGACAACCACACCCCTGTCCCCACAACCTTGCCATCGCTCAGGTCAAGGTTCGGTGCCGCGCGCCAACGGGAACCCAGTTTTGGTGTCAGCCGCCTTATGAGATGGTCGCCCGATGGCAGCCACGTTATGCTTCGCTCCATCACGCTCGTGGGAGGCGCCGTGATGACAGAGCCGGGAGACGAGACACCAGCAGTCGCAGGAGAACCAGGCCACGGTCCGATCCGCGCACCTCATGCCGACCGCGAGCAGGTGACCACCGCCTCGGTCCAGCCTCTTGAAGAAAATGCTCCCGCCGGGGTAGATCCCGCCCGCAGCCAGGCTGAGCGCGACGCTCCCCAAAGCGAGCAAGAACGAATCAAGAAGCCGCGCCGCCGGCGCATCCGCAGAAGCGTCGTCGGCTTGCTCGTCGCGCTTTCCTGCCTGCTGGTGCTGCTGTCCACCACGGAGGTGTGGGCGCACCGGACCCTGCTCAACACCGGCGCGTTCGTCGGCACGGTCGCGCCCGTCTTTGAGAATCCGGCTGTGACCTCCGCCGTGGCGGCGCGCGCCACGGATCAGCTCTTTACCGAGCTCAATCTCCAGGCCCGGCTGAAAGATGCGCTGCCTCCCAAGGCCAGTTTCGCGGCTGCCCCGGTCGTCAATGCCACCAAGGGCTTCGTGGCCGGTCAGCTGGCCAACGTGCTGGCGTCCCGCCAGTTCCAGGCCATCTGGACCGCCACGCTGACCTCGATGCACCAGCTGCTGGTGGCGGTGTTGCGCGGCCAGCATACGGCGGCTGTTTCCACCTCGGGCGGCTACATCGTCCTCAACACCGTCCCCCTCATCAACCAGGCCCTGGGGAAGGTGTCGGGCCTGGCCTCTGACTTGACCGGCAAACCCGTGACCCTGCCCACCATCACCAGCGCCGACCCGCCCCAGCAGGCGGTGACCAAGCTGTCCAAGGCCCTGGGAGTCACCCTGCCGAGCGACTTCGGCCAGATCACCCTGGTCAAGTCGAGTGACCTGGCCGAGGTCCAGCGAGGAGTGAAGGCCTTCGACCGGTTCACCCTGGTCCTGCCCTTGGTCACGATCCTCCTGATCGCCCTGAGCCTGTGGCTGTCGGTGAATCGCCGCAGAACCTTGCTCCAGCTGGCGGTGGGCGTGTCCTTGTTGATGATCGTGGAGAGGCGCGTCACGCTCCACGAGCAAAGCGCGCTGGCCAGCGGTGCTCACAACCCGCAGGTCGCTCAGATTGTTCTCGGTGATCTGCTGCACGGATTCTTCGTCCTCACCGCATGGGTGCTGGGCGTTGCTCTGGTCGTCCTGGTCATTGCCGTGCTGAGCGGGCCGTACCGGTGGGCAGTGGCCCTCCGCTCGTCGGTGAAGCGGACCTGGCTCAGCATCGCGGCGGGCAGGGGTGGCGACCACCGGGGCGTGGTCGCCTGGATGGCTTCTCATGCGGCTGGCCTTCAGCTGGCAGGCGCCGTGGTCGCCGGGATCCTGCTCCTGATCGTGAGCGTGTCGTGGCTCAGCTTCCTCATCGTCGGCGTGCTGCTCGCCGCCTACGAGGTCTACCTCCAGCGGATCAAGCCTCCCCAGGCCGATGAAGCACCGCCCGCGTCCAGTCCCGGCAACCAGGCGGGTTCCTCGTCTCGCGCTGGCGAAACCTAGGCAGAAGTCATCGAATCGATCACATCGCGTCTCCTGCCTCCGTCCGGGCGACCAGCCCGGCGCTTGGCGTGCCGAAGGCGCGCCCTAAATTCCATTCGGATATGTACGCCCGGCAGATACCGTCCATCTCAGCGTCGTGCTGCCAACAGGCCTGATCGTATTCACCGAGCGCGGAAGCGAAGGTATCTCGGGACTGGTAGAGCCTGGCTTCGTAAGCTGGGCGTCTCCTCCCGCAGCCAGGCGGTCACCCGGTCACAAGACCTTGGCCTCCTGGAGCGGTGATAATCCGCCTTTCATACCGTCGGGATGATGGCACCCGGCCCGGCACGAGGTGCAATCGATGAAGGCCCGGCGGCGAGCGGAGCGATATGGGCCAGACGGTGAGATTCCAGGAGATCTTGTGCAGGCTGACGATGATCGATGAAGGCTTCGTCGAAGACCAAGCCGTGCTCGGGCTCGGCCTGAGCGGGGTATCAGCCCTGGATGCCAGGACCGCGGCGCTATTGCGCCTGGGGGCGTCGGCGGCGATCGGGGCACCGGGGATATGCCTGGAATGGAGCGCTGGCCGTGTCGCTGGCAGCGGGCGCCACCGAGGAGGAGATCGCCGAGGTGCTGCTGGCGATCGCTGACCGCCAGATCCGTAGCCGAGAGCAGCTGACGCTACTGAGCCGCGCGCACGCGGCCGAGCAGGTGATCAGCGTCGTCACGGTCGAGACGGCAGAGCAGTCCGCGTGACTGAGGCATACATCTGTAGCGGCGATAACGGGCGACCGCACACGCCACTGTCCGGATAAGCGTTATGCCTCGGTCTGATCTGCACCGCTATCGGTGACGGCGGTCTGGTGCATGTTCAGGCGTTCCATGGGCTGCCCGGTGACCTCAGCGATGAGGTCGAAGTCCATATCGAGATGCAGCACCGTAAGCCTGGCGAGTTCAGCAGTCGCTGCGATGATCAGATCCGGTATTGAAGGCGCACGATGCTGGCCCCGGTCCGCGAGCAGCGTCAAGATCTCCACCGCCCGGTCCTCGATGGCCGGGGTCAGGTATTCCACCGGCATTGACGACAGCGGCGGCCGCTGGGACGCTGCCCGGAGCTCTGAGCCTGACCGGGCTGAGTAGCCGGTTTCCAGCCGGGTGACGGTTGTGATCCGAACCAGTCCGCGTTCGATCCGCGTGGCCCACTCCGCGGCGTCCGGGCTGGCGGCCAGGCGGACCAGCGCGGACTTATCGATCAGCCAGGTGGTCACTTCCAGGCCTGGGACATCACGTCCGGATCGGCCAGGTCAGCGAAGGTGCCGGCGAAACGCGTCAGATCCTCCACGCTGACCGGGGAACCCGGTGTGGCGGCGTCTTGCGCCAGGCGGCGGCGTACGTACTCGCTCCGGGACAGGCCCAGGCGCCCAGCATGGGCATCTAGTGCCGCGATGACCTCATCGGGTACATCGCGGATCAGTACATCGGTCATCCCCGCCTCCAGGTGATATCCCATGATAGCGTGATCGCCGGATTGCCGCGTCCAAACGCACTCTCGTGCCGCGGCCGGGGTCGAGCGTCGCGGGTCTGGCAGGACCTTTGGCCGGTCACCGGCTAACAGACTGTCAGCAAGGCTGCGGCCATCAAGGAGAACGTCTCCGCGACCAGCTCGGGTCGGGGGGCCCGTGCGCGCACGCCGGGCCGCACTCACAGCGGGCCGCCTGACCAAGACGCAACGGGACGCGCGCACACGGGCGCAGGCAGCGCACAGCCTGTTTCATGGGCTGCGAGTGTTCAGTTCACGGCCCCTGTGTCAAAGGGCCGGCTCTCCCGGACCGCCGCTGGTGCGATGGCTTCGCCACCCATGGCCCGAAGGCCATTCGTGGCGTCTTACCGGTAAGCGAGGAGATGGCCAGGAGCGGAACAGGGTGACAGGAGGGCGGGAACCCAGCTCGCACCAGATGCGGCTGGGCCCAGTTCGCCGGGAAGCGCGATCAGTGTGCGCTGTTGGTGGCTAATTGCACGCTAATTGCAGGGCGACCTTCCGCTTTGACCTGTGACCGCCTGCACCTTATACGGGATGGCCTGCGTCCGGTCCGGACAGGCTCCCGCCTGGCCCTTGTCTTCTGACTTCGAGTGTCAATTAGGACTCCGCGGTCAAGGGTGGCCGGAGACCATTTCCGGGGGAAAGGCGAAGCGCCCTTGACCAGTTGGAGGGGCACCCCGCATACTGAGCGGGCGATCTCCGGGCCTGGCCTCACCGCGGCCTTTTGGATCCTTTTCCCCGCCCGTGTCCTCGTCGATCAGGTGGTCACCGTCAACCGCGGGCGGCAGGCTGTCTGTCCGTCCGCTGGAGACGAAGAGCACCGGAGACATTTTTCGCAATGACGCCTTAATCGTGGGTTAAGGCCGCACTGTCACGCTGCTGCTTAACCGCGATAGCTTTTGACAGGGGTGCGCCCGCTTCGGCAGGCTCCCCTAGGTGAGGTCACCATGTACCAGCCCTGCCCGGCCGGCGACCAGCCGGCCGCGCCGCTGCGGCCTCCTGCTCCCGCGCCGGTGCGGACCGCGGTCAAGTTCATGTACGCGGGCGCCGCCGTCAGCACCGTCGACCTGATCGGCGCGCTGGTCTTCATCATCAGCGGCAACAAGGCCGGACACGCAGAAGTGAACGGGCACATCCTCACCGGGGCCCAGGCCAGCCAGCTGAACCCGGTCCTGATCACGGTGGCGATCGTCTCCGGCCTGGTCGTGATTGCCCTGTGGCTGTGGATGGCGCGGGCCAACGGCCAGGGCCGGAACTGGGCGCGCATCTTGTCCACGGTGCTGTTCGGCCTGGCGACGCTGCAGCTGATCACCCAGGCCAGCCGGCAGCAGCCGGTTAGCCATGCCGGGATCGCCGTGATCGTGTTCGGCGTGATCGTCTCCGTGCTGGCCTTGGTGGTCGGCCTGGCCACGGTGTGGCTGCTGTGGCGCCCAGCCTCCACCGCGTTCTTCAAGCCGCAGGACTTCACCCAGGCCGGGCACAGCGCACAGCCGTCTTCGCGGATTCGATCGCCCAGCTCACAGTGGCCGCGTCAGCTGTGAGCCGTGCTGACCTGCGAGCCCGCGCGGGTGCGACCCGGCGCGCGCCGGGCGGGCTCGTGGGCCGCGCTGGCACGCTGATAGTTCGAGTGGTCACCCTAGACCCGCTGTGAGGGGCAGGAAGACATGCTGCCAGACCAGGGCTGCTACGAAGAACACTACCGGCTGACCTATCCGGTCGCCCGCGGCGCTGCCTCCAGCGTTGTGCCCCTGATCATCGCGCTCTTCAGCCATCAGCCGCTGCCGTGGGTGATCCTGGCCCCCGTCGCCTTCGTCCTGGCCACCGTGCCCTGGCTGGTCGCCGTGGCCAGCCGCAAGATCGCCTTCCGCGCCGACATGGCTGGCATCACGCTCGGCGCGGACCCGCTGAGCTGGCCGTTCCGGCACGCCTCGGCCGTGTTCGTGCCCTGGTCCGATGCCGAGGCAATCGCCTTGTACCACGGCGGCGGGTCGTTCGGCTGGCGCATGCTGGACGACCCGTGTGTCGGGATACAGCGCCGCCAGGGTGTCCCGGCCTTGCCCCGCGGCAACAAGCCAGCCCGCCGCTGCCCGGTGCCCGGCGTCGCCGCCGGGGCCGTCCGCCCGGTCACTGCCTGGCGGCTGGACCGTGACCGCCTTGCCGTGCTGACCGCGGCGGTAGCGCCCGGCATCCCCATCATCGACGCTGGAACTGGCCCGAACCAGGGCGTTGGAGGGGCGGCGGACCGGGCAGGCAGTGCCATAGACATAGGACCCGCGCATTAAGAGACAGGCTCACCTGTGCTCGAAGTAGTCCGGGGTAGTCCGCCCGCTCGGACTGACCTGGATGCTTACCTCTGATTCAGGGTGGCAATGTCCAGGGCAGTGTGTCGTGCCGAACGTGTCAGATCGCCTCGACTCAGTCGGGTCAGGCCTCGGCCGGCCGGCTACCAGCTGTCCCAGTGGAGGATCTGGTCTATCGGTAGCCTCCAGGCAGGCTTGAACTCGGTGCCTTTGGTGTACGCCACGGGCAGCAGCGCGACCTGCATCACGTCGCCGTACGGGATGCCTAGCAGCTCGGCGGCCTCGCGTTCGTAGGCGAGGTGGATGGTGGTCCAGCACGTTCCCAGGCCGCGCTCGCGCGCAGCCAGGCAGAAGCTCCAGACCGCTGGTAGTACGGCACCCCACACCAGTGACTGCATGAGGACACTTTCCCCATTGTCAGTGCGGAACGCGACGCACGGGATCACGACCGCCGGGGCACGGTGGAGGTTCTCGGCAAGGTAGGAGGCTGAGTCCACCATCTTGGGGGCGGTCGCGGCGTGCTCGGGACCCTTGTACTGGTAGTTGACCCATGAGATCGGCAGCTCGCGGCCGTGGGCACGTCCGCGGCGCCACAGTTCCGCCAGTACCGCCTTCTTGTCCGGATCGGTAACGACGACGAAGTGGGCGGACTGCGTGTTGTACGCCGAGGGCGCCTGCTGTGCCAGGCGGATGCACTCCTTGATTAGCTCAGGCTCCACGTCCCGGTCGAAGTCGAGCCGTTTGCGGACCGCTCGCGTGGTCGAGAGCAGATCGTCGGCGGTCAGGCCCATCCGGCGCGCCCCCGGTTGCTCGCGGTGGACCGATGACCCTGCTGCGGTGGTCGGCTGCATGGCACTTCATCTTTCGTGCAACATGACGTTGCGCAGAACTGTACCGGAACGATAGCATCTACGCAACACTATGTAGCGCGAATATTTTCGCCGGCCAGGGAGGTCAGGGATCGTCAAGGCGAAGAGATACGAGCTCAATCAGCGGGCGCAGGCGATGGCGGACACCCGCCGAAGGATCACGCGCGCGGCGGTTGAGCTGCACCAGACGCTCGGCCCCGCCCGGACGAGCGTCAGCGAGATCGCGCGGCGGGCCGGTGTTGACCGGGTTACGGTGTACCGGCACTTTCCGGACGACGCGGCGCTGCTTGCCGCCTGCTCAACCGACCTCAGGGCCCGCAACCCGCTGCCCGACACTGCCAGCTGGTCCAAGCTCACCGATCCCCGCCAGCGACTGCGACGCGGGCTGCGCGACCTGTACAGCTATTACGAGCAGACCGAACAGATGCTGGCCAACGTCATCCGTGACGCGGAGCACATGCCCGCCCTGCGCGCAGTGGGCGCCCCGCGCCGGCAATGGCTCGCCCAGGCCGAGGAGCGGCTCGCCCAGGGTTGGCAGGGCAACACGCGCCAGATGCGCCACGCCATCGCGATCGCGCTCGATTTCCACACCTGGCAGACACTCACGCACCAACGGGGCCTGAGCCGCAACCAGTCGATCCAGCTGATGGTGGCGATGGTCGAGGGAGCCGCCCGGCGCACAACCACGCCCACGGCGAACGCCTCCGCCGCCTCGCCGACCGGGCAGACCAGCCTGATGCGGCATTAGATCCGGAGATGGCCCGCTTGGTGTACGTGCCCTGCCTCTCCAGCCTAAGCGTGACCGTCACCTCCCGCCTAAGCGTGACCGTCACCGCAGGACGACGAGCACAGGCGGAATGTGCCTGGGGAACGTACGCGGGAAGTCAGCCCTCGCCCGGAGCTGCCAGCTCGGCGCCCTCGGCGTTCCGTCGCCGCCCGAAGGCGAAGTATGACAGCGGCCCGACCCCAGCGGAGTTGACGAGCACCGCCGCTATGATCCACATCCGCTTCGAGCCGCGGATCTGGCTCGCCGGACGGCGCCTGATGTCGATGAGCACCGCTGTCTTCAGGACTGCTTCGCCGATAGCTGCGGCGATGATCACCTTGCGGCTGCTCTCGCTAAGCTCGCTCCGCCGTGTGGCCATGACATCCTCCGCTTCCGTTTAGCGGGCCTGATAGCCCGTACCTTACATCGGGAGGAGATAGCGGAACGTTGCCTGGTTGTGGAACGCCAGATCCGTATTTGGCCGCTTGAACCAGGCCCACTCGATGCTCAGCTAAGGCCGGATCGAGCTCACCGTGCCCAGGCGCTGGGGTGGTGCGGCCTTAAGCGCCTCCAGCTCCCCGTCATCATGCGCCGGCCACGATGCTCTATGCTCCGCGAGCCACGCCGGGAGGGCGTCCACGATCTGTACCGCGACCGCTCCCGAGGCCGTCTTCACCGCGTGAGTGCCCTGACCCGAAGATCCGGGCTTCCCGGATGGTGCGGGTAGGGGTCGGCCGGTGATGATTGGCGGCATGGGAACTTCGGCAGACGACGGTGACGCGGCGGCCGGGCAGGGGCCCACGCTGTACCTGCCTGAGCCGACGGGTCCGTGCCCAGTCGGTACTGCGTCTTTGTGCCTGAAAGACGTCTCCCGTCCCGATCCCTGGGCCGCGGGGGTGAGAGCACGAGAGCTGATGGTCTCAGTGTGGTATCCGGCGACTGCGTCGGACGGGCGGACAGCCCAGTACATGACGCCAGCGGAGTCCGAACTCCAGCTCACCAGCAGGGGCATCACCGGCGTGCCGCCGGAAGCGCTGAGCGCGGTCCGGACCAACGCGGTCACCGACGCCACACCGGCGGGGCGTCAGCGCGCCCTCCCCCTCGTCGTGCTCTCACCTGGCTTCACCAACTCCCGCAGCGCGCTCACCGCGCTGGCTGAGGACCTGGCCAGCCACGGCTACGTCGTGGCCGGAATTGACCACACGTACGAGAGCTTCGCCACGGCCTTTCCCGACGGGCGGGTCACCACCTGCCTCGCCCGTGAGGCACCCAGCAGGGGCAAGGAGAAGGTGGCGGCAGGCCGGGCAGCCGATGTCTCCTTCGTACTCGGCGAACTGACCGGTGCACATCCGGCATGGCCGGGCGCCGGGCTGATCGACCCGGCCCGGATGGCGATGGCCGGCCACTCCGCCGGCGGCGCGGCCGCCATCGCCGGCATGCTGGCCGACTCCCGCATCCGCGCCGGCATCGACATGGACGGAGCCACTGCCGCCCCGATCCCGGGCCACGGCCTGTCGCGGCCGTTTCTGTTCCTGGGCAAGCAATCCAACTACACCCCGGGAAGCGGAGGTGCGGTGACCACCTGGGAGCGCGACTGGAAACTCCTGACCGGGTGGAAGCGGTGGCTCCTGGTGGCCGGCGCGATACACGCCTCCTTCACCGACCTCGGGCTACTGGCCGATCAGATCGGCATCGACACCGGCGCCGCCCTCCCCGGAGCCCGGTCCGTGGACATCACCCGCGCCTACGTCCGGGCGTTCCTCGACCAGCACCTGCGCAGCAGGCCACAAGCCCTGCTGGACCAGCCGTCAGCACGCTACCCCGAGGTCACGTTCTGCTCCCCGCAGGCTGAAACCCGTGCATAGCACACCAGCCAGGGCAGGAACGCGCCGCGGCCCGAGGCGACGGAAACAAAATGAGAACCTACAACGGGGCGGCGGGCCCGCGGGGGCCGGCGTCGAGCGCGCCGGCGACGGTCAGGGCCGGGTCCTCGAACCGGGCGGCCAGGTTCGGGTCGGCGCGGAGCCCGGCCTGGTCGAGCCGGGCGTTGATGGCGCTCTCGCCCAGAGCGCGGGGCGAGGGGTCACCGGCCGGAGCCGCGGGTCATGAGGCCTTGCCGTCCAGTTCGGCCTAGAGGTAGCTGCGGGCCCGCTCCGGGCTTGCCGCTGCCCGGAATGCCCTAGCCAGGCGGCCCGCCGGAGGCTGGATCAGGTTGCTGACGATCGAACAGGGCGTTCCTGAAGTCCCGGATCGCCAGGTCAAGCTCGTCCATGGCTTCCCGGACTTTGCCCGCTGCCCCCCGGGGCCCACGCTGGCCCTCGAGCAGCCCCAAGGCCGTTCCGAGGGCCAGTCCCGCCGAGAAGATCCGGTTGATCACGACGTCGTTCATGGCTTCGGCGATGCGGTCGCGTTCCTGCACTAGGCGCAGGGTCACCTCCGCCCGGCCGTCTGCCCTCCCAGCCAGGAGATCATTCGCCGGCCCTATGCGCAGCTGATCCGGTTCCGGTATCGCTCCGTCGCTGGCCGCACTCGATGAGGCCTTCATCGCGACGGCACCTCCGGTCCTGACTGGCCGTGAATGCCCGTGCCGCCAAGGTCCGGAGCGACTCGGTCACCTGCGTGCTTGCTATCGCTGGCGCAGGATCTAACGGAATACCCCCCACCGTGGACACTACGCCTCGTGCGTGCGCCTGGATAGGCGCGACCGGCCTGAAATCAGCTTGCGGTGCCGCCAGAGTCCTTCGTCCGTCATCTCTCTTGGCGGGGTCGTCGGGCCAGCGCGGCGCTCGTGATGTTCCGGTCCACCACGTCGGTCGCGATCTCGGAGAGCTTGCCGTTGTGGTCGCGGGCGTAGTTCCTCAGCAGTGTGAATGCGTCGTCCACGGTGATGGTCAGGTACTCGGCGAGCATCCCCTTGGCCTGCTCGATGACCACCCGGCTGTTCAGTGCCGCCTGCAACTGCTCGGTCAGCAGGTTGCGTTCCCGCAGCGCCCGCTCCTGGATCAGCCCGATGGCAGCCATCTCCGCCATGGCCTGCGCGATCTCCAACTCGGTGCCGGTGAACGGCTCGTCCCGGCTGCGGAACAGGTTCAGGGCGCCGATAACGTGCGTGCGTAGGCGCAGCGGGACGGCGCACATCACCCGGAAGCCTTCGCCGCAGGCTCGCATGGCGAAGACCGGCCAGCGGGCGCGGCTGTCGGCGGCGCTGGCCTGGACGGCCCGGCCGGAGGAGAACGCATCCAGGCACGGGCCCTGCGCGCCCTGGAGCTCGAAGAGCTCAAGCAGCCGCATCCGCTCGTCCGAGGAGGCGATCAGGCGCAACCCGCCGCGCGGGTCGGCCAGCATGACCCCGGCTGCCTCGGCCCGGAGAATCTCCACCGAGTCGGCGGACAGACCGTGCAGGAAATCGACGACGTCGAAGTCGCTGGCCAGCGTGTCCGCCAGGCGGACAAAGGCCTGGGCCAGGACGGCCTCGCGGGCCACGTCGCCCCTCTGGTCACCCTGACCGGAATCCCCGGGCCAGACATGCCGCCCGGCGCCGCTGTCACTCATCGAACCGCACCCGCCGCTCCACGACGTCCTGGGAAATGTCATACATCGAGCGCCCGCTCGCGAACGCCGTGGCGCGCAGCCGGGCCAGCGCGTTGACCACGGTGTCATCCAGCTGCGCGGCGATCATCCCGGTCGCCTGGTGGATCACGATCCGGTCCGTCCCGGCTGTGTCCAGCAGCCCCGCCAGGCCCGGGCCTCCTGTCGCGTACGGCTGGTACAGCACAGCATCGCGGGCGATGTCCGCCGCAACCAGAGCATCCGCCAGCTGTTCGTCACTGAGCATGCCCGGCCTGTCACGGCACAGGTCGAACGTGCCGATACCGCCTGGCCCCACGATCAACGGCAGGGAGAACTCGGCGTGCACGCCGACCGCCAGGGCAGCCGCCGCGAAAGCTGGCCAGCGGTCCGCGGGCTCGGCTGCCAGGTCTGGCAGCAGCACCGGAATTCCGGAGGCATGGGCATGCAGGCAGGGGCCCTCACCCAGCTCCATCTGCAGCCCGGTCACAATCGGGGCGTGCCGCCCCGCACCAGCCAGCATATTCGCCGACTCCGCCGCCGACATCAGCACAATGGCGCATCCCGACAAGGCCATCTCATCCACCGCGAACCGGCAGAGCCGCCGGGCAAGCTCGCCCGCACCGGCCGTAGTGCCCGGTTCGGTGACCGCCGCCATGATGCGAGCCCGCCGGTCGTCCTCCTGCACGTCGCCTCCTCCTGCCACGACGCAACCCCCGGGGCGTGTCTTCTTACCGTACCCCTCGGAGCCCGAGCCCGGGGCACGGCCCGAGAGCCCCGCATCGCGGCGACGGCCACTATGATTCAGGGCATCATCTGACCTGGCTGGACGTTGGCTTCGCCGTGCCTGCGTGTTTGCGTCTGGTGATAACGGCATCGCTGCCCTAGCCCCCCGCAGCGGTATGAACTACTGCCTCGGCAGTGATCTAAATGAGCAGGCCTGGCAACCCTGACACCGCCACCAGCGCAGCGTGGACGACCGCATCCACGGCGGGGACAAGGCTTACCAGGCACTGTCCAACTCGGCTGGACATTTCGCTGCGCAATGCCCGCGTGTATTGTCTGGTGGTAACAAATACGCTGCTCCGGACCCCGGCAGCGCAGGAATCACTGCCTGGGGTGAGTTGAGTGAGCAGTCCTGGCGACCCTGACACTGTAACCGGTACCGGACCCGCTGTCCGTCTGGCCGCCGTCCCCGCGCCGCGTCTGCACAATCGCCGTGACCCGTGGCTGCGCATGGGACCCGTAGTCGGTATGACATTCCCGCTTGTCGGTCAGCCCGGCCACGGCAGGACGGCATTCGTGCGGCGCCAGCCGGTCCGCATCGTCGACGGCCGTGTCGAAGGCGGCTACGCCGGCGTGTTCGAGTTCATCTGCCCCGGCTGCGGCGATAATCCATACGTGGATTACTCCGAGATCCCGCCGCCCCTTCAGTGGCTTCGCGGGCCGCACACGCTACAGGCGGCCCTAGAGGCGTATGACGAGCACCTCGGGCCGCTTCCCGGCCCGAATGGCGACAGCGCCGGAAGCTTAGGTCCTGGCTGCTCGGAGGCGAGGCAGGTCGGTGTAACTCGATGATCATTGTTCGGAAAGTGGCGCGGAGCCTGCCCGCGTAGCCGGGACGCTATTTATGGTCTGGCCTGCGGGGGGCATTCCCATGTTTACTCCCGGATCAACGCGCAGCCGCCATAATGAGCCATGACCTCAGGGGTAGGGCTGGCCCCGACCGCGATTGCCGGCCGGGCCGGGCGGTGCAGATGAGATGCCTGGAGTGCGGGGTGGAGACTGCTGAGGCAACGCCTGCCTGTGTCGTGTGCGGGGCTCCCGCCCCCCGGCGGCCGGCCGCATCGGCATGGAGCGGTTTGGTCAGGCCGGATCATCTGCCGGCCCGTTGGCCGGGGCACTAACAGGCCGGGCCGTGCGCCTTCGGTGACGGCGCACCACGGCGACGGTGACCAGCGCCCCGGCGGCGAGCCCGATGACCAGGATGGCGATATCGTGCCCGGTGTGGTGGCCCGTGGCGAGCCGTGCCACCCCGTAGGCGCTGGCCGCCACCGACACCGTCCAGCAGACGGAGTCCAGCAGATTCCACCAGGCGAACTGATACGGCCGCATCTTGGCCGTGCCCGAGACGATGGCCGGGGTGAAGAACACCGCCAGCCAGCCCCATCGGGCATAAAGCCTCTCGCCCCGCTCGACCATCTTCTCCCGGCGCGCCTGGTGCCGGCCGGGACGCTCCAGCAGCCGACGGCCCCAGCGGCGGCCGATGGCGTAGCCGCCGAGCCCGCCCGCCTCACCCGCGATGGCGGCCACCACGATCACCGCCGTCAGGCCCAGCTTCTCTTGGCTGGCGGCCACGGCCGCAGCCCCGAGGGCGGCGGTGCCGATCGCGGGGACACCCGCCCACGAGGCGGCAACCGCCAGGAACAGCAGCAGGTACTGCCACCACGTGCTCCCCAGGCCTGCTGCCATCATGCGCTCCCGACGCCCGCTGCCACCAATGGCGGCATACCCGGCTCCCCCAGACTACGGATCCACCAGGACCGCAGCAGCATGTGCCCGGACCCGCCTGAGCCGCATCCGCTGCCAGCCGCATCCGCTGCCAGCCGCACCCGCCGCGGCTCACAGCGCGTGGCTAGGACAGCCGTCCGCGGGCGCCCGGCTCCCGCGCAGACCCCAGGCCCGCTTTCCCGGACCTGCTCCGCAATGGGGTCCTTAGCCTCTGGCCTGCCAGACGCATCGGGAGGAACGATGGGATCCTCATCACCGAGCCTCTTCGGTGCGCCTGACGGGAAGGAGCGCGGCATGGCAGGCAACGTGCCGGTGAGCCGGGCGGGCGGTCCGGGCAAGCACGCGGCCGCGTCGGCGGCGGATGCGGTCAGCGGCCCGGCGGCCCGGCAGGTCGACCGGGCGGCGCTGGGGACGGCGTTCCCGCGTACGCGCAGCCTGCTTCTGCTTGAGTTCGGGAGCCGTGCGGATTTCGATGATCCGCGCCGGGAGTGGCGGCGGCTGTTCTCGGAGTTGCTGGGTACCTTCGCGCTGGTGCTGGCCGCCGCGGGCGGCGGGCTGTTGCACGCCAAGGGGCAGATCAGCCTGGCCGCCGCGGTGGTCGCGCCGGGGCTGATGGTCACGGCGATCATCTTGTTCATGGGCGCGGTCTCCGGCGCGCACCTGAACCCGGCGGTGTCGCTGGCGTTCGCGCTGCGCGGGGACTTCCCGTGGCGGCGGGTCCCGGGCTAC
>Ga0187817_10000668_pt1 | contig 15329 bp, 11 predicted proteins | sample NC_wetland_sal_i_17_FD_132431 | JGI IMG/M metagenome (GOLD analysis project Ga0187817, IMG submission 132431) | Wetland sediment microbial communities from Neuse River Estuary, North Carolina, USA - SO4_2 | ecosystem: Environmental > Aquatic > Freshwater > Wetlands > Sediment | place: USA...
AGAGCCAGAGCCCCCCTGCCATTGTTTCGGCGGCCAAAGAGGACCGCGGCCAGCAGCGCCATCTGCACTGTGAAAGCCAACATGCCGCCGCGTGATCCAGAGATGAATATCGTGCTTGCCATCAACGCAGCGGCGAGAGCTGCCACGACTCTATGCGGGCGCCGCAGGTGGCGTGAGAGGCAGAGTACGAGCGGAATCGGCGTCAGCATCTCCATCAGTCCAGCGTAGTGGTTATGATTGACGTACGGGCCATAAATCCACCCGCCGAACTTCGGAGTTCTCAGCCAGTAGAGCTTGCCGTTGGAGGCAAAACCCTGGAGCAGAGCAAACGTTGCGAGGGCGAAGCCGTATCCCGAAAACGCGACCACGGCGGCCTTGACTTGCAAGGTTCCACGCGCACACTGAGCCAGAAGAAAACAGAGCAGCCCGTAAGCGCAATACAACAGCGCGGTTGAGACGGTTGCGGCCCGATACGCTGTCTGCTGAGTGGCGGGCTGCAGGAGAATCAGCGCACCGAAAGCGATCATCGGCAGGAATACGGGATTGCCATTGATGTGTAGAGCCCCGGCTGAGACCTGCCCGATCGCCCAGGTCGCAAACAGCAAAGCCGATCCCGCTTCGACAATGTAGATCGACCACGGTTCAACCGCGCCAAAAGCAAGAGGCCCGAAGAACAGCAAGCCGAGAACCCCAATCAAGAGTACTGAATGGAGGGGTTGAGGGCGAGTATGGTGTGCGATGTGGTTCCGGATTTCAGGTGCGACCGCGACCGCAGAGCTCACTCGCCACCTTCCCGGAGCGGTCGTTTGATCAGACGGAGGTCGTCAAGCCAGAGTCTGCCACGAATGGCATTTCCGGGCGGAACACGCTGCACCCGCAAAACCAGAAGTTTCGTGTCCGGCCCAGTGGTAAATTTTCCTGCTGCCTGCTTCCAGAACTCCTCACCCTTTAGCTCCTCGCTGGTGAAGAAGGTGGCTCCGCTGAAACGGTCCTGTGCGACCAGGCGCGGCCCGCCCGCTCCCTCGATATTCTCTGACTTGAAGTAAGCGGAAAATTCATAGTCGGTGTTGGGTTCGACCGGGACAAGTTGCCGGATGCCGGCGTCCTCGATTCCCGCGCTGTCGAAGGCAATGGCGAGAGACTGGTGCCCCGAGTGCGACTCAGTTGGATCCACTGCCAGCGAGACACCGGGAATGCTCTCGTAAAGCCAGTCGAAGCCACTATTCAGGACGGTCAGACTGAAATCGCCATTGACCACAAGATTTTCTGCCGAAGGCTGGTACGCGGAAAGGCCGGCCGGACTCGCGGCCTGATTCCAGACGAGACGAGCCGGGTCCACCTCTCGCCGACCGATCAGATATCGAACGTAGTCGAAAACAGGACGGGTTTCTATCGGCTGCTGCAACTGTGTCATTTGGGTCCATACTCTGGCTGCAGCAGCGGCCTCGTCTTTCGAAATCAAAAACTCCAGGAACGCAGAATACACATCCGATCTGCGAGGCACCACGTTGCTGAGCAATGCATCCACGTCGGGTCTGATCCGCCAACAACGCTCCAACGCGGCGCTGACTCGATATGGATCGTTCTCTGCAACTACACGAAACTCCTGCAGGGCTTTTTCGGGCTTGCCTTCCACCCAATAGAGGTTTGCCGCCTGCCAGGCGATGTCAGGTGTGCGAGGGTCCGCCAGAATAGCTTTCTCCAGAGCGCGAGTCTGCTCGGTTGTGTTTTCCAGCACTTGATAGGTCATCGAGAGGTCGAACCAATACGCGGCTTTGTGAGGGTCCAACGCAGCCGCATTCCGGAAGAATTGCAATGCCGCCTCCGGCTCTTGAAGGACCATGAGGTCATACCTTCCGAGCGTGTACTGGTAGTAGGCGTTTCCAGGTTCGAGCATGGCTGCTCTTTGCAAACTTGCCAGAGCGGGCTGCCCGGAAACGTGAGCAGCGAGAAATTCCCGGGTAGTGAGGCTCAAGTACCCGGCCAGGAAAAGCAAACCGATTCCCCCAAACAGCGCCTGCCGGACGGGGCTCTGACGGGTGATTTGCATGCGAAGCCTTACACTGTGCGCAACCCTACGCTCCCGCGGACCTCACACCGGGGACAATTGCTTCTCCATCGTGGTCTTGCTCGTAGTAGCGCTGGCCGTATTTGCCCTGATATTCGTAATAGTAGTAATAATCCGGAGAGTTCAGATCGACTGCATTCAACAACACACCACAGACTCTTGCATTGACTTGCATCAGAAGATCACGCGCCCGCCGCAGAGCCTGCTTGGTAGTTTGCCCGGAGCGAATGACCAGAATCACGCGGTCCGCGCCGGTTGACATCACTACGGCATCGGTCACCGATAACGTGGGCGGGGTATCGATCACGATGTGGTCGTACTGTTCTCGCAACCGCACAAGAACGTCTTTCATCTCGGCGGAAGCAAGGAGTTCAGCAGGATTCGGAGGCGGGGTTCCGGCGGGGAGCAGGAATAGATTTGGCAGAATCGTCGAAGGAAGAACCGCCTGCTCCAACGTCGCGTTTCCCGTCAAGACATTGCTGAGACCGCTCCTCGGGCCCATGCCGAGCGTCTTATGAATACTTGGCCGGCGGAGGTCCGCATCGATCAGCAGAACCCGCGTACCTTTCTGAGCCAGCACGATCGCAGAATTGATGCTGGTGGTCGTTTTGCCTTCCTCGGGAAGAGCACTTGTCACCAGGATGACCTTTGGTGGACCGCCCACCGAAGTCAACAAGAGTGAGGTCCTCAGGGCACGATAGGACTCTGCCATCTGCGACTTGGGTCGGGACTGGGTTACCAGTTCGACCACTTCCTTGGAGGAGGCCAACGAAAGCCGTTGCCGGGTGCGCATCGCTGCGCGGGTCCGTGACCCGAGGGGGATCATGCCCAGGGAAGGCAGCGCCGAGATGGCTTGTGCCTGCTCGGGCGTTCGCACCGTATTGTCCATCCCGTCCAAGAGGAAGCAGAGTCCGACGCCCGTGCTAAGACCGAGCGCCAGGGCAAAAGCTAGATTTCGCGGCAGGTTCGGCTCAGCCGGTGCGGCCGGAACACGAGCGGTATCCACGATTCGAAAGTTGTTCGAGCGCAGCCCGGCCGTAACTCCGGCCTCCTTCAGCTTCTCCAGCAGTCCCTCGTAGAGGGTCCGGTTTGTATCGACATCTCGCTTGAGCAGGCTGTATTCGATGGCGCTTTCGTTGAGCTTATTGGCTTCTCGCTTTTGCTGCTCGAGCGCCTCGTGGAGCATGTTTTCGCGCTGCAGAGCCGCTTCGTAGTTACCCCGCAACCGGGCTACGACTTTCTTCATCTCGACCTGCATCTGCGCTTGGACTTCCTGGAGTTGGCCGCGAATCGAAGTCAACTTGGGATACGCGGGACCGAACTGTGTGTTGAGTTGCGCCATCTGAATCTTCAGATCGGCCTCTTGCTCGCGCAGCTTTTCCAGGAGCACCGAGTCCGCCACGGTGCCTTTGGCGGCACTTTCGACATGGGCGGCGGCCGCAATCGAATCTGAATCGCCGACTTGGACCAGACGGTATACCGATTCCTTTTCCATTCGGAGTGATTCTGCGCCAGTCAACTCACGGTTTAGTTCATCCAGTTTGGCCGTGGTGATGTTCTGCTTCTCATCGATACCCAGGATCTCGTGTTCCTTCTGGTACCTGACCAGTTTTTCCTGGGAAGTCTCGACCTTCATTTGGAGATCGACCAGTTGTCTGGAAAGCCAGTCGGAGGCTTGCATGGTGGACTCAAAACGCGTCTTGAAGTTTTGCTCCACGTAGGTGTTGGCCAGCGTGTTCACGACCCGAGCCGCGAGGCTTTTGTCCGGACTGCGGTAGTGGATTTCGATAATGCGGGTGTTGGGTACCAGTGAGACCTGCAGGCTGCCCTTGAAGGCGGCCAGAACGGCCGAGGTTCTGGCAGAGTCTGGCTGCAAAGCTTCGGTGGTTAGTTGCAGACCAGAATTTGGCGCATTCACTGTGCCAGATGTCTTGTCCAACCCAAGCTGTCGAATCACCTGTAGCGCCAGCAAATCGCTCTTCAGGATTCGTACTTCGGTATCAAGATCGGTGGGATCGTAGTATTCGGCGGCACTGGAGGAGTCCTTCAGGTTGAGCATCACCGGGTCTGCCTTGTTAATGGCGATACTGCCTACGGCGTCGTAGATCGGCGTGCTTCGCAAAGTTGAAATCGTGACCACTCCAACGATCAGTACCACACTGCTTACGATTACCCATTTGCGCTTGATGAGGATCCGAAAATATTCCCGCAGGACAGAGTCCTGGGCATTGATGGTCGGATAACCACTGACTGCCGCGTCGCGGTGTAATTCCACGGGGGGGGCCGTTCGAAAATCGCGGAAGATATGCCCATTCAACGGTGTCAGAGGTCCCGAATCCATCATTGCTCCTCAAGAAAGAAAATGCTGGAAGAGGAAAAACAGTACCAATTCACGCGAACTGGTCTCCCGTTTGTCCGGCCGATACCGGCCTGTCCCAATTACCCGCAAACCCACATATTTCAGTATGGCAGAGGAAGGAACAAGTACCTCGTGATCTTGCTGGTTCCCTAGTGTTAATGCGGGTTCCCTGCGAATTGATTCACCCGTTGCGCACTTATACTGACTTACAAATTTCATTTTGCGACACGTAGGTGACGGGCCGGAGGTTTGTCTGCCACCTGCACACGCGGGCAAGGGGCTACAGCGATGAACTGGTCGGAACAGGTTGTGCTGATCACCGGCGGGACGGGTTCGTTCGGCCGGAAGTTCGTAGAGCTGATGCTGCGGGAATACCATCCGCAAAAACTGATTATCTTCAGCCGCGACGAATTGAAGCAGCACGACATGCGGGTTTCGAGTTTTGACCATTCCAGCCTTCGCTATTTCATCGGCGACGTGCGCGACGAGCAGCGCCTGGAAAGGGCGTTTGCCGGGGTCACAGTCGTGGTCCACGCGGCAGCCATGAAGCAAGTTCCCGCTTGCGAGTACAACCCGTTCGAAGCCATTCAGACGAACATCATGGGTGGTCGCAACGTGATCGATGCCGCCATCAACTGCGGCGTACGACGGATTCTGGCTCTCAGCACGGACAAAGCCGTCAACCCCGTCAATCTGTACGGCGCCACGAAACTGTGTGCAGAGAAGATGTTTGTCCAAGCCAATGCTTATTCGGGCGCGCAGGATACGCGCTTCAGTTGCGCCCGCTACGGCAACGTTTTGGGCAGTCGCGGCAGCGTCATCCCAACCTTCATGGAACAGCGCAAGAGTGGCCGGATCACAATCACCGATCCTCGAATGACCCGGTTCTGGATGACGCTCGATCAGGGAGTCCGATTTGTGGTGCGTGTCATCGAGCAGATGCACGGGGGCGAAATCTTTGTGCCAAAGATTCCCAGCATGAAACTGATGGATATAGCAGAAACGCTGGCGCCAGATTGCGAAGTGCAAGCGATTGGCATCCGTCCGGGAGAAAAGCTGCACGAGGTTTTGCTGTCGGAGGACGAAGCTCGCCACACCCTGGAAGTGGATGACATGTACGTGATTCAGCCGGCTCATTCCTGGTGGAAGAAGGAAAACTGGCAACTGGCTCGACGGCTGCCGGACGGGTTTCGCTATACCAGTGACGGCAATTCACGCTGGCTCACGCCGGAGGAACTCTACGTACTCGTTGCCGAAACCTCACCATTTCTAGTTCCTCCTGCTCACGGGCAAGAGTTGCGAGCACGCGCTTGAGATTTTGATGAGCACCGTTCTAGAAGGCAGGGGAGTCTTAGCCATTCACGGCGGCCGGCCGGTGCGGCCGACTCTGCTCCCGTATGGCCGGCAATCGATCGAGGAGAGTGACATCGAAGCAGTTGTCGAAGTCCTGCGCTCGGATTGGCTAACCACAGGGCCCAAGGTCGCAGAATTCGAGGAGGCGGTAGCTGCATGGGTTGGCGCGAAGTATGCCGTCAGCTTCAGTTCGGGCACGGCGGCCTTACATGCTGCTGCGTTTACCGCCGATTTGCAACCGGGTGATGAAGCCGTCACCACGCCGCTGACGTTTGCTGCGACCGCGAATTGTGTTCTCTATCAGGGAGCAACGCCGGTTTTTGCTGACGTTCAACCGGACACTCTGAACATCGACCCGGAGCAAATTGCTTCCCGCATCACATCGCAGACGAAGGCAATTCTGCCAGTGGACTATGCCGGGCATCCAGCAGACCTGGAACCGATTCTGCAATTGGCGGATCGCCATGAGCTGGTTGTGATCGAGGATGCGTGCCATGCGCTGGGAGCGGGTTACAGAAAACGACCAGTCGGCGGCCTCGCGCACATGACCGTGTTCAGCTTTCATCCGGTCAAGCACTTGACCACCGGTGAGGGCGGGATGGTGACGACGGATAACCCGCGTTTTGCTGAAACTCTTCGGCGCTTTCGAAATCACGGACTCTCCAGCGATGGCCGCCAGCGGCAAGCGAAGCGGAACTGGCACTACGAGATGGTTCTGCTTGGTTTCAACTATCGTCTCTCCGACATTGCCTGTGCGCTAGGAATCCGGCAATTGAGCAGGCTGGAAGCGAACCTAGCAAGACGAAGGCAGATTGCGGCGCGATACCAGATGGAATTTCACGATGTTGCCGGAATCCGTACGCCGGTAGTCCGGGACGATGTCGATCCGGCATGGCATCTGTATCCCATTAGGTTGGAACTGAACCAACTCTCAAGCAGCCGGAATGAAGTCTTTCAAGCCATGCGTGCGGAAAACATTGGTGTCAACGTCCACTACATTCCCGTACACCTGCACCCGTACTATCGCGAGCGCTTCGGATACAAAGGTGGCGAATATCCGGTGGCGGAAGCCGCGTATGAATGCCTCGTCAGCCTGCCGATGTTTCATGGCATGAGCGATGACGATGTAGAGGATGTGGTCGAGGTAGTGCAGAAGATCCTGGGAGCATTTGCGAAAAACAGTCGCTTGAGTTGATGCGATGAATACAGCACAGATTTCGCGATGGACGAACGAGTTTGGCCGCGAATACACCGACCGCAACTCCCTGACGTTGTGGGAACTGGACGCACTGTATGAGCGCAACTATGGCGTCACCCGGCAAGAACTCAACCAGAGATTTCTGGCTGAGGTTCCGGCGGATGCGCGCATTCTCGAAGTGGGCTGCAATATCGGGAATCAACTGCGATTGCTCCAGCAAATGGGTTTTCACAACCTGTATGGGATTGAAATTCAGCATTACGCGCTGCAGCAGGCTCGCCATCGCACTCAAGATGTACACGTGGTGGAGGCATCGGCGTTCGAAATTCCTTTCGCGGACAGAAGTTTTGATTTGGTTTTCACTTCTGGGGTCTTGATCCATATCTCACCTGCGAATCTCCCGCTCGGACTCGGTGAAATTCACCGTTGTGCTCGGGAATACATCTGGGGATTCGAGTATCACTCCTCTACGCCGACGGAAGTGGAATACCGAGGCAACGAAAGGCTGCTCTGGAAGATGGACTACGCACAAGCTTTCCTCGGCCAGTTTGATGATCTGGAATTACTGCGCTCGGAAGAGTTGCATTATCGCGAGAACTCAAACGTGGATTGTATGTTCCTGCTGCGCAAAAGGAGTCAAAGTTGAGGTCGTCAGGGAGGTGAGCACCGTAGCGATCGTTCAAGCTCGAATGGGCAGCACGCGGCTGGCGGGAAAAGTCTTGATGGCCTTGGGATCAGCAACGGTTCTCGCCCGTGTGGTCTGCCGTTTACGCCGGGCTTCTCTGATCGATGAGATTGTGGTCGCCACCACCAATTCTGTTCTGGATAACGCAATTGTTGAGGAGTGTCGGAGCCTGGTGGTGGAATGTTTGCGTGGTTCCGAGCACGACGTTCTCGATCGCTACTACATTTCGGCCAAAGCATGCGCGGCGGATGCTGTCGTCCGCATTACATCCGATTGCCCGATCATTGATCCAGAACTGGTGAATGAAACGATTCGAGCATTTCAAGAACAAGCGGGGGACTACGCGAGCAACACGCTCGACCCCACCTACCCGAGGGGCCTGGATGCCGAGGTCTTCACGGTTGAAGCGCTCGGGCGCGCGTGGCGCGAGGCTCGACAGCCCCACGAGCGAGAGCACGTAACACCGTACTTTTATGAACACCCAGAGTTGTTTCGCCTGGTCTCGGTGAAGGGGGACGGCGACTACAGCCTGTGTCGCTGGACACTGGACACAGCCGAAGATTTGGACTTGCTGCGCGCCATTTACGAAAGATTCGACAATCGGGACGACTTCACCTGGCGCGAGGTTCTCCGACTGATGCAAATCGAGCCACAACTCACGCAACTGAACGCGCACATAGTTCAGAAAGAGTTACGGGCGAACTGATGCCGAACAACACTCTGATCATCCGGGCGGATGCGAGCCTTGAGATGGCTACTGGTCACGTGATGCGCTGCCTCGCATTGGCACAGGAGTGTCAAGATGCGGGCGGGAATGTCGTCTTCGCCATGGCGCAGTCAACTGCAGCGGTCGATCGGCGCCTTCGGTCAGAAGGTATCGAGATTTGCAAGCTGAAGACAGCTCCGGCCGGTGCCGCGGATACGAACGGTGTTATCGCACTGGCACGTGATTGGCACGCGGAGTGGGTGGTGGTGGATGGTTATCAGTTCGACGTCAGATACCAACGGCGAATCAAGAACGCCGGACTTAAGCTGCTTTTCGTAGATGACACAGGCGAGTGCGGGGCATATCTCGCCGACTTGGTGCTCGACCAGAATGTTGACGCGATGGAAGAGATGTACCGAAATCGTGAGCCCTACACGGAGTTGTTGCTGGGGCCGCGTTACGCAATGCTACGGCGCGAGTTCCGGCCATGGCGAAATTGGCAGCGAGAGGTGGCCCCAGACGCGCGGAACCTACTGATCACGATGGGCGGCAGCGATCCGCACAACGTCACCGCGCGGGTTCTGGAGGCACTGAGGTCGGTCAAAATAGAAGGGATGGAGGTGACCGTCGTCGTGGGCGGCAGCAATCCCCACGGCAAGTCATTGCGGCAATCAGCCTCCCAGCTTCCGCGCGCGCTCCTTATGCAAAATGGTGCGACGAACATGGCAGAGCTAATGGCGTGGGCCGACATAGCAATCACCGCCGGAGGCGGTACGGGTTACGAGCTAGCTCTGCTACGAGTGCCGATGGTAGTAGTCACCATTGCGGACAACCAGGCAAACACCTGCCGGGCTCTGGCGCGGCATGAAGCCGCGGTGGATGCGGGCTGGTTCCACTCTCTCACCAGTAAAGCGCTTGCCGGAACTTTGTGCGACCTGATTTCCGATCGGGAGCGTCGCCAAAGGCTGACGGACAATGCGCGCCGGTTGGTGGATGGTCAGGGAGCTCATCGCGTGTTGGAAAGCATGGCTTCAACTCGTAACGAGGCAATTGCGAGGGCACATTCAGCGTAACTCAATGAAGATCGCCATCGCGCAACCGACGTACCTGCCCTGGCTTGGGTACTTTGATCTGATCGATCAGGTGGATGCGTTTGTTTTTCTCGATAACGTTCAGTTCGAAAAACAATCGTGGCAACAGCGAAACCGAATCAAAACCCCAACTGGATTGCAATGGCTTACAGTTCCGGTGGCATTTCGAGGGCGGTTCGGGCAATTGATACAAGATGTCGAAGTCCGCGATTGCGATTTCTGGCGAAACCATTTGCGCGCTATCGAACTGAACTATCGGCGGTCTCCATTCTTTGACGACTATTTTCCGGAGCTGAGCGCGAGACTCTCGTGCTCGCAGGGAGCGCACCTGTCGGACCTGAATGTTCGAGTGATCGAGTGGTTCATGAATGTGCTCGGAATTCAGACGCCGTTGTCCTTTTCATCTTCATTGGGTCAAGCCGGCAAACGCACTGAACTGTTGGCCAATCTGTGCTCGGCGTTAGGCGCGACCCAATACATTTCTCCTCTTGGTTCAGCGGTTTACTTGTTGAAGGAAATAGATGTGTTGTTAAACAGATCGATTGAAGTGGTTTTTCAAAATTATGCACATCCGCAGTACCGGCAGATGTTTCCGCCTTTTTGTCCGTATGCGTCGGCTATGGATTTGCTGTTCAACGAAGGGCCGCATTCTCTCGAGGTAATACGCCAGGGAAGGGCCACTCCGCTACTGCCTTTGCAACTTATGGTGCATTACGCCTAGCCAGCACTTCGAAATTGCGGGGCGGCAGATTGGTGCGGGCACGCCCGTCTACGTTGTGGCTGAACTCTCGGCCAATCACAATCAGGATTTCGAGCGGGCAGTCAAGATCATTCATGCTGCCAAAGCCGCCGGCGCCGATGCGGTCAAGTTGCAGACTTACACGGCGGATACCCTTACCATCGACAGCGATCGTGAATGTTTTCGGATCGATGGCGGCACGCTCTGGGACGGTCGCACTCTCCATGAACTATACGGCCAGGCCTACACCCCATGGGAGTGGCAACCCAAGCTAAAGCGAGTGGCCGATGAGCTTGGGCTGGCGTTGTTTTCTTCTCCCTTCGATGCCACCGCGGTGGACTTTCTGGAAAACATGAATGTGCCAGCCTATAAGCTGGCATCCTGCGAACTGGTGGATCTTCCCCTCATCGAGAAAATGGCGCGAACAAGGAGACCGTTGATCATTTCGACTGGCATGGCCACCATCGACGAGATTGAGGAAGCACTGCAGGCAGCCCGAGGTGCGGGAGCGACACAGATCGCGCTGCTCAAGTGTACAAGCGCTTATCCCGCTCTTCCTGAAGAAATGAACCTGCGGACAATCTCTGAATTGGGGCGAAGATTTGAAGTCCCCGTGGGTCTGTCGGATCACACAACAGGCATCGCGGTCCCGGTCGCTGCCGTAGCGTTGGGGGCGTGCATCGTCGAAAAACACTTGACCCTCTCACGTTCCTTCAAAGGGCCCGACGCCGAGTTTTCTCTCGAGCCCGCCGAATTCAGAGAGTTAGTGGAAGCGATACGAGCGACAGAGCGTGCCTTGGGGAAGGTGTACTTCGGAGCCGCGACGCATGAGGAAAGTAGTCGGCGCTTCCGGCGTTCCTTGTTTGTGGTCGAGGACGTGAGGCCGGGAGATGTGTTCAACACCAGCAATGTCCGATCAATCCGGCCTGGTCATGGTCTGCATACGAGATATTTACCGGAGATTCTGGGGAAACGTGCCACACGGCGCATCGAGCGTGGAACGCCGCTGAGTTGGGACCTGATCGCAGAAGACATCAGCGGAGTTGGCACGCCCGTTCACGATGCACGAGAGGAAGTCTCCGTCGGTCCAATCAAAGTAACGCCGATATGAGAGTTCTACTTATTCATCCCGACGATCACCTTCCAGCGGAGAACGGTGCTGTTCGGTGGGATCTGATTGTTGACTTTGGCCGCGCTCCGGGCGTCACCTACGAGCGCTGGTCGCGGCAAGCGGCCTGTCCCGTCATCAGTCTCTACGATTTCGTCGAAGAAGTCGAAGATTTGCATCGCTGTCGGGAACTGTTACGGCCCGGCATGGGTTGCCTGGTGGACCGGTACGGAATTGACTGGTGGGACATTCTGTCTCTGGGAGTCGTGCCTGATCTTCACCAGCTTGTACTTCTGGAGAGGCTCGGTAAGTACATCGGATCGCGCTGTGAGCTTCATTCGACGCGGCGTTTCCCGTTGACGACCATCCTGGGGTACTTGCTGAACTGTGACCTGATGACTCTGGAGAGCCACTGGCAATCGGTGCGCAGACCGTTCCGCCGCTATTCGGAAGTCCTGATGCAGCTCAACCGTGCACAGATCACGCAGGCGATGCAGGACAAGTTCGACCCTCATCATTCCATTCGACGCAGGTTTTCGCGACAGGGGAAAACGCTGAGGGGCCCACTGGTCCTGTTGCCTTCCGCATATGTGAATGTTTCACGCACCGCGGTCGGGTGGGCCGAGTTGGTTCCGGAGCAGAAATTCCTGTTGGTTTGCGCGCGCAAGAACGGGCGGCTTCAGTCGCTGCCTCCGAATGTCTTCACGGTGTCGCTCGATGCCTACTTCGGTTCGTCGAGCAAGGGCGAGGATTGCCTGCTCGACCGATGGCAAGCTCTGCGGCACAAGCTCATTCGTGAAATGAAGGAGTTTGAAGCGGCGGAGCGTGCGGGAATGCTGGAACGAATCGCATCCGGCCTGCGATGGGGCGTCAATGTACGAGATGCATGGAGCCGGGTGTTCGAAGCAGAGGATATCACCGGCTGTCTCTGTGCGGACGATACGAATCCATATACCCGCATTCCACTTGTTTTGGCGAAAAACCGGGGAATTGTGACGCTAGCTTGTCACCATGGCACCCTGGATTCGTGGATGGCGTTGAAGACGGTTCAGGCAGATTTTTATCTGACCCGGAGCGAGATGGAGCGGGACTATTTGATTCAGAAATGCCACGTGGCCAGGGAAAAGGTCGTGGCCGGGTCATTGGCGGGCGCACCGGCACCAGTGCGAACGGTGACCCCGCGCACCAAAGGCCGCTGGCTCGTATTTTTCACCGAGCCTTATCAGAACAGCGGTTGGCGCAGCCACGAGGTTTACCGTGATCTTCTGCCGCGGCTGTGCTCCTTGTCTGAGACCTGTGGTTTGAAGCTGGTGTTCAAGTTGCATCCCTTCGAGAGCGTCAGAGGTCATCGGAGAATGCTGCGAAGGATCATGGGACACCGGGTACGCGAGATCGACGTGATTGACGGTCCACCCAGTGACGAGCTCTGGCAGAATACGCGAGTTGCCCTGACTGTCCAGTCGTCTACTGCTCTCGAATGCGCGGGCAAGGGGATGCCGGTGTTTCTATGCGCTTGGCTGCGCGATGCCTATGCAGGGTACGTTCAGCAATACGCAAAGTTCGGGGTGGGCCGGGTGCTGGAATCGCCAGAACAGATCGCGAACATCCCGCAACTGCTCGACGCTCCAATAGACAATCGCACCCGCACCCATAATGGCAAGGGCATCGATCCCGAAACATTGCGAGCCCTGTTTTCAGCCAGGTACTCCTTGCCGGTGGCCATTCATGCCTAAAGTCTGACAGACGAGAATGCCGGGGCGAAATTCACAGATCACGATCTTTAGTCCCTCCTTCGCGGATGAAAGCAACACCAATGCCCAGAACCTCACCGTGAAGGAGATCGTGGCGCGGCTGCCACCCGAGTTGTTTCACGTGGTGATGATTTGTGCCGGCGACCCCGATCCGCGCATCGCCGAACGCAGGAATACCGAGTTCGTGGCTTGGTCCGGACACGGAAACAGCGTGCGGCTGCTCAAGAGGATTCTTCTGACGACACCGGATATTTACTTTTTTCCCCGCTGCGGTCCGCTGGATCGCGCATTCTTCGACCTCAGAAAATATCTGCGGATTCGCACCGCGCTCGTCAGCTATATCGTGATGATGATGAACGCGACCACCACGAACCGAATGCTACAGCGATCGATCGTCGAGGCCGACCGGTTGTGTGCTAACTCAGAGTATGTAGCACAGACGGTCGCGGAGCGATTTGGGGCAGAAGCAGAAGTCGTGTATGACGGGGTAGACCGCAGGTTCTTTTTCCCGCCGGAAAATCGCTTCGCCGGCGACTCGTCCAGAGCTCCGGTTGTCCTTTACGCAGGCTCTCTTCAGCCACGCAAGCGCGTCGAAGTGGTGATCGAACAGGCTGCCCGATGGCCAAACATCCAGTTTCGCCTGGCTGGCCGAGGTGAGACCGAGGGCTTGTGCCGCGATTTATGCCAAAAATATGGTTGTCGCAACGTCTCCTTCCTGGGGCACCTAAGCTCAGCCCAACTAAGCGAGGAAATGCGAAGTGCCGACATTTTCTTCTTCCCCAGTGTGCTCGAGGGGCATCCACAAGTTCTAGTTCAGGCAGCGGCATGCGGGTTGCCGTCGGTCGCGTTGAACTTCTACCGGCCAGCGTATGTGGTGAGCGGCAACACTGGCTTTCTGGCGGAATCAGACCATGAACTCGTGGAACAGCTTGATCTGCTGATTACAAATCGAGCCTTGCGGCATTCGATGTCGCAGGCTGCCGCAAAGCATTCGTACAAGTTTGATTGGGATCGGATTACCGAGCAGTGGGTAGGCATCTTTCTGGACGTGATGGAAAAGCGCCAGAAAATCGTCGCAGCATGACGCACAGCAAACCTCTTTTGCGGTATGGCGGTTACCTGTTCTCCGTGGGAGGGGCCCGAGTCGCCGGTATTCTCATCAGTTCGCTCACGTTTCCTTACCTGGTGCGGCGCCTTGGTGTGGAGATGTATGGGCTGTGGAGCTATGTGGTAGCGATCTGCGGTTTCCTCAACGTAATCGCCGACCCCGGGATCAACACCTATACCACTCAACAAATGGCGGCGCGCCGTGAAGCGGGATTCGAACTGGTCCCGGATCTCCTGTTGCTTCGTTTCCTGAGTTCTTTGACAGTTGTGTTTGTGGTGTTCGCAATTGCGGCTTTTGAATCGCGTCCCGATACCCGCGCGCTATTGCGGTTATACGGGATCGGCATTCTTTTGGTGAATCTGATCTCTGCCGATCACCTGCTGACAGCTTTGGAAATGTTTCATATCCGTTCTTTGCTGACGGTCGGGCAACAGGCTGCATATGCCGTGGGAATCTTCACCTTGGTGCATTCCTCCAAAGATGTGGTATGGGTGCCAGTCAGCATTCTCGTTTCCTCCGCACTGACTGGGATGGCGGCGTGGATGGTGCTCTGGCGGCGAGGACTAGAACTACACCTAACTCTGCATCCAGAACGCTGGAAGGGAATTCTGGTTCCCAGTTTCCACTATGCCGCCTCCAGTTTGATGTCAAACGTCTACCATCGTGCTGGACATCTGCTGGTCCGTTGGTTCTTGGGCGATTTCGCTCTCGGTCTCTATGCTGCGGTCGTCCGGTTGGTGGACATTTTGCGGGGCTTCGTCGTCATAGTGCTGCAGGTCTTGATGCCCCGAATGGCCCTTTCTGCGCAGTCCGGTGCTGGGCTTCGACGCCTCGGACGCTTCGCGCTGGTGGCGATTGCCATAGTCAGCATTCCGCTTGCTCTCGGCTTAATCGGCACTGCCCATCTGGTCGTTCCCTTGGTGCTCGGAACCAGGTATCTCGCGGATATCTCCCTGCTGCGGTGGATGGCTCTTTACCTGATCACAGCGCCGCTTGCATCTCTTTTTGCGGGGACGATTTTATTCTCCATGGGCCGCCATCGTGCCTACCTGGCATCGACGGCTGCGGGTGCAACGAGTGGAGTTGTCCTTTATCTCACTCTCATCCCTGCTCTGGGCGTGAAGGGTGCTGCTTTAGCCCTCGTACTCGCAGAGGTTGTGGTC
>Ga0187817_10000669_pt1 | contig 15321 bp, 15 predicted proteins | sample NC_wetland_sal_i_17_FD_132431 | JGI IMG/M metagenome (GOLD analysis project Ga0187817, IMG submission 132431) | Wetland sediment microbial communities from Neuse River Estuary, North Carolina, USA - SO4_2 | ecosystem: Environmental > Aquatic > Freshwater > Wetlands > Sediment | place: USA...
CGGCCTAGCCATCGCGCGGCGGTTGGTGGTTGGGATGGGCGGTAAAATCTGGGTGGAAAGCGAGCCTGGTGCGGGCAGCAAGTTTTCCTTCATCGTGCCCCTGAAGCCTTCATCCGTGGTGCCGGACAAAGGGAAAAGCAAATGAGTGAGACGAGCTGCATCCTGCTGGTGGATGATGAACCGGGAATGCTGCGGTACATCAAGACCCTGCTCGAAGTGGATGACTACAAAGTTCAGACCGCCAGCACGGGCGAGGAGGCCGTGGAACGTGTGCAAAAGGGATTGCACCCAGACCTAGTGCTTCTGGATCTGCTCATGCCCGGCATCGACGGCCTGCAAACCCTGGAACAATTGCGCAAGCTCCAGCCAGCCGTGAAAGTTGTGATGCTCTCCTGCGTCAGCGACACCCGCAAGGTGGTGCAGGCAATCCGCCTGGGAGCCCACGATTATCTCACCAAGCCTTTCCAGAAGGCCGAACTGGATACAGTCATTGACCAGTGCCTGAACAAGAATCAGCAGAATTACGCGGGCGAGGTGGAAGAGCTGGCCGACGACACATTTTTCGTCGCCGCCAGCCCGGTCATGCGCAAACTGCGCTCCCAGGCCGCCTTGGTCGCCAACGTTGATATTCCAGTCCTCATGCTGGGTGAAAGCGGGACTGGAAAAGAAGTGATGGCGCGCCTGATCCACAAGTTATCTCCGCGCGCCCACCGCACTTTCCTCAAGGTGAATTGTGCCGCCGTTCCTGCCGACCTGCTGGAAAGCGAGCTTTTCGGTTATGAAGCCGGAGCCTTCACGGGAGCCACGCACCCCAAGCCCGGCAAGTTCGAGTTGTGCAACAAGGGCACAATCCTGCTCGATGAAATCGGGGAAATGCCGCCAAGTCTGCAAGCCAAGCTGCTGCACGTTTTGCAGGATCAGCAGTTCTCGCGTTTGGGCGGCCGTTCGGTGGTGAAGGTTGACGTGCGCATTCTTGCCGCCACCAATATCAACATTCCGGAAGCATTGGCCAGCAAGCGGTTGCGCGAAGATCTCTATTACCGCTTGAATGCTTTCACGCTGAATGTGCCTCCATTGCGAGAGCGCAAGGAAGAGATTCCCATCCTGCTCAAGCACTTCATGTCGCGCATGTCAGAGCGTTTCGCGCGGTCTCCGTTGCCGCTTACGCCTGAGTTACTGCAGGCCTGCCAGGATTATCCCTGGCCTGGCAACTTACGCGAACTAAACAATTTCGTGAAGCGTTATTTGGTCTTGGGCGACGAAAAACTGGCGATCCAGGAACTTCATCCCAAGGGCGACGGCAGTGGCGCGGCGTTTGATCCCGCCCAGCGCAGTAGTGGAAGCTCCGACGGAGGGTTGAAATCCCTCGCCCGCAGCGCGAAAGATGAAGCCGAAGCCGAAGCCATCTCCAAAGCGCTCGATGAAACTAACTGGAACCGCAAGCAAGCTGCGGTATTGCTGAAGATCAGCTATAAGGCTCTGCTCTACAAAATCCGCCAGTACGGCATCGCCCAGGCCAAGAGCCATCACCGTTTGTCCGCCGGCGCCTAGCAGGCCGGTCGGTCAACGATTCCCTAAACCACCACCGCCTCTTTATACTCCCCAAACACCTTCCTGATGGTGTCGGAGATTTCTCCAACGGTGGCATAGGCCTCGACTGCGGCAATGATAGGCGGCATTAGATTCACTCCCGAGCGGGCGGAATCTTCGACCTGCCTGAGTGAGTCTTTCCACGGTTGAGGGTCGCGACGGGCGCGCAGCGCGCGTAACCGCTCGACCTGCTTGCGTTCCAGAGTTTCGTCAATGTGCAGGATGGGAATCGGTTTTTCGTGTTCTACCGTGAAGCGATTCACTCCGACCACCACGGCCTCCGCGCGGTCCACCTGCCGCTGATACTCGTAGGCGGCATTCTGGATTTCCTGCTGCACGTAGCCACGCTCAATGGCTTTCAGCATCCCGCCGAGGGAGTCGATTTTGTCGAGGTAATCAGAAGCGCGTTGCTCGATTTCATTGGTCAAGGTCTCAACGTAATACGATCCAGCGAGCGGATCAATGGTCTGCGGGACGCCAGATTCGTAGGCGATCACCTGTTGTGTGCGCAAAGCGATACGCGCGGCTGGTTCGCTAGGCAGGGCCAGCGCTTCATCATAAGAATTGGTGTGCAGCGACTGCGTGCCGCCCAGCACCGCGGCAAGCGCCTGCAAAGCTGTACGAACGATGTTATTTTCCGGTTGCTGGGCCGTCAGCGTGGAACCGGCGGTCTGGGTATGGAAGCGCAGCATCCACGAGCGCGGATTTTTCGCTTTGAAATGGTCTCGCATAATCTTTGCCCACATGCGCCGCGCAGCGCGGAACTTGGCCACCTCTTCCAGAAAATTGCTGTGCGCGTTAAAGAAAAACGAAAGCCGTGGCGCGAACCTGTCCACATCAAGGCCCGCATTAATCGCGGCCTGCACGTAGGCGATGCCGTTGGCCAGAGTGAACGCGACCTCTTGGACGGCCGTAGATCCCGCTTCCCGCATGTGATAACCGGAGATCGAAATTGTGTTCCACTCGGGTACATTCTCGTTCGTCCAGGAAAACATGTCGGTAATGATGCGCATCGCCTGCCGTGGTGGATAAATATAAGTCCCCCGGGCGATGTACTCTTTCAGCACGTCGTTCTGCACCGTCCCCGAAAGCTTGCGGATGTCGGCTCCTTGTTTCCGGGCTACTGCAACGTAAAGTGCCAGCAGGATCGAAGCGGTGGCATTGATGGTCATCGAGGTAGAAATCTTTGTCAGGTCAATCCCCTCAAACAGCCGCTGCATGTCTTCGAGGGAATCAATGGCCACTCCCACCTTGCCGACTTCCCCCATTGCCAGCACATGGTCGGAGTCGAGGCCGATTTGCGTCGGCAGATCGAAGGCAACGGATAATCCCGTGGTTCCGTTGGCGAGGAGGTACTTGTAACGCTTGTTGGATTCCTCGGCATCGCCCATGCCGGCATACTGGCGCATCGTCCAAAGCCGTCCCCGGTACATGGTGGCTTGGACGCCGCGGGTGAAAGGATATTCGCCGGGGTAGCCTAACTGATGGTCATAGTCCCAGGCGTCGAGATCGGCGGGGGTATAAATCGGTCGGACCGCGATATGGGAAGCGGTCTCCGGGTCTTGAGTCGCTCCGGCCTTAGCCTTTTGTGTCATCGAGAAGCCTCCGACCAACAACGAGACTAGGTATCACTTTTTGTTCCGCACCCGCCAAAAGGAGCTTACCCCGAACCATCCGAAAAGCAATGTAAAACAAATGGCCAGAGCTGCGCGGCTGAAGCTCCCGTTTCCAGCGTGGTGCTTCATGTATTCGCGGGCAAAAGCGCCGGCTCCAACAACCGCTAAAGCCAAGAAAACAAGTCCCGTTACTTCTAGCCAGAGCTGATGCAGAATTCCGCTAAGGTTGCCGGCCGTTATGCGGCAAGCGCTGATCACCGCGCGCAGGACGCGGTTGTGCCGCACCTGTTCGGCAGCAACCCGCGCCACTATACTCGCTTTACGGGCGGTGGAGACGTTGGCCATCGGCATTGATTTTATCAATGTCCGCGGTGCTAGGTTAGGGGTACAATAGCGCGGTTGCGGTGATCTGGGCCACGAAGCATTGTGACTCGTAACCGCATCTAACCAAGGTAGCCGGCGTCAGAATGCCCTGCGAGGTGGAAGGCCTTCCATCCCCAGGGTTACAGGGGGAGACGTGGACCAGCAATTGAAGCAGCTAATGAAGGAACTAGGCGAGGCCATTAACGAGTCCCTGGCGGACTCCGAACAAATCGCCGAAGTCGTTTCCAGAATCAAGGACGGCGGATACGACATTTTTCTGGTGCTGGAAGCCACTATTGGGGTCAGCAAGCCGGGCGAGAAATCCAGCGACAAGACTTCTTTGGTCACCACGCTTACCAGCAACCCGGAGTTCAAGATCAGCGATCAGGATCTCAAATTCCTAAAATCGCTTCGTATCAAGATTGAAGAGGACGCAGCCTAACCTGGGGCTGTCCAAAATCCATAAAAGCAGTCTGGAAGTTGCGGAATTACTGCGAGGACTCCGTGGACTGTTTTTTCTTCTGCTGGAGTACGGGCTTGGTGGTGACTGCCGGGGCTATGCCTACCGAGGAACTTACGCAGTCCGTTCCACCCCAGCAACTCATCGTCTCTCCGTTTGAACCTCCGCTGGTCAGTTGAGCGTTCAGGGTCATTCTCGTCCCGCTAGCATGAATCATTTGGCGCCATGAATCGTAGCCGGCCATGCGCACTGAAATTGTGTGGTCCCCGGCGGGAACCGCTATCGCAGAGGGCGTTTCCGCCACAAACACGCCATCCACCTCAATCTCAGCTCCGCTGGGGGTGGACAGCACATCCACTTCGGTGGCAGGCTCGGTTGCGAGTTTCGCCGTGGCTGGCGCTGGATCCTGCAGCGCCAGCGGAAAATTGGTGGAATTCAGCGACAACTCTCCGCTCAGGAAGGCCGTGACCATGGTGCCTTTGGGAAGAATGAGGTCCCTGCCACTCAGGTACGGATACGGGGGCGCCTGGGGAAAAAATTCAAGAGTCTTCGTAGCGCTGACCGCGGCTTCTTTCGCACGCAGGGCGGCTTTCTCGCCATCGGCGAGATTCACCTCGCTAATGTTGATGTCCACCTGGCCTTTAACCTTCTTCGATTCCGGCATTAACACAGTACCAACCGCCGTCGCGCCTTTGGCAATCACGACTCGCCCACCCACCCTAACGTTTTCGGTGACCTCGAGTTCGACGGGATCGCCGGTGTGAGCGTCAGCGGAGGAAACGGTTTTCCCCAAGCGAAGGTGTACCGCTGTGCCATCCTTCAAGGCAAGCGGAACCATAGAAGAAGACACTGTCGCCGCTGTTTGAGGGTTTGCGGATTTCACTTGAGCGCGTGCCATGATCGAGAGCGGGCAGGCAAGAAAGAAAATCAAAATCGCGGAGTTACGCATGATCAGCTCCATGGCGGGACAAGCCAGCGCCGCCAAGATAAAGTTTCGCAATAAAGTGGGTGGTCGAAAAAGTTACGGCGGTAATGTCGCTGTTCCAGCAACGTAAGATCCGGCGCAATACGGTGAAAGTCTGCTAATCGCCATTCGTACCGCGCCGCCAATTCCCTGTGCTAGTATTTACCATTCACTGCGCTGCCCTGTGGCGGGGTGCCTCAGCGCGGCGTATTCCTGACGCCCATATCGCCATCAAGGCGGAAGCCCGATGAAAGATACCCTTGGAGTGCTGTTGGCTGGAGGGGCAGGCGAGCGGCTCTATCCTCTCACTCGCGACCGGGCCAAGCCCGCTGTCACGTTTGGGGGAATCTATCGCATCATTGACGTTACCCTTTCTAACTGCGTTAATTCGGACCTGCGGCGCATTTACATTCTGACCCAGTACAAAGCTCTCTCACTCAACCGGCACGTCCGCGAAGGCTGGGGGAACATCGTGGGCCGTGAGTTGGGAGAGTTCATCGAAGTCCTGCCGCCCATGCAGCGCGTGAGCGAGAGCTGGTATCAAGGCACGGCCGACGCGGTGTATCAGAACATCTACTCCATCGGCTCGGAGCAGCCTCGGCATGTGCTGATCCTCTCCGGGGACCATATCTACAAAATGAACTATGGCCGTATGCTCCAGCAGCACAACGATTCCGGTGCCGATGTCACACTCGCTACCATCCAGGTGGACCCCGAGGAAGTTCACCGCTTTGGAGTTGTGGACATGGACGGCGATTCTCGGGTGAATGGATTCCTGGAGAAGCCCAAAACGACGGATCTTCGCTCGCCTTACAATCCCGAGAAAGTCTCTGCTTCGATGGGGATCTACATCTTCAACACCGATGTACTCATCCCCGTGCTGCTGAAAGATGCGGAGGATCAACAGTCGAGCCATGATTTCGGCAAGGACATCCTGCCCAAAATGGCGGACGAGTATCGGGTGTACTCTTTCGACTTCGTGGACGAGAACCAGAAGGAGGCACTGTACTGGAGGGATGTAGGAACGCTGGAGGCCTACTACGAAGCCAACATGGATATCGTTTCAGTCTCGCCGGTGTTTAACCTGTATGACGAGCATTGGCCCATCCGCACTCATCAACGGCAGTATCCTCCCGCGAAATTCGTTTTTGCCGAAGCGGGACGCACCGGCCAGGCTCTCGACTCCATCGTTTCGGCAGGCTGTATCGTCTCCGGCAGCAGCGTGAAAAACAGCGTGCTCTCGCCCGATGTGCGGGTAAACTCCTACAGCGATGTGGATGCCAGCATTCTCTTTTCGCACGTTAACATCGGGCGCCATTGCAAGGTTCGCAAGGCGATTATTGACCGCGACGTGCATATCCCCGAAGGCACAACCATTGGGTATGACGCAGAAGCCGACCGACAGAGATATTTCGTCACCGAGAGCGGGATTACAGTGGTGACGCGGGATTATTCAATGTTCGAGAATCCCGTGACCGTGGATTACTTCACCAGCGAGTAATGGGCGATTTCCCGTTTTTTGACCAGCCTTTTAGGATCGGCCCGCCAGGGACGCCGAAGTGGTTCTTGCTCGCTCCACTACTACCGTTCTTCCCACCACTCGGGCAATCTGCCTTACCTGTTCCATCAACTCATCGAATTGGTCAGGATAGAGCGACTGCATCCCGTCAGAAAGGGCTTTATCCGGCTGGTGGTGAACTTCCACGATCAGGCCATCTGCGCCGACCGCAATCGCCGCGCGCGAAAGCGGAGTGACTTTGTTGCGTTTTCCCGTGCCCTGGCTCGGGTCAACAATGATGGGCAAATGGCTCAGCCGCTGCACGGCTGGGACGACGCTAAGATCGAGGGTATTGCGGGTGTGGTCGGCAAAGGTGCGAATGCCGCGCTCGCAGAGAATCACATTGTAGTTGCCTTCGCTCATCACGTACTCGGCCGCCATCAAGAACTCCTCCAGCGTGGCGGACATTCCGCGTTTCACCATCACCGGCCTGCGGGAGCGCCCGGCACGCTTCAGCAAGGAATAATTCTGCATGTTGCGCGCGCCGATCTGGATAATGTCTGCGTATTCCTCCACCAGTTCGAGCGATTCGTGATCGACCGCTTCCGTAATGGTGCGCAGGCCAAAATTCTCACGAACCTCCGCCATAATTCGCAAACCTTCTTCGCCCATGCCCTGGAATGAATACGGAGAAGTGCGCGGCTTGTACGCGCCCCCGCGGAAGAACCGAGCGCCGGCGCGGCTGACGCGCTCGGCCACGGCGAACGCTTGTTCGCGGCTCTCGATGGCGCAGGGTCCGGCGATAATCGCCAGTGCCGGACCGCCGATGGTTGCGTCCGTTCCGGCAAAGCGAATGACGGTGTTTTCTTCTTTGATGTCGCGGCTAACCAGTTTGTAGGGCTTGGTGACGCGGATGACTTCCTGCACTCCGGGCATTTCATCCAGCGTGCCAGCCTCGACTTCGCCTTTATTTCCGGTAATGCCGATGGCGGTTCGCTCCGCCCCCGGAATGGCGTGGGCCCGGTAGCCGAGTGACTCGATTTTCTTACAAACGGCGCGCACCTGATCTTCGGTAGCGTGCGCCTGCATTACTATGAGCATGATTTCCTCTTACGCTAAGCTCTTCCTTGCCAAGGTGCGGAACGGCCGTAAGTGACGTTCCCGTGGGTAAATTGAGTGTATCGTTCTTCGCCGTTGCCTCGCAAACACGACCCCGCAGGCACGCCGATGTAGGCGCGGACGTCTCGCCTCTCCCGTCGAGCGAAGCGAGGCGCATCTATACTGCTTTCATGCCCGGCTCCCTCGCGCGCGAACAGGACATCCTCAAGCTGCCATTGCCGAAACGGCCGCCACGGCTGACTTCGCGGCGCATCGGCATACACACTTCCAGCGCCGGTGGCGTACAGAACGCAGCGGAGCGCGCCTACCGCCTCGGCTGCAACACGTTTCAGATCTTTTCTTCGAGTCCCCGGCAGTGGGCGCCTTACGAGCTGGCGCGCCCGCAATGTGCCGAGATGAGCCGGCTGCGCGACAAGTACGACCTCAAGCCCCTGGTGATTCATGCCAACTATCTGGTGAACCTTGCCAGCACGACCGAGCTATTCCTGAAGAAATCTGTCGAGGCTTTTCGGGGGGAGGTTGAGCGGGCCCTGGCTCTTTGTGCCGAGTATCTGGTGCTGCATCCCGGATCATTTCGCGGTGCCAACCGGGAAGAAGGACTGATGCAGACAGCGGCGGCAATTGCCGCGGCAACCCAAGGACTGGACCTGGTCAAGCGCAATCTCACCATCCTGATCGAAAACACCGCCGGCGCGGAATACTCGCTCGGCGGCAGCTTCGAGCAGGTCGCCGAAGTTCTTGAGCTGCTGCACGGGTTGGTCCCGATCGCAGCTTGCATAGACACCTGCCACACCCACGTGGCTGGATATGACATCGTAAGCAAGAGCGGAATGGCGGCGACGCTGGCACATCTTGACGAAACCGTTGGTCTGAGGAATGTCCGGGTCTGGCATTGCAATGACGCCAAAGCCGCCCGCGGATCAAAGCTGGATCGCCATGAGCAAATCGGGAAGGGAAGCCTCGGTCTGGCGCCGTTCCGCCGATTGTTGAACGATCCACGCCTCGCCCATGCCGCGTTCATCGCCGAAACGCCGATTGATAGGCCGGGGGATGACCTCAGGAACGTGGCAGCGTTGAAGAGGCTGGTGGAAAATGAACGCTGACAGCGCTTGATTTGCCGTCCAAATCTCCTTGGGTTTGCGCCCTTGCTCCCTGCCTCTGAATGTGCTATGTTAAACATGTTTAACACATGCTTGGTATTCGTCTTGAACCCGAACTGGAAGAGAAGCTGGAGTCTCTTGCGAGAGAGACCGGCCGGAGCAAGAGCTACTACGCCCGGGAAGCCATCCGGCAGTATCTGGAAGACCGCGAAGATTACCTGAAGGGTATTGCCGCATTGGAGCGGCGCGAACCGACCATCACGCTCGAAGAGCTGGAGCGGCGGCTTGGTCTGGACAATTGAGATCACTCGCTCGGCCGAGAAACAAATCAAGAAACTGGACCGCGTTGCGCAATCGTCGATTGTGCGTTTTCTGCGTGACCGGCTGACACCCGCCGACAATCCTCGCCAATGGGGTAAGCCCCTCCACGGCGAAAAGGGCGGTCTCTGGCGATACCGCGTTGGCGATTACCGGCTGATCTGTGACATTCAGGACGAGAAGATCACGGTGCTGGTGCTAGAAGTCGGCCACCGCAAGGATGTCTATCGGTGACTTGGCGGGCTAAGCGCCCGTACCATAGAGCTCTCGTTGTAAAATCAACGTTTATTCCGGGTGCAATTTTCTCTCTATGGCACAGAAAGAACACATGACGGCTGCGCCCTCTGATCAGCATTCCGCCGATCAGCCCGATGCCCGTTACGACGCGCAGCGCATCGAGACCAAATGGTCTGAGCGCTGGCAGCAGGATGCGTCGCTCTATGCGGCTGAATCGCACTCGGCTAAGCCCAAGTACTACGTGCTGGAGATGTTGCCCTACCCCTCGGGCGTACTGCACATGGGGCATGTGCGCAACTATGCGATCGGCGACGCGCTTGCCCGCTACATGTGGATGAACGGCTACAACGTGCTTCATCCCATGGGCTGGGATTCGTTCGGCCTTCCCGCGGAGAACGCTGCCATCCAAAACAACACGCCGCCGCGCGAGTGGACGCTGCACAACATCGCCAACATGAAGCGGCAGATGAAGCGCCTGGGTTTTGGCTATGACTGGTCGCGAGAAGTGACGACCTGTTTGCCGGAGTACTACCGCTGGAATCAGTGGTTCTTCCTGAAGCTCTACCAACAGGGGCTCGCCTATCGCAAAAAGAGCAAAGTGAACTGGTGCCCGAAGTGCGCGACTGTCCTGGCTAACGAGCAAGTGGTCAACGGCTGCTGCTGGCGGCACGAGGATACGCCGGTCGAGCAGCGCGAACTCGAGCAGTGGTTTTTGCGCACCACCAAGTATTCCGACGAGTTGCTGCGAGACCTCGACAAGCTCGGTGGCTGGCCGGACAAAGTCCGCACCATGCAGCGCAACTGGATCGGCCGCAGCGAAGGCACGCTGGTGGATTTCAAACTCGACGGCGCTGTGGGACCGGCGGGTTCGATCATCAGCGTCTTCACCACGCGCGTGGACACGATTTTCGGCGCGACGTCGGTGCAGCTCGCGCCCGAACATCCTCTGGTGGCGGACTTCACGCGCTACAACCAGGCGTTGGGTGCGGCAGTGCAGGAATTGATCGCTGAACAGCGCAAAGCGAAAGAAACCGGAGACATTGGCGAGATCGAGAAGCACGGCATTAATACTCACCACTACGCGGTTAACCCATACAACGGAGAGCGAGTCCCCATCTGGGTGGCGAACTACATCGTCATGGACTACGGTACGGGCGCGATCATGAGCGTTCCGGCGCACGATGAGCGCGATTACGAGTTCGCCAAGAAGTACAAGCTCGAAATCCGTCTGGTGATTGTTCCGCGATCCAATGACCTCGACGAGACTATTGCCGAGCCGCCGCTGCCGTTTACAACCATGGATGGGACGCTCATCAACTCCGGTCAGTTCAGCGGTCTCGATTGCGAAGATGCCATCAGACAGATGTCGGCGCGGGCCCAGAAGAACGGCTTCGGAAAAGCCACCGTCACGTTTCGCTTGAAAGATTGGGGAATTTCGCGCCAGCGCTACTGGGGCACGCCGATTCCCATGCTTTACTGCGAAAAAGATGGCATTGTCCCAGTAGCAGAAAAAGATCTGCCGGTGATTTTGCCGGAAAATGTCGAGATTACCCTGACCGGCGGATCGCCGCTCGGCAGGTTGCCGGAATTTGTGAATGCAACTTGCCCCAAGTGTGGCGGAGCGGCACGCCGCGAAACCGACACCATGGACACGTTTGTGGATTCGTCCTGGTATTTCTACCGCTATACCGACGCGCACAACGACAAAGCGCCATTCGACCGTGAGAAGGCAGGCTATTGGTTTGGGGAACGCGGAATTGACCAGTACATCGGCGGGGTCGAGCACGCAATTTTGCACCTTATCTATTCGCGCTTCTGGACGAAGTTCATGCGCGACATGGGATTGGTAAGAAACGATGAGCCTGTTGAGCGATTGTTTACCCAAGGTATGGTGATCAAGGGCGGGGCCAAGATGTCGAAGAGCCTGGGTAATGTCGTTTCCCCAGATGAAATGGTGGCGCGCTATGGGGCCGACTCAGCCCGCATGTACAGCCTGTTTGCCGCTCCGCCAGATCGCGATCTGGACTGGCAGGATCAGGGTATAGAAGGAATTCAACGGTTCTGGGGCGGGTGTACCGGTTCTTGGAAAGCTCGCAACACCATCAGGAGGGTTGGAGCGATTCAGCGCGCCGTCTTCAATGCAAGCTTCATCAGACGATCAAACGCGTCACCGACGATTTTCAGGGACGGTGGCATTTCAACACGTGTATCGCTGCAATCATGGAATTGGTAAATGATGCCAACCGGCGGCTGTTAGGCAGTCTGCCAACTCGGAATCCAGCTACGGGCGCGTGCGTTGAAGTGGATGCAATGCCGTCGGTGCTAATCGCTGAAGTGAAACGGACCCTTGTACTGCTTCTGGCTCCTTTCGCGCCCTATCTCGCCCACGAGCTTTGGGAGATGCTCGGCGAGAAGGGAAGCCTGCTCAAAGCACCGTGGCCGAAATACGACCCCGCCTTGGCTAAAGAAGAGGAGATTGAAATTCCGGTGCAGATCAACGGCAAGTTGCGCAGCCACGTCGTGGTGCTCGCTGATGCTACCGAAGAACTGATCCGCGAACGCGCCTTGGCCGATGAAAAGATCAAGGGCATGGTTGCAGGGAAGCAGATTGTGAAGGTCATAGTCGTACCTAGCAAATTGGTGAACATCGTAGTGCGGTAATTTCCCGGTGCAGTCTCGCTCGCCAACCCTCGAAGGCTTTCGGCTGATGTTCCGCCGCCCCTCGTTCGGCCTGGCTGAGGTCGCCTGGCGCTGGAGCTTCGGCGCGACCGTCTTTACGCTGCTGGCGTTCTCCTTCGTAGAGTATCTGGACACCTTGGCAGTTAGGCCGGGCGACTTGTTTCTGTTGCGAACCAGGCAAGCGTTTCTAATTGCCCGGGCGATTGAGCATATTCTCAGTGGCAGTGCGGTTCGTGTGATGGAAGCCGCAGTCGTAATGGCTGTCGGCTTGGCGCTGGCCTGGATCATAGTCGCTTCGCTCGGACGCGCTGCGACGTTGAAATCCCTGCTTGCCTATTTTAAGGCTGAGAGCGCGGAACGGCAGCCTTCGCAATCGGAAGCCGGAGACGGCAGGCCCAGTGAATGGCGCCTCAGATCATTGCTCGGGCTGAATTTTTTGCGCGTGGCAGTGACGTTCTCCGCTGTGATCGGCTGCCTCGCTGCTTTGGTTCTCGCCGGAGTCGCGTCTCCGGCGCACAATCCTGTCCCCGGCCTTTCTCTCCTCGCCTTCTCCGTGGTTCTGTTGCTGGTGTGGATTGCATGGCACACGTTGAGCTGGTTTCTTTCCGTGGCCGCTATCTTTGTAGTTAGGGACGGCAAAGACACGTTTGGAGCACTCGCGGCCGCCGTCGATCTTTTCCGCGATCGCTCCGGCCCAGTGCTCGCAGCCGGTACGTGGTTTGGTTTGGCGCACCTGATGGCATTCTTCCTTGCCTCGGTGGTCGTGGCTTTTCCGTTGGCATTCGCAGGTGTTGTGCCGCCCGGATTTGTTCTGCTTGGCGTGCTACTGGTGACCTGCTTTTACTTCGCAGTGGAAGATTTTCTTCACATGGGCCGGCTCGCAGCGTATGTCGCCATCTGCCAGTGGCTGGAGGCTCCTCCCGTGTCAGCGATCAGATACCGTTCACCCGGCCCTGGTGAGCTCCCCAGCCGTGCCGCTTCGCGCCCGCGGGTCGATACAGACGAAGTCATCCTCAGTGACATTCCCCTGAGCGACATTCCGGCGACGTAGCCGGCGAAGCTTGGCAGCTCAGCGGCCTTGAAATCTGTCCGGATGAATCTTCTCCGGATCGAACGCCTGATCGAGGTAAATCCACAAGACTCTTGAGAACAACGTCAGCGTCGGAGCCAGCGGCAGGAACAGCACAACGGCCCAGAGCATTACTTTCAGCAGCGGCCAGCGTGTGAAAAGCCAAAGAATCACGCCGAAACCGACGATCGCGGCGAGGCCCAGGCTATAGCCGATATACATGGCGCCGAGGAAGTAGCCTTCTTCGCGCTCAAATTTCAGACCGCACACCAGACAGCGCTCATGCATGGCCGGAAATCCGGTGAAGATAGACTTGCGGAAGATTCTGCCCTCGCGGCAGCGGGGACACAACTGGTGAAGCATCGCCGAAGCTGTTGATCGGATGGGCACAGGCTCGGTAGGAGCAGGACGTGTTGCCTGCTCCGCAAATCCACAAGGTTATTATCGCTGAGTCTTCCTCTGAGACGTGCAGCTACTTCTTACGCGTAGGCGATGAGGTCGTGACCATCGCGCGGCGGACCGGCACAATCGCTCCACGCGAGGGATCGGCCGCAGCCGTCGCGCGCGACAAGACTTCTTGCTGTATGTACTTCACGAAATCCTGGATCTGGCGCTGCATCTCTTCCATGCGTTCCCGCATTTGCAAAATGATGGCCATGCCGCTGATGTTCACGCCCAGATCGCGAGCAAGGTTGAGGATGAACTCCAGGCGCTGCAAGTCTTCGTCGGTATAGAGGCGGGTGTTTCCTTCGGTGCGCGAGGGCTTGAGCAGACCTTCGCGCTCGTAAAGCCGCAGGGTTTGAGGATGAATGCCGTACATCTCAGCCACCGCCGAGATCATGTACGCGCCTTTGGATTTCCTTTTGTTCATAGATCCTTCGCCGAGCCCTGCAAACAAAATCAGCCACGGATCATACGGACCCACACGAATCAGTGTAATGATCCCTGCGCACGCATTCAATCTGTGGCTTGGTTCGTTAAGCGGCCGGCTCAGGCTTCTCTTGCACCGCCCATCCTGTCGGTTTGAGCGCGTGATTGATCAGATATGCGGCCACGCCCGCCGCGATGAGGATCATGCCAAAGGCAAAAGAACTCATTCCGAGCACTTGCTCGGTCTCACTGCGAACCACGGAGAAGCCGAGCAGCAGCATGGGCGCGATGCCCACGGCGACCGCGCCGAGCAACCCGCCGGGAACGCGGAAAGCGCGCGGCAGTTCAGGTTCGCGAATACGGAGGACGATGAGCGCCACAAACTCCAGCGCCAGACTTCCACCGTAGAGCAGAATGTCGAGCGTCACCAGGCGTTCAAAACCGAGTCCAAGGCACATAGCCCAGCAGATCGCTAACCCTATAATTGCGACCCACGGCGCCCGCGTCCGGGGGTGCAGTTTGCCGAAGGCGCGCGGCAGCATGCCATCCTGCGCCATGGCCAAAGGCAGGCGTGAGTAGCTCATCACCAGTGCATTGAACATTCCGAAGCCGCTGATCATGCCGCCGAGAACGAGACCGACCCGCATTACGGGACCGCCGAGCATGCCAGCCACGTCAGCCCAAAAACCGGTATCCCAAGCGGCGGGCGACAACCCTGTCATCCACATGGCAGCTACCGGAACAATGTAACTCAGCGCCACGATCACCACCGCGGCCAGCATGGCACGCGGATAAGTGCGCTGCGGGCGCTCGACTTCTGTGGCGATTGTCGAAGCGTTGTCCCAGCCCATGTAATTCCACATGCAGATCAGCAGACCGGTCAGGATGTCCACTCCCGAACCGGTGGGCTTGGTAACCACGTTAGCCAGCGCGCCGAACTTGAAGGGAGCCAGCAGCACAATCAGAATGAAAGGCGCTGACAATGCAAAAAACAGCCACAACGACGTGGTCGAGACTACCTTGACCCCGGCGATATTCAGTACAGCGCACACAATGACGACCGCCAACCCGACCATCCAGCCTCGATTTCCCACGGAAAACCAGGGAAACATGCGAGTGAGATAGAGCACGAACAAGGTCGGATAAATCGCCATGTCGAAAATCGACGCCACCAGCGAAAGCCAGGCTTCCTGGAATCCCCAGAAGTTGCCCATGGCACGCCGCACCCAGGCGTAATAGCCGCCTTCGAAGGGCAGGGCACTCGAGAGTTCTCCGATCATGAACGCAGTGGGCAGACTCCAAAGAATGGGAGTCAACAGCAGGATGAGGATTGCTTTCCCGTAACCGGCGCCATGCACGATGTCTTCCGTGCCATAGGTGCCGCCGGAGACCATAAAAAAGGTCGCGGCAACTAGAGGCCAAAGAGTCAGACGGACAG
>Ga0187817_10000670_pt1 | contig 15319 bp, 12 predicted proteins | sample NC_wetland_sal_i_17_FD_132431 | JGI IMG/M metagenome (GOLD analysis project Ga0187817, IMG submission 132431) | Wetland sediment microbial communities from Neuse River Estuary, North Carolina, USA - SO4_2 | ecosystem: Environmental > Aquatic > Freshwater > Wetlands > Sediment | place: USA...
CCGCTGCGCCTCGCTCAGCAGCGTGCTCTGCTGGGCGGCGGCCTGGATCTTCTGCTGGGCCAGGATGTAGACCTGCTGCTGGCTGTTCGGGTTGCCGGAGAAGAAGTTACCGATCCGGTTGAACAGGCCCTGCTGCTGGGCGTACACGTAGGACTGCGAGACGTTGAGGACAGCCGGTTCCAGCTGCGCCTTGGGCAGGCTGACGGTCACCGCCGTGCGGTCCGCGCTCACCGTAATGGCCTGGCTCCTCAGCTGGGAGAAGTCGACGAACGCGATGTCGGTGCCCTGGCCGATGAACAGCGTCTGGCTGCCCGCGAGGAACAAGGGCAGCAGCGAGGTGCGCTGGGTGAGGTCGACCACGACCTCGAAGGAGCCGCTGGCCGCATCGTAGCGGCTGAGCTCGGTGATGGACTTCAGGATGACGGGCTCGCTGCGGACGGTGGTGGTCTGTCCGAAGGGGTTCCGTAGCTGCGGCAGCAGGTGCACAGCGGACAGCACCGCGATAAGGACGAGCGCGGCCGCGGCCACCATCCCGGCCAGCGACCCTACTCTCGGCATGCGTACCATGGTCTTTCCTCGTGTCGTGCGGGGGTGCGCATCAGCTACCCGGGCTGCCTCAGATAATTCGGGCCGTTCGGCGTATTGCGCGGATGCCGGGAAGGCACAGGGGCATGTACAGGTACCCGGTTCGGCCGGCGCTCGGATTACGGGTCCGCGGGCGGGCGCCGGCCGCCTGGCGCTGGCGGCCCGCGGTGGCTAGCGGACAAGGCAACTCGGAGGTTGCCCCGTACCGCCGCCGCCGCCTTGATCCGCGAAGGCTGCGGCAAGCGCGTGGGCGATCAGGTAGGCGCGTGCCGCGTAGCCCGCCGAGCTGTAGTGAATACCGTCGGAGATGAACCAGCTGTCCTTGACCGCCGCGGCCCAGTCGTAGACCCTCATGTTCGGGTAACTGGCGCAGGCCCGGAGCAGCGCCTCGTTCCACAGCAGCATGTTGCCTTCCGAGTATGGCCCGTTGGCGACCAGCGATTTGACGTTCACCCACATGACCGGCTGGCTGCCGATCACCGACATCATTTCCTTGATCCGGGTGGCCAGGCCGACCTGCGAGCCGACGGCGACATCCGCGGTGTCGTTGGTTCCCAGGGCCAGCACCCAGCACCCGTGGTATCCCTGCTGTATCAGCTGCTGGGCGACCGTGTAGGCGTTCGGGTAGCCCTCGTACGTCTCGACGATCGACCGGGCACCCGAGATCTCCGAAATAAAGGTGGTCACGCCCACCTGGGCGTACCGGGCGTTAATCCGTTCCCGCGGGTCGGGCAGGTAATCGGACGAGATGAGGCCTTCGGAGGTGGAGTCGCCGATGTGCACGACGGACCGGCAGCTGGTGCGGTCCGGGTCGGGTGCGGACACCTGAGCCGTGCTGGCAGCGGTGCGCTCAGGCAGCGGGTCGGCGCTGGCGGTGCGCTGCGGCCGCGGGCTGGCGGTGGAGGCGAGCCCAGCCGCGGGCTGGGTGACCGGAGCCGGGCTGGCCGAACCGGGCTGCACGACACCGGACATCCCGCAGCTGGCGAGCACGAGCACCGGGACAGATGCCGCTACCGCGATCATGGTCTGCCGTCCCAGGGCGCCCAGGCCCCAGCCGTTACGTCGTATCTGAGCCCACCACTTCGACAAGGCGCCGTGGCGGATCGGTTCCTCGATGTAGCGCCACGACAGTGCCGCGCATCCGATGATCGCCGCCACCTGCAGGACACGGCGGGACAGGGTGTCTCCGCCGCCCGCCGGGGTGGTCAGCACGATGATGGGGAAGTGCCACAGGTAGATCCCGTATGAACGGACGCCCAGCCAGCGCAGCGGCTTCCATCCCAGGATGGGGCCGAACCGGCCGGCCGGTGACGCGGCAGCAGCCACCATCAGCGCCGTTGCGAACGAGAGCAGGACCAGACCGCCGCGATAGAGAAACGGCGAGTACTGGCCCGTGCGCCACACCAGCACGGCGAAAACGGCCAGCCCGGCGATACCCGCACCGTCGAGGACCCATCGGGTCCGGTCGACCCGGACGCGAAGATGCCTGCTAGGCCACACGAAGGCGAGCGCCGAACCGATCAGCAGCGCGAACGCCCGGGTGTCCGTGCCGTCGTATACCCGCGTCGGATCGTAGCCGGGCCGGTAGAGCAGCGCCATCGCCACGGCGGAGGCGGCGGCCAGCAGCAGCGACGCAGCCGCCAGCCGCTTGTCGGGGCCGGATCGCGTGCGCTTCCAGCGCAGCCCGATCCACAGCAGCCAGGGCCAGATCAGGTAGAACTGTTCCTCCACCGCCAGGGACCACAGGTGACCTACTGGTGAGGGAGGCGCGAACTGGGCGAAGTAGGAACTGTGCTGCGCGATCAGCCACCAGTTGGTCACATAGACGGCCGAGGCACCGACCGCACCGCGGACAGCCGGAAGCAATGACCTGTCCAGCAGCGTGACCCACGCGACGACCACGGTCAGCATCACGAACAAGGCTGGCAGCAGGCGGCGGACACGGCGCAGCCAGAAGTCTGCCAGTTGCAGTCCGCCGGTGCTCTCGTACTGGCCGAGCAGAAGATCAGTAATCAAGTAGCCGCTCAGCGTGAAAAATACTCCCACCCCGAGCAGTCCGCCCTGGGCCCAGCCCAGATCCAGGTGGTATGCGATAACGGCCCCGACCGCAAGAGCGCGCAACCCGTCAAGGCCGGGGAGATAACGCTGGCTATCACGAACCGGCTCAGGCATATCCTGCCTAGCTTGAGGTCACTTGACCGACCTCATAATGATAATTCCTGAACTACCCGGACGCGCAAGGCAGGCGGCGGCCAGTGAGAAATAAGGATGCCGAGCGGGATAGCAACGGCGCCGCCATAGCTCATTTCGCGGGAGAACAGCAAACACGGTCCGTCACCGCTGAGCAGACTCGATGGCGGTTGCCGTGACGGGATCTCGCCGGACCGAACCTGATATAGATACGAATTAAGCGGCCGGTCTGCGCGGCTGCGCAGTCTTTGCGGCCATCAGCTGGCCGCGACGCAGCTCCTGATATGAGTCACCCAGAGCCGCGAGGTCCTTTCGATCGTCAGCATTCGGGTCTCGTAATGATTGGCTGGTGTACAGGCTGCGGTAGTGGCTCGTTTTGAGTAACTGGTCAGGTCCCTTTGAGCGGGCATAACGTTGCCGGTGGGCGGCGGAAGCGGCGGGCGCCAGCCTCAGTCGGGCGGGCTGAGCCAGACCGAGACGTGGGCGGGTTCCAGGGCCTGGTGCACGACACCGGCCAGCTCATCACGCACCGAGTCCAGGTCCACCGCGTCCTTCAAGCGGGCCGCGAACGCCGTCACCGTCTGGTCCGCGTCATACCGGGCGCGGTTAAACCGCCGGTCCACTACCCGCTGCACCCGCCACCGCACCGGATTGAACAACGCCGCCGCCGCCAGCGTGGCGGCGGCCACCGCCACCGGCGTGTGGACCCGGAACACCTGGGTGGCCAGCAGCACCAAGCCGGCGTAGACGCCGACCAGCAGGCCGGTGACCAGGGTGTAGGACACGGTGCGGCTGATCAGGCGGTCGATGTCGTACAGGTGGTATTTCAGGATCGCGAAACAGATGCAGACCGGCAGGCTGAATATCCCCGAGATCAGCATCGTCTTATCCAGCACGTTCAGCAGGGAATTGGACGACTGGAGCAAGAACCCCCCGGCCAGGCCGACGACGGTGGCGGCACTGCCCGCCATGAGCCACTTGAGCTGGGCCCTGCGCTCTCCGGCGGCCCGCCGCCAGCTGAGCACCTGGCGGGCCACGAACGAGGCCCAGAATACCGGCGCGGCAATGAGCAGGATCAGGAACGCGAAGGCGGTGGGGCCACCCGGTCCGGAGTTGCCGACGAGCTGCCCGTTGTCTTGCACCACGATCCGGGTACCGCCTATCTGCCACGCCCCGCCGCCCAGCAGGATGGCGACGATAAGCGCGCAGACCGCCAGGTAGGCCCGCAAGACCACCCGCCACCGTGGCGGCAGCCTGCCGTCGGGGAAGAGCAGGATGATCAGCGGGGGCAACAGGAAGATCGCGCTCCACAGCTCCGAGGCGATCAGCACCGCCGCCGGGCCGAGCGGCAGCTTCCCACCGTGGAAGTGGTAGTCCGCGACCGCGTACACCGCCGCGTCCTCGTAAAAGATGATCACCGCGGCGAATCCCAGCAGCAGCAACGCGATCCGGTTGCCCGGCTGCCGCCGGGCAATCAGCAGGCCGAGAACGGCCGCCAGAACCCCGAAGAGCGCCAGGCCGTCGACGGGCTTATGAGCCGCGACGCCGAACGGCACGCCGAGACCGAACAGCACCAGGACCAGCGCAACCAGCAGGTTGACCGGCATGGGTGAAGACAGCCGGGAACGGCGCGCAGTGACCTCCGCGGTCACCGGCGCCTGCTCGCCTGCTGACTGCGTCCCTCCCACGAAGCGCACACTACGCCCGGATCGTCCCGGGAACGTTACGGTCAGCCCGGGAACCACCCTCAACTGGGCCGCAGGTCACCAACTGGGCCCGAGGCGGCTGTCCGCATGTCACACCACCACGCCTGAGGATGCGGCGGGCCCGGCGGAACCGCTCGCGTCCATGATCCAGTAATACCCAGCGGCGCCGGTGTGTCATAGTCCAAGGCATGACGGTCTTTGACGACCTGGCCGCGGAGCAGGAACGGCTGGAGGGTCTCCTGGGCGGCCTGGACGAGACGCAGTGGATGTCGCCGTCAGGAGCCGCCGGCTGGACGATCGCCGACGTAGTGCTGCACCTGGCCCAGTCCGAGGAAGCGGTGGTGGTCACCGCGTCCGGCGGTGACCTGCGCACCGGCGTGGGTCGGGCGGCCGGTGGCACGGTGGACGAGCGCATCGATGCTCTGGTGCGCGCGGAGCGCGCGGCGCCGGACGTGGTGTTCGGGCGGTGGCAGCGGGCGCGGCGGGCCGGGCTGGACGCGCTGCGGGCCGCCGACCCGGACCGGCCGCTGGCGTGGGTGGCCGCGCCGGTCAAGCCGGCCACGCTGGCGACCACGCGGCTGGCCGAGCACTGGGCGCACGGCCTGGACATCACCGGGCCGCTCGGCCTGGAGTTCCCAGACACCGGACGGCTGCGGCACGTGGCCTGGCTGGCTCACCGCACCCTGCCGTACGCGATGACGCTGGCCGGCGAGCCGCCGGCCCAGGTCCGGTGCGAGCTGACCGCTCCGGACGGCGCGTCGGTATGGGAGTTCGGCCCGCCGGAGGCCGAGTCGGCCATCACCGGGACGGCGGGAGACTTCTGCCGGGTCGCCGCGCGCCGGCTCAGCCCGGCTGATTCCGGGCTGACCGCCAGCGGGCCGCACGGCGCGACCGCGTTGCGGCTGATGCGCACCTACGCCGAATAGACCGCCGGGCCATGCGGGGAGTACCGGCGGTTCGTCGCGGCGGAGGCCGGATCAGCCAGCGGAATGCCGGGCGGCTTCCTGGGCGGCGCTTTCCACGCGGTCGTGGTGGGCTTGCCACCAGGGCTGCTCGCCGGACGGCAGGTTGGATTGGCCTGGAGTCCAGCCGGTGGCACCGTCGATGAGCTCGCGGACGATGTCGGCATGGCCGGCGTGGCGGGCGGTCTCGGTGGCCACGCGGACCAGGATGTGGTGCAGCGTGACCTCGTTCCTCTCGGCCGGCCACCAGGGGACATGGCCGACGGCGTCGAGCGGGAGCGCGTCGACGGTGGCGTCGGAGTGCGCCCAGGCCAGCCGGTACAGGCCGGTGATGAAGTCGCGTGATTCGGACGGGGTCGCGAACATGTCTGAGTTCGGGTCGGATTCGTCAAAGGGCAGCTGATCCGGGCAGGGACGGCCGAAGGTATCGCCGAAGTAGCCCATCTCGACCCCGGCCAGGTGCTTGACCAGGCCGAGCAGGTTGGTGCCGGTCGGCACCAGCGGGCGGCGGATGTCGTACTCGGACAGCCCGTCGAGCTTCCAGAGCAGTACCTCGCGGGCGTCTTGCAGGTAGCGGTGCAGGTCGGCTTTGCGGTCGGACTCGGTCATGCGGACATCTTGTCAGTGAGGTGTGACAGGGAGGGCCCGGCGGGTCATAGCCGGGGGTCGACGGGCTCGGACTCCAGGGCCAGCACGGCGAAGACGCACTCGTGCACCCGCCACAGCGGCTCGCCGCGGGCCACCCGGTCCAGCGCCTCCAGGCCCAGGGCGTACTCGCGCAGAGCCAGGGAGCGCTTGTGGCCGAGCGCGCGCTGGCGCAGCCGGTCGAGGTGGGCCGGCTCGGTGTAGTCAGGGCCGTAGATGAGCCGCAGGTACTCCCGGCCGCGGACCTTCAGACCCGGCTGGACCAGGCCGCCGGGGCGCTCGGCGGTTCCGGGGCCGCGGATCAGGTTCGCGGCGGGCTTGACCACCATGCCCTCTCCCCCGGCGGCGGTCAGGTCCTCCCACCACCCGGTGGCGGCGGCGACCGACGCGGGATCGCCGATCTCGACGGCGAGCCGACGGGTGGTGGCGATCAGGTCCGGGGCGGCGGCGGCCAGCCGGTCGGCGATGTCGAGGTGCCACAGGTGCGGTCGCTCGTGGTAGACGGCGCCTTCGGAGGCGAGCAGCTGGAACGGGGCGATGCGCACCCCGGCCAGGCCGTCGGTGGACCAGCAGTAGCGCAGGTAGGCGGCGGTGAACGCGTCGGCGTTCGTCATCCGGGCGCGGGTCCGGTCCAGCAGGGCCTGCACCGCCGGGCCGTCCGCGGGCAGGTCCCGGGCCCGGGCCTGCTCGAGCGCGGCTACCGCGGCGGGCAGCGCGGCCCGGGCGGCGGCACCGACGGCGGCGTACTGGTCGCGGAGCAGCTGGCCGGCCTTGACGTTCCAGGGCAGGAGCTCGGCGTCGAGCAGGAGCCAGAGGGTATCCAGCTCGCTGAACAGGCCGGCGTGCTCGGCCGCCGCGCGGACCCGGTCGGCCAGGTCGGCGGTCAGCGCGGCGGGGAAGAAGGGGCGCCCGGTCCGGGTCCAGATGGCGCCCGCCGCGGTGTCGGCGTGGGCCGCTGCCGCGGCGGGGCTGGCTTGGGCCGCTGCCGCGGCGGGGCTGGCGTGGGCCGCTGCCGCGGCGGGGCTGGCGTGGGCCGCTGCCGCGGCGGGCGCGGCGGGAAGCAGGCCGAACCGGGCCCGGGCGGCCGCGGGCGTGCGGCAGACCAGCAGCACCGCGCGCGAGCCCATGTGCTTCTCCTCGCACAGCACCTCCGCCACGTGGTCCGAGCGGTAGGCCGAGAAGGCCTGCTCGGGGTGCTCGAGCAGGCCCTCGCGGGTTGAGGTGGCGACCGGGCTCATGGTCGGCGGCAGGTACAGCAGCCAGCGGGGGTCGAGGGCGAACCGGCTCATGACCTCCAGGGCGGCCGCGGCGTGGGCCTCGCGGACCCCGACCCGGGGCAGGTACGCGGTCTCGATGACCCGGGACCCGGACACGTCGTTGATGTCAAGTACGTCCGGTTCACGGCGGGCGGGACCGCCCGCGGCGACGGAGCCGGACGGCGAGGACACCGGGAAGGGCTTGGCCGGGGGATGGTAGACGCGGGCGGCGGGGACTGATACCAGGGTCCGTTCGGGATAAGTCAGGGCGGTCAGACGGCCACCGAAGACACAGCCGGTGTCCAGGCACACGGTGTTGTTCAGCCACTCCGTCTCCGGCACCGGGGTGTGGCCGTAGAGGACCAGGGCCTGGCCGCGGTACTCCTGGGCCCACGGGTACCGGACGGGCAGGCCGTACTCGTCGGTCTCGCCGGTGGTCTGGCCGTACAGGCAGAACTCGCGGACCCGGCCGGAGGCGCGGCCGTGGTAGCGCTCGATCAGGCCGGCGTGGGCCACCACCAGGCGCCCGCCGTCGAGCACGTAATGGCTGATCAGGCCGTCGATGAACCGGTCGACCCGGGCGCGGAACTCCTCGGTCTCGGCCTCGAGCTGCTCCATCGAGGCGTCCAGGCCGTGGCTGCGCTTGACGTTCTTGCCGCGCAGGGCCTTCAGCAGCTTGGCCTCGTGGTTGCCGGGCACGCAGAACGCGCTCCCGGCGGCCACCATGCCCATGACCAGGCGCAGCACACCCGGGGTGTCGGGGCCGCGGTCCACCAGGTCACCGAGGAACACCGCGCGCCTGCTCGGGTGGCGGGCGCTGACCGGGCGCCCGGCACCGTCGCGGTCGATCGCGTAGCCCAGCTTGTCCAGCAGCTGCTCGAGCTCGGCCCGGCAGCCGTGCACGTCGCCGATCACGTCGAACGGGCCGGTCTCGTGGCGCAGGTCGTTGAACAGCGCGGCCCGGGTGATGGTGGCCGCGGCGACTTCCTCCGGGGTGTTCAGCACGTGCACGGTGCGGAAGCCCTCGCGGGGCAGCCCGTTGCGGTGCCTGCGCAGCTGCTGGCGCTGGCGGCGGATCACGTGCGGGCCGAAGTCGCGGTCGGGGCGCTGCGCGTTGCGCTCGGCGCACAGCCGCTCCGGCAGGTCCAGGACGATCGCCACCGGGAGCACGTCGTACTCGCGGGCCAGCAGGACCAGGTCGCGGCGGGCCTCGGGCTGCACGTTCGTCGCGTCGACCACGGTCAGGCGGCCGGCTTTGAGGCGCTGGCCAACGATGAACCGCAGCACCTCGAACGCGGCCGGGGTGGCGGACTGGTCGTTCTCGTCGTCGGCGACCAGCCCGCGGCAGAAGTCCGAGGAGATCACCTCGGTCGGCTTGAAGTGCGCGCGGGCGAAGGTCGATTTGCCCGAGCCGGTCACGCCGACCAGGACGACCAGGCTCAGCTCGGGGATGCTCAGCTCGGTCACGGTCCGGCCTGCCTGGTGAAGACGGCCAGCTGGGTGGGCGGGCCGGCGTCGGGGTGTTCGGGGCCGACGGGCAGGAAGCTGACGTGGTAGCCGTGGGCGTCAGCTGTCTGCCGCGCCCAGGTGCGGAACTGCGCGCGGGTCCACTCGAACCGGTGGTCGCGGTGCCGCATCGCGCCGGGTTCCAGGCCGGCGAAGTGCGGGTTGTACTCGGCGTTGGGGGTGGTGATCACCACGGTGGCGGGCGCGGCGAAGCCGAAGGTGGCGCGCTCCAGGGCGGGCAGGCGCTCGGGGTCGACGTGCTCGATCACCTCCATCAGCACGGCCGCGTCCAGCCCGGCCAGCCGGTCGTCGCGGTAGGTCAGCGCGGACTGGAAGATCTGCAGCCGTTCGCGCTGCCGGTCCGGCATCTGGTCCAGCCGCAGGTCGCGGGCGGCCAGCTGCAGGGCCCGGGCGGACACGTCGACGGCCACGACTCGCTCGATCTGCTTTTCGCCGAGCAGCGCCCGGGTCAGCACGCCGGACCCGCAGCCGAAGTCCCCGACCCGTTTTGCTCCTAGCTCCCGCAGGATCGCGAGGATGGCCTCGCGGCGCTGGATGGCCAGCGGCTCGCGCGGCTCGTCAGCGTCGTCGGTGACGGCGTTGTCGAGGGTCTCCGGCTCGGTGTCATCGGCTTCGGCCAGCCGGGCCAGCGCGGACCGGGTGAGCTGGCGCTGATGCGAGAGGTACCGGCGGGTGATGAGCTCCCGGGCCGGATGGCCGGCCAGCCAGTCGCCGGCCGCCCGGATCAGCTTGTCCACCTCGTCGGTGGACACCCAGTAGTGCTTGGCGTCGTCGAGCACGGGCAGCAGCACGTACAGATGGTTGAGGGCGTCGGCCAGCCGGACCTGGCCGGTCAGCCGCAGGTCAAGGTAGGGCGAGGCACCCCACTCTTCGGGCTGCAGCGGCTGGCCTTGTGTTTCCACGGTCCAGCCCAGCGGCTCGAAGACGGTCCTGGCCAGCTCCGCGCCGCCGCGGCAGCGCAGGGCAGGCACCCGGAGGCTCAGCGGGATCCTGCTCTTGGCGAGCTCGGGCCTCGCGTCGCAGCGGCCGGTCAGCGCGGTGCGGAAGGCTTCCTTCAGCGCCACCGCGAGCATGCTGGAGGCGGCGTACGGGCGGTCGTTGACGTACTGGGCTAGCTCGCCGTCGCCGGCCTTGGCCTGGCGGCCGGCTGGGCCGCGGACCAGGGCCACCGGGTCGACCTCGAGCAGCAGCGCGGCGGTGCAGCGCTCGGCGGTCGCCTCGGGGTAGAAGACGTGCGCCGCGCCCGCCGCGGTGGGGAACGTCTGCAGCCGGTCGGGGTGCTTGTGCAGCAGGAACCCGAGGTCGGTCGCGGGCGTTCGGGTGGTGGTGATCGTCAGCAGCACGGCGTCATTGTTTCAAGGGCGTCAGACGTGCTCGGTGGCGAGCTTGGCGCCGAAGCCCAGGAGCACGATGCCGGTGGTGGCGTCGAGGGTGCGCCGGACCTGGCGGCGCATCAGCAGGCGGCGCGCGCTGTGCAGCCCGGTGATGAGCACGAGCAGGTAGGCCAGGCTGAGGATCGCGTGGCTCCAGGCCAGCACGAGCAGCCAGCCCAGACCCGCCCCGGGGGCGAGGAACTGTGGCAGCACGGCCAGGTAGAAGACCAGCACCTTGGGGTTAGTGATGTTGGAGAGGAATCCCTGCCGCCAGCCGGCCACGTTCTGCGCCGCGCTTGACGGGTCGTGGCCATCCAGCGGCGCGTACTCGCCCCGGCGGGCCGAACGGATCGCCTGGACGCCCAGGTACGCCAGGTAGGCCACGCCGGCCCACTTGATCGCCTCGAAGAGCGGCTGGACCTTCACGATCAGCGCGCTGAGGCCGAACGCGGCGGCCGTGCCCTGGACCAGGTTGGAGCTGGACACGCCCAGCGCCGTCCATCTCCCCCGCCGGCGCCCTCCGACCAGGGTGTTCTTGGTCACCACGGCGAAATCGGCCCCGGGGATCACGATGAGCACCACGGCGAAGGCCAGGAATTCTCCGTATTTCGACCACGACATGTTCTGTACGGTACCCGCGGCGGCGGGGCCGGCCCGAACGATATATGCCGGGGCCCGATCGGGTACAAGTGGAGCGTGGGCCGCTGGGTGCTGCACGTGGACCTCGACCAGTTCATCGCGGCGGTCGAGGTGCTGCGCCATCCCGAGCTGCGCGGGCGCCCGGTCGTGGTGGGCGGCGACGGCGACCCGACCAAGCGGGGCGTGGTCAGCACGGCGTCGTACGAGGCCCGGGAGCACGGCGTGCACTCGGGCTTGCCGCTACGTACCGCCGCGCGGCGGCTGCCCGACGCCGTTTTCCTGCCGGTGGACCGGGAGGCCTACGAGGAGGTGTCGGTCGCGGTGATGGGCGTGCTGCGATCCTCCGGCGCGGTGGTGGAGGTGCTCGGCTGGGACGAGGCGTTCCTGGGTGTCGATGTTGAGGACCCTGAGGCTTTCGCCCGGTCGCTGGCGGCCAGGGTGCGGGAGGCGACCCAGCTCGACTGCACGGTGGGGATCGGGGAGAACAAGCTGCAGGCCAAGATCGCCACCGGGTTCGGCAAGCCGGCCGGGGTGTTCCGGCTGACCTCGGCCAACTGGTTCGAGGTGCTCGGCGACCGGCCTACCGACGCGCTGTGGGGCATCGGCGCCAAGACGGCCAGGAAGCTGGCCGGGCTGGGCATCGGCACGGTCAGCGACCTGGCCGCGGCCGACCCGGACGTGCTGGCCGCGGTGTTCGGCCCGATGACGGGGCCGTGGCTGGTTCTTTTGGGCCGGGGCCGCGGCGACGCCGACGTGGACGACTCGCCGTACCTGGCCCGCGGGCACGGGAAGGAGGAGACGTTCCAGCAGAACATCGGCGACTGGTCCCTAGTGCAGGCCGAGGTGCGGCGGATCGCCGGGCTGCTCGCCGCGGATCTGGTCGGGGAGGGGCGGCCCGCGGTACGGGTCGTGGTGAAGGTGCGGTACGCGCCGTTCATCACCGAGACGCACGGGGTGACGCTGGCCTCGCCCAGTTCGGACGCCGCGGTGATCGAGGAGGCGGCGCTTTCCGCGCTGGAGCGATTCACCGGGCGGCGGCCGGTGCGGCTGCTCGGGGTCCGGGCGGAGTTCGGGTCATAGTGGGTGAGCCATCGCCACTTCGGCGATGCTGGGGTCGGAGGGCAGCGGCTGCCGCCCGCCGGTCAGCGCGAACCCGCAGCGTTCGTACAGCGCCCGGGCGTGGGAGTTCGTCTCGGTGACCCACAGGTGCACGGACGTCGCGTTCCTGGTGCTGGCCCATTTGATCACGGTGGCGACGAGCGCCTCGCCCACGCCGCGGCCGCGGGCGCGGGGCCGTACGTACATGGACACCAGTTCCACGGTGACCGGGTCCTCCTGGTAGCCGCCGATCAGCCCGGCGGGCTCGGCCGCGCTGACCTCGGGCAGGTAGGCGAGGAAGGTGCCGCCGCGGGCGATCCGGCCGCGCCAGTGCTCCTCGCCGCGCTGGGCCTCCCGCTCGTGGGTGGACCCGAAGGCGGTCGGGGCGTCCCGCAGCGCCTCCAGCCGGATGTCGCGCAGCGCCTGCCAGTCATCCATGACCGTCTCGCGCACCAGGACCATGGCTCATGCTCCCGTCGCGGCCGCGGGCGACACAACCGGTTTGTAGCCTGCGGCCGTGACGAGACGACTGGCCGAGGACGGCCCGCAGACCCTGCACGCGGCGGGCATCGGGGGCGCGTGGCTCGCGGTGGCCGGACGGATCCTGACCGACGGCATCGTCAGCGCCTACGACGGACGGCCGGTGCGCGAGATCTCGCACGTGACGCTGGCCGTCGAGCACCCTGATCCGGAGGACGAGATCATCGCCCGGCTGGCCGAACCGGAGCGGCTGGCCCGGATGCACGCGAACTTCACCGACCACGCGGCGGTCGCGGACCTGGGCGGGGCGGACAGTTACGCGACCCGGCTGTTCGACTACGAGCACTCCGGCCGCGACCAGGTGGCCTGGGTCATTGACCGGCTGCGCCGGGATCCGGCCACGCGCTCGGCGGCTATCACCACCTTCCAGCCCCGCACCGACACCACCTATGTCCCCTGCGTCAGCCTGCTCGACTTCTGGCTGCCCGGCGGGGCGGTGGAGCTGGTCAGCTACGCGCGCAGCATCGACTTCGGCGCCAAGGGCTACGGCAACCTGGTCGAGCTGGCTCGGCTGCAGCGGCACGTGGCCGCGGAACTGGGGCGGCCGGCCGGGCGCCTGCTGATGGTGGTCAAGTCGGCGCACGTGTACGAGACCGAGTTCGGGTACGTGCGCGGCGTGCTGGCTGAGGGTCCGCCGTCTCGCTAGCGGGCGGGCTCAGTCGAAACGGCGGGCGCTGGGGTAGCGCTGGCCGCCGTCCACCACGACGTTCGCGCCGGTGATCCACGATGCTTTGTCCGAGAGCAGGAAGGCGACCACGTCGGCGACCTCTTCCGGCCGGCCCAGCCGGCCAAACGGGAACTGGCTGCCGAGGAAGGCGGCGAAATCGTCCGGATTCTCCCGCCGGAAGGTGTCCCAGGAGCCACCCGGGAACATGATGGACCCGGGGCTGACCGCGTTCACCCGGATGCCGGCAGGCGCCAGTTCCTGAGCCGCGGTCGCCGCGAGCTGGATCTCGGCGGCCTTGGCGGCGGCGTAGGCGGTGCGTGGCGCCGGGCGCAGGCCGGTGATGGAGGAGACGATCACCACGGAGCCGCCGCCCGCGGCGCGCAGGTGGGGCAGGCCGGCTCGGATCAGCTCCGCGGCGTGGCCGGCGTTGAGCGCGAACGTGGCCGTGAACTCATCGTCGCGGGTATTGGTGAGGTTGCCGCCGCCGACCGTCCCGCCCGCGTTGGCCACCAGGTGATCAAGGCCGCCGAGCGCGGCCGCGATCTCGTCCACGGCGCGACCCAGCGCGGGCGTGTCGGTGACGTCGGCCGCCGCGATGGCCACGGGTGCGCCCAGGTCGGCGACCTTCCGGGCCGCCTCGGCCAGACCCTGGGCGTCGCGGGCGATCAGGCCGACCGCCGCTTTCTCGGCGGCCAGCGCACTGGCCACCGCGAAGCCGATGCCCCGGCTGCCCCCGGTAATCAGCGTCCGTTTGCCCTGCAGGCCGAGATCCATGGGCACGATTATCCAGAGTTGGCGCTCAACCGGGGGCGGGGAGTTCGCCGCGCTCGGCTGACCTGGCCAGGCGGCGGGCTTCCTTGAGGCCCACGCCGCGGGCCTGCGGCGGGAGCCGGTAGATCGACGCGCCGCCCATCAGGGTGTACACGCGGATCCGGATCAGCGGCGCACCCGGCCGCGGCGGGCGCTCGCTGCCGACCTCCTCGTGGCCGCCCATCAGGGAGAAGCCGCCCACCTCGACCTCGACCGAGTCGGGGACGTAGATGTTCGAGCCGCCCATGAGCGCGAAGAGGTTGAGGGTCAGCTCGCCGCCCTCGATCTCGGCCTCGCGCAGGTCGATCTCGTCGCCGCCCATGATCGCGACGGCGTTGATGCTGCCCACGGCGCGGAACCGGCCGCGCCGGTGCGAACCGCCCATGATGGCGACCATCCACCGCACCGGCTTCCTGCGCGCGGGCACCGGGCCGGGCGCGCTGGCTTGGCCGACTTCCTGCGGCAGGTCGCTGGTCAGGGTGGCCAGCTCACCGCGCGTCTTGGCGGCCAGCGCCCGGCCGGATCGCTCCTCGAGCTCGTCCAGGGTCAATCGGCCGACGGCGGCATGATCGCCCAGCGTGTGCAGCACCGCGTCACGCTCGGCGTCGGAAACCCGGAGGGAATCGTCAGGTTCGCTCACTGCAGGCCCCCTGCGGATTGGCGTACCGACCAGAAAGAGTACGCCCGGCCCGCGGCGCGGCCGAAGCCACCCTCCGCGCCGTCACCGGCCGACGTGATCGGTGAGCCAGGAGCACAAGGGCAGGGTCGTTCGGAAAAATGAAATGATGCGGTCCTTAGCCGCCGCCGTTTCCAGCCAGGGTTCTACGGGCCATTGCTTCCAGGCCGTCAGGCCCTTGTAGCGGAGCAGCGCGATCCGGGGGTGGTCGGCGGGGTAGCCGCGGGGCGCGGACTTGAGCACCCCGTGGCCGTGCACGGTGACATCGGCCTCCTCGATCACGGCGATGATCTCGTCGAGCTCGGCGCCGGGGCCGTCGTCGGCCACCGCCTCCCGGTAGCGCGCCAGGTGGTCCGGCCCCATCTGCCACATGCCGGCCCCCGCGCCCAGGCCCTCGGCGGACAGCTGGATGTAGCCGGTGTGGCCGACCACGGCCCCGATGTGGGTCTTGTAGGGCGTCTTGTCGGCGCTGAACCTGACGTCCCGGTAGGGCCGGAAGATCTTCGGCTCGCCGAACTCCGTGGCCAGCTCCTCGGTCAGCTCCGTCATCGGGCGCAGGATCTTGTCCTCGTAGACGGCCTTGTGCTCGGTCCAGTAGGACTTGGAGTTGTCGGCCGCGAGCCCGTCGTAGAAATCCAGCGCCTC
>Ga0187817_10000671_pt1 | contig 15301 bp, 15 predicted proteins | sample NC_wetland_sal_i_17_FD_132431 | JGI IMG/M metagenome (GOLD analysis project Ga0187817, IMG submission 132431) | Wetland sediment microbial communities from Neuse River Estuary, North Carolina, USA - SO4_2 | ecosystem: Environmental > Aquatic > Freshwater > Wetlands > Sediment | place: USA...
CGGAGAAGGCGGACCAGTACCCCGAGCCGGCGATGTTCGGCGAACTTCCCGCGACGGGATTATTCGTGCGGCACGCGAAGAACATCGAGATCAGCAATCTCGAAGTTGCCACCGAGAAGGCCGATGCCCGCCCCGCATTCTGGCTCAACGACGTGGAGGGCGCGGACTTCTTCCGCGTCAAGTTGCCCGGCCGCCCGACCTCGGGTCAGTTCCGTCTGCAGAAAGTTCGCGATTTCCGCATCTTCGGTTGCCAACACTATCCAGACAACAAGGCTGAGTACGCGGAAGATTCGACGGTTTGAAAATCAGCGGAGAGCGATGAGCGATCGAACTGACGATCAAAGACTGGGGATGAGCCGTCCGATTACCAGGCGCGATTTTCTGAACGGCGTCGCCATCGGCGCGGGCATGTTGGCGGTGCCGAACTGGGTGGCCGCGATGCCTGCCGATGAGTATGCGCCGGAAAAGGCTGCCGGATATTACCCTCCGGCACTCACCGCAATGCGCGGCAACCATGAGGGGACCTACGCGTTCGCGCACGCGCTGCGCGACGGCGAATCGTGGGACAAGCTTGGCGCTCCTGAAAAAACTGGCGAGACCTACGACCTGGTGGTTGTCGGAGGCGGCATCAGCGGACTTTCCGCCGCGTATTTTTATCGCAAGGCTGCAGGAAGCAAGGCTCGCATCCTGATTCTGGACAACCACGACGACTTCGGCGGCCACGCCAAGCGCAACGAGTTCAAAGCCGGCAATCGTTCTCTGATCAGCTATGGGGGCACGCAGTCGATCGAGAGTCCATCGCGTTACAGCCACGTGGCGAAGGGGCTGCTGAAAGAACTTGGGATCGAAACGCAGCGCTTTTACAAGGCCTACGACCAGCACCTTTACGGCTCAATGAAATTGGGGACAGCCGTCTTCTTCGACAAAGAGACGTTTGGCGAGGATCGCTTGGTGACCGAAATGCTCACGCTGCCGTGGCCCGAGTTTCTGGCCAAGACACCGCTCTCCGAAATTGCGCGCCGAGACATCGCACGGGTCTACACCGAAAAAGTGGATTACCTGCCGGGTCTCTCACGAGACCAAAAACTTGCGCGGCTGGCCAAGGTCAGCTACGCCGACTTCCTGACGAAGATCGTCAAACTACATCCTGACGCTCTCCCGTTCTTCCAATCATTCACGCACGATCTTTGGTGCGTCGGCATTGAAGCCGTTGCGGCCCTCGATTGCTACGAGGCGGGCGACGACTATGACATTGGCTATCCCGGTTTTGAGGGGATGAACCTGGGCCGCGAGGAAAAGCCCGAGCCTTACATTTTTCATTTCCCCGACGGGAACGCTTCCATCGCACGCATGCTGGTTCGCACGCTCATACCGGGCTCGTTCCCGGGTAACAGCATGGACGACGTGGTTCTTGCGCAGGCCAGCTACGCACGACTCGATCAGCCGGATGAGCCAGTCCGCATTCGACTCAACAGCACAGTGGTTCATGTGCAGCACAGCGGCTCAGGGGCCAGCCGCGAGGTGCAAATTGCCTACATGCGCGGTGGCAAACTGAAAACCGTGCAAGCCAAGCGCTGCGTGCTCGCTTGTTACAACGTCATGATCCCGTATTTGTGTCCGGAGCTTCCCGACAAGCAGAAAGAGGCGTTGTCGTACCTGGTGAAGGCTCCGCTGGTGTATACGCATGTCTCGATCCGAAACTGGACGTCGTTTCAAAGACTCGGCATCCACCAGATTATGGCGCCGGCCGCATATCACAACTACATCGCTCTCGATTTCCCGGTGACGATGGGCGGATACAAATTTCCCAGTCGCCCCGAAGATCCAATGGTCCTGTTCATGCTCCGAACTCCGTGCCAGCCGGGCCTTTCGCAGCGCGACCAGTATCGCGCTGGCCGCTACGAGTTGATGCAAACGCCGTTCGAGAAATTCGAGCGCAACATTCGCGACCAACTAACGCGCATGCTCACTGCCGGCGGCTTTGATCCGGCGCGAGATATCGAAGGCATCACGGTCAATCGCTGGGCGCACGGTTATGCCTACACCCACGACTCGCTTGCTGACCCCGACTGGGCCGACGGCGAACAGCCCTGGGTGTTGGGCCGCAAAAAGTTTGGACAGATTGCCATCGCCAACTCTGATGCCGGTGCGTCAGCGTATACCGACGTTGCAATCGATCAGGCCCACCGCGCTGTGCAGGAGCTACTATCGGCCAAGGGATGAAGCATCCGATGCCAGTCGGGACGCACGGTAGCGCGTTACAATTAACTCTTTCCACCGGTGTAGCTCATTCGGAAAGAGGCCTCATGACCACGACTCACCAACCTCGCCCGCAAGTTGCCGCCGAAACTCCCGCAGTCCCGCTCACAACGGAAGGCTACAGCGTTCTGCATCAAATGATGCGCCTGCGCTGGCCCGCGTGGCGCGCCTTGCCAACATCGGAAAGATCGGCCATCGCGCAGCAGGCCTCCGCCGCTCTCTCCGCGATGGAGAAGAATTCTCCCGGCCAGTCCGCGCTGTACTCGCTCATCGGACACAAAGGCGACCTGATGCTGATCCACTTCCGCAACTCGTTCGCCGATCTCAATCAGGCCGAACTCCAGCTGGCCAATCTTCGCCTCAGCGATTACCTCGAGCCGACTACTTCGTATCTTTCCATCATCGAACTCGGCCTGTACGAGTCGACCATCAAAATCTATAAAGAGCTCACCGACCAGGGAATCGAGCCGCACTCCGACCAATGGAAGGCCGAGATCGAGTGCAAGCTGAATCGTCATCGAGAGGCCATGCGTCCGCGCCTGTATCCAGAGATTCCGCCAAACCGCTACGCCTGCTTCTATCCCATGGACCGCCGCCGCGGCGAGGACAAGAACTGGTACAAGCTGCCCATCGAAGAGCGCGCCCGCCAGATGAATGATCACGGCCTGGTCGGCCGCCGCTACGCGGGCGAAGTCAAACAGATTATCAGCGGCTCGATCGGATTCGACGACTGGGAGTGGGGAGTCGATCTCTTCGCCGACGATCCATTGGTCTTCAAAAAGCTGATCTACGAAATGCGCTTCGACGAAGTCAGCGCGGTCTACGCGCTGTTCGGGCATTTCTACGTGGGAGTAAGAGTACCCGCCGCGAAATTGGAACAGCTCCTCAGTGGTGAATTGCCTGAGTAACCCCAGGAAATGATTCACCACAGAGACACAGAGTCACAGAGAAATCTTTTTACAAGAGTTTGCGTTTCTCTCTGGCTCTGTGACTCTGGGGTGAAATGAATTCGAACGGAGATTCCATGTCTGCTCTCGGCCTCATCGAATATAAAGACGCCAGTCCCGAAGTCCGCGCTATTTACGACGACATCATGACGACGCGCAAAACGGACTGGATTAACAATTTCTGGAAGGCGATCGCGCACGATCCCGCCACGCTCAAACGCACATGGGAAGACATCAAGCAGATCATGGCCCCGGGCGCGCTCGATCCGCTGACGAAGGAAATGATCTACGTTGCCGTCAGCGTGACCAACCAGTGCCACTACTGCATCGCCTCGCACACTGTCTCGGCGCAGAAGAAAGGCATGACCGACGCCATGTTCAAAGAACTCATGGCAGTCGTCGGCATGGCCAACGAAACCAACAAAATGGTCACGGGATATCAGGTGGAGATCGACCCGGAATTCAGGAAGTGAGATTGATTGTGTGGGGACAGCCGCCATCGGCTGTCCGCCGCGCGAAGCGCGGCCCTCTCGTTATTGTTTCCCTCCCTTGGTCCGCCCAAACTTCCACTCGTGTGCTTTCATGTCGACTTTCCGACCGCGAAAGCGCACGCCCTCAGCCTCCAGCCGCAAACGCTGTTCGATCGCCGAGTCGCCGGTCAGCTTGATCGCGCCGCCAGCCCCCAGCACGCGCTGCCACGGCAACCCAAACCCACGCCGCAGTACGCGCGCTACCAGCCGGGCCGCTCCCGGAAAGCCCGCCGCCCGCGCAACACCGCCGTAGGTCGAAACCCTTCCCTGCGGAATCGCCCGAATCGCGCGTTCGATCCGCAAGCGCGCGGCGCCATTTTTGTCCGCATTGTTCCGGGTTGTACGCGACCGGCGGCTCTTGCGCTGCACAGTTGTCTTAACTCCAGCACGAACCCGAAAGTCGGCAAGGGTCTCGTGGTTCCCCATCTTTACCGCGCTTCTTGCGGCAAAGGTGGGGACTTTGACGTTGATGATCAGACCCGACTAGAAAAGAGCATCTACGCGGCGGCCCGGAACGCCTCCAGCGCCTCGTACTCCGAGTCGTAAACCTCAAACACCGTGAGCAGCTTGGTGACCTGCAGCAAGTCTCCCACGCGCTTGGTCAGACTCGCGAGCTTGATGGTACCTCCGGCATTATGTGCTGTGGTATGCAGCGCCACCAGCGTACCCAACCCGCCCGAATCGATGTAGTTCACTTCAGCCAAATTGAGCACAATGCGCTTATTGCCGTCGGCGATTGCCTTCTTCACTTCATCCCGCAGCAGCGACGACTCGTCGCCAAACACAATCCGACCGTTACACTCGAACGCCAGAATTCCATCCACCGTCCGCTTCGCAACTTTCAATTGCATGAGACCCTCCTCCGTGGCTAGCTGCAGACGTGCTTTGCCCTAGCCGCACCCGCAGATTTTGATGACGCACCAGCGTAGCGCTTGCCGCACACCTTCGCAAGCGCCGCGGATCTAAGCCGCTCCGGCAGGACAGCTTGTAGACTTAAGTCACACGCCTTTCCCATGCGAGCAAGAGCTACCCTACGCCGGCCTCCATGCCTCGTTGCCGTATGCATCTTTTTGTTTTCGTGCGCTCTCGCTCTCGGACAAGAAGCCAATCCTCTGCCTGACACTCCGAAGCCCGCCGAAACTCAGTCAAAAGGATTCTTCTCCCGCTGGGTCGAGTCTTACCGCCAGGATTGGTCGGGAACGTCTGCTTCCCCTCCCGGCCCGCCACGCCGTGGCCTTCCCTCGCCGCTCGATTCGCCGCCGTTCCCCAACTCAGACTGGTCGTATGGCGGCTCGCCCGTGATCGGAGAGCCGGACACGAACAGCTATCCGCTGATGACTGCGATCAACCAGGCACGCAGCCGCACGAAGCTCTATGGATGGATCGATCCCACGCTGAACTTCAGCACCTCCGCACACAGTAATTTGCCAGAGGCGAATGATCTCTACTCGAATCGTCTCGAGATGAACCAGATCGTCCTCTATGCCGAGCGTCTCCCCGATTCCGTGCAGCGAGATCATGCCGACTGGGGCTACCACCTCACGGCCCTTTACGGCACGGATTATCGCTTTACGATGGGGAAGGGCTACCTCAGCGACCAGTTGCTGGACGATCATCACCAATAAGGCTTCGATCCCACGCTCGAATATGGCGACGTTTACATTCCACAGATTGCGGACGGTATGAATCTGCGGCTAGGCCGCTTCATCTCCGTGCCTGGGATCGAAGCGCAGCTGGCGCCGAACAACTACATCTTCAGCCACTCGCTGCTGTATGCGATTGACCCGTTCACCGATACCGGCCTGATAGCGACCATCAAACTGAACGATCAGTGGCTGGTGCAGCTTGGCATTACCGACGGGCACGACGTTGCCCCCTGGACGCCGGATGCGAAGCCCTCCGGCACTGCCTGCGTGAGCTATACGACCAAATCGGTGAACGACAATGTCTATGTCTGCGCCAACGGGATCAACAATGGCAAATACTCCTACAACAATCTGCAGCAGTATGACGCAACCTGGTATCACAAATTCTCGAAGACGGTGCACATGGCAAGCGAGTCTTGGTACATGTATGAACGAGACGTCCCCGCCGTGGGAGGCTCAATTCAGCCGGAAACAGGCGCGAATCCTGCCTATTGCCTGGCAGGGGAACAGAGTTGCACGGCTCCCGAGTATGCCTTCGTCAATTTTCTGCAGAAGGAGCTTTCTGCGCACGATTTCCTGTCGTTTCGCAGCGACTTTCTCAACGACAAGAAAGGCCAGCGCACCGGCTACGCCACAAGGTATTCAGAGAACACCATCACCTGGTGCCACTGGATCGGCACAACGATCCAGATCCGTCCGGAATTGCGCTTCGAGCGCGCCTGGGACCGCAAGTCCTACGACGATGGACGGAGGCAACATCAACTGACAGTGGCGACCGATCTGATTTTCCATTTCTGAGCGCCTCTGAAAGCCTGCATGTAGCGAAGTCGAACCCGGCGAAATTTCCTTCGTGTCCTCTGTGGTTGTGATTTTCGCCGCGTCCCGCAGGCGTGTCCCATCACGTATAATCGATGCTTCGCCCTCATGAGTTACACAGTCCTGGCCCGTAAATACCGTCCGCAGAAGTTCTCCGAAGTCATCGGACAAGAGCACGTCACCCGCACGCTGCAGAACGCCATTGAGCAGGGAAGAACGGCCCACGGCTACATTTTTAGCGGCCACCGCGGGATCGGCAAAACCACGGTCGCGCGCATCCTCGCCGCCGCGCTGAATTGCCGCTCCAAGGATCATCCCGTGGCCGAGCCGTGTGGAGTCTGTGAATCCTGCACGGAGATCCGCGCCGGAAATGCCGTTGACGTCATCGAAATCGACGCCGCCACGAACCGCGGCATCGACGAAATCCGCGAACTGCGCGAGGCCGCACGCTATCGCCCGGCGCGCGACCGCTTCAAAATCTATATTCTCGACGAAGCCCATCAGATTACCGACGCTGCCTTCAACGCGCTTCTCAAGACGCTTGAAGAGCCGCCCGACCACATCGTCTTCATGCTTGCGACGACGCAGCCGGAAGACATTCCACAGACGATCCGCTCGCGCTGTCAGCATTTCAGTTTTCGAGCCGTCAAGTTTGACGACATCGTCGGCCAGTTGCGCGATCTCGTGACCCGCGAAAAGCTCGAAGCGGATGACGACGCTTTAGCGCTACTCGCGGAAGCCGGCGACGGCTCTATGCGCGACGCGCTCTCGATTCTCGACCAGGCGATCGCCTCATCGACGGACAAACTTACAGCAGATTCGGTCCGCAATCTAGTCGGCGCAGCGCCCGCCCACATTCTCGAGCAGGTCATGCAGGCGGTTTCCGCAGGCAAGAGCGACGAAATCCTGCTTCAAGTTGACCACCTCATCAGCGAAGGGCACAGCCCCACGCACTTCGCGCGGCAGATGGTCCGTTTCCTGCGCAATGCGACGGTCGCAAAAATAGCCGGCAAAGATTCTGCGCTCTTACAAATTTCCAGCGAAGAACGCGAGCGCGTGGCCCGAGTCGCTGAACTGTTCGGCGAAGAAGATCTCACGCGCCACCTGCAGATCATGTTGCGCACGCACAGCGAGCTTGGCTACAAGCAGGAGCAGCGCTTTCATCTCGAACTCGGCCTGCTGAAGATGGCCCACGCGCAGAAACTGATCCCGATCGAGCAACTGCTCAGCGATGTCGCCGGAGCTCCCGCACCTGGAGCACAAAGACCTCCGGCAAGGCCTTCGATCCTAGGCATCCAGCCAACCGAACCACGCCGCCCCGATGCGCCCGCCAGTCGCCTAAACTACGTCAGCCCCTTCGCGGCAGACTCCGCCCGCAAAGGCACTCCACGGCAGGAGGATTCTTCCGCCTCTGTTTCTCCGCCTGGCCCACGCATCGTAGCGTCAGCGAGCCAACCCGAGCCCGTGATCATGGGTTCAGCCGCTCCTGCACCGCAGCGCGAACCAGAGCCGATTGCGGAACCCGCAGACGTCGCTTCTGCCGCCGCAATCACAACTTCCGAAAGCGAAGCACCACCGCAAACAGGAGCACGGTTGTCGTCCGCCCCGGTCGGTCAGATCGAAAAACTGCAAGCCGCCGTGTTGCAAGCGCTCACCGACGCGAACCAGCGCATTCTCGTCTCGATGCTTTCCTCCGGCGAATGGAGCGTGCAGGGGAATGAAGTCGTGATCAAGGTTGCCGAGTCGCAGACGGTCGTCGATATGTCGCTCGGGCCGGAGGGGAAGCGTCTGGCCATCGCCTCAGCCAGCGGAGTGTTGGGCCGCGCCGTCAAACTCAGAGTTGTCCCGGGAGCAAGCGTGACTCAGCAAGAAAAAAAGAACGGTACACCGCGTCTCGCGCCGGGCCCCGGTGGCCGCAGCCGTGCCGAGCAAGACCCGATTGTCCGCCGGATGCAGGAAAAATTCGGTGCCGAAATCAGGACTGTGATTGATTATCGCGAGAAGCGTTAGCGGCGTCCGCCTCCCGGCATCCGGCTTCCGGGAGTCAGAGAGTCCGGAAGCCGGATAGCGAAGGCCGAAAGCCGAGGTTCTATGGGCGGATTCAACCTGCAAGAACTGATGTCGAAAGCCAAAACGCAGTACGACGCTCTGCAGAGAAAGATGCAGGAGACTGTCGTCGAAGCGTCGTCCGGTGGCGGGGCGATCACCGTCAAAATGGATGGACGCAAGCAACTCCTCAGCTTGCACATAGACCCCGAAGCCGTGAAATCCGGCGACGTCGAGATGCTTCAGGACCTGGTCGTGGCCGCTATTAACGAAGCTGCCCGCAAGATCGATGCCCAAATGCAATCCACCGTCGGCGGTATGCTCGGAGGCCTCGGCATCCCCGGACTCTAATCTTGATAGTCTTGCGTCCCCAACCCTTGTCATCCTGAGCGAAGCGAAGGACCTATGCACACTGTCGGCACAACGGCAACGCACTTTTTGAAACGGGCTGCTTGCACCGCGATGTGCCTGTCCCTGTTTTTCGTCTCCTCACCATACTCACAGGACGCAGCTCCATCCCGCAAAGAGGCCTCCATGATCGCGCACGCCAACGGACCTTTCGACGTAAAAGTGACTCCACAGGACGACAAGTCCGATGACCCGCTCCTCAACCGCATGACCCTCGACAAGCAGTACCACGGCGATCTCGAAGCGACGGGCAAAGGACAAATGCTCACCGCCGGCACGTCCGTCAGGGGATCAGGCGCCTACGTCGCGATCGAAAAAGTCGCTGGCATACTCAAAGGCCACGCTGGTACTTTCGTCCTCCAGCACACCGGAACCATGACCCAAAACGCTCCTCAACTCAGCATCACGGTTGTGCCGGACTCCGGCACCGGACAATTGACAGGCATCAGCGGCAAGATGGCCATCATCATCGCCCCCGACGGCAAGCACTCGTACGATTTCGAGTACACGCTTCCCAAGAGCGATTGAGTAATTGTGTAATTTGGTAATTGAGTAATTCGATCGTGCGCCTCAGCCTGCAGATACAATGCTTTCTGGGCGGTTTTCAATTGCTCAATTTCAAAATTACCCAATCACCCCATCCCCATGTCTAAATTTGCCGAACCCATGTCGCGCCTGATCGACGAGCTGAAAAAACTCCCCGGCGTTGGTGCGAAAAGCGCGCAGCGCCTGGCCTTTCACATCCTGCGATCGAGCGACGAAGACGCTGAAGCGCTCGCCGCTGCCGTCCGCGACGTCAAGGCCAACCTCCGCCTCTGCTCGGTCTGCAACAACATAACGGATGTCGATCCCTGCGTTTACTGCACGAGCGCTACGCGCAACCAGCGCCTCGTCTGCGTGGTCGAAGAGCCTACCAACATCGCCGCGATCGAGAAGACCAAGCATTTCAACGGAGTGTTCCATGTGCTGCATGGCGCGATCTCGCCGCTGCACGGCATTGGCCCCGAGCAGCTTCGCATCGCGAATCTGATCTCGCGTGTCGACGCTGGCAACGTCGATGAAGTCATCCTCGCCACCAATCCCACGGTCGAGGGCGAGGCGACAGCGGTCTATCTTTCACAGCAACTCAAACCTGTGGGTGTGAAAGTGACGCGCATTGCGATGGGCATCCCGGTCGGCAGCGACATCGAATACACCGACGAAATCACCATGCTGAAGGCGATGGAAGGGCGCAGAGATATGTAGGAAGCCTTGGCTATTGCAGGACTTCCGGCTCCAGAAACTCGTTCAACTCTTCCTCGGTCGCCGTCAATCCTTCCGGCAACGTGCCGCGATTGTATTCTGCCATCCGATTCTTCCACTTCAGAAAGTCAGTGATGCTCTGCGGTTCGATGCGGACCTCGACCCGCCGCAGGCTGGCGAGCAGCAGATTCATTTCGTAACGGAATCCCACGGCGGTGCGCAGGCTTTTCGCGGATGCATGCAGCATCTCAATTCGCCCGCGGCGATACTCCAGCAGGCCCCAACCGGCGGGAAGTTCTTCGATCTTCACCAGCGCCGGCGGAGTCAAATAAAAACGCTCGCTTCCAACCCCCTTCTCCGGTTTCTGCCGAAACGGCTTCTCTCGATCGGCCAGAAAATCGCCACGCGTCACTTTGCACTCGACCAGCACCGAGTGGCACGCCTGCTTCCATCCAATTGCGTCCGGCATCTCGCCGCTGACGCAAGCCTGCTCCGACAGAACTACTCCGCAGCGATAGGACCGCAGCCACCGCACTGCTCGTTCCACCATTTGCCTATGAGTCATAGATTCGGCTTCCGGCTTCCGCTCTTCGGCTTTCGGATTGACTGCCATTTGTACCCTACCGTTGAGCCTGCTGAAAGTAACTCGCCGGCTTCACCGTGATTACAACTTCGTCGGATCGCGAGGGATGCAGATTTAGCCCGGAGCCGGATGTCGAGAGCCGGAGGCCGCCTTTACCACCACCGGCCGGCGCAGCACCGTTTCCAGCAGATATCTCTCCGCTGCAAGTGCCTGTGCTGTCGGAGTTCCATCGGCGTAGCCTTCGGCGGTTATCACCAGCGCTTGGTTCTTGCCCAGCGTGGGCGGCTTGCGCAGAAATCCGTTCGTGCGCCGAGTATGACTCCTCGGCGGCGCAAGGGTGTTTTCAATCTTCAACTTTCGGATATGCCCATCATGCGCAACATCAAAGGCGTTGGCCAAGCGCAAGATGGCCGACAAGCGAATAATCGTCTTCTGCTCCTCGGGAAGCAAATCGCGCAGGATTTTGTGGCTGCGCAGGGGCAATGCTCCAGCATGGAATCGTGCCACGATGGCGGCCCGCGACAGGTTTTCCGGTTTCCATCCCAGAGGCGTGCCATGCTTTTTGATCAGATCGGACGATTCCTTGTGATGTCCCTTGTTGCCTTTCGTCTTGCCGACATCATGCAAAAGTGCAGCGGCGTACAAACTGGTGCGAGCATCGGCTGCCGCTCCATTCGTTTCACGCAACGAGTTCGACGGTCCCGTGCTCAATAATCCCGAGGCAACCAACCCGTCGTACAGTTCGAGGGACAGCCGTGCCACTCGCTCGGAGTGCGCAAAGTCGGGATCGAGCGCCTTCGCCCACAACTTCATGCGGCGCGTGGCAATCGCTTGAATCTGCTTGCCTTGCGGCAGTCCTGCGCGCCAGACGTTCCACAGCGAATCAGTGCCGACTGTCCTCTTGCGATACTCATCGATGCGCTTAGTGCGCTCCTCTGAGATGCGCAGATGCCAAGTCTTACTCGAAGCCTCATCAGCAAAGACGTGGCAAGAGAGCGCCGTCGCCCACAACACGTCAAGATCGTGGACCTCGCCCAACAGATCCTGCAGGTGCTTCAGATCGTCGCTCCAAGCTTTATGCTCCGCCGGAAGAAAATTCTCGACGATGTAGCGAAAGCGCTTAATGCCGATGCGCAGGGTATGGAACCCGACCTGGGACCGGTTGCGCAACGCCCTAGCGTGCAGCTCGCGTGCGGTGGTCCAGCGCTCAAGCGCGAGATGCTTGAAAACCGCGCTGCCTGGGCGAATCCGAGAGGCGCGCTGCGGCAGCAGCTTGCTCCACTGGCGCCATTGTTTACGGTCGAATTCTTCAAGTGCTGCACTAGCTTCGTGTTTTTGCTCTGTCTCGCGCGCCCGCAGAATATGAAGCAGGGCGTGCGCGGCAGGATCATGTGCGACCGGTTGGGATTCGGGCGAGGGAGCGGCTTCTGGGGACGCGGCCAGGTCTTCCGCCACTTTCGGCAAAGCGGACAAAGCTCGCCCTGAGCTTGTCGAAGGGAGCCTCCGCTCCTGCCCCACGCCGAGTTTCTCTATCCACTCCATCATGATCTGCACGTCGCGTAATGCACCCAGCCGCTGGAAGAGTTGCTTGCCGGCTTTCTTCATCGCCTTCCAGTCGGGGTCGGGGTCCATGGCCATCATGCCGTCGGCCAGGGAGCGACAGCGGCGCAGGGAAATGCGGAGATCGTGCACGGGATCGGGGCTGAAATTCGCCGAGACGTTATCGCACTCGTGGAGAACGCGCAGCATCCAGTAGTGCAGTCCGGTCGGCTTGGAAGCGGTCTTCAATGGTGGTCAGAAATGCGGGAACGTTCTGGAAATATTCTACTGAAGATGCCAGTTTGCCGTTGGGCCGGTTTTGCCTTGCGTTCCAAGATGAGGGCCACCCGCGCCTATTCTCCCGACCTACGAACCCCCGATCTCCAGCGCCAAACCCTTCCCCGGCCATGACCCTACGGTCACCTCACAACCCGCTACGATTACCTCCGTAACGTTTAAGGGCTTACCTTTTCGTCTTAACCTTTAGGTGCGAATTTGCGTTTTCGAGGAGTCTCTTATCTCAGGCACAAACACATCGCATGAAGCACGCGCCGCGTCTGCACGGGCGTTTGTTCATAGCCTGAACATCCTCATTAAGTATGCGCGGATGTATGGCAAAGATCACAAGCGCACGGAGTCGCAATTTGAAATCACGTGGAACGAACTGAAGAACGGGCTTCCCAGCGGCGGCTTCCTGCTGGGCGTTTCCGATAATAAGCTGTTGCTCGATGGCATTCCACTCGAGTCGGGCCAGGCCGAGAAAAGCTTCGCAACGTTGTTGACCACCGCCGGACTCGCCAGCCTCCATTTCTCAACGGATGTGACGGAAGAAGATTTCGTCCGTCTGGTACACGCGTTCACGGTTGCCGGATCGAAGGCCACTGACGTAGCCAAGCAGATCAAAGAGGCGCTCGGCGTTGGCAAGCAAGGCAGCAGCACGATCAAGATTAATGAAGTGAAATTCGTGGCGGCCGATCCCCTCACCGGAGATGTCAGCATCGCCGCGCAGATCGCGGCGCAGACCCTGGGGCCCGAATTCAAGCAATGGCTGAATGACCCGCAGAAGCTGTTGCAGTTGATTGCCGCAGCCGAAGGCGCCAGCAGCGGCGGGTGGACAGGCCTCGCCTGACGGAACTCCGATGGTGCCATTGGGCAGCGTGCCGAACTTGGGACGCGGCCAGGGCGGCGGTGCTGGCGCTGGAAAAAGCGCTGGTGCTGGCCCTGGCGGTGGAACCGGCGCGGGCGTTGCTCCCGCATGGACCGGAGGGATGGTTCCGCTGCAAGAGCAGGAAGTGATCCAGGCGATCCGGCTGCTGACGCGTTTTGGGCAGGTCCAGCAGGATCCCACCATCAAAGAAGAAGACATCCAGAGAGAACTTACCGAGACCGATCCCAACACTCGGCTGAACCTGCAGCAATTGCTGGGCAGCCTGGCCGCGAAGGCCGCCACGGCGGAGGAAGAAGACACTCCGCTGCTGATGAAGGCTGCCGAGCACATGGCCATTCGCTTCGCCCTCGAGCGCTATTCGAAGGGCGAAGTTAAGGTCAATGCCGTGCACCAGATGATGGAGCACATGAGCCGCCAAATGGACTCGCTGCGCTCGATCCTGAAATTGCAAGAAGAAAAGATGAGCAAGGCCGGAATTCTGGTCGAATCCCACGCCGATATTCTCGACCGCATGTTCTGGGCGGAAGTGCCCGAAGCAGGCAAGAAGAGCGTGCTGCTTTCGCACGAGGCCCCCTGCGTTCCGCCGCGCAACTTGCGGCAGTTCGTGGAATTACTGCTCGACCGCGACGACAAGCAGATGGCGGGCGACATCCTGAATAATTATTCCAGCTGCCTGGGCGCAAAAGAGACCGAGCCGCGGCGGCGCACCGCAATCGGCCTGAGCCAGATTGCCGATTTGTATGCCCGGCTGGGCGGGCAACCGATGGCGCAGGCTGTCCGCAAGCTGAGCGAGCAGATCATCGCCGAGAAAGACGCCGAGATGCAAAGCCTGCTCAGCGCTGCTTTCGTTCGCTTGAGCCAGGAATCGAGCGCGGCCAAGAACTACGCCGCAGTCAACGAAGTTTGTGCCGGCATGGAGTTGATCAGCGTCGAGCGTCCGGTACTGATGAGCGATCTCAGGGCGCGCGTGGGCGTGGAAAACCGCCTGCCGGAGTTCATTGAAGAAGCCATCCATATGGAGCCGGTGCCCCAGGACATGTTGCTGGTCCTGCGTCGGACAAGCCAGTCGGGAGCCGAGCATCTGGCGGATCGATTCTTCCGCTGCATGCGGCGCGACGAATGCGACCGCATGATCGAGCTGGTGAAGGAATTGGGATCTCCGATTCTGCTCCAGTTGCGCGAGATTCTGCGCACGGGTCAGCCGCGCCAGGCTTCAGGCGCTGTGGGGTTGGTCAGCCGCCTGGACGTGGGCACTCTGCTTGAATTGTTGCCGGTGCGTATGCCCGAGTGGAACCGCTTCTATCACGACATCGTCGTGCGCCAGATTGCGTACGGCGCAGCTCCGGACCGCGGGCGCACGTTGCTGGAGTTAGCCGACATTTTGGATCCGCTCGTGTTGCCCGAGGCCGTCGACGAGATTGGCATGAGCGGTGACCTGACCGCGGCGGTGCCTCTGATCGCCATGGCGCGTCCCGGAGAGGCGGCTTCCCGATCACCGTACGTGCAACTCAAAGCAATCGAATCGCTCGGGCGGTTGAGAGACGCCGAGGCGGTGGCTACGCTCCGTGAAATTGTCGAAGCCAAGAAAACGTTTGGCTGGGTCTATCACAAGGAATTGCGGATTGCCGCAGCGCAGGCGTTATCGAAAACCGATCCTCGCTACAGTACGCAGGTGATGTCGGACAGCGGGCTTGAACCTGCGGAACTTGCGATTGCGCCGTTGGACACGGCTCCGGCATGCCCCTGGGTGCGGCAGCGCCGTTACGAGCGGCTGGTGCTGGCCAAGACCGTCTCGGGCACGATTGGCAGCTCGTGGGGCAAGTCGAAGATTATGATCCGCGAATTGAGCCTGGGCGGCGGCATGGGAACGAAAGAAGACAACCTCCGCATTGGCAGCGAAGCCGATCTGGAGATCGCTATGGGCATGCGGTCGAAAATTCGCGCGCATGTGCTGTTGCGGCGCGCCCGCGTCAACGAAGTTGGATTCGAGATTGTGAGCACGGACCTCGAAAGCCGCTACAAGCTGAGGCGCCTGCTGGTCGAAGCGCTCAATGCCGCTCCGAAAGACAAGGCGCAGGAGTGGGGCGGCGAGCGCAAAGTCTAGATTTTGTGGCGCC
>Ga0187817_10000673_pt1 | contig 15281 bp, 8 predicted proteins | sample NC_wetland_sal_i_17_FD_132431 | JGI IMG/M metagenome (GOLD analysis project Ga0187817, IMG submission 132431) | Wetland sediment microbial communities from Neuse River Estuary, North Carolina, USA - SO4_2 | ecosystem: Environmental > Aquatic > Freshwater > Wetlands > Sediment | place: USA: North...
TGCGGTTCCCGAACGCGCCTGCGGCGATGATATTCAAATCCAAAGCCGCCTACGGCGATGATGCTGATCCAGTCTCATACCGGCTTCCGTTCAGATTTATACGTTTTTAAATGCGTGCGGACAGTAATAATGGTCGGCGCATTAACGCCCATGTCTTTTGGGTCGGACAATAACGGTGGATACTTGATCAGCCTGGATTCGAACCGGTTGCCGTTATAGCCAGCGCCAGGAAGGAGAACGTAATCGCCAGTCGACCAGTTATCCCAGATGACCATGAGCCCCACGCTGGACCGAGGGCTTGGGCCTTCCGCAACCTCGAAATCGAGCACCAACTCGACTGTATCCGCACGATTGAGTACCCGATGAAAATCCCAGCGGCAAGTCCAATGGGAGCCCTCGATCTCGACCTCCGCGGGCATGCCACTGGGCGCGATGGCGAACTTGCGCGAGGTGCGCAGGTGAGAACCATCATAACGACAGACCCGGCCTGCGAGGCGGCAGGAACTCGGGAACCTGGGCAATTCGCTCGCTTGCAGAACCTGGGGCAAAACGGTCCCCGCCACCAGAAACTCACGGCGGCTGATGTGTCTATTCATTAAACCCGCTCGTAGCGCCAACCCTCGTGGTTGCCGCAGGGCGGCCACAAGGGCCGCCCCTACAGCGCAGTCCTAGAAACTTAGCATCACTCCAAGCTGAAGGTTACGATTTGTGTTCGATGATGAGATGACCCCAATTCCATCTGTCCCGATGGAAGCATCCGGCATCCCGAAATTGGGGTGGTTAAAGACGTCGTAGGCATCCGCTCTCATCTGCAAACGCCCACCTTCGCCCAGCGGCCTGATGCGGAAGTTTTTCGCCAGGGAAAGGCTCATGTTTTTCCAGGAGGGGCCCCTGAGGATGTCACGTCCAGAATTGCCGAAGGTATACGGATCCGGCTGCACGAAGGCATTGGTGTCGAACCAGAGATTGATGCTTGGGTCAGCGAGAACTCCCGAGCTCACGCGATTCGGGTACCAGGCGCCGGCCAGAGACGAACTCAGGTTCGCCGTCCCCATAGTCGGCGTGAACGGAAGACCCGAATGCAACTGAAACGTGCTCGAGAGCTGCCACCCGCCCAAGACTCCGTTGAGAACGCCATGGTGGTTCAAAAGGGCCTTCCCGGATCCCACCGGCAACTCGTACACGAACGATCCGTTCAGCAATTGGGGTATGTCCATCAAAGCAGGAGCGTAGTTGACCCGCCAATTATTCGCAATTTGCCACGTGTCGGAAGCACCAGACCAACCCGGCGAAGTCTGCGCGTCCAATGTTTTAGCGACGGTGTAGTTGGCAATGAACGACAGGCCATGGGAGAACTCTTTTCTCGCGCTGAGCTGGAACGAGTGATAATTGGAGATTCCGTCATACAAGTCGGCGCCGATTCCGTAATACTGTGGATAGGGCCGCAGTAACTGCGTGTTGCCCGGCCCTAGCAAGTTAGCCGGGACTTGGTCCATATCTCTAAAGAAAAGAAGGTGGATTCCCCTGCTGCCCACGTAAGCAGCATCGAGGACGATATTTCCCCGGAGCTGATGCTGAAGGTCGAAATGCCATTGCTGCGTATAATAAGCAGGTGTGTTATAGGGATTGTAAGTGGTCCCCTGTCCGTTCAACATGTCCGGAGTGCGCGCGGCAGCGCTGGGGTAAATGATGGATCCCGGTGGAGGGCCTTGCGAGAATTGGAAAACCGGGGTCATCATGTCGGTCGTGGTGAGAGATCCCTGGATGCTCCAGCCCGGCGCCCAGCCACTCGTAAAGCTGTTTGCGCCCCACATCATGGTGAAGATTCCATAGGAGCCGCGGATCGACCAACTGCTCCTTGGGGACCAGGCGAACCCGATTCGAGGATCAAAGATGTCCGGAACGGTCTTCTCTTGCGCCCGAGGGCAAGCATGGCCACCAGAATTCTGGCCGGCGAAGCACATTGCTCCAAGCGTTCCGGTTCCCGGGTTCATCAGGTTGGGGTCGAAATTCCCATAGCGATCGTGAACTTCCGTCCATCCCGTCTGCAACTGGTATCGCACCCCGAGGTCGAGCGTTAGGTGGGGTGTGACTTTGTAATCGTCCTGAGCAAAAGCCTGGACGTTCCAGGATCGCAAGCCCGTTTCCGGCGCCATGCTGACTCCCCACGAATCAGGCAGGCCGACCAGGAAGTCCGCATAGCCGAGGCCCCCGCTGAACCCCTCGGCCGGGTTGCTGGTGAAGATTCCGCTGAAGTCGTAGTCGCCCGAATCTAGGGTGGCCCAGCCCTGGTTGTCCTGCCACTTGTCATACTCGCCACCGAACTTCAAGATGTGCTTCCCTTTGATAAAGGTCAGCTTGTCAGAATACATAAAGCTATTGAAACCCAGCTTCGCGAAGAGCCCGCCGCCGATGCTGGTGGGCACCGCTCCGTCAACTGTGATATTAGGGAAGATATTCGCGGGAGCATTCGGGAGACCTATCTTTTCCGGGTAGCCCTGCCCCTCGCCGGGCGTTGAGTAAACTCCGTAACTGCGAACGAACGAGATGCGGGCTTCGTTGACAAGCGCGGGACTTAACGTCCAGGTGTCGGTGATTTGGGCCTGACTTCCCTCGCCGGTTGTATTTTGGCAGCCGCTCGAAGCACTGATGGCCATGGGACAGGTAGGGGCGGAATTGAAGCTACTGCCCGGGTTGTACATCAGCGAGCCCATCAAACGGTTCGACGCTGACACGTTGTAGTCGACCTTGCCGTTGTAAGCATACGAGCTTGAAGGATTCGGGCCGGCGAAATAGTAGTTGTTGAACAGGCCTGGAAGATTGGGCTGGGGAAAGTAGTTCTGGATATTCGCAGCCACCGGATCGAATCGGTTCTGCGGGATGATATTACCCTGAAACGCAGTGCGCGTACAGACCCCATTTGCGCACACCAAGCTGGCGGGATCGTAAACGGTGGGCAGATTTGGGTCCGAAAAGTCGCCTTTCTTCATCGCTAATGTGGGGAAGGTGTAAAAAGTGGGCGAATAGTAATTACTGGGGTTACTTTGAAAGCTGAAGAAGAAGAAGGCCTTGTCACGACGAATCGGCCCGCCAATCGTGCCCCCATACATATTCCACCGGAGGGGCGTTACGGAAGGCGAGAAGAAGTTGCGTGCTTCGAACTTGTCGTTCTGCGCAAACTCATAAAGAGACCCATGGAAACTGTTTGTTCCACTCTTGGTGATCACGTTGAAGACGGCCACTCCATTGCCATACTCAGCGCTGAAATTGCTCGTACTGAAGCTGATCTCGGAAATCGCATCGAGCGGCACCATCAGGGCTGGATTCTGGCTGACGGGCAGGGTATTGACGCCACCGTCAGTCAACCAATTCTCTTCCCACCCTGCTGCTCCGTTCACACCAACGCCCTGGCCGGAGGCGTCTTGCGACTCACCTCCTGGATTCACACCGGGCAGTAAGCCGGTGATGTCCCACCAACTGCGGCCGACGTTCGGCAATTCATTGATCGTTGTCTCTGTGAACGTAGCCCCTCGATCAGATGTTTCCATCTGCACCAGCGGAACTGGCGCCGTTACCGTTACCTCTTGCGTGACCGAGCCGACTTGCAGTAGGGCATCGACTGTGATGGCTTCCACATGCAAAACGATTCCGCTTCGAACGAACTTCTTGAATCCGAACTTGGTTACCGCGATCTCGTACTTGCCCGGTTCAACCGAAGGGGCGTCGTAGACACCGGTTGAGCCGCTGACCACCCGGGTGCTCACCCCAGTGGATATATTCGTGATGGTTATGGTTGCGTCGGGAACGCGGCCACCGGTGGAATCGGTGATTGTTCCCCGAATCTCGCCCGCATTCCTGTTTTGGGCGTACGCTCGTCTATTTGCGAGAAAACAGCCCATCGCCAGGAAGACGAAAATTCTCACCATGGCGACGGTGCTGTAAGGCGCCCTTGCAGCTTTCTTGTTGCTTGGCCGTGACATAACACCTCCTCCTTTCGCGAATTGGGATCCACAACTCGACGCAGAAGCAGAGCCTTTCCCCGGGAGCGACATGGTCTGGGTAGGCGCCTGAAGCGCCTCGAGAGGCAGCATTGCCGGAAACCAGGCCTTGAGGCCAATCCCGGCGAATCCCTGGATAATCCTGACCTGATCCGCAACGTAATGAAAAATCGCATTGAACCGAAACAATGACTTCCTTCGCCTTGACGCCTCCCGCACTACTTCTGGTTACGCTCTGATTGTCAGCGTCCTGACGACGACGGCGATAAGGGCTGATCGAAGGTAATGTCCAACTTTGTATACTTGGGCAGGATCACGTCCTGCCCCTGGCGCGTGATGAGATAAAGGCCCGAGAACGCTGTGGCAACAAGCCTGGCACTGCCGGCAGTTGAAGCGTCGGTAGCGGTAGAGACGATGGCCTCTATAATAAGTTGAAAGCAGTCATCCGAGACCTTAGCCATTCCCCCCGTCACTCCGACATCGATCAGAAGGTGCGCCTTGCCTGGTCTCCCGCCGCTCAAGACGCCTTCCGAGTTCATTCTTATCCGCGACCTTTGATCCACCTCAGCCCCTGCGAGCGAGGCGACGATGGCGCCGCCCTGCCCCGTAGGCAGAGTCAATCGAGTGAAAGTCAAGTGCAAAGACCCCGGGCGGCTGAGCCTGCGCGGGGGAACGCTCTTCACCACCCGCCCCTCGTATAAAGCGCCCTCAGGGACAACTACCGTCGAACTCAAACGCACAGGTTCCACTAGGCGGGCCTGGAATACGTCCCCAGCACGGTTCGTCGAGGCACTCAAGCGGCTCAGAAGAATTAACTGCGCTCGTGTTCCGAGCGTTGAGTTGACCGACAAAGGCGGAGCCGCCTGGTTGAACGAGTTCTCTGCGAAGGCTGTCGAGGGCAAATCCTCGCCTGCCGGACGATCAACCCCAAGTATCCATGTGGGGCCCGACATCCCTTTTCGGACCTTCCTCTTTATAGATAACAGCCTGAGTGGCGACGGGCTCGTCTCGTGAGTCGGCGTCGCTGATTTTGTGTAGGCACGCACTTCAGTCGCGTGAAGCGCGGAGAGAAGGGAAACGTGGACTGGAATGCTGGCACCGTGCGGAAGAGAAATCTCGGCGGACTCAAAGGAGGGAAAACTCTCGTGCCTGCGCGCAAAAACCTGAACCACCCATGGCCAGTGGTCGTTATGCTCCCTCCGGCGACGCTGCAACTTGCCCACTTTCAAGCGGACTCGGCTGCCGGCAGGAAACAACTGGCGCTCGCCGGAATACACGTCTCGCGTAAGGCTTCCTTGCAAGATACTCCCGGGCTTCAGACGAGAGAGCCTTATTGGAGTATCAAGCTGCGTCTCAGCGATCAGAGTTGAGACCTGAACCGAGTTCTTGTCATCCTCGGCGTCCGCAAAGGTGACAGCCAGCAGGCATGCAAGCAATGCCTGTGTCACCCTGGAAGCGCAAGTCCCAAATCCCTTTCGTAAGGATGTCCTTGGCGCCCGCGGCTGCGCTGACAAGCTCGCCTCGTGTAGGAACCCGAACGAGAGATCCAGAGCGGTTTTCTCAGGGACTCTCCTGTCGCCAGGAATTCGTATCTTTAGCGCAGGCATGCCCCTCCCTTTTGGGTGAGAACTCACCACTCGCTCTACCAATTATCCAGTTTCCGTCCTGAAACCCCAGGCAGGTGTGAATGCGGGATCTGGCTTGAAACGGATGGCAGAGCAATCGAGCCCGTGATGGTAAGTGAAGGCTGGGGCTGCCGCGAAGGCAGCCCGAGTCCTTCAGGGTCAATTAGGGATTAGGATCGGTGTAAGGCCGTGGATTGAAGTCGCCCGGAATCGGATTCACGATGCCTAGCGCACGATCGGTGGTGGTAATCCCAAGTGTACTGCACCCTGCTCCAGTATAAATAGAGCTGCTCAAATTCGTGACCCACGATTGGGGAACTTCCACATAACTGGCAGGCAATGGAGCGGACTTGCCAGTCAGCCGCGAAGGACTGAACGCATCGAGCAGATCGGTCACGTTCGGCGTGATCGCGTCTTGCGGACCGAGCTGCGTCTGCCCGAATTCCTCTTCCCCTAGCTTACGTGCAGCTAATTCATCCGGTAATTGCGCCAGCGGCGGGAGATTGAACAGTGTGTCGATGAATTTTATGACCGAAGCATGGTTTCCCGGCTGTTGGGAAACGTAGTTGGTTTTGGCGTAGGGTGAAATGAGAACAAACGGAACGCGAGCCCCGTCACTGATCCACGTGCCATCCGGACCAGTGACGGTAAGTGGAGGAGGCACATGGTCGTAGTCGCCCTCGGAGTCGTCGAAGGTGATGATGATCGCGCTTTGCCCCCAATAAGGGCTCGCGGCGATCGTGTTGATGGTGTTGCCCAGTAAGGCCTCGCTAATTTGGGCGTCCGAATAGCCTGGATGCTCGTCATCGCCTACCCAGCCCTGCACCGCTAAGTCTGGATCGGTCGGGAACAGGTTGTACAGGTTCTGGGTCCCTCCCTTCACGTAAAACACCCCGCCTTCCTTCGGCAGCGTCTTGTTTTCGACAGCAGAGAAGAAGTCCTCTAAACCATGTAGCTGCGAATTCATCTTCGGGTTGTTCGAGATGTAGCCGAAGTATTGCGCGGGGCTGTGATGGGTAACGTAGGAATTGTGCGTGGCAGGACCAGAGCCATCGGTGGGTTCCTTGTCAAAGCCTTCCTGATACCAGCCAAACGGCACGGAATGCTGGTTAAGCTGAGAAATGAACTCTACATCTTTCTGAACGTCCTCCAAGTCGCCTATCGGATCCCGGTCCGACTTCACCACTTTCTTGAGGTCTCCCCCCATTAACGTGAGCGGGAGAGTGGCGTAGGTTAGATTGATCATTTCCCCGGAGTACCAGCCCGCGAAGTCCCCCGGGTTATAGGGCATCCTCTCGTCCGGTGGGTTAGGGTCGGCAGGCGATCCCCAGAAGGGATTAGGGTCACTCAGCACAGGCACGTAGCCCGCATCCGCCTGGTCTGGGTGCAAAACCCACTGGGTCACGCCGCTTTGGGCGCCGATGATCGAGAGATTCCCTGGAGTGGATGGAGTGATCATGAGCTGGAAGATGTGGTCAAAGAGGACGAACTTATTGGCGTATGCCCAAAGCAATGGGATGGCGTCGCAGTCCACATGCGCCATTGTCAACTCGCCAGCTTGCTTCGCGAAAAGGAGAGGGAAGGCTGGTGGCGTATAGTTGTTTAGCTCCTCATAATTTGCATAGTTGTCCATTTTGGGCACGCCATTGACGACGTCCATCTTGCCCAGAATCGCCGAGTGTCCGTGATCGACGTCATCCGTATCAGCCGCATAGCAAGGGGCTAAGGTGGTGCCACTATTGATGTTGGACTTCGGGCAAATGTCGTTCGGCCCTATACGGAACGGTTGGATGGTGCTTGTCGTGCCGTCGGTATTGACGATGTTCTGGAAGAAACCTGGAGTCTGCGCGGCGGATTGAGAGTAGATCCCCTCCGCGTTGGGGAAAGTGCCGAAATACGAGTCGAACGATCGATTCTCCTGGTACAGCACGAAGACGTACTTGACCTTTTTCTGAAGTTCCTTGATGGTGTCTGCAGTGCTCAGCCTGGCTTCGCTCTGGGGAGGAATCCAGTACTTCGCCACAGACTGTTGATGGTCTATGGGCGTTTCTTGTGCAAGCAGTGACCCGCTTGAAAGGAACGCCAGAACGACCAATCCTGCGAATAGTCGTACGGATGGGCGCATAAGGCCTCCTTTGCGGAATGGAAGGTTGGACCAGAATTTCCGTTATGCATCCCGGCCCGGTGGCACCGACTATGCATCCGACCGCCACAGAAGTCAAGGCCTAATTGGAGACCCCCTTCGACATCTGACGATTTGCTTCGTTTAGTTGATTGAGCAATGCAGTCCGCCTCGAAACCTGCATGAGGGGAGGTGCAATCGCGGCAACTGTGAACCGATTCGTAGAGAGACTGAACACTGCGTTTTCATGATAGTCTGGAGTGGAGGGGAGGCCGTGCCCTGAGAACGAAGACTCGGGAGAGGACGCGCGCTAGATGGCAACAATGCGAGGTGTGGCTAGACCGGCCAGCATTTCCGAGCCGTCAGTCTCCGCCGTCATCAATCTCCGGGGGCACTCTGAGACCGTCAAATATGTCGGTTGAGCGTGTGTCGTCCACTGATCTTAGGTTTGCGCCGGGTGGTCTTTCGAGGCCCTGGCGGTCATGGATGGTGCTTGCGCTGGTCTTAATGGTTACGCCGGGGATCTATTCTCAAACGCAAACGAGCGGACAGGAAGAGATTCACTCTCACTTCCAAAGGGCCGACGTTGCACTCAAGTCCGGGAATGCCCCTCTCGCCGAGCAGGAGTTTCGTGCCATCCTTGCGCTCGACCCGAACAACTCGGAGGCACGCACCAAGTTGGGTTTTGTCCTATTCATGCGGGGCGATTGGGCAGACGCTGCGGGGAACTTCCAGCAGGTTCTGAAAGCTCAGCCTCAGCTCGCCAACGTGCAAGCGGCCTTGGGGATGTGCCAAAAGCGTTTGGGGCGGCCCGAGGAGGCGCGCAAGCTGCTCGAGGAGGCGTTTCCGTGCTTGCCGTCTGGCGCCCTGCAAACGCAAGCCGGCTTGGAGCTTGCGGAAATTCAATACCAGAGTGGCGATCTCTATGCGGCAGTCGATGTGGTCCGGATCCTGCTCCCCTCCAATCCCCAGAACGTGGACGTACTCTATACAGCGGCCCGGATCTACGCTGACCTCGCCAATCGATCCCGCGATGCCCTGGCACTTGCTGCCCCTGATTCCGCCCGCCCGCACCAGCTCATGGCGGAGTTCCTGATCAATCGTGGCGACGCTCACGCCGCTATAAGTCAGTACCGCAAGGCGTTGGAGCTGGAACCTAAACTCCGCGGTGTTCATTACGAGTTGGGAGAAGCAATTCTCCAGGACTCACGCGCGACGGCAGCCCTGGAAGCCGCCGAAAAGGAGTTTCGAGCGGCACTCGCAGACAATCCCGCTGACTCCAGAAGGAGTACCGGCTTGGCACTATTTGCTCCCTACGGAGGGATTACAGAATCGCCATTGAGCACTATTCGCGAGCCGTCCAACTCCAGCCCGATAACGCCTATGCGCAGCAGGAGTTGGGCGCCGCCTGGATCAAAATGGGTGAACTGGAGAAGGCACTGGAGCATCTCCTCACTGCTATTCGACTGGACCCGCTGTATCCGACCGCCCACTATAGATTTGGCACATTGTACCGCCAACTGGGACGCGAAGCCGAAGCGCGCCAAGAGCTCGAAGCTTTCCAAAAGCTGGAGGAATCGCGAAAGCAGATCGACGAAGTCTACCAACGAACGCGCCCAGGCTTGCCGGAAACCGATCTTATTGAGTCCAACGCTCCTCAAGAATAGCGCCTGCAAGTTGCTGGGCCCACCTGTCGTATTGGTCCGCTCTCTATCAGGCGTAAGCGGCCTACGAACCAGAAGACTTGCCAGGGTCCCTTGACGCGACCGTCCGCGCATTTAGGCACAAACAGCTCGACATCACCTGACGATTATTGAAAGCCTGCGAGCATCAGAATTTTTGCGAAAGAATTGTAGAATTGTGATAGACGCACTTTACGGTTTTCGGATAAAAGTGGTTTGGGTGCCGACCGCAATCCGGGGCCGATGCTCGAAAAAATTTATTTAATCGCCTTGGGAATCCGGCAGTTTGAGAAGCGCCACGTGTTAACTGCCCAGTGCGAGCTGGAACGTTCCGCAGTGGAGGAATTCGCCGGCGGCAAATGCTTGGACTTCAACACCACATTTACCTACGAGATTGTCTATAGCAAGGTGTTGGCGGACTATGAGCAAACACCGGACGTACAGGGAAGCATCGAGCCCAGGCAGATTCCCGACTAGCGGCTTGCGCAAATTCGTTCCACCAGGAAACGAGGATTGGGTCTTAGTTCTTGATGACTCGGCAAAGAATTTGCCGGGTCCCGGAACCAATGAGTAGACGAATGCGAAGTTATAAAAGAAATCGCAGGTAAGCGACTACCCCGCTATGCCGAGGGAACCACGTCCCGCTTCCACACGCTGCGCAGCACGCCGAGCGCGATGGGAACGGCGCCGGCGAAAATGAAGATCGTGTCCCCCGCCACACGCACCCTTTCCAGCTTGTGGTAAAGGCCGCCCATCAGGAAGGTCAGCCGACGCGCGTGCCAGTACCCATTGGCGATGGAGTCCCAAAGCTGAAGAACGCCTCCGAGAAACAGGTCGAGGACGACCATAAGGGCGAGGCCCACGTTAACACCCCAGAGGCCCACCTTGATGAACTTCTCCGTCTCCTTCCACACGGCATCAAACTGCACGGCCCGCAAGCAAAAGACCAGGACCGCGAAGGCCAACTTCCCGAATAGAGGCCGACGACTGCATCAAAGGCCTTGAATTTCCTTCCTGGGGTCGTCCTCAAGCGTGACGTTCTGGGCATCGGCCCAGAGAAGGAGCGATGCTCCGAACTTTTTCCTGTCGTCCCGGTCGCCCTTGCTGCCCAGCGGCCCCATCCTCGCCCAGAATGCCCCGCCAGCGCATCAGGGAGTACTATCCGAGTCCCGTAACGGGAGTGATGGCCCATAAAAGTTCGGGACGCCACCCACTAAAGCGGTGTTCCGGATGGCTGCAACATGCTGTGGTTATCACGCAAGCTGTTCGGGACGCTCAGCCCGGCAGCACAGCCAAAAATCACGGCCGAAGTATCACTAAAGGGACATCAAAATGACCCGCAATCCCGCCGCAGTACGAGCAGTGGGGGACGCAGCCAAGTGGCCGTTGAATCCTAAGTTTAAGGATCATTTCGGTAGATTTTCAGGTGATGAAAAGGGACTCATAATCCGTCGTGGCCGTGCTCCTCGTAGCGCTGCTTCCAGCGCCGCATGCTGCGATCGGAAATTCCAATGATCTCCGCCGCCTGCCATCAACTGATGGTTTTCACCATGGCTCGCAAAATCACGTCCTGAATTTTCATCGCCCACTCCCAGGCGGTGTCGGTGTATCGTCGCATTCTGCCTCCTCCTGACAGAATGCTCGATCTCCCTACCGCCTCGAGCGGACAGATCACGTGCTACTTGAACCGGACATTTCATATGCTAACGACAGGGCAATAATAAAGGGCTTGACAGACAATGGAAAGTCCGGTATACGGCATTATCGGTCATTCGCCGAGGCCATGACGTCCGGCTGCCCAATGCTTCCTGTTCAGCAGCAAAAGGGGGGCGGACCTTGCTCCAACGGGCGGATGAGGGCGTCCAAGTAGTTGAATACCTGACGGGGAGACTGTTCCTTGGGTACCGATTGCTCTCCAAGGGTCTTATTCAACCAGCAACTCTGGAGGCCAACATGTTCTCCGGGCGACCACTTTCTCGAATTTTAGGGCTCGCACTGCTTCTTTGTTGGGCAACGGCTGTCGAGGCCCAACTGAATCGCGGCATCATCGAAGGCATCGTGACGGATCCCCAGGGCGGAGTCGTACCCGGCGTGGAGGTCACGATCACGGATGTGGAAACCGCCGTCTCAACAGCCATCAAAACCAACACTGCGGGCTATTACCGGGCGGTGGACCTGGTTCCGGGCAAGTATCGCGCTCACTTCGAGGTTACCGGCTTTGCGCCCGTGGATGTAACGGGGATCGAGGTTCTGGCCGGCGAGGTCATCCGCGTGGACCGCCAATTGACCATCGGCACCACGCATCAGCGGGTTGAAGTCACGGCGGGAGCTCAGTTGGTTGAGACCGCAGCCGCCAACTTCAGTACCACTGTTCAATCCACCATGATCCAGAATCTGCCCCTGGCGGGGCACGATCTGCAGCAGATCGTCTTTCTGATGCCGGGAGTCAATGTGCTTGGTGGCCCACCCGGAAGTAATTTCGGATTTAACAGCGAATACGGAACTTTTCCGGACCCTACCCACATTCTCGGGTCCGATGTGTCGGTGAACGGGGGCCAAGGGGGAACCAACGCCTGGTATCTGGATGGCAATCTGAACCTCGTGGGCTTCGCCGAAAACGTCGCCGTGAATCCCTCCCCAGATGCCGTCTCGGAATTTCAGGCCATCACGAATGCCTTTTCGGCCGAATATAGCCGCACCGGCGGCGCGGTGTTCAACGTGGTTCTCAAGTCGGGGACTAATGCATTCCATGGCAGTCTTTATGAGTACCTGCGTAACAGCGCCACCAATGCCCGCAACCCGTTCAGTTCCATCGACTCCCTCGGGCATATCATTCCGCAGAATGTGCTCCACTATAACGATTTTGGAGCTACCATCGGCGGTCCGGTGATTATTCCCCATATTTACAACGGCAAGAACCGGACGTTTTTCTTCGTCTCGTCTGACACAAGCATTCTGCACCTGGCGGGAAACCAGACTTTCACCGTTCCCACGCCGCTGATGCGGCAGGGAAATTTCAGCGAAGACCCGAACGTTGTCCAATTCGGCATCTGGGATCCGAATAGCACCGTGGGGCCGGACGCGAACGGGCTTTTCCAGCGTACGGCTTTCGGCACGCCGGTCGCCGGAAACCCCTATGGCACGAGCGGCTGTCTGAACACTTCGGTGGAAGCCGGGGCGGCGGCGGGAATTCAGACCTGTAACTTCGCAACCCAAATTCCCACCAACCGGCTCGACCCGACAGCCATGTTCTTCATCCAATCCTTTCCGCAGCCCAACTTCTTTGATCCTTTGAGCAGTTGTCCCCAGGCGAGCAGCGGTGCGTATGGGATTTGCAGCAATTTCCTGGGGCCCGTGGCGAGCAGCCAGGACGTGGAGAACCTCTCGATCAAGCTCGATCACGTTTGGAGCGACAAGAGCAGGTATCTCTTCGAATGGCTCTACAGTCCGGCCAACTACAACAATTTTCGTGTGCCCTGGACTGGGCCCACTTTTCCAATGGACCTTGTGGGCTTTAATTCAAACTATCCCATCGATTTGGCCAATCAGAATATCGGTCTAGGGAACACCTACACGCTCAGCCCGTCCCTGATCAATGAGTTCCGAGCCAGCTTTACTCGCCAGTTTCTTACCACCCACCCAGAACATCCTTACCCTGAGAGCATCTCGCACCAATCCGAAGTTCAGACAGAATTGGCGCCGATTGGCATCCCCGAAGACCATTTTTTCCCTACACCCAACTGGCAAATTACTTCCACGCCGGGCGGCGGTTATATTCCGTTCGGGCCAACCGCCTGGGTCAACATGGCCACGATGGCGGAGGCTTACACGATCCTGGACAACGTCACCAAGGTGATCGGAAGACACACGCTGAAAACCGGGTTTGTCTATCGCCTGGAGCACACCGCGTACGAGAGCGGTTATCCGACCGTCTTCAACTTCGGCGGTTCGCTCGTTCAGGACCCCACCTCAGGTCTCGGCGCCAGTGGACTGACTCAATTCATGCTTGGCGCGGTCGCGAATGACGGCAGTTCCACAACAGGCGTAACTTCCGCACCTTATGAGCGATTTCGCTACTGGGGGTTCTATGGGCAAGACGATTTCCGTATTACGCCTAACTTCACCCTGAATCTGGGCCTGCGGTGGGACATCTTCGGGCTGTTCTCGCTTCGACAAAAACCTGCGTCCAATTTTTGCCTCGGATGCTCCAATTCCACCACCGGAATGCCGGGCAAGATGATTTACACCGGTGATCCGCAATGGCCCGGAGGCGGACAGGATATTGCTCCCCCCAACTATAATAGCCTTGCGCCACGAATTAACTTTTCCTGGTCGCCCTTCGCCGATCATAAGACCGTCTTCCGCGGCGGGTATGATGTTTTTTATAGTAACGCCTTCGCGGGCATCAACGCGCCGGGACAAGGCGCCGCGAACGAGCCGGGCTGGTCCGTGGGTTTTCCCTGGGAAACGAGCGACGATCCCAGCCAGTGTGCGTCGTTTTCGGGCCAGTGCGTGGCGTTTCCGCTCAGCGATACCACGACCAACAAGGGCAACTTGACCACACCGGCGTACACGCGCGTATTGCCCGCCCAGAACCGGGCCTCCCTTCTCGGGCTGACCGGGATCGATCCGTTCGTTGCGCCTTCCCGCGACCCGATGGTGGAGATGTGGAACTTTGAGATCGAGCGCCAGTTGCCGGGCAATATCGGCCTGTCCATCGGATACGTGGGCAATCACGGCACGCACCTGCTGGGCAGCGACTTCTGGTACAACTACCTTCACACGGCGGATTTGCTCAAATACCAGACGGCGATTAACTCCGTCGTTCCCATCAGCCAAGTGTATTCGGGGCAGACTGCCGCCGAGCTGCAGCAGGTGTACGGGACCTCCCAACTGCCTTTGAGCGTTTTATTGAAGCCCTACCCCTTTTACGACGCTCTGGGGACTTACGGGCTTTATAGCTTTGCGACCTTTCAGGGCCACAACATCTACCACGGAATGAACCTGCGAGTGCAAAAGCAAACTTCCCACGGTCTCCAGTTTATTGTTGCGTATACGGTCTCGAAGAATATCACGAGCCCCTTCGTCGCGCAGCCGTCCCGCCAAACCGTGGACCCGATCCATTATACGAAGAGCGGCAACATCGGCGGCCGAGCCGGGGAGAACGCCTTTGGCAGCGGGGGCGGCTATGGGGATTTCTTCCAGGACCGCGATAACTTTAAAGTTGACCGAACTATCTCGCCGTACGACATCCCTCAGATGCTGAACATAGCGTCAACCTATGAACTACCCTTTGGCGCCGGCAAGCCCCTCCTGAATCGCAAAGGATTTTTGAACGGCGTGATCGGAGGTTGGAGGCTGACCGGCAACTTCAATGCGGAGAGTGGATTGCCTTTGGGGATCAGCGGGCCCTGCGATAACCTGCAGACTGAAGAAGCCGATGACCTGTGCCGAGTCAACGTTGTCGGAAACCCGGGCTTTAGCGGCTCCCGCTCCAAATCGCAGAAGATTGCGGATTGGATCAACCCGGCCGCTTTTGAACCCGTGTTCGGGAGCGACCAAAGCTTCTGGGCCAATTACAATTCCGCCGATCCCCGCGCCTGGCTCTTCGCAAAGTCAGGTCCACTTCTGCCCAACTTTCGCGGCCCTGGGTTTTGGAATCTGGATTCGTCGCTGGGTAAGGAATTTCATTTTACGGAGCACAAGTACTTCGAGTTCAGGTGGGATATGTTCAATGCTTTGAACCATCAGAACCCAGGTCGGCCCAGCACGGGTTTCTGCCTTCCGCCGCTTCCGGATGGAACAGTCGACTTGGTTCATCAGGCGGGCTGCCAATTCGGTCGGATCACCAACA
>Ga0187817_10000674_pt1 | contig 15271 bp, 11 predicted proteins | sample NC_wetland_sal_i_17_FD_132431 | JGI IMG/M metagenome (GOLD analysis project Ga0187817, IMG submission 132431) | Wetland sediment microbial communities from Neuse River Estuary, North Carolina, USA - SO4_2 | ecosystem: Environmental > Aquatic > Freshwater > Wetlands > Sediment | place: USA...
CCACGACCAGCGCCTCGTCCGGCTCGTGCACCAGCATCTGCATCAATTCCGGCGGGCCGCTGGTGAGTCCGTTCGTGGCGGATGAGGACTTCACGGGCGGCGGCACGATCAGTCACGACAACACGATTAATTTGACCAAGGTGACGAACCCGGCCCCCATGGCGGTCTATCAGACGGGCCGTGACGGGAACTTCACCTACACGATCGGCGGCTTCACGGCCAGCTCGATGCACACGGTGCGGCTGCACTTTGCCGAAACCTACTGGACCGCTTGCGGACAGCGGACGTTCGACGTGAGCATCAACAGCACGCAGGTTCTGACCGACTTCGATATCCTCTGCACGGCTGGGGGAGAGAACATCGCCAACATCCAGCAGTTCTCGGAAGCGGCGAACTCGAGCGGTCAGTACGTGATTCAGTTCACCACGGTGGTAAACAACTCCCTGGTGAACGGGATCGAAATAGACTAAGAATCGACAGAAGTGGGCGGGCACTCTGACCCAAGGGTGCCCGCCCTTTCTCACCCTATCTGCGTTGATTAAGCCTTAGAAACTCGATTCAGTTCTCGAAGAGTCGTAGGGGGTATTCCCTCCATCGCCCGGTTCGTGCCCAGACGGCATGGAAGCCAAGGGGAGTGTCTATGCGAAAACACAGTTTAGCCCTTTATGTTTTGAGTCTGGCACTGCTCGTACTGCTTTTGAATCTTCCTACGCTGGCGCAAGTGAGCGTCACAACACAGCACAATGACCTGAATCGTGCAGGCGACAATTTAAGCGAAACCGTCCTCACCAAGTCCAACGTAAACTCAACCAGCTTCGGTCTCTTGTACAAAATATCGGTAGACAACCAAGTTTATGCCCAACCCTTGGTTGTCTCCGGGCTTAACATTGGCGGCGACACGCACAACGTGGTTTACGTCGCCACGACAAACAACAGCGTCTACGCCTTCGACGCCGACAGCGGCGCCCAGTACTGGCATGTGAACCTCGGCACCCCCATTTCCAACGCTAATTACAGCACAGACTGCCCGGACATCAACGGGAACGCGGGGATCATAGGTTCGCCCGTGATTGACATCGCCAACAACACGATTTACGTCGTAAACTCCCTCAACAATCCCAGCGGCACGTATTCCTTCCAACTTCACAGCCTGAGCCTCACCACCGGCGCGGACAATTCCGGAAGTCCCGTTCAGATCACCGCCAGCGGTTTCGTGGCCACGGCGCAGAACCAGCGCGCCGGGCTATTGCTGGCTAATGGCGACCTCTATGTGCCGTTCAGCTCGCACTGCGACCTGGGAACCTATCATGGGTATTTGATTTCCTATAACCCGACCACCTTGGCTCAAAACGCCGTGTTTAATACCTCGCCTAGCGGCAACGGCGACAGCTTGTGGGAATCCGGGCAAGCTCCCACCGTGGACGGCTCCGGCAACATCTATTTTGGGACGAGCAACGGGAGTTGGGACGGCGTCTCGAACTTCAGCGAGAGCTTCATCAAGCTGAGCCCGACCCTCGCTCTGGAGGATTGGTTCACCGCAGCGAACCACGCATCGCTCGATAGCGACGACCAGGACCTCGACACTTCCGGCCCCTTGCTGATTCCGGGATCGACCCGGCTGTTCATGGTCGGAAAATCCGGCACGGGCTATGTAATCAACAGCGCCGACTTGGGCCATCTGGGTGACGCCAGCGCCGTGCAAACGGTCGCCCTGGGAGGCTCTCTTCATGGGAGCCCGACGTACTTCGACAGCGCGGTCAATGGACCCGAGGTCTATACCATGGCCTCGGAGCAAAACTTGAAGGCCTTCCAGTACAACGGCAACGACTTGACTACGCCGAATTTCCAGACCGGTCCGGACACTGCGAATGATCCGGGAGGCTACATCTCGGTTTCGGCCAACGGCACGTCGAACGGCATTGTATGGGTCAACGCCGTTCTCAGTGGCAATGCCAGCCTCGAATCCGTGCCGGGTGTGCTTCGGGCCTATGATGCCGATAACATCGCCACCGAGCTTTACAACAACCAGCAAAACGCCAGCCGAGATTCGTGCGACAACTTCGCCAAAAACGGCTATCCCACCATCGCTAACGGCAAGGTGTACATCGGGAGTTTCGGAACGGCCAATGCCGGCTCGGGGCAGCTGTGCATTTATGGCTTGATCACCAGTTGCAGTGCGCCGACGGCGCCGAGCGCCCTCACCGCGGCCGCGGTTTCAGCCGGCCAGGTCAGCTTGAGCTGGACGGCCAGTTCCTCCTCCTGCGCGGTGAACTACACCGTGTTCCGCAGCACGACCTCCGGCTTCACGCCTTCCGTCGCCAATCAGGTGGCGAGTGGCGTGAGCAGCACCTCCTATACGGACGACACGGCGGGAGGTGGAACCACGTACTACTATTTGGTCGAAGAAGTTGACGGCGGCGGCGCCTCTCCTGCTTCCAACCAGGCCAGCGCCACCACGCCGGCTTACGGCTCGCAGGTCATCGCCATTGACAGCGGCTCGACGACCGCGGTGAGCCCGTTCGTGGCCGATGAAGACTTCACCGGCGGTGGCACCATTGACCATGCCAACACAATCGACGTAAGCCACGTGAGCGACCCGGCACCCGCGGCCGTTTACCAGACCGCGCGCGACGGCAACTTCACCTACACGATTCCGGGCTTCACCGCCGGAACAAACTATCTGGTCCGTTTGCACTTTTGCGAGACGTTTTTCTCGACCGCCGGCTCGCGCGTGTTCAACGTGAGCATCAACGGCACCCAAGTGCTGACGAACTTCGATGTCTTTGCGGCCTCTGACGCTCAGAACCGGGCCATCATTGAGCAGTTCCTCGAACCCGCGAATCCCAGCGGCGACTTCGTGATCGTATTCACGTCGGTGGTGAACAACTCGCTGATCAGCGGGATCGAAATTCAATCCACGACCAGCGTTTCCTGCGCTGCAGCGCCCTCGGCGCCGACCGGGCTGACGGCAACGGACGTCTCCAGCAGCCAGATCAATCTGAGCTGGACGGCCAGCACCGCAGGGTCGGGCTGCTCCATCAGCTATAGTGTGTTCCGCAGCACAACCTCTGGCTTCACACCATCCAGCAGTAACCAGGTTACCAGCGGCTTGACCGGGACGACGTACTCGGATACGGGCCTCGCGGCTTCGACCACGTACTACTACTTGGTAGAGGCTGTGGATTCAGCCGGTTCCTCCGCGGCGTCCAACCAAGCGAGCGCGACCACCACCGCCTCGTCCGGATCGTGCACCAGCATCTGCATCAATTCCGGCGGGCCGGCGGTGAGTCCGTTCGTGGCGGATGAGGACTTCACGGGCGGCGGCACGATCAGCCACGCCAACACCATCAACACCAGCGAGGTGACCAACCCCGCGCCCGCCGCGGTCTATCAGACGGGCCGCGACGAAAACTTCACCTACACCATCGGCGGCTTCACCGCGAGTTCGAGCCACACCGTGCGGCTGCACTTCTGTGAGACCTATTTCACGGCCTCGGGGAAGCGCACCTTCAACGTGAGCATCAACGGCACGCAGGTGTTGACCGACTTCGACATCTTTGCGGCCGCTGGGGGGCAGAACATCGCCAACATCCAGCAGTTCTCGGAGGCGTCGAATTCGAGCGGCCAGTATGTGATCACGTTCACCTCGGTGGTGAACAACTCGCTCATCAGCGGGATCGAAATAGACTAGCGGTCCCGAACAACTAGGCTACGAACACCATGAAAATGGGGAGAGCCGAGGATCTCCCCATTTTCGTCTTTCAGGAAAGATGCACCTATTCCGGCGCCACTTCCGCCGCGTCGAACCAAGCCAGCGCCACCACGCAATAAGAGAGCCTTAGGCTCGGAAGCACGCTCGTTCAGAAGAGCTTCACCGCCAGATCGCGCGGGAGCGAGCCGGCCGGAACGAGCGTGATCAAGCTCGGCGGATTCGTCCGGATGACGGCAAGATCGTTCGACGCCGTATCCACGACCAGCAGGATGTCCCCGCCGGGCGCAAGCCGGCATGTCCGCGGCTCCTGCCCGACGGAAATCTGGCCGGGCGGATTCACGATGCTGCGAATCGGAATGGCGATGGGGATCACGCGGCCCGCGGCGGCGTCCGCCACGTAGAGAATCCCGCCCTCGTCATCGAGCGCGCCCGCCACGGGCGACATTCCCAGCAGCATGAAGTCGCCCACTTCATTGGTCTGCGTGTTGACGATCAGAAGCCCGTGGACGCCGCTCGATGGAATATAAAGCTCGCCGCCATCGGGCTTGAGGATCAAATCGTCGGGCCGTCCGCCGAGAGCCAGGTTCGCGAGCAGCGCCTTGCGCTTTAGGTCCACCACGGAAATTTGATCCGAAGCCCCAGAGGTGATGAACGCCTTCGAATCGTCGGGCAGGATGGCGATCTGTTCGGGCTGCGGCGCGACGGGAATCGCGGCGAGCGGCGCGAGCGACGCGGCGTCGAGTACCGACACGGTGGAATCATCGCGGTTCGAGACCACCACCAGCTTTCCTTTCGGTGAGACACGCGCGATCCACGGATGCCGCCCGGCGCGGCCCCGCGCCACGATCTGCCGCGTCGCGCAATCAATGGCGACGATGGAATTCGAGCCGGATGCCGCCACGTATGCGCGCGCTCCGTCGGGCGAAAAATCCAGCGCATAGGGAGACGAGCCCACCGGGATGCGCGCGACAACCTGGTTCGTCTTCACGTCGAGCACCCACGCATAGCCGCCCGCCGAACTCACGCCCCAGATTTCCGCGCGCGTGGGATGCGCGCGGATCCCGCTCGGACCCGCGCCCACGGGGATCGTCGCCACCGGCGAGAGCTTCACGAGATCAATCACCGTGAGTGTGCCGTCCGCCGTGTTGCCCACGTAGGCGCACAGGTGCAGCCCCGGCCGCAGAAATGACGGACGCAGCTCGAGAATCACTTCGCGGGCGCCCAGGATCGCGAGAAGCAAAAGGAGGAAGACGAGCCGGAGATTAGTCTTGCGCTTCACCGAACGTGCGATTATAGAGGCGAAGCCGTGAAAGGTGTGTAAAAAGAAAATGACAATGGAGGCGCGGGGCAGAATCGAACTGCCGATAAGGGTTTTGCAGACCCTTGCCTTACCACTTGGCGACCGCGCCTCGGGCGATTGCTCTTTTCTTCACTATAGCATCAGCCGCGCCCGGGATTTTCAGGAATTTTCATCATCCAACGCGTGTTTGCGGAAGTGTGGAATTTCCGATAAAATAGCGCTCTGATAAGCTCCTGGAAAATGTGAGGGAATGGCCGAAGAACAACACCCAAGCACTCTGCCTTTCGACGCCGCTGACGAATATCGGCCCGAACCCCCTCCCCCGCCTGAAATTCCCGCATGGAAAGATGGCAGCCTCCGCATTGGAATTCACACCTCCATCGCCAAAGACGTTTCCGCCGCCCTCGACACGGCCTACGGTCTTGGAGCAAACGCCCTGCAAATCTTTTCCGCAAGCCCGCTGATGTGGACCATCGCCACGCGCATCCCTCCGGCGGATGCGGAGCGCTTCCGCGCACGGCGGAGGGAGCTGGGGCTCGGCCCCTTGGTGATTCACGGCAATTATCTGATCAACCTCGCCTCGCAAGACCCCGTTCTGCGGGCCCGCTCGGTGCAGGCATTTCATGTCGAAATCGTGCGGGCGCTCGCGCTCGGCGCCGATTTCTTGGTCACGCATCCGGGAAGCGCCGGCGCGAGAGGCATGGCGGATGCGGCCGCGGCGGCGGCCCAGGGCCTGAGGCAGGCGGCGCGAGGATCGAGTCTCGGTGAACTCCAGATTCTCCTGGAAAACACGGCCGGGCAGGGGAATTCGCTCGGCTCGCGATTCGGGGAATTGAAAGCCGTTCTCGATGCTTGTCCCGATCTGCCGCTGGGAGTTTGTCTCGATACCGCACACTGGTTCGCGGCGGGATGGGACATTCGCAGCGCCGACGGTCTGGAATCCGCGCTCCAGCATATTGATAAGACCATTGGACTCGATCGCGTCTTCGTTTTGCACATGAACGATTCCAAGACGGCCCTGGGTTCGCGCGTGGACCGGCACGAGCACATCGGAAAGGGCAAGATCGGCAGCGCAGCGTTCGGCAGAATTTTGAATCATCCTCTGCTTGCCGGCCGCGCGTTTATTTTGGAAACGCCGCTCGATAAGCCTGGCGACGACCGCAGAAACGTCGCCGCGTTGTGGAAGCTGGCCGGGCGCGAAGCGATGCCGGTCCGCCCTCCGGCAAAGAAGAAGACAACCGGCGCCAAACGAAGCAGGGCAGGGAAAAGAACGGCCAAAGCGAGAGTCCGCGCACGCAGGAAAGTTAAAGGATGAATGGCTTGATTGACATTCTTGAGGCTCGCCCCGTATTCGTTGCCATTCCGAAGACCGAGCAGCCCGATTTCCGCGCCCAACACCTCGCATCGCGCGGAAATCGGGCGCAGTGGCGAGGGTCGGGGTCCCCGGCGCGCGCCGCCTTTGCGCGTGCTGGGGTGACAGGGATGAGGAATCTCGGCGCCGGAACGGCGGAAACCTCGTCCAATTTAGAACCATGCCGTACTAGGATGTCACCAGAGCCAATATAAACCAGGAGGAACGAGTGGCGGAATACGATCCGCAGCGGATCGAAGCGAAGTGGCAGAAAATCTGGGAAGACCGCGACGAATTTCGCGCGGACGACGGCGACGCATCCCGCCCGAAATTTTACCTGCTGGAAATGCTGCCATATCCTTCCGGTACGCTGCATATGGGCCACATGCGGAACTACACCATCGGCGACGCCGTGGCTCGCTATAAGCGCATGCGCGGATTTAACGTCCTGCACCCGATGGGCTGGGACGCCTTCGGCCTGCCGGCGGAAAACGCCGCCATCAAGAACCGCACTCATCCGCGCGATTGGACCAACGCCAATATCGCGGAATTCCGCCGTGTGCTTCGGCGTTTCGGCTTCAGCTACGATTGGCGCCGCGAAATTTCCACCTGCGAGCCGGAGTATTACCGCTGGAACCAGTGGTTCTTCCTGCGCATGTTGGAGAAGGGAATCGCCTTCCGCAAGAAGAGCAAGGTGAATTGGTGTCCCGAATGCAAAACCGTGCTCGCCAACGAACAGGTGATTGACGGCTTCTGCTGGCGGCATGAAACCATGCGCGCCGAAACCCGCGAGCTAGATCAGTGGTTCCTGCGCATCACCCAGTTTTCGGACGCATTGCTCGACGATATGTCGCAACTGGCCAACGGCTGGCCCGAGCGCGTCCTCACCATGCAGCGCAATTGGATCGGAAAATCGCGCGGCGCGCGCGTGCGCTTTTCCATTGCGGGGATGCAAGCCGTGAGCCTGGAGGTTTTCACCACCCGCATAGACACGATTTATGGTGCCTCGGCGGTCCTGCTTTCAGCCGAGCATCCGCATTTGTCCCGGCTGCTCAGCGGCGTACCCGGTCATGCTGCCATGGAGGAACGGCTGAAAGCCATGCGGCAGAAGAGCATGCGCGCGGCGGACATCGCCACGGCCGAAAAAGAGGGATTTTTCACCGGACAATTCGCCGTGAACCCGTTTTCCGGCGAGTACGTCCCGGTGTGGGTGGCGAATTTCGTGCTCGCGGAATATGGCACTGGCACCGTGATGTGCGTTCCCGCGCACGATCAGCGTGATTACGAATTCGCAGAAAAATATCATTTGCCGGTCAAGATCGTGGTGCGGCCCGTGGACGGCGCGCCAAAGCGCGTGGACCAGATGAGCGAGGCGTTCACGGACTATGGCCGCTTGGTTGATTCCGGACCCTATTCCGGGCTGACTTCCGAGCAGGCCATCGAAAAAATGTCTACTGACGCCGAGGCCAAGGGATTCGGAAAAGGCGAAACGGTCTATCGCTTGAAAGACTGGGGCATCTCGCGCCAGCGCTATTGGGGGACGCCGATTCCGGTCGTTTACTGCGAGCGCGATGGCATCGTGCCTGTCCCCGACGATCAGTTGCCCGTGCGCCTGCCTCAGATGGCCGCGCTCACGGGGCAGGGCGAATCGCCGCTCGCGAGCGTCCCCGAATTTGTGAACACGAAATGCCCGAAGTGCGGAGGGCCGGCGCGGCGGGAAACCGACACGATGGACACGTTCGTGGATTCCTCATGGTATTTATACCGCTACACCGATCCTCACAATGATCGCGCGCCCTTCGGCAAAGAAGTCGTCCGCTACTGGTTCCCCGTGGACCAATACATCGGCGGCGTCGAGCACGCCATCCTGCACCTGATTTATTCGCGCTTTTTCTGCAAGGTGATGCACAAGCTGGGGCTCGTGGACCACAACGAGCCGGTCGCGCGGCTCTTCACGCAGGGAATGGTGCTGCGCGGGGGCGCGGCGATGTCGAAATCGCGCGGCAACGTCGTGGGCGCAATCGAAATGGCGGAGCAGTACGGCTGCGATACCGGCCGCATGTACACGCTCTTCGCCGCACCCCCGGAAAAGGATTTGGAATGGAGCGAGGAGGCCATCGAAGGCTCGGCGCGCTTTCTGAATAAGGTCTATCGCCTCGTGGCGAAACATCAAGAGCGTCTGCGGCATGTCCCCGTGGACCTCACCCAGCAGACGGACATGGTGGCCGCAAGCGCCAAGGAAAAAATCCTGGTCCGGAAGACGCATCAAACCCTCAAGCGCGTCACTCGCGATTTCGAGTCGCGCTGGCATTTCAATACTTCCGTGTCCTCGCTGATGGAATTGCTGAATGCCATCCAGGATCAGGAGCCGCTCGATGTGAATGTTTCCCCGGTGATACTCAAGAGGGCCCTGGCGATCATGGTCCTGATGCTTTCGCCCATGACGCCGCACATTGCCGAAGAGCTTTGGGAAATGCTCGGAGGCGTCGGCGGCATCGGCCGTGCGAAGTGGCCGGCCTACCGCGAGGACCTAACCAAGGAAGAGCAGATCGAAGTGATCGTGCAGATCAACGGGCGCCTGCGCGGCAAAATACTAGTGGACAACGAAATGAGCGAGGATGAAACGTCCGAGCGCGCCCTCAAAGATCCGCGCATCGCGATGGCGCTCGGCGGCAGGCCGGCGGCGAAAATCATTGTGGTGCCGAAAAAGCTTGTCAACATCGTGGTGAAGTAGCCGTCATCTACGTAGCCCAGGGCCGGCTTTGCCCTGAGAGTTTTCAGGCCTGTTTTTTAGTATGCTCCAAGGAGAACGCATGGTGGGCAACAGCGCGGCGGCCGAACCGGCGCTCCGCAAACACGAATCGGCTGGAGGAACGGTGAGCGCGAAGCAGGGAATCGTGGTGCTCGATTTTGGCGGGCAATACACCCAATTGATTGCGCGCCGCATTCGCGAGCAGGAAGTTTTCTCCGCGATCCTTCCGTGCACCGCAAGCATCGAGGAAATCCGCAGCCTCGAACCCATCGGGCTGGTTCTCTCCGGTGGGCCGAGTTCGGTCTACGATGCGGATGCTCCCTGTTGCGACGCGAACATTCTGGAACTGGGCGTTCCGGTGCTCGGAATCTGTTATGGAATGCAATGGCTGGCGCGCACGCTCGGCGGCAAAGTCGAACGCGCCGAGCGCCGCGAATACGGCCCCGCGCAGCTCGATCTGGAAGGAAATTCCGCGCTCTTCCGCGGCCTCTCGCGCCAGGTGAAGACCTGGAGCAGCCACGGCGATCACGTCGTGGACTTGCCCGCCGGGTTTCAAGTCGCGGGACGCACCGGCAACGCCGTGGCCGCCCTCGAAAATGCCCAGCGGAAATTCTACGGCGTGCAGTTTCATCCCGAGGTGAATCACACCGATCGTGGGACGGAAATCCTGCAAAACTTCGTTTTCCAAATTTGCGGCGCGCGGAAGAATTGGAATCGCGCCGGGTTCGTCGCCGCGGCCGTCGAGGCAGTTCGCCACCGAGCCGAAGGCGCGCGCGCCATCTGCGCATTGAGCGGCGGCGTGGATTCGGCCGTCGCGGCGGCCCTGGTGCACCGCGCGATCGGCGGCTGCCTGACCAACATCTTCGTGGATACCGGATTGCTGCGCCGCAACGAATTCCAGGAGACGCTCGATCTGCTCCGCGGCCGTTTGGGGCTGAACGTAGATGGAGTGGACGCCTCCGCGCGCTTTCTGTCGCGCCTCCGCGGCGTCACCGACCCCGAGGAAAAACGCAAGCGCATCGGCGCGGAGTTCATCGCCGTGTTCGCAGAAGAGGCGCGGAAGATCGCGCACTCCTCCGCGGGATTGCCGGTGAAATTCCTGGTTCAGGGCACGCTCTATCCGGACGTCATCGAATCGGTTTCCGTGAAGGGGCCCTCGGCGGTGATCAAGTCGCACCACAATGTCGGCGGGCTGCCGGCGGACATGCCCTTCGAGCTGATCGAGCCGCTGCGCGACCTGTTCAAGGACGAAGTGCGCCGCATCGGCCGCGAGCTGGGCCTCCCGGAAGAGATTTTGGCGAAGCACCCATTTCCCGGGCCGGGTCTCGCGGTGCGGCTGCTTGGAGAAATCACGCCGGAGAGGCTGGAGACGCTCCGCGGCGCGGATGCCGTCGTGGTCGAAGAGATCCGCCGCGCGGGGCTATACGAAAGGGTGTGGCAGGCGTTTGCCGTGCTTCTTCCTGTGCGCAGCGTAGGCGTGATGGGCGACGGGCGAACGTACGGCAACGCCGTCGCGGTGCGCGTGGTGGAATCGCAGGACGCCATGACAGCAGACTGGTCCCGTTTACCCGGGGAAGTGCTCGAGCGGATATCCGCGCGGATCGTGAACGAGGTCCCAGGGGTAAACAGGGTGGTTTATGACATCAGTTCTAAACCGCCCAGTACCATCGAATGGGAATAGTACACCGCCGCTGCGGCGTACGTTCTATTGGGGCGCTGGCCAGCCTTACCGGGCGGCCATCTTCTGGGCCATGTAGAGCAATAGCTTCCGGTCCGTGTCCTCGATACGGCCGAGGAGGCGGCGGAAACGGCCCAGATAACGCGCTTCTTTTCCCTTGCTCCCAAAGGCGATCTCGTCCGCGCTGCTCCTCTTGGGAAGATTGGGGAGCTCGGGCGGCTCTTCGCCGTCGTAGAAAAGCTGGTAGAGCGGGACTTCCATGGCCCGCGCCAGCTTTTCCAGCGTCTCGATCGCCGGAATGGTATGGCCATTCTCGACGCGCGAGATGTAGCATCGAAGCAAGCCCGTGCGTTTCTCGATGTCACCCTGGGATAGTTGTTTCGTTTCGCGCAGTAGGCGAATCCGGTCTCCGATTATCATGACAGTATTGTTACATGGCTTAGTGACCATTGCAAGAACAAAGTGTAAGGTCGTATACGTATTTTTACGGACCCTGTGAATTTCCGGCTGTAACCGAAACCCCATGGCTAACGTCCCAAAAGATGTGGCAGCCAGCGCAGAGGCGATCGCCGTCCCACTGGGTGGGACGAGCGCCGGGGAAAGCGACCGGGGACTAGTACTCCTATCCCAGGCTGGTTCCAAGGACGCCTTCGAGGAACTGGTTCGCCGCCACCAGCGGCGCGTCTTTGGCTTGGTCAGCGGCATCCTCCGGCGGCGCGAGGATGTCGAGGACGTGGCCCAGCAGGTGTTCCTAAAGGCCTATGTCGCGATCCGCAAGTTCGACCAGCGCGCGGCCTTTTCCACCTGGCTCTATAAAATCACGGTGAACGAGTGCTGGGATTATCTCAGGAAGAAGAAAATCCGGCCCCTGGTCTACGAGGCCGATCTGCCCGAGGACCAGGTGCCGCAGCTCGACGGCATCCTGTCGTCGGCGCAGCCCCCGGCAAACCCAGCCGAGCAAGCGGAAGCCCGGGAGCTGGCAGAGCGGCTCCTGATGGAATTGCCGGAGCAAGACCGTCAGTTGCTGACCCTCAAGGAAATCGAGGGATTCTCCGTCCAGGAGCTTGCGGAGATGATGGGCCTCAACGTCAACACGGTGAAGGTGAGGCTCTTCCGGGCGCGCGGCCGAATCGTGAATGCGTACCGTCAGGGACGCAGCGCGGGCAATTCCGCCGCGCCGAACCTTGAGAGACCAGAGAAGGAGTAGCAAAATGCTGAAAGCAAACGAACGCTCGAATAACGCCGCCTGCCAGGAATACGAGGCGCTGCTCGAAGACCGCCTCAGCGGCGTGCTCGGCGGCGCGGACGCCAGGAAGCTGGCCGCCCACCTGGCCTCTTGCGCTGGGTGCCGCGCTGCGCTCGACGACGCTCAAGCAGGGGCGCGCCTGCTGAAAGCGGCCGCCTTGGCATCGGAGGGCCTCCCCGATCCCGGCTTCGCGCATCGCGTGATGGCGCGGATCAATGTCCATGAGCAGGCCGCCGAACGCGCCGGCTTCTGGCTGCCCTTCGTGCCGCTGGCGTGGCGCTTCGCCGCGGGCGCGGCGCTGGCCGTGGCGCTGCTGCTGGCATATCCCGCCACGTGGCGCAGCCCGGCCCCGGCACCCATGAACGTGCCCGTGAACGCAAACGTCGCGTCCCTCGATCAATCGCAAGTGCACGACATTTTCTCTCCCGATCCGACCAGAATCCCGGCGGATCCGAACGAAGTCCTGATCATGGTGGCGGAGTCGAATCATGGAACAGACTAAAGCAAGGCGCGAAGCGGCGGTTCTCGTCGTGGTGGTTTTTATGCTGGGCGTGCTGCTCGGCGGGCTGGGAATGCACGTATGGGGCGAGCGCGCCTGGGGACGGCTCTACGCCGCCACCACTCATAACAATGGCCAGGGCAACCATCCCGGAACCATGCGCCCGGTGAATGAAGTCGTCGCCGAGTTCACCGAGGAGCTTCAGCTAACCCCCGACCAGCAGAAGCAGATCGGCACGATCATCAGCGATACGCGCGCGAAGTGGCAGGCGCTCTATGTCCCGCTCGACGCCCAAAAGGAAGCCATCCGCCAGCAAGCCCGCGCCCAGATTCGCGCGCTCCTCACCCCCGACCAGCAGCCCAAGTTCGACGCCTTCATGCAGCGTCTCGACGAGCGCCACAAGAAAGAGCAGCAACAGCAACCCGCTCAGCCCACGCATTAACCCCGCGTCTTCGGTTGTGTAGCGCCGCTCTTCAGAGAGGTGGGGACTTGGTCTTTGCAGTCCAGCTCCTCGAGAGGGTCGTAGCGTTCAGGCACCCATATTACGGTGCATTCGCTTTGAGCCTGCTAGTGCAGGCGTATAGGAATCTTGGGAAAGCGGACCTCGAGATGCATACGGTGAAGCGGGTCACCGAATTACCGGACGACCAGAAAGTCCTGCTGGACCCGCGCTGGGCGGCTTCATGCTACGAGAAGGTCGGGGACATAAGAAGAGCAAAGCAGGTTTTGGTGGCAGCGATCAGCCTAGCCCCTGACGACCCTGATTCCATAGCGGCTCTTACCGAGATATGTCTCTTCGACGGAAGCATTGATGAGGCCCTGGCTCATGCTCAGAAACTTGAGCGCAGGCCAGAACCAAAGTATCAGGTTCTGGGGAAAATTATGAAGGCCTTCGCGCTCGCATACCTCGGCAAGCACGGCGAATCGCACGCGGAGCTGCTTTGGGTGGGTCAATACCTGGTATCGGTCGGAGGTATTCCAGCGGATACGTGGGACTATCGCGACCTGGAGCCCCTGCTTTCCAGGATGGGCCCAAATGCCAGAGTTGCTAAGATGATCTTGGACGCGCTGAGCAAAAGGATGTCGGCATCGGATTTCGCCAGGGAGTGGGGTGCTGCTTCGGCTGCGGTGCCATGACCGTAAATTGGCTTCAGGCATTTGCAGACGGTATGCTCGCCCTACTTGAATCTCTTTTTGGCTGGGCGGGTTCGGCGGCGAGGGCGAAAGCTAGCGATCGGTGGAATCATCGTAATCAGGTACCCACAAAACGCCGCCAGGGGAACGCTTGAGTTTTGTCGCTGCTGACGCCCAGCGAACAATGCCGTCGTGATCCCTCCCCTCCAGTTCCCATTTATGGTTGTCGAGAAATTCGCGTGAATCGCGTGTGAAGGTTGAGGTGGTCGCTAGAATCGCCTTCGTAGCCATCTCATGAACCTTAACTCCGAAAAGAGCTCTGACGATGGAAACACCGACTTTGTGCGTTGATCTGTATCTTTTGCACTCGATGAGGTATTTTGTTTCCACCTCACTCTTCTTGATTGCGACAATATCTCGACCATGATCTCTGGTGCGAGCTGTCAATTCTACCTGATATCCAAAGCGATCCCAGATCTCTGCAATTAGCTCTTCGAATTGCCTAGGTGTTAAGTCGAACAGAGCGTCAGAACGGTAGTGCGCAATCTCATTGAGTAGACGCTCGAAATCAAAAGTAACATCTACGAGTTCCCTGTCAGTCATCCCAGGTCCGAAGTACTGCCGCAACCGGTCGGCCATGATCATGGATATAGCTGAACTGTGGGTTTTCTTATCGTTGAGTCCCAGCGCTGGGAGTGCGCAGACAATCTGGGATGCCTTAACGCCCAATTCCCTGGCGATTTCGTTGATCCGGATTTCTTTCGCCCTCAATGCTTTCTTTTCAGCGTCCACGATACCTCTCGTTACCTCTTTCGTTGTTTGTGTTATGCACAATCTTCATTGTGCAGGAGTGCGGGCAACCAATACTGCGATAAAGGTCCGCACCCAACGGGGATCATTGGTTTGGTGGGATAACAATGCCACAACGTATCACAGAATGCGTTACGCCACATTTTCTTCGATTACATCCGCGATATTCCTTCTTGTGAACCTATGGCGACGTGTCGCGGCCAGGATAAGACTCTCTTCCGGAGGAGCGACACACCGGTGGCCGAAAGGGAGGTGCTAAAATCTATGTTTTACAAATGACACGCAACCATCTCAGCATGTGACGCACCTACGGCGCTGGGGATCACAGCGAAGAGTAAGGCCAAACCGAAGATGCCGCTCTGAAGAGCGGCGCTACATTTAAACCTGGGAGCGAAGGGCCGGGGAGGGATTCTTCGACTGCGTCCCGCGCCCGCCAGGCGACGGCGGGAGAAGTCAAGAGCGCGGGACTTCGCTCAGAATGACGAGCCTGCGAACAGGAAGGCCCGGCACAGCATGCTGCGCCCCTTCTATAACGGCGTCGGCTCTGTCAAGAGACACGAACTCTTCGGCGAGTCGCAGGGGCTCGTCGGGTTTCCGTTCCACAGGATCTTTCCTCGCTCCCGACCAAGGCTCGCGTCCTAGAATCCTGCGGTGGTTTTGCTTCCGCCAGCCATCTATGCGGTCATCGGCTTCAGACCATGATTCCTTTTCCGAACTCCCTCTTCTTTAACGGAGGGAGGCAGGGCGCCCAATCAACGAGACGGCGGACTCGGGTCCACCAAGGGGCGC
>Ga0187817_10000677_pt1 | contig 15253 bp, 9 predicted proteins | sample NC_wetland_sal_i_17_FD_132431 | JGI IMG/M metagenome (GOLD analysis project Ga0187817, IMG submission 132431) | Wetland sediment microbial communities from Neuse River Estuary, North Carolina, USA - SO4_2 | ecosystem: Environmental > Aquatic > Freshwater > Wetlands > Sediment | place: USA: North...
GATTCTGGACTACTTCGCCCCGCTGAAGAAATGGCTCGACGAGCAGAACAAGGGACTGAAAGCTGGCTGGTAGCAGCACAACCCACGTAGGCCCGGACGGCCCTGTCCGGGCGGGCGAGCAAAGCTCGCCAGGGTGTTAGTTAGTTGCACCGCCGGCGGACCTGCACGAAGCGCAGTCGAAGGGGCGTCTGCCCCTACGTGCTTTATACTGATTATCTATTCCCATGGCAGACAGCATTCATATCAAGCTCCCCGACGGGAGCACCCAAGAAGTCCCCAAGGGCACTACGGCTTTCGACATCGCCAAGTCCATCAGCCCGCGCTTGGCGGACGCAGCACTCGCCGCGAAAACCAACGGCGACCTCATCGACCTCACCCGGCCGCTCGAAAAAGACACCGACCTGCGAATCCTGACCGAGAAGGATCCTGAGGCACTGGAAGTTTACCGGCATTCGTCCGCGCACCTGCTTGCGGCGGCGGTCCTCGAATTGTTTCCGGAAACCAAGCTCGGCCACGGTCCGGCCACCGAAAGTGGTTTTTTCTACGATTTCTACCGCCCCACCCCGTTCACCCCCGAAGACTTACAAAAAATCGAAAAGAAGATGCAGGAACTGGCGCAGCAGAACATCCCTTATGCGCGCGAGTTTTTGCCGCGGACGCAAGGTCTGGAGGAGTTCAAAAAAGAAGGCGACTTCATGAAATGTCATTTCATCGAGCAATTCACCAAGCCCGATGAAAGAATTTCCATCTACCGCACCGGCAAGTTCACGGACTTCTGCCGCGGACCGCACATCCCGTCGACCGGAAAGATCAAAGCCTTCAAGTTGCTCAATATTGCCGGGGCGTACTGGCTGGGCGATGAGAAGAACCCGCAACTGCAGCGCATCTACGGCACCTCGTTTTTTTCCAAGAAAGATCTCGACGACTTCCTGCACAAGCAGGAAGAAGCCAAGAAGCGCGACCATCGCGTGCTCGGACAGCAGCTCGATCTGTTCTCCATTCAGGATCTGGCCGGACCGGGGCTGATCTTCTGGCATCCCAAGGGCGGGATCATCCGCAAAGAGATGGAAGACTGGATGCGCGAAGAGTACATCAAGCGTGGCTACTCGCTGGTGTACACCCCGCACGTGGCGCGCCGACAGTTGTGGCAGACCTCTGGGCACGAGGGTTACTACTCACAGAATATGTTCGACGTCATGGAGCTCGACGATGCGGAATATCGCATGAAGCCCATGAACTGCCCGTTCCACATCCTGATCTACAAAGATTCTCTCAAGTCATACCGCGACTTGCCGGTGCGGCTCGGGGAGCTGGGCACGGTTTATCGCTACGAGCGTTCGGGTGTGATGCACGGCTTGCTGCGCGTCCGCGGTTTCACGCAGGACGATGCTCACATCTTCTGCACTCCGGAGCAGATCGAAGACGAAATCGATGCTTGCCTCGAGTTCGCTCTGGATGTTCTGAAAGATTTTGGGTTCGATCAATTTCAAACTGAGCTTTCAACCTGGAACCCGAATGACAAGCAGAATTTTGTCGGAAGCGAAGAGCAGTGGAATCGGGCAACCCAATCGCTGGAGAATGTGCTCAAGCGGCGCAACATCGAATACAAGACCATCCCGGGAGAAGCAGCTTTCTACGGGCCGAAGATTGACATCAAACTGGTGGACGCCATCGGCCGGTTATGGCAGCTTTCGACGGTGCAGTTCGATTTCAATTTGCCCGCCCGCTTTGGATTGGAATATGTAGCCGAAGACGGTACGCGCAAGCAGCCGGTCATGGTTCATCGGGCGTTGTACGGATCGGTCGAACGCTTCTTTGGCGTGCTGATTGAGCACTACGCCGGGGCATTTCCGGTGTGGCTCTCTCCGGTGCAGACCGTGATTATCCCGATTGCCGAGCGACACGTAGACTACGCGAACAAAGTTGCCGATCAGCTCAAGGCTGCTGCCGTTCGCGTACACGTCGATGCCCGCAACGAAAAGATGAATGCCAAGATTCGCGAGCATGCGCTGCAGAAGGTTCCATTCCTGCTTGTCGTCGGAGATAAAGAAGCCGAATCGGGCAAAGTCAACGTCCGCACCCGCGGCAAAGAGAAGACCGAAGACATGCCAGCGGCAGAGCTCGTCGACAAGATCAAGAAGCTGATCGCCGACAAGACACCAACTCTATGACCCACGTGGGGACAGCCGCCCTCAGCCTGCCCTGAGCGCAGCCGAAGGGGCTGTCCTGGCGAGCGCAGCTCGCCAGTCATAGGCTATCGCCTGACGCTGGCCGGCTGAATCTCTTCCACATCCACCCAGCTGGTGGGATACGAGCCGGTATAGCAAGCCGTACAGTAGGTGGTCTTTTCCCCGTCCCCGCAGGCCTTCTTCATTCCCTCGAGCGAGAGATAAGCAAGCGAATCGGCGCCGATGAAATCCCGAATCTCCTCCACCGACTTGTTAGCAGCGATCAATTCCCGCTTCGACGGCGTGTCCACCCCGTAAAAACACGGCGAAATGGTCGGAGGGCACGAGATGCGCATGTGCACCTCGCTGGCTCCCGCGCTGCGCACCATGCGCACAATCTTTCGGCTGGTGGTACCGCGCACGATGGAGTCATCAATCAGCACTACGCGCTTGCCTTCCAGCAGGCTCCGCACCGAGTTCAGCTTCAGCTTCACTCCGAAATCGCGGACTGTCTGTCGTGGCTCGATAAACGTGCGGCCTACGTAATGATTGCGGATCAGCCCGAAACGAAACGGAATACCGCTCTCCGCAGCGTAGCCCATCGCTGCGGTTACACCTGAGTCCGGCACCGGAACCACAATGTCGCCTTCGGCCGGGGCCTCCCTGGCCAGGTGCCGCCCCAGCTCTTCGCGGCTCTCCTGCACTGCCCGTCCAAACACCAGGCTGTCGGGCCGGGAAAAGTACACGTGCTCAAAGATACAGCTCGACTGCGGCTGCGCTGTGGCATAGAAGCGCGACGTAATCCCCTCCGGGCCGACGATGACAAGCTCTCCCGGCTTCACATCCCGCTCGAAAGTTGCGCCAATCAGATCGAAAGCGCAGGTTTCTGAAGCGAAGACAATCGTGTCCTGCTTTTGCCCGGACAGCGCTGGAATTCTCCCCATGGCAAGCGGGCGGAAACCGCGAGGGTCGCGCACGGCGAAGACCCGGTCTGTACTAACCATCACCAGCGAGAATGCCCCTTCAACCCGGCGCAAGGCGTCGGCGATCGCCTCCGGCAAGGTGTGCTCCTTCGAGAGCGCAATCAGATGCACGATGACTTCGGTATCACTATTCGTCTGAAAGATCGATCCCTGGTTTTCGAGGCGGCTGCGAATTTCCATCGCATTAACCAGGTTGCCATTGTGCGCCAGCGCCACCATCCCTTTGTTCGATTGCACCATGATTGGCTGGGCGTTGAGCAACGCCGAATCACCAGCCGTCGAGTAGCGGGTGTGTCCGATGGCGAGGTTTCCACGCAATGGAGTGAGAACATCTTCGACAAAAATGTCAGCTACCAGGCCCATGGCCCGGTGCATGTGCAGGATCATCCCGTCGGACGTGACAATCCCCGCGGACTCCTGGCCGCGATGCTGCAGAGCATGCAGGCCCAGGTAAGCAAGCTTTTCCGCCTCGGGATGCGCATGAATCGCCACCACCCCGCACTCTTCACGAAATTTGTCGAATGCAATCATTTAGCACTCATCCCCTGGCTCTTATACCTACCACCGACCAGTCTTCTCCGCGATCTCTGCGGTCAAGAGCTCCTTCTTAATCCGCCGCAACGGCTTCCGGTTCCGTCCGCAACGCCTTTTCCAGCGCCTTCTCGTAGGTGTCGCGCAAATCGCCGACCGTAGCCGATACCACCAGCCGGCCATCAATCCTGATCTCCAGCTCTCCCGCCACCGTCTCACCGATCACGTCCGACGAGAGACCGTATTTCCCCGCTACCTGTTGGATCCCCGAAAGCCTGCTGCGGTCGCAGGAGATGACCACCCGGCTGGCATCTTCTCCAAACAGCACAAACTCCGCCGGGAGCCCCTCAGACGCCAAATCCACCTTGGCGCCAACCGTGTTTGAGAATGCAGATTCAGCCAGGGTCACGGCAATACCACCTTCCGAGCAGTCATGCGCGGAATCCACCAGGCCAGCCTGAATCATCTCTACCAATGCCTGCTGCAGAGCTGCTTCTCGATCAAGCTCCAGTGCTGGAGGGAATCCCCAAAGTGTTCCCAAAACTTCTTTGGCATACTCCGACGACCCAAACTCCGACTCGGCATCCACCAAGTCTCCCGGCTCGGAAGCGCGCAGCAGCACAACCGCACGGCCCGGCTCGCGGAAGTGCGGAAACACGGCCTTGTGGACGTCCTCAAAAATGCCGACGATCCCCAGCACCGGCGTGGGATAAATTCCTTCGCCCAGCGTTTCGTTGTAAAAGCTGACGTTGCCGCCGGTAATGGGAATGTCCAACTCCTCGCAGGCTTTCGTTATCCCATCGACGACCTTCGAGAACTGCCACATGATGGGCGGCTTCTCCGGGTTGCCGAAGTTCAGGCAGTTGGTCGCGGCCACGGGCGTTGCACCTGCGCAGGCCACATTGCGAGCCGCCTCGGCCACGGCGTGCATCGCCCCAAGCTGCGGATCGAGATAGCACCAGCGCCCGTTGCCGTCGAGCGACATCGCCAGGCCGCGCTGCGAGCCCTTAATGCGGATGACACCGGCATCGCCGGCGCCCGGTGCTTCGACGGTATTGGTCTGCACCATGTGGTCGTACTGCTGCCACACCCAGCGCTTGCCGCTGACGTTCGGGCTCGCCAGCAAGCGCGGCAGATTCTCCGTGAGGTCGCCGCACTCCGCCAGCTTGATGTCGTCTGGCATCTCCCGCGGCACCGGAGGTTCCCACCGCTCAAGCGGACGCTTGTAGACTGGCGCATCGTCCGTGAGCGCCTCGTTAGGGATTTCAGACACGACCTTACCGTGCTCGAGCACGCGCATTTTGCCGTCATTGGTCACGCGTCCGATTTCGACCGCATCCAGTCCCCACTTCTCAAACACGCGGAAGACTTCCTGCTGCCGCCCCTTCTGTGCCACCAGCAGCATGCGTTCCTGGGATTCACTCAGCATGATCTCGTAAGGCGTCATGCCGGTTTCGCGTTGCGGTACGCGATCAAGCTCGATCTCGATACCGACTTTTCCTCTCGCTCCCATTTCGCAAGTCGAACAGGTCAAACCCGCCGCACCCATGTCCTGAATTCCTACGATCGCGCCGGTTCGCATGGCTTCAAGGCAGGCTTCCAGAAGCAGCTTCTCGAGGAACGGATCGCCCACCTGAACGTTGGGGCGTTTGGCCTCGGAGGCCTCGCTGAACTCCTCGCTTGCCATGGTCGCCCCGTGGATTCCGTCGCGTCCCGTCTTCGAACCGACGTAAATCACCGGATTACCTTCGCCCGCGGCTCGTGCATAAAAGATCTGATCCCTCCGGACCAGCCCGAGAGCAAACGCATTTACCAGCGGATTCCCCGAGTAGCAAGGCTCAAACTTGGTCTCGCCGCCCAGGTTGGGAACGCCGAAACAGTTTCCGTACGAAGCCACGCCGCTGACCACCCCTTCCAGCAGCGAGTGATTCTTATGAATCTCGGCCTGTGTTGTCGGTGTGGGGACGGGTCTCTGACCCCTCCGGTCGCCGTCAGGCGACGGAGCTATCGGTCCGAACCGCAGCGAATCCATCACCGCTACCGGCCTTGCCCCCATCGTGAAGATATCGCGCAGGATGCCGCCTACGCCGGTCGCCGCCCCTTGAAACGGTTCAATGAACGATGGATGATTGTGCGATTCAATCTTGAACGCACATGCCCAACCGTCCCCGATATCGATAATCCCCGCGTTCTCGCCGGGGCCTTGCACCACACGTTTGCTGCGCGTCGGGAGTCGCTTGAGATGTACGCGGGAAGATTTGTAGGAGCAGTGTTCGCTCCACATCACGCTGAAGATGCCGAGCTCGGTGATCGTCGGTTCGCGCCCGCCCAGCAGTTGTTTGATCTTTTCGTATTCTTCCGGCGTGAGGCCGTGCTCCTGCACCAGTTCCGGAGTGATGGCAAGGACCGAGGCGGTGTCCATGAGGCAATACTATTGTCGCATTTAAGAGCGCGGCTGGATAGCACTCTGTTTAGTATCATGCAATCCAAATGAAATCCCTCATCGTCGGCACCGCTGGCCACATCGACCACGGCAAAACCGCGCTGGTCAAGGCGTTGACCGGGATTGACGCCGACCGTCTCGAAGAAGAGAAGCGGCGCGGCATCACCATCGATCTGGGCTTCGCGCACCTCGAATTGCCGACACCCGACGGGAACCTCCTACGCATCGGATTCGTCGATGTTCCCGGCCACGAGCGCTTCGTCCGCAACATGCTGGCGGGAGTCGGCGGAATCGACCTCGTGCTGCTGGTGATTGCCGCCGACGAGTCAGTTAAGCCGCAAACTCGCGAGCATTTCAACATCTGCAGCCTGCTCTCGGTTCGCCGCGGAATCACTGTCCTGACCAAGTCCGACCTCGTCGATCCTGAAACCCTGGATGTGGTGCGTCTGGAAGTCGAGGATTTCCTTCGCGGGTCGTTCTTGGATACCCCGAAAGCACCGATCGTTTCCGTGAGTTCCTTGACCGGCGCCGGCCTCGAACAGCTCAAGCGTGCCCTGGTGCAGGTTGCCGCAGAAATTCCGGTAAGAGATTCAGCCGGCCTCGCCCGTTTGCCAATCGATCGCGTGTTCAGCATGAAGGGCTTCGGCACCGTGGTCACGGGGACATTAATTTCCGGCATGATTCGCAAAGAAGAAGAGCTTGAGGTCTTTCCCAGCGGAAAACGAGTTCGGGTTCGCGGCATTCAGGTGCACGGCGAAGCCGCGGAACTGGCTTCGGCCGGGCAACGCACCGCCCTGAACCTGACCGGCGCCACCACCGACGAACTCGCGCGTGGCATGACCCTCGCGCCTCTCCTGACTTTCCACCCCACAGATCGGGTTAACGTTGAGCTTTCCCTGCTGGCTTCGGCCAAGCCTCTGAAAGACCGCGCCCAGGTGCATTTCCACTCCTATACCTCCGAGTCGATCGCAACCGTCGCGTTCTACGACAAAAAGCCACTCGCACCGGCAAAAACGGCGATCATGCAACTACGCTTGAGCGACCCGGCGCTTCTTCTGCCCGGAGATCGTTTCATCATCCGCCAGTTTTCTCCTGTGACGACGATCGGCGGAGGCGTCGTGCTGGAGAACACCCCGCCGCGGCGAGCAAAGAAGGCAGCGTATTTCAATTTCTTGGAAGTCCTTGCGCAGGGCTCACCTGCCGATGCGCTACGCGCGCGGATCGAGGCCAGCGGAACTAAAGGTCTCAGCATCGCCGAAGCAGTTTCACGCACGGGTTGGACCCCGCAGCGGATCACCACAGCCGCATCGGTAATCCCTGAGGTCCTGCGAATCGGCGAGACCCTCATTGCACGATCTGCCTATGACAACGTCCGAACCGGCATGACCTCGATGCTCGACGCCTTCCACAAACGCAATCCTCTGGTCGCCGGCATGGGCAAGGAAGACTTACGCGGCCATCTCTGCGATGTTTCGCCCGAGATCTTTGCGCAAGTCTTTGAAGACAGTGTGCGAGCAAGAGAGATTGAACTTGCCGGTGAGCTCGTTCGGCTGCCCGGACGCGGCGTGGTGATGAAAGATGAAGAAGCCCAATCCCAGAAGATCATCGAGGCCGCCTTCGCTTCGGCGGGGCTAAAAGTGCCTGCTCTGAAGGATGTGCTGGCAGGATTGAAGGTCGACCGTGCACGCGCGCAGAAGATCGTCACTCTGCTTCTCCGCGACAAGGTCCTGGTGAAGATCTCCGAAGAGCTGGTATTTCACCGCGACGCGCTGGCCGATCTCCGCAAGCGCATGGCAGACCAAAAGGCAAAGTCCCCGAAAATCGACGTCGCTTGCTTCAAAGAGCTGGCCGGCGTCAGCCGCAAGTATGCCATCCCTCTGCTGGAATATCTGGACCGCGAACATGCAACTAGGCGAGTCGGGGACGAGAGAGTGATTCTGTGAGCCGCATCGGAATGGTTCACGTGCGCATTCCATTGGGTCGTGTCTTGATCGACCCACGAAGGACACGAAGGTACACGAAGAACCCTTGAATTTATACCTTCGGGTGACTTCGTGTCCTTTGTGGGTCGATCGAATCTAGAACGCTACACTCGATTCACTTGAATCGGGAAGTCGATCTCTATAATGATAAGCAAACGATGTTTGACCGATCCGGGATTGCTGTTCATCTTTCTTGATGCTTGGGGAGCGAGTCGATGAGGTCCACGGTTTCATTATGCGTACTGCTTTTCGCATCTTCCCTGCTTGGGATTGCTCAACAGCAAGAAGAAGAGGCCGAGCGAACCAGAATTCTTGCGCTGGAGAACGCCTGGAACCAGGCGGAGGAGCACAAAGATACGCAGGCTTTGGACGGCCTGCTGGGCAGCGGCCTGGTATATGTCGACTATGACGGCAGCTTCATGGATAAGGCTCAATTTATGGCCAGCGTCAAGGCCCCTTCGCTCCACCCCGAGCAAATCGTCAACGAATCGATGACCGCGCACGTCTATCGCGACAGTGCCGTTGTGACCGGAGTCTATCGTGAAAAGGGCGTGAACAAGGGCAAGCCTTACTTGCGTCGCGGACGCTTCACCGACACCTGGGTCAAGCAGAATGGAACCTGGGTGTGCGTCGCCAGTCAATCGACGCTGATCAGCCATTAGCGTGATGAACAAAGTCCGTATCATCGGCGCTGGCTTGGCGGGACCGGAAGCCGCTTGGCAGTGTGCGCGTCGCGGCGTGGCCTCTGAACTGTTTGAAATGCGCCCCGTCCGCTCGACTCCCGCGCATCAGACCGCAGATTTCGCCGAGTTGGTCTGTTCGAATTCTCTGAAATCTGAATCCGTGAACACTGCTCCCTGGCTGCTGAAGGAAGAAATGCGGCGCGCCGGGTCGCTGCTGCTGGAAATTGCACGAGAATGTTCCGTTCCGGCCGGGCATGCGCTCGCCGTAGATCGGACTGCATTTGCCGCCAAGGTCACCGAATCTATTTCACGCGAGCCATTGATCGCGATCCAACGGGAGGAAGTCACCCACATCAACGAAGACGAAATCACGATCATCGCCACCGGTCCGTTGACTTCGGATTCGCTGTCGCTAGAGGTCGCGCGGCTCAGTGGTGCCTCCCATCTGTACTTTTACGATTCCATCAGCCCAATTGTTGAGGCCGATTCGATCGACATGGCCAAGGTTTATCTCGCCGCGCGCTATGACAAGGGCTCAGCTGACTACATCAACTGCCCGATGTCCAAAGAAGAATACGACCGGTTTTACGACGCGCTGCTTTCGGCACAATCCGTCGAGGAAAAAGACTGGGAGAAGCTCAACTATTTTGAAGGCTGCCTCCCGATTGAGGAGATTGCCCGCCGCGGCCGCGACACGCTTCGCTTCGGCCCCATGAAGCCGGTCGGATTGAAAGATCCGCGAACCGGGAGAATGCCTTACGCGGTTGTGCAGTTGCGGCAGGAGAATCTGCGCGCCGACTCCTACAACCTCGTGGGATTCCAAAACCATTTGAAGTTTGGTGAGCAAGCTCGCGTGTTGCGGCTGATCCCGGGCCTCGAGAACGCCCGCTTCCTGCGCTACGGACAAATCCATCGCAACACGTATATCAACGCGCCAACCCTTCTCTTGGAAACCTTGCAGATGAAGCGCCACCCTAACGTGTTTTTTGCCGGGCAAATTTGCGGGGTTGAGGGATACGTGGAATCCATCGCGACCGGTCTCATGGCCGGAATTCAGACAGCCGCCCTGGTCGCCGGCGTCGCTCCCACCCCGCCACCGCGGGCCACGGCGTTCGGATCGCTCACGCATTACATCACTCACACCGATGCCAGCAAGTTCCAGCCCGCGAACATTGCGTTTGATCTGTTGCCGGCTCTTGAGCGAACCATCCGGGACCGCCAGGAACGTCACCAGCTGCAATGCCAGCTCGCGCTCCAACAATTTGATGCCTGGCTGGAAGAGGCAGGCCGCGTTGCATCCACGAACCATGTAGCGGGCCGGAGCTTGCCCTGAGCGGGGTCGAAGGGACCCGTGCAGGCCGAGCGCAGCTCGGCAGTGATCTAGCGCGGTACCGTCCGGCTCCCCCTTTTCAACCGAATAACTCTCCACTGACCACTGAACAAACTCCCCCTCAAATCCGTATCTCATAGAGGACGTTCTCCCCGGCTCACGTTCCGCGGGTGACCCCGTCCAATCAACAGCATGGTCCTGCGCGATCTCATTGGCGATGTCCTCCGCACCCTGTGGTCGCATAAACTGCGCACTTTCCTCACCATGTTTGGCATTGCCTGGGGCATTGTTTCGATTGTCCTGATGGTCGGTGCCGGCGAAGGTCTCCGCGTGGGCCAAGCCAAGGTTGCAGAAACTCTTGGCAAGGACGTCATGATCGTCTTCCACGGCCGCACCAGCCTCCAGGCCGGCGGCGCTCGAGCCGGCAGAACCCTCCACTGGGAAGACCAGGACGTCCCGGTGGTGCAGGCAGAGTCGCCCGATTGCGAATATGCGATCCCGGAATTGGAGCAGGATACGGTTCAGATTCACAGCAACTTCAACAACGCCGCATTTCTGGTTACCGGATCGCTGCCTCCTTTCGGATTAATCCGCAGCCTGGATGTTGGTCAGGGACGTTTCTATAACTGGGACGATCAACGCGAAGGTCGTCGCGTTGCTTTTCTGGGCAGCGACGCCGCTAAGCAGCTTTTCCCCGGCCGCAATCCGGTCGGTGAAAACCTCTACTTGAATGCTTTCCCCTATGTCGTGATTGGCGTAATGGCCACAAAAAAGCAGGACTCCAGTTACGACGGCTGGGATGTAAACAAGATTTTTGTCCCCTTCGGAGCCATGCGGCGCGATTTTCCCGACAAGCCTCCCGGAACGCCCACAACCTTCGATCAACTGCTGGTAACACCGAAGTCTGTGGAACTGCACGACGTTTGCAAGCGCGAGGTCCGCGTGGCCCTGGGACGAATGCACAACTTTGATCGCAATGACAAAGAGGCTTGCCCCATCTGGGACACAGTTCAGGAGGCCAAGGCCTTCCGCCAGATGACCGACGGCATGAAGTACTTTCTCGGAGCGGTGGGGATCGTGACCCTCTTTCTGGGCGGCCTCGGCGTGATGAACGTAATGATGGTGGCAGTGCGAGAGCGAACCCGCGAGATTGGTGTCCGCAAAGCCATCGGCGCGCCCACGCACACCATCTTGACGCAGTTTTTTTTCGAGGCGCTGCTGATCGCCTTTTCTAGCGGCGGAGTTGGATTGGGTGTCGCTTACGGTATCTGCTACCTGGTGAACTTGCTGCCGATGCCGGATTTCTTTGCTGGACTGCTTCCGACATGGAGCTCAGGGTTGCTGGCTTGCGGATTGCTGAGCACTACCGCGGTTTTGGCCGCTCTTTATCCAGCTCGCAAGGCCGCATCCGTAGAACCCATCGAGGCCCTACGGTTTGAGGCCGGAGGGTGATGTAGCGCCGCCGTCCCGGCGGCACCGATGGGCGGGCTAGGCCCGCCAGACTAGCCGGTAAGATGCCAGCGCTACCACGAGAGCAATGCTAACCGAAATCATTTGCGAAGCCTGGATCGCCCTTCGGCGAAACTACACGCGCAGCCTGCTCACCATGCTCGGCATCGTGTGGGGCATCGCCACCGTGACCTTGCTGATTGCGTACGGCAGCAGCTTCCGGAGAATCCTGGTCGGCGGCTTCGATGCCTTCGGCAAGAGCGTGGTCATCGCCTGGCCCCAGCAAACCAGCGAGCAGCCCGGGGGACAACGCGCGGGCAAGAAAGTCGTTCTCGAACAGGCTGATCTCGACATGGTCAAGGAAACCGCGCCGCTCGTGAAGCACGCGTGCCTGGAAACCGTGCGGCGCCCGGGCATCGCCTACGGAGACCGCATGGTAGGCACCGCCGCAATCCGCGGGGTCTGCCCTGAGTACGGCGAGATGCGCAACGAGGTCCCTGCCGAAGGCCGCTGGATCAATGCCAGTGACTTCCTGGAGCGGCGGCGGGTTGCTTTCATCGGCGGACGCATTCGCGAGCAACTGTTTAGCGGTCGCCCCGCGATCGGCGAGACCGTGCTGATCGGCGGCGTGCGCTTCACCGTGATTGGTGTGATGGCCCGGAAGATCCAGCTCAGCAACTATTTCAGTAGTGATGACGAGTCCGTCTGGATCCCCTACACCGCGGCCGGAGACTTGTGGAACACGCGCTACGCCGCCGTCCTGGTCTTCGAGCCGATCGCCCCACAATTTGAAAAGCAAGCCATGGCGCAGGTACTGGCTGCAGTCGCCACCCGTCAGCAGTTTTCTCCTACCGACAAAAAAGCGTTTCAGATGTTCGGTCGCGATGAATTCCGTCCCGTGATTGATGCGCTCACTATCGGGCTGCAAGTGCTGCTTGCTTTTGTCGGCACCCTGACGCTCGGCATCGGCGGGGTCGGTGTCATGAACATCATGCTGGTTTCGGTGGATGAGCGCATTCGCGAAATCGGCCTGCGTCGCGCTCTGGGAGCTCGAAAACGGCACATCAAGTTTCAGTTTCTCGCCGAAACGCTTCTCATCATGCTGCTCGGGGGGGCGATCGGTGTGCTGCTGTCCTACGCCATTGCGGCTGCGGTCGGTACCTTGCCACTGATGGGTCCGCTATTCGAGGACGACTCCGGCAAAGCCGATATCCACCTGCAAATCTCGTTGATGACGGTGACAATTTCTACGATTGTGCTGCTGATCGTCGGTGTGATCAGCGGACTCGTTCCCGCCCTTCGCGCCTCCAAGCTCGACCCGGTGGAAGCTCTCCGCTACGAGTAGCTCCCGTGGTAAAGCTCAGTTTCCGTGCGTCCACCAGAAGCGCCGCCCGATAATCCACTTGATGATCAGATGATCAGTGGACGCAGTCGTGCCCACACCCACGCCAAAGTTAAACTCCCAGTCGGGCCCGAGGTCCAGGTCGATGCTCGGAAAAAATTGTTGTTGCTGCTCCCGGAGCGAGTCGAAGCCGGTAATCGGTCCGTACGAGGCGTAGTACTCCAGGCCTCCCGCAATCTTCTTGGTGAAGTCGTAGCTCACTTTCACGTTGGGTGAGAATTCCACTCCCTTGTGCACGCTTTCTCCGTGCCAGGAGCGGTCGAGCGTCGGATTGAAGTCTAAATACCAGCGCCCAATTTTCTTGTCGATGATCGGACGAATCTCCCAGGTCCAGGTATCGGGAGAGAAGTCCCGACGCTGGTAGCCAATCTCCTGCGAGAGACTCACCCCGACCGGCCAATGCCACGATTCAGGAATGCGGAATCGCGGCCTGATATGATCGCCCACCCATTGCCAGCCGCCATCGGATTGAATGCTGGTGAAAAGATAAAAGCCGGTTTCAAACCAGTCCGTGATCCCTTGCGTGATCTCCACCGTCTCATGTTCCGCGTGATTCGAGGGCAGTACACCGTCGCTGACCTGCTTGCTGCCTTCCACCGTGAAGTTGCTATGCAGCTCCACCATCGTGTGACCGGGAGCAACTGTGTCGTAGGAGTACACCTGGATCTCGTAGTTATCCTGTGCTCGGGCAGAACTTGTCATGACAAACGGCAGGAGAACCGCAATCAGGGCTAAAAGCAGGAGTTGGCTCTTCATTCTTCTAATAACAACCGTGGCGTTGCGGTCGAGCCTCCATCATGCCTGTCCATCGCAACCAGCGCAAGCCAACACTCACCAAGCTTGTCATCCGGAGCGAAGTTGTCGTCTGCAAAACGGACGATAACGCAGTCGAGGGATCCCTTGCATCCAAACCTTGGCTGTGGCCTTGCTAGGACTCCTCACTTGGCAGCACCGTGGGAACACCTTTCCGCGTTCGTCCTGACCTACATCTATAAGGGTCCTTCGACTGCGCGTTCGCCAAGCGGTCCCTTCGCTCAGGATGACAGAGGGGGAGTGACCGCGTGGGATTGCCGAAACACCCACAGCTGACCTACTCCCGTGCCCGGTTCTTGATCCAGATGGGCGTGCCCACGAATCCAAAAGCGCGCCGGATCTGGTTCTCCAGAAATCGCTGGTAGGAGAAGTGTAGCTTGACCTTGCGGTCGGTAAAGAGCACGAACGTGGGTGGCGACACCGCCGCCTGGGTCAGGTAACGGATCTTTACACGCTGGCGCATGGGCACCGACGCGCGCTCGAAATCAACATGCTCGAGAAAGCGGTTCATTTCGGCAGTCGGAATCCGCTTGCGGCGTTCGGCTGCAACTTCTTCCAACACCGGAAAGATCTTCGCCACGCCCGCACCCGTCGCCGCTGAAATGAACAAAACCGGAGCATAGTTCAGGAACTTCAGCGCGTAACGCAGCCTTTGCTCGTAGGCATCACGATCCGTCGGGCGTTTGCTCTCCTGCATCCGCGACGCCCTGGATTCGCGGCCAGGCTTTTTCTCTCCAGTGGTCACCAGGTCCCACTTGTTCACCAGAATGATGACGGACCGTCCGCTCTCGTGGGCGTAGCCGGCGATGGTGGCATCGATGGCGCTTACGCCTTCGGTAGCATCAATCACCAGCAGCGCGACGTCAGATGCTTCAAGATGCTTCCGCGCCATCACCACCGCCAGCTTTTCCGCCATCAGATGAGTCTTTCCCTTACGGCGAATTCCGGCAGTGTCGATGAACCGAAAAATCTGGCCATCGCGTTCGACGATCTCGTCCACGGCATCGCGCGTAGTTCCCGGTATCGGGGAGACGATAGCCCGAGACGAGCCGGTCAGCCGGTTTAGCAAAGTGGATTTACCGACATTGGGATGCCCGATAATCGCAACCTTGGTCTCTAGCGTTTTCTCCTCTGTGACCTCTGTGGTTAGCTTTTCCTGGGAGGGCAATACCGCCAGAACCGCATCCAGTAATTCATCCACGCCGCGGCCGTGTTCGGCAGAGACCGGAAACAAGTTTCGGATTCCCAGCCGATGGAACTCGGCCGGGAGCGATTGCTGCTTGTCGGTATCAATCTTGTTCACGGCCAGAAACAGCGGCTTGCCGGTGCGCATCAACAGCCGCGCCAGTTCCAGGTCGGGAGCTACCAGTTCACTGCGGCCGTCCACAACCAGGATGACCGCGGCGGCCTCATCCAGGGCAACTCGGGCCTGACGAAAAATCTCGGTCGGAATCAAATCTTTTTCTTCC
>Ga0187817_10000678_pt1 | contig 15230 bp, 12 predicted proteins | sample NC_wetland_sal_i_17_FD_132431 | JGI IMG/M metagenome (GOLD analysis project Ga0187817, IMG submission 132431) | Wetland sediment microbial communities from Neuse River Estuary, North Carolina, USA - SO4_2 | ecosystem: Environmental > Aquatic > Freshwater > Wetlands > Sediment | place: USA...
GACTGATCGGCCGTCAGTCGACATACCAGTCCTGCCGACGGGCTCAAGCCTGCGTATCAACATGTGCCATCACCGGCTCGCGTCGGGTGGGGGCCTTACTTCCTGGGAGATTCCTTTGGGCGTCCACCCTTCTTGCCATTCTCGCGGGCAGCGGAAACTCTAGCAGGCGACCTCGAGCGACCGCCGACCATTCCGCCCTTCCGCCCCATCTCACGCATGACCTTCTTGATGATGGCGGAGTTCATAGCTTCACCTTGTTGCCGTGCGCGTCGAGTACGTATCCACGCCAGTTGTACAACATGTTAAGCCCCTCCGCTCTGCACTTAGCTTCTTCGAGACTGGGGAAGTCGCCAAGATGAAACAACGTCTGCATCGAGAAGAACTCGTCGCCCAGCACTCGATAGTGTCCTTGTGGACACTTCGGGAGTGACGCCATGAGTTCTTCGAAGTTCGTGTGGAACAGGAACGTAGTCATTTCGTCGCCGCCCTTCTCTTCGCTTTGTCCTTGTCGAGTCGCACTCTCTTCTTCGCTCGCAGTGTCGCCATGAACTCCTAATAGTTCGGGTCGCAGCGTTCGGCGTCTCTGTTCATCTTCCGCGCCGTCGAAGAGAACCCCATTCTGGCTCTGGGCAGCAGTAGCGCTCGTCGAAGTCCAAGTCGAGCAGCACTTCGTTGAGATTTTTCTCGTCCTTCATAATGCCCCTGTGACTCTCTTGGCACGGAGCCAATCTGCGTACTGGTCACGAGTGGCGAGTGAGTTCATGCACACCAGCCCGATGAACTTGGCCGTCTCTGCGTCGCCGACGTACGTATGACCCATTGCGCCAGACGGCGGGCAGTCGTGTGGTGGCTTGATTACCTGAACCTTGTCGTTGACCTTCGTCTACCGTCGAGCGTCTTTCCTCCTTACTGCCCATCAATCGACCTCGATCACCGCTTAACCGGCGGCGAATTACTTCGGTATTCGTCAGCGCACAGTCATACGCGCAACAACGCGATTTAACACGGCGGTCGGCACGCGAAGCATTCGATATTTACGTTGGCCGCGACGGGTTTCGCGGTTGCCAATGACAACGACGCCAGGTTCGTCGGCAAAAAGCCGACAGACGGTATGACGGTCAACGCGTAGAATTTTTGCAATCTCTGGGACGGTCAAGAATGGTTCGGTCACGCGAACGACTCCCGTGATGGAAGCCGTCTGGTTGATGCGGGCGATGACCGCGAGCGCGGTCACAAGGCTATAAAACGCCTTCCCGAGAACAGTCGCTGCGCCTTGACGGTTGCGCGCGGGGCGTCCGCGCGAGGACAACGACCTTGATTAATTAAATTATACAGCAAATTACTGGTTACATCAAGTCTTATTTTCGAGTTAGTTAGGCGAAGTAAGTCATTCTAATGCCAAGAGACCAAGCAAGCGAATAGGAAAAATCAGAGCGCCCGCGTCACAGCGTCATTCATATCGGCTCTACTTCCTCTATGAACGGCGGTGTTCATTGATGTTTTTCTCGATTTCTGCTTTCTTCGCTTCCGCCTCGGCTCGCGTGGCAAATTCGCTAGCCGGGTATTCCTCCGGCGGCCACTGGAAGTGGTCGGTTCCAATTACCCCAGCAAGCGCAATTTCTAGGGCAGGGCTTGCAGCATGCGCTCTGACAGGCGTTCTTGGCGACCCGCAATCCACGCCGAATAATGGCGTGCTACGATTTCGACACTGTCCCCGACCAACGCCGCGATGTCTTCGGTCGGGAGTCCGGCGTTCAGCGCCCAGAAGACGAACGTATGACGCATGCTGTGGCTGGTGAAGTGTAGAGGTTGGTCGTCGTCGTCGCGCAGATCGGCCAGCAAACCTAGCTTTCTAAACAGATTGCCCCACCATTGCACGAGCAAATCAAGACCGCGTTCGTCCCGGGGCACCGATTCCACAAACAGGTAACGGCCGTCAGGATTTGCCAGTGCAAAGACTTGGTCCACGACCTCGTTCCGCAACGTTGCGTACACCGGGTGCGAAGTCTTCGCACGGTGCAAGAAAAGCGTGGTGTGGGTGTCCTTACGATCAAACCGGGCGCGCTCAATGCAAACGGCGTCTCGGATCGCAAGCCCAGACCACCGCATAAGCAGCAACAGACCCCGAAGCTTACGGCGCTGATCATCGGAGGTGCGCCCGTTAACCTTCTGGACAGCGGCCAGCAGCGTCTCGAACTGCGCATCGGTGAGTGCTTTCGGTGTCTGCCGGTCGTCGTACTTCAACTTCACCGCCTGCGCCTGCGCGATGTTCTGTTGAATCCAGCCCATCTCGACACAGAAACGGAAGAAGCCAATCAGCCGGAAAATCTTCTTCGCGCGTGTGTTCTGCGCGCCGGTCAGACTGTTGCGATAGGCGACCACATGTTCCGTCCTGATGTCGCCCAGATTCACCAGCCCCTTGCCGAGAACAAACTGGAAGAAGTGTTCGAGTTCAAACTTGAGCTTCGCCGTGTGCTTTTCGGTGACCCCAGACGCGGCCTTGGTATCAAGGAAAGTTTTTACTGCGTCGTCGATCAGCGTCGTTAACGCGCCCGCAGGAATCGGCGTCGGCTCGCCCTTGGCAGCCGCTTCGAAGCCGTTCATTAGCTCGCGCGCTTTTTTCTCCGCCACTTCACCGTCGCAAGTGTCGGCGGCCACACGGTGAAGTTTTCGATCGCGGAACCATGTAAGTTGTTTCGGGCAGTCACAGCCGATTCGCGTGTCGTCGCCCGCCCATTTGCAGCCGCCTCGATGACGGCTGTAGACTCTGACCTTCGGAACGGCGCGCGCTTTCCGCTGCCGTTTGATTATTGTGGCCGGTGCTGTCGCTGCCGCGTCCATGACGATTCTCCTTTGTGGGTTCCACTAAACTTCCACTGATAGGAGTCTCGCTCTGACGCTAACTATATGAAAGATAACGGAGGTAACTCATTTTGAGTGACGTCCCTCCGGGACTTGAATCATGGCTTTGATTTCCCAGCGCTGAAGCGCTGGGCTAAGTTCGTTCGCCCCTCTGGGGCTGGATTCGGGTTTACTCCACTGGTTTGTCTGAAAGCGAGTCCTCGCGCACGCACCTCACAGGCTCGCCTGCTAAACTTTCTGCGTGCGAATGCTGATCGTCAACGCCGATGATTTCGGCCTGACCGCGGGAGTGAATCGGGCGATTGTGGAATCCCACCGCGGTGGAGTCGTGTCGGCGACGACCTTGATGGCCAACGGCGCTGCGTTCGCGGATGCGGTGACCGCGGCCCGGGCGGCGCCGAATCTTTCGGTCGGATGCCACGTTGTGTTGGTGGGCGGAACGCCGGTGTCACCGCCGGACGCGGTGGATACGTTGCTGGCAATCCGGTCGGCGGAGCCGGAGAAGTTCCATTCCAGCCTTTCAGCCTTTGCCGCGCGCGCTATGCTGGGAGGCTTCGATCCCGATCAACTGGTGGCGGAGATCATCGCGCAAATCAGGAAGATTCAATCCACGGGACTCCAGGTAACTCACCTGGACACGCACAAACATGCGCACATTTTTCCCGCCATTCTTGCCGCCTTGCTGCGAGCGGCGCGGATTTGCGGCGTGCGAGCGATCCGCAATCCACTTGTTCCCTTGCAAGCGATGCCGGCGCGGCAATTCAAAGGCAAGCCGGAACTCTGGAAGCGGTACGGCCAGGTGCGCATGCTGCGAACCGTCTCCCGGCAGTTCCTGCAGCGAACCAGGCGGGCTGGACTGCGCACGCCCGACGGCGTAATAGGAGTGATTGAGACGGGCACGGTCGAAAGCTTCGGCTACAGTTCCCTGCTGCGCCAGACACTCGCCGATCTGCCGGAGGGAACATGGGAGTTCGTCTGCCATCCCGGGTACGACGACGCCGACTTGCGCGGAGCCGGCACGCGTCTGCTCGAATCGCGCGAGGAGGAGCGGCGGCTGTTGACATCGGCGGAACTGCGGCAGTTTCTGGAGGAGCAAAAGATCCGGGTCATCAGTTATCGAGAATTCACCGAAGCGTCGACCGAGAAGTTCGCAGAACCTTCGCGGAAACCCGCCCCGGCATGACGATGGCCGGGTTCCGAAACTGGTGCTTCGCTGATTACCACGGCTGGCTCACTTTGTAATTTCGCGGAGCGCCGGAGGGCGGTATGATCGCAGGAGCCGGACACGAGGAGAAGGCATGGCTGACCATCAAACCGAACCACGCCTGACTGTTGACCTGCCGGTGCGAATTTGGGGGATGAGCGCCGATGGCCGTCCCTTTTCCCAACATGCTCGCGCTCAGAACATCAGCTCGGAGGGCGCCCTGATCTCGGGGGTCGAGAGCGAACTGAAAGTTGGGGACATGGTCGGAGTGCAATGCGACGAGAAAAAAACGCGCTGCACGGTGGTCTGGGTCATGAACAGCGGCGCGGTCAAGAAGAACCAAGTGGGAGTGAAGTTGCTCCCCGATCAAGAGTGCCCGTGGAAAAACTATCTGGCACTCGACGGCGCGACGGTGACGATTCCTTCCAGCAACCGGCGGCGCTGGCACCGGCATAAGATCACGCTTCCTTTGGAACTACGCGACGAGCGCACCCAGGCGCCGACGCGCATCAATGCCACGGACGTGAGCGGCAATGGATGCTACGTCGAGAGCATGCTGCCTTTGCCGCTCGGAACTGTGCTGCGAGTGGATTTCTGGCTCGACTCGGAGCGCGTCAATATCACGGCGGTGGTGCGGACCTGCGATCCAGGGGTGGGGAATGGGATCGAGTTCACCGGTCTGCCGGTCGACGGCAAGCAGCGCATGCAGTCCTATCTGGATGCGATTGATCCTCCGATGGGAATCTCGCAGCCCAAGCCGAAGTAGAAGTCCTTGCCGCGTATCGGTCGCACCTTGAATCCCCGGTCTTGGCAGCGGGAGACGGGGCAAGCCGCGTCTCTACGGGGTTTCCGCGTAGCGGGCGAGCACAATCGCGCGAATTAATCCACCCATGGTGAATTCACGGGCTTCGATTGCGGGCGGCATCTGCAATTCGCGCAGCGTCGCCGACGTCACCGGCCCAATCGAAGCAAGCTGGGCATGCTTGAGCCAGCCTGGGCTGGGCGAACCGGCCTTAGCATTGCCGAGCAGCTCGGCAAAGTTCTTCGCGCTGGACGAACTGGTGAAGGTTACGATGTGCGGACGGCGAGTCGCATTTTTCATGAGCGCGCGCAGACGCACACGGGATTTTTCGGGCGCCACGGTCTCGTAAGCTTCGACCACATCGACTTCGGCTCCGGCCGCGCGCAGTTCGGCTGGAATCACGTCGCGCGCAACTTTGGCTCGTATGAGCACCACGCGTTTGCCATTGACCTTATCCCGCAGTCCCTTCACCACAGACTCGGCGACGTACTCCTCCGGAACCATCTTGACCTTCAGGCCGTGCTTCACTATTGCCTGCTTGGTGGCCGGTCCGATGGCGGCGATCTGGAGATGCGTGAGATGCCGGCGCGTGATGCGAAGTTTGCGGAGGCGTTCCCACATGGCTTCGACGCCATTGGCGCTGGTGAGAATGAGCCAGTCGTAGCCCCGGATATTTTTCAGGGCATTGTCGAGCGGAGCGTACGATTGCGGCTTGCGAATCTCGATGAAGGGGATTTCGATTACCGATGCGCCCAAGCTGCGGAGGCTGGCGGAAAGGCTGCCGGCCTGGTGCCGGGCGCGTCCGACAAGGATGCGGGTTCCGGCGAGGGGATGCTTTTCGTTGGGCTTCATGAAATCAGGTGTCAGGTGTCAGGTCTCAGGTGTCAGGTTTTAGGTTTTTCCTGAGACCTGAGACCTGACACCTGCTTCTAGGGTTGCTGCGGCAGAGCAAAACCTTCGCCGTAGACTTCTTCCAAGATAACATCGCCTCCTCGGCGCAGAAGGGTTTCGCCGACTTCTTCGCCCAAGCGTACTGGATTATCGCCCTCGCGAGTTTCACGCAGCACTTTGCTTCCATCGGGATGGGCTACGAGCGCGTTCAAACGGATGCGGCTTCCCTTGACTTCGGCGAAGGCTCCGATGGGAACCTGGCAGCCGCCACCGAGTTTGCTCAGCAAAGCGCGTTCGCAGGTGGTGGTGGCGCGGGCGGCAGCGTCATCGAGAAAGGCCAGGAGCGCCCGCGTTGCCCTGTCGCCATGGCGAATTTCGATGCCCAAGGCGCCTTGTCCGGCGGCGGGGGTCATCACTTCCGCAGGAATGACCTGGCGAACGAGTTGCGTTTTGCCCAGACGGTTCAGGCCGGCAGCGGCGAGGATGATGGCATCGTAGTCTCCGGATTCGAGCTTGCGAAGCCGCGTATCCACATTGCCGCGCAGCGGGTGAATCTGAAGGTCGGGACGAATCGCCTTCAACTGGGCTTGGCGGCGCAGGCTGCTGGTGCCGACGTTGGCCTGCTGTGGCAACGCTTCGATAGTTGAGAACTTCACCGAACAAAAAACATCGCGTGGATTTTCGCGGGTGGTAATGGCGGCAATCTCGAAATCGGCGGCCAGTTCGGTAGGCAAGTCCTTCAAGCTGTGCACGGCGAGGTCAACGCGATTTTCGACCAGGGCTTCTTCGATCTCCTTGGTGAACATGCCCTTGGTGCCAACTTTCGCGAGCGCCACGTCGGTGATTTTGTCGCCGGTGGTTTTGATGATCTCAAGCTCCACGGTATGGCCCTGGGCGCGCAACAGGTCGGAAATATGATGCGCCTGCCAGAGAGCAAGCTGTGAGCCGCGGGAGCCGATGCGCAGAAGGGCCATCAGTTTTGGCCTCCCGTGCCAGCGCAAGAAGCACCATTTCGTGACGGCCAAAGGATCATGATGGATACCAAACCAGCTCCTCTTAGGATCTTGTCGGTGCCGTCCCTAGGGGACTCACTCCGTTTGCTTCGCTTACCCAGGGCTTACGCCCTGGGCTAACATGGGCCGCCACTTCGCGGCTGGAATGCGTTGAGGGCGGACGATGTAATTCCCAAGCGGCTGACGACGTTAGGCTCACTGGCGCATCCCCATCTGGTCGTTCTTGTCCGGCGACGGCACCGATTCTTTTTCGCGGTCTCGCAGGTTGAAGAGGCGGCGCACCAATTCCACCACGGTGGTGGATTCGGACTCGCGGGCCGCTGATTTCAAGGTGCTGATCGGGGTGTGCATGATCTTGTTGACGATGCCGCGAGTCAGCGCTTCGACGGCAAGTTCCTGATCGGTGGTCATGGAACCGAGGCGGCCGCGGACCCGGTCAATCTCGGCCTGGCGAATGGTTTCGAGATGGTCCTGCAAGCTGACGATGGTGGGGACCACGTCGAGAGTCTGGAGGCGAGCCTGGAATTTTTCGACTTCGCCATTGACGATAGCGTCCGCCTTTTCGGCTTCCTTCTTGCGATCGGCGACATGCGAAGTGACCGCTTGTTGCAGATCGTCGATGTCATAGACGAAAATGCCATCGAGTTTGTTGATCTCCGGGTCAACGTCGCGGGGAACGGCGATATCGATGAAGAACATGGGCTTGTTCTTGCGCCGCGCCATCAGTTTTTCGGCGTGTTCGCGCCGGAAGATGAAATGAGGCGAGCCGGTCGAGGTAATCACAATATCGGCGCGCTCGCAGGTGTCATAGAGGCGGCTAAATTCGATGGCCTGGCCGTCGAACTTTTGCGCCAGCCGGATGGCGCGGTCGTAGGTGCGGTTGGCGACAAAGAGAGAGGCGGCGCCATGCGCCAGCAGATGCCGCGCGGCCAGTTCGCACATCTTTCCCGCGCCGACCAGGTAGACGCTCTTGCCGTTGAGGCTGCCGAAGATTTTCTCCGCCAACTCGACGGCCACCGAAGCAATCGAAACCGACGAGGATCCCACGGCGGTTTCGGTGCGGACGCGCTTGGCCACGGCAAAGGCGCGGGTAAGCAACTGATCCAGTTGCGAGCGCACCGCTCCAACTGCACGGGCGGTGGCATAGGCTTCCTTGACCTGCCCCAGGATCTGGGGCTCACCGACAACCATGGAATCGAGGCTGGAGGCGACGCGAAAGATGTGGCGGACGGCTTCATCCTCGCGAAATTCGTAGAGATGACTTTCAAACTGGCTGAGATCGGTTTGGAAATAGTCGCGCAGAAATTCACGCAGGTCGCCAGCGCCATTCTTCATGTTGGCGATGAATTCGACGCGGTTGCAGGTCGAAACAATCATGCCCTCGGCCACGGCGGGATGCTCCGCCATTTTCTTGCAGGCATCCGGCAGGCGCGATTCAGGAATGGCCAGGCGCTCGCGGACCTCGACCGGCGCGGTCTTGTGATTGACGCCGATGAGCTGGAATCTCATGACGCGATAAACCTGTGCATTCCGCTGAAGTAGTTGGAGATCCAGGCCACGATGGCCGCCGCGAAAGCAACACTGGCAAGCAAGGCGGCGCGGCGGCCGCGCCACCCGGCGGTCAGGCGCGTGAACACCATCAGTAGGTAGACGGCCCACATCAGGACGGAAAGCAGAATCTTGGGATCGACGAAATTAATGCGCCCGTAAGTGGATTCGGCGACTACCGAGCCCGCGAGCAGGCCCAGAGTCATGAAAGGAAATCCGAGCATCAGGGAGCGGTAGCCAATGTCGTCAATGACCTGGAGAGCGGGCAGCCGCGAGAACAGCCCACTCGAACTCTTGGATTTCAGGGCACGTTCCTGCATCAGGTACAGAATGCTGGCGCCAAAGCTGAGGAACAGCGCCGCGTATCCGGTGAAGATCATCAGGATATGGACGGCCAGCCAGCCCTTCTTCACGACGTCGGAGGCGAAGACGAGCGGTTGCTGACCAGTGGCGGCTACGAAGGTCAACAGAAAAACCAGGGGAAAAATCACGATACCGGGGGTGGTCGTCTTGTAAACCAAGTAGGCGAGCATAAAGACGACCATGATCAGGAAAGCCAGCAGCGATTCCGCGTTGTGCACCGAGGCGGAGGCGAGCTGGCCGTTTTCGACGACGGCTTCGGTCAGAGAGACGAGATGAAACACCATGCCGAGGTAGGAGGCATGGAGCGCGACTTTGCTGAGAATTTCCGAGGTGCGGGTGAGCGCGACCAGCGCGTAGAGCAATCCCGCGGCGTAACAAACCAGTGCCACTCGCAGCCAGACCAGAGTCATCATTACTTCATTCTTTAGTTGCTGGTGCTTCCGCAGGCTGGTGGAGACCCCCACCCCCGCCTGGGTGATTATAGTGTGCCGGGCGGAGCGGTGCGGGGGAAACGGAAGCTGTCACAGGTGGGTGTGACGGGGGTCACAAGACCAAACTGTGCTGGTGCGGCGTCAGGGCAGCACCTCGTAGTTGGTCATCATGCCGCTTTTCATGTGGTCGCTGAGATGGCAGTGGAACATCCAGGTCCCGACGTTATCTGGAACCATGTCGGCGACCACGAACTGGGCTGGCGCCAGGGACAGAATGTCGGTGCGGTGCTTGTCCACAGTCACGACATTGCCGTGCCAGTGCGGAGTGTGGAAATTGAAGGCGTCGCCCATAGTCATGAGATACCAGCGGACGTGTTCGCCCTTGTGCATCTGCATAGGCGGATTGTTTCCAAAGATGAATCCGTTGATGGTGGCCTTGTGGTTGACCAGGGCAAAGCCGCTACCCAGCGTCAGGTCGGCATTGCCGTCGGCGTCGGCGGGGTACAAATCCAGCTTTTTGACTGACTTGGGATCGCCGGCGTAAGTGTCGATGTTGTGTTGAAAGTAGTGGCTCTGGTTCTCATCAATGATCATGAACAGGGCGAACATTTCGCGATCCACATCACGGGGACTGCCATCGGGACGGGCCTTTCCTTTGGCAGTGATGACGATAGGGCCAATCAGGCCCGCATTCACGTCCTTCGGTTCATAGTTATGGGAATGGTAGAGCCAGACGAGGGAGCTGCCGTCGTCGGGGCCGGGACCGGCACGCTCGGGGACGTCCCAGATGTACTTGTGGGTCTGGCCGGGAGCGACCAGGCCGGTGGATTCCGGCGTCATGCCGGCGTAAGGCGCGCCTTCGGAGTCCTTCTTGTACGACACCCCATGCGGATGCATGCTGTAGGGCTGGGTGGCGTTGTTGCGGAAGAGGATCTCGATGGTGTCGCCGACCTCGGCACGAATCACCGGACCAAGCATGCCCATGTGCTCATACTCGGCCGCACGGGGTTTGAGTGTCTTGAAGGTCGCGTCAGTGTATTCGCGATAGATGGCTTTACGGTACACCTGGCCGATGCGGTCTTTGCCCTTCTCGACGAAGATCATAGTCGTCTTGTCGAACGGTTTGCCGGTCATGTGGTCCATGTTCATTGGCGCGTAGTCCCACTCGACCTCATCGGCCGAAATGTAATAAGTACGCGTCTTGCCGGCGGATTTATGAGTCTGGTCCTGCTGCGCAGCGCAGGGCAGGGTCGATAGGCAGAAAGCAAGGAAACAGAGTCCCAAGATCGGAGTTCTCATAGTTGGTTGTCCTCTAAAGTTGATGTGACAGTATGATCCCGTGGCGGACCCAAAACGCCGCGCTTTCTTCAGGAGGTACCTATTTCTTCGGACGCGACTCCGGTGGCACCAAGCCCGCTACGCGATAGTAAACCGTCAGTTGGCCGTAGATTTCTCCCGAATGCTCGACGAAGCCGTAGGCGAAATCGCTGATTCGAGTCTGTTCATTGCTGAACGGGTCCACGACCAGGTCCGACATGCCCTTATCGCCTTTCGCTTTGATCGCCGCCGCCCCATCCGCAAATGATTTCTTGACGAAATTGACGACATCGGCCTTGCTCTTAAACTCACTCCGCTTGGGATCTTCTTCGGCGGGGGGTTTCTGGCCGAGCGCTGGATTGGTAAAGAAGTAATTCGCCGCGGCAGCGTGAATCAGCCGCTCGGCAAAGCTGCGGACTGCGGGAGTGGGCTTGAAATCGTATTTGTCTTCAGGAAAATCTTCCGCCATCGCGATCAGCTTGCGCCCGATTTCATTCCACTGCTGGAGCACGGCTTCCGACGCGCTCGGCGCCGGCTTTGGCGCCGCTTCTTTTTTGGGTGCTTCCTGGGCGTGCGCTGGTGCGACCAAAACACAGGCAGCAAGAATCACTACGGAAAACATCCAGGCCTTATTCATTTGCGTGTCCCTCCCCACGATTGGCGGGGGTGCATCTTACAACAATTTGCCCAACAAAAAAACAAATATTTCGTGTGATCCGGATGTCAGATCAGGCTTGGAAAAACTATTTCTTTGGTGGCTGGTCCAGGGGCCAGCCGACCACGACCTTGATTTCAGTTGGGTTCGCTTGCTCGGAGCGGGTCATCACAAAGGTTTGAGCGTCCGGAGTGACATCGTAGCCGCCGACCGTACCGCCTCGGTCGAACTTGCGATCGAACAGTTCAATGGCTTTGCCGGCCCGGAAAACCGGCTGCACCTGTACCGGCACACTCATCATCTTCGTGCCATTTCGGTAGAAGATTTCCCGAGCGTTTCGTGCCCAACGGGGTTGCTCGCCTCCGTCGGTGGAGATTTGCCAGCGGCCTCCGGGGCCAGGCACCGGCTCCACATAGATCTCCGAGCGGCCAGATTCGTTCGAGGCGTAGGCCATCCAGCGGCCGTCGGGTGAAAGAGCGCCTTGTCGCTCTGCCGCCGCAGTCTGCTTAAAAGGGCGCAGGTCGTATGAATTTCCGAGGCTGAGGAGCCATAGATCCGCGCTCGTAACCGGGTCATTCACCATGACCGCGGCGTAGCTGCCTGCGACCGCGGTGACATGGCTGCTGATCGCGGTTTCGCGGACCAACTGCGGTGCTGAACTTCCATCGGCGGCAATCCGATAAATGCCCCGTTTCCCCGAGGGACCCGCGGCATCAAAAAGCAAGTCCCTGCCATCCGGCGTCCAAACCGGGGCATCGTTGAGCGCGCCATTCGCGAGAATCCGCATTAACACTCCACGGTCGCGCTCATAAACCGCGAGTTGCTGCTCGCTCACATGCCGAATGGAAATGGCGAGGCGCTTCCCGTCCGGTGAAATCGCGGGATCGACATAGTCCGCGGCCGGGACATCGAGTTTTTGTTCCGCCCCACTGCGATTCACGGAATAAAGATTGCGGAAAAGGTTGCCGACCTGGCCCGGCGCGTACGCCAATACGCCGTTCGTAGATGCGCTCGCCTGCCCGACGTAATTGTCCTCGGCTACCCCCGATGCCACTTGAACCGCATTCCCCAGGATTGTGAGCTTGTGTTCGTCAAAAGGGGCCGCCCAGATCGCGCCACCCCAGTAGTACACGAGTTGACCTTCCGCATAGGACGCGCCCTGAGCGTTATTGACCAGTAGGCGTACTTCGCCCGAACTCAAATTCACCGCCAGAACCCTTCTGGTGGCCGAGAAGTAATCGGTGAAACTAATCCATTCGCCTCCAGCGAGCCACACCGGCCCTTCGGGGTAGAGGCGTTCCTTGAAGGTAAGGGGCACTTTCTGCAGCGTTCCGCCAGTTGCCGGCACCTTCGCCAGACCGTAGCTGGGGACCGCAACCACGATGATGTCCTGGGGTGTCCAGGTGCCCCCGAAAAATGTAGGCAACTCGCAGATGAGCATTGGATTGCCACCGTCCGAGGGAGCTTTCTGGAGTTTTCCCTGGCTGAAAAAGGCTACCCAGTCTCCATTCGGAGAGAAAAATGGGAACGTCACCCCTTCAGAATCCGGTACTTCCACGGAATTAAATTGGTCGAGACGGCGGACGTAGAGGTGGGACACGCCGTTCTCCGCCGCCACGTAAGCCAGGTGCTTGCCATCGGGCGAGAGCACCACTGCCTGCGTAGTGTCTGCGGCAAGTTCCTGTCGCGGAGGCAGAACGACGCTGAACCGGGTGGTTCCGGACATACTGCCTGCGGGCCGGTTACTTGCTGCCCTGAAAAACAGAAGCATCATCACGACTGCGAACGCCGCAGCCAACCCGATGACCACACCCATGTATCGCCGGGGCAGCAGCTCCGAGGGTGACGGCTTAGATGCTGCGCTGCCAGATTGCAACAACCAAGCCAGTTGCAGTTTCACATCATGAGCGGTTTGAAAGCGATCGTCCGGATCCTTGGCCAAACATGTCCGGATGACGAAATCCAAAGAGGACGGCGACGCAGGCTTAACTGTCGTTACCGGCAGGGGATCCTTTTGCAGAATCGCCGAGGCCACGGAAAGGTGCGACTTGCCATCAAAGGCGCGATGCCCGGTTGCCATTTCGTATAACACCGCACCCAGCGCGAATACGTCACTACGAGCGTCGGCTTCCTTCCCCTCGATTTGCTCCGGAGCCATGTAGTGAATGGTGCCGACGACCATGCCGACAGTGCTGATCGGTGTGGCGGGACTTTGCAGCGTAGCCGTCGCCGCCGCGGACGAGGTGGGCGTGATGACCGCGGCCAGCGTCGACGGCTTGGCCAATCCAAAATCCATCAGCTTGGCGCCACTCTTGGTCAGCATGATGTTCGAGGGCTTGAGATCGCGGTGAATAATGCCCAACCGGTGCGCTCTGGCCAACGCGTCGGCGATCTCGATACCGATCTTCAGAACTTCCTGGAGTGGCAGCGGGCCTTTCATCAAACGCGCAGCAAGCGTCTCTCCTTCGAGCAGTTCCATCACCAGAAAGTCCACGCCGTCCTGTGAGCCCACATCGTACAAATGGCAAATGTGGGGATGGGAAACCGAAGACAGGGTCTTGGCCTCGCGCTCGAATCGGCTTTTCAGTTCAGGAGTGCAGGAAAGATGGGAAGGGAGGATTTTGACCGCCACGCAGCGGTCCAGGCGCGTGTCGCGGGCGCGATAGACCTCGCCCATACCGCCGGCGCCGAGAGCCTCGACGATCTCGTAAGGTCCGAGCCTGGTCCCCGCGGACAGGTCCATATCAGGCGCGCATTATAGCGCAATCGCTTAGGAAGCGCGCCATTTGCGCTGAGGGAAGTTGTTGGTTCCCGAAGCTACTCCACGCCTAACGACGCCAGCGATTCTTCCAGCGATTGCGAGTCGATCTGCAGTTGCCGGCCGTGCGCTCGCATGTCTTCCACTTCGTCGAAAGCGCGGAACAGACGCATCTTGACGGCGGCGTACTGTTCGGAGTCGGAGAGGGAGCGTCCGTGGGATTCGGCCCAGGCGGCGACGACTTGGTGCGAGAGAAAAATGCTGACCGCATAGGTCAGCTTGCGATCGGAGGTGACGTCGAAGATGTACTCGTTGGCGTTCGACTCCGGCGAAGGACGTTTTCCGACGAAGTAGTACTGGTAAACGTAGCCTTGGGAGCCGGTGTAGGTTTTTAGGCGACGGATAGTCATGGGGCGGTCGTTGGTCGTTAGTCGTGGCGTGGTGCAAAAGCTGTCAGCTCTCAGCTATCAGATGTCAGTAGAAAAGCGCCTTAACTGAGAGCTGAAGCCGACAGCTGAGAGCCTTCCCGCTTCTAGATTTTTGCCTCGCGCAGGCGCTTGACCGCCGTCTCGGAGGTAACCGGAGAATAATAAATCTCTTTGAAAGTGTAGGACTTGGCCTTGGCCTCAAGAATGGGCAGAATCTCGATGTGCCAGTGGTAATCGTCATCGAGGGTTTTCCAGTATCCAAGGGTTGCCGAAGGATGCTGGCTGTTGGGCGAGGTGTGGAGTACGAGGTGGAAGACCTCGGTAATCGTGCGGATACGTTGCAGGGTGCGCCGCAAGAGCGCGGCGAGATCGGCGACGCTCCCCACGCGCGATGAACCGGTGCGCTCAAAGGAAGATTCATGGCTGCGGGGCATGATCCAGGTTTCGTAGGGGACGCGGGGAGCGTAGGGACAGAAGGCCAAGTAGTCTCCGCGAATTTCGACGATGCGCAGGCTCTGACGCTCCTCCTGCGCCAGAATGTCGCAGAAAACGCAGCGCTCTTTGCTTTGGTAATAATCGCGTGCGGCGCGTAGTTCGTAGAGGACACGGCGCGGCACGAAGGTGGTCGCGGTGAGCTGAGAAGTGGGATGTTCGAACTCCTGCCCAGCTCCCACACCGTGATTCTTAAAAATGCTGATGTACTTGAAGCGGCTGTCGCGCTTCAAATCCTGAATCCGCTGCGCGGCCAGACGCAGGAACTGTTCCACTTCGACATCGCTGGCATTCCAGATCTGGCCGTCGTGGCGGGGATTTTCGAGCAGGACTTCGTGAGCGCCCACCGATCCCATGCGGTCATAGAGGCCGTCGCCGCGGCGGGCCGCTTCGCCTTCGATGCGGTAGAGGGCATGGGGATGGACGACCGAGCGCGCCGACCAGGCGCTGCCGTCCAAGCCCGGCA
>Ga0187817_10000679_pt1 | contig 15223 bp, 14 predicted proteins | sample NC_wetland_sal_i_17_FD_132431 | JGI IMG/M metagenome (GOLD analysis project Ga0187817, IMG submission 132431) | Wetland sediment microbial communities from Neuse River Estuary, North Carolina, USA - SO4_2 | ecosystem: Environmental > Aquatic > Freshwater > Wetlands > Sediment | place: USA...
CGCTCGGCAGCTTGGCACCCCCGGGGCCGAAGAATTTGATCCCGTTGTAGCTGGCCGGGTTGTGGCTGGCCGAGATGACCACGCCGAACGCGGCGCCGAGGGCCTGGGTCAGGTAGGCCACTCCCGGCGTCGGGATGACACCCAGCAGGAGGACGTCGACACCCGCGCTAGCCAGGCCGGCCACCACCGCCGCCTCGAGGAAGCCGCCGGAGGCACGCGGATCGCGGCCCACCACGGCGACCGGGATGCCGGGCCTGGCGACGCCGGGGTCCCCGGACCCGCCCTCTCCGTGTCGGCCGAGAACAGCCGCCGCGGCCACGCTCAGGTCCAGCGCCAGAGCTGCAGTCACATCGTGACCCGCGATGCCCCGAACGCCATCGGTGCGGAACAGATGGCCGCGCTGGATCGGTTCACCCATTCTCCCTCCCAGCCTTTGCGCCGCAGCCGCCTGCATCCGGCATAGTCGAACGCCACGTCCATGGGACGACCGATAACGATCCGCCCTCGATCCTTGCCATGCCGTCCCTTTCTCCAGGAAACCCGTCGATTGGAGCGCGGCGCTCCCGCCCGGGGTAGAGGCAAAGGTCCTGACAGCGGCCCGCTCTTACCCTGCTTCGCGGACTGGCATCGAGGTCGCGCACATCGACCTGCGCTGCTTGGGAGGCCGCGGCAGGGTCTTGTTCAAAACCGCGGCGAAAGCCGAAAACCGCGAATGCCGCCGCCACATCAGCATGGGGCCAAACGGCCCCATGGGACCGGACGTCCGGCTCTGCCGCCTGCGCGCGTCGTAGCCGACGCTAAACGCGTGCTGAATGGCTGCAACCGGATCATGCGGATGATTATCCCGTTCGCCGCCACGGCCGCCATCATCGCCGGGTGCGCCGCGCGGGTGAACCCGGCCGCGCCGACGAGCGGGCCGTCGGCGGCAGCGCATGACTACTGGGCGGCACCGTATGACTACCTTGCTGCCGGGGGTCCGTCTCCTGCCCAGGTCATGAAAGCAACGGGGATCCGCCGCTTCACGCTCGCCTTCATCGTCTCGGACGGGACCTGCACACCGATCTGGAATGCCCCTGATCCGCTGACCGGCGGTCCGGAGGAGGCCGCCATCGGCGACATCCGCGCGGCCGGCGGGGACGTGGCCGTGTCGTTCGGAGGCGCGGGCGGTACCAAGCTCGCTGTCACGTGCACCTCACCGGAGGCGCTGGCGGACGCCTACCAGAAGGTCATCAGCGCCTACCGGCTGCATGCCATCGACCTGGATGCGGAGGACACGGAGATCGCCACCGCCGATGTACGGCAGCGGATGGTCAGCGCGCTGATCATCCTGCGGCGACGTGATCCCGGGCTGATGATCTCCATCACCATCGCCGCTGAACCGGACGGGCCGGACGCCAGCGGGCGGGACCTGATCGGGCGCGCTGCCATAGGCGGGCTGCACGTTGACGCGTGGACGATCATGCCGTTCGACTTCTCCGCCAGCGTGCCCGACATGGGCCGGGCGAGCGTGCAGGCCGCCGAGGCGCTCAAGAACGACCTGATGAGCGCCTACCATGAGTCATCATCCGCCGCTTACCGGACCATGGGCATCTCGTCGGTGAACGGCCGCGACGAAACCGGCGACATCGTAAGCGTGACTGATTTCCAGACCATGCTGCGATACGTCCAGGCGCACCAGCTGGCGCGGTTCGCGTTCTGGTCGGCGAACCGTGACCGGCCCTGCACACAAGGCAGCACCGAGGATACGTGCAGCGGAATCGCCCAGGTACCGTACGCCTTCACGAGAATCGTCGCCGAATACGGCGGGTTACGCTGGCGCCCGGCGCACACGGCCGGAAAGGCCCTAACGCCCCTTTTACGGTATTGGTGCGCGGGACACGGAACCAGCCCACCGCCCTGCCCTTGGCCACCATCAGCAGCGCCCGGTACAGCACGTACACGCGCAGCGGTTCATAAATCAGCCGGTAAACGGGAACGAGAAGCAAATGCCACAGGCGTTCCCGCACCATGCGGACCGCCACAATCGACGTGACCAGCTGAGTACCAAAGATGAACGCGGCGAACAGCGCCACGGGCTGCCAGCGTCCCGACGCGAGCATTAGCGCGGCGGCCAGGTAGGTCAGCGGCATGAAGACCAGCGGGACAATGATCGACAGGAGCGCGTACGGCAGGACCACCATGCCAAGTACTCCGTAGCGCGGCCGCAGCACCATCCCGCGGTGGTGCCTGAAGGCCTGCATGATCCCGAAGGTCCAGCGCAGCCGCTGCCTGGCCAGAGCGCGCACCGTCATCGGCGCCTCTGTCCGGGCGACGGCCTCGTTGTCCAGTATGACCTTGTACCCGAGGCGATGCATGCGCAGCGTCAGGTCGCAGTCGTCCGCCAGCACCGCCAGCGAGTAGCCGCCGGCCTCCTCGATGGCGCGCTTACGCCACGCGGAACAGGCGCCGGGCGCGACCGTGATGGCGCCCACGAGCCCTTCGGCCATGCGGGTCACCCCGATACCCGATATGTATTCCAGGCTCTGCCAGGCGGTCAGCAAGTTCCGCCGGTTACCGACCTTGACCTGCCCGGCAACGACGCCGACTCGCGGATCCACGAAGTGCCGGGCCAGCATACCGATCGTCTGCGGCTCGAACACGGTGTCGCCGTCGAGGGTGACGATGACCTCGCCGCGGGCCTGAGCGATGGCGCAGTTCATGGCGGCGGCCTTCCCCCCGTTTGTTTCCTGCCGGAAGACGCGCAGCCTGGGCCACACGCTCGCGAAGTCGGTCAGCACCCCCCAGGTATCGTCGCTGGAGCCATCGTCCACGGCAACGACCTCGAATCGCGGGTAATCGGTCCTCGCCAGCTCCTCGAGCGTTTTCGCCAGGACCTTTTCCTCGTTGTAGGCGGGCAGCACAACGGTCATCAGGACCGGAGTGCCGGGGACCTGCGGCCAGGTACGTCGGCTCTGCAGGTGCTGGTTGACGAGGGCGAGCACGAGGTAACTCAGCGACATGAGCGTCAGCGAGACGACGCCGAACCAGAACAGCCAGGTGATCAGGTCCCAAGGCAGCACCAAAATGGCCCACGCGCTGTACCAGGTAAAACGATCAGCTACCGAGGGCGTCACGTGCTTGGGCACGTACTCGGCCGGCACCAGCGATGCGACCGTGGTGAACGTGTACCCTGCTGCTTTCGCCTCGGCGATCAGCCGCGGCAGCAGCGTGATCGTCGCCGCGCGGTCAGCGCCGCCGTCGTGCATGAGCACGACGTGGCCTTTCCCGTCGAGCTTCGGCAGCGGAACGTTCTGCCCCGGCTTGTACTGCCAGTCGTGCGAGTCCAGGTCCAAATCCACGGCGACGTACCCGAGCTGCTGTGCTTCCAGGACCACGAGAGGGTTGTCATCCGGGTCGCCGTAGGGCATGCGGAACAGCCGCGTCTCGTACCCGGCAACCGCCCGGATGATGCGGTCGTCCCCGATCAGCTCTTCGCGATCCAGCACGCTGCCGTGACCGGAACTGGCGTGCGTGAGGGTGTGATTACCCACCACGTGCCCTTCCCGGATCTCCCGGTTCACGATCGCGGGGTTACGCGCCACATTCTGGCCGACCACGAAGAATGTGGCACGCACGTGCTCACGGCCCAGTATGTTAAGTATCTTCGGGGTATTCCGCGGGTCAGGGCCGTCGTCGAACGTCAGCACGAGCTGATGGGCGGCCGGGGAGCCATACCACTCGAGCACGTACGGGTGCGTCCCGATCACCGTCGCCTCGTCCGCGGTGGCGGTCCGGATCACCCGGCCACTGAACGGGTCCGTGAGATAGATCTTGCCCGCCCGGCGCTGCACGAGGTCGACTCGCGCCAGAGCATCCTCTCCCTCGTCGCCTAGGACCGGCATGGTGCGTGGATTGCTTTCGCTTAGCAATCGCGCGGGATACCCGCTATCCCCATGTTCCGGCATGGTCCACAGCGGCCGGGCGGCAGATACTGTCAGCGGGACGACAATGGCTGTGACCGCGAGAAAAGCAAGGCCGGTGCCGGTCAGGATCCTGCGCCACCGCCTGCCGCGGACATCGAAGAACACCGGAGCACTACGGCTGGCACGGGCTGCAGGTTCCGTGCTTGTCTGAGCGGCCATGGTTCCTCCGGAAAGACTGCCAGATGAGCCATCGTCAGCCGCGGTAAGCAGGTTGATCCCTAATTGCCTCGGTGTACTTCATTGCATACCTGCCATCGCGTGCCAGGGACAGAGGCGTTCGGCCTTGTGCCGGGATCGAAAGTCCCCAAAGTCGTCATCAGGTGCCATTTTGTTGAGTCCGGAACCGGGCGGGCCCGCGGCCACCGTGGCTAGTGGGGGAATTGAGCGTCTCGTGACCGCGCCGGAGTCGGATGTCGGAGAACAGGTCCGGGATGGCGTTCCAGCCTCAGACCGGCGGGATGGTCCCGCCCACCTGGGCACGGGATCCACTGGTGAAGCCGTCCTCCTTGCCAAGACTGACCCACCGGCAGCTGCCAGCATGTAGAAAACTTCACCGAATTACGGCATGAACCGGCCCTTATGAATAAGACTCATGGGCTCCCATTATGCGGCGTTGAGGGAAGCAAGACCCCCGACAGAGAGCCTACTTCGTCGAAGCTGGGTGGATAAGACCAGTCGCGTGGATTACCCATATCGATTGTGCCGCCGGAGAATCCTGCGCCGGCGAAGTCGACCGTGCCGCCGGAGAACACCGCGCCGGCGAAGTCGACCGTGCCGCCGGAGAACACCGCGCTGGTGAAGTGCACCGTGCCGCCGGAGAACACCGCGCTGGTAAAGTGCACCGCGCCACCGGAGAACCCTGCGCCGCTGAAGTCCACCGTGCCGCCGGAGAATCCGGTGCTGCGGAAGTCGACCGCGCCGCCAGAGAATCCGGCGCTGCGGAAGTCGACCGTGCCGCCGAAGATCTTCGCACCGCCGAAGTCGAGCGTAGCCCCGGAAAACTTCGCGCCGCCGAAGTCGACCCTGCCGCCGGAGAACTCCGCCCAGCTGAACTGGCCGTGCCGCCGGAGAATCCCGCGCCGCCGAAGCCGACCGTGGCCCCGTAGAACTTCGCGCCAGTGAAATGAACCCAGCCGCCGGAGAGTCCCGCGTCGGCGAAGTCGACCGTGCCGCCGGAGAATCCCGCGTCGGCAAAGTCGACCGTGCCGCCAGAGAACTTCGCGCGGCCGAAGTCGACCGCGGCTCCGCAGAACTTCGAGCGGCAGAAGTCGACGGTACCGGCGGAGAACTCCGCCCAGCCGAAGTGCGCCGTGCCGCCGGAGAATTCCGCGCCACCGAAGTCCACCGTGGCCCCGCAGAACTTCGCGCCGGCGAGGTCGAACGTGGCTCCGGAGAACTTCGCGCCGCCGAAGCTGACCGCGCCGCCGGAGAATTCCGCGCCACCGAAGTCGACCGCGCCGCCGGAGAACCTCGCGCCGGTGAACTGTACCGTGCTCGCGGAGAATTTCGCGCGGCCGAAGTTGACCATGGCTGCCGAGAATTCCGCATTGCCAAAGTCGACCGTGCCTCCGGCGAATTCCGCGCGAGTGAAGTTAAACGTCCCGCCGGAGAACACGACATCGGTGAAGTCTCCGCCATCGAAAACTACGCCCGTGAAGTCGAAGTTCTGGTCATTCCACGGTGTGGCAGCGTCTTCTCGAAGATGAGTGGAAATAACCCGAATGATGGTATGGCGCACCTCGCGACTTGTACCGAAGGCAAGCCGTTCCGCCACAGGAGCCTCGTGACCTGGGTCAGGCTCGTATGGCATGCGTAGATAGGCGCATAGCACGTCGATGCAAGTCTGCCGGTTCGCCTTCCAGTCGTCGGCCAAGCCTGCCATCGCATGGACACCGGCCAATCGGACTGCGGGATTGTCGTTTCCGAGCTGAGTTGCTATCGCGGTAAATCGTTCGCTGAAAACCCGGACATGGTCATGAGCCGAGTCTGCCTCGGCAACTTTCTGATGCCGGTAGACGACGACCAACGCGACAAGTGCGCCTGCCCCGGCGACCGCTACGAACACTAGTTGCAAGATCGAGACGGTGTCTTGCAACGAAAGTGCGCCATGCCGACGAAATCCTCCCAAGGTCAGCAACACCCATGCGAGCACCGCCAAAGCCGCGAGGCCGAGGATTGTCACCGTAAAACTCACTGCCAGAGCGACGCCCATGCGCCACAGCCGCGCCTCACCAGAGCCTCTCTGGGCCGACCTATGACCATCCGCCGACCTGCGCTTGACTGTCACACGGCGAACCTAACGGTTGGAGCAGGAGCGGGGCTAGACCAAGCTGCCCACTTCTCTGATGGTCGGTCTACCCACCAATTGGCACTTGACTTACTAACCTCCATCTTTCGTGACCTCGGCTTGCTGGTCTGAGGTCACGGCGGACGGCCGTCTTCCGTGTCTGGCCGTGCTTGGTGACCCAGTCGTCGCGCTGACCGGACCGGGTTTCCACCTTTCCCTGGTGTCTCCTCGTGGCGGCAGGTACGGTTTCGGCTGGTCAGTCGAGCATCATGGCCGCAGCCGGATGAGTGGTCCCGTGCCCGGGGCCGGTTCTGAGCTCGGCGGAGCCGGAGGCGGCGGCCGCGGCGGACGATGGGCCTGACGACGGCGAAGGTCCGCAGCCGCATGGGTTCCCAACGGCGGGGGGAGCCAGCCCGGTGAAACGCCAGGTCATAGCCAAAATTGCCCGCTCAACCCGCCCTAACTTCGGCTTAACTGCGTTTCCCGCTCGATGACAAAAGTCCCCTCTCCTGAGGACAACGGTCTCCTGTGCGCAATAGAGGCCCTGGGTAGCCTCGTCCGGGAATTTACCAGTGCGTGGGGGATGACAAATCCGCTCTTATGGATCTTCCCGCAGTGAGGTCCAGGACGTCGAGATCGGCGGGGTGAGGGACATGAAGATCATGGTGCTGGGCGGGGATGGTTACCTCGGGTGGCCGACAGCGCTTCACTTGTCTGCGTGCGGACATGATGTTGCGGTGGCGGATAATTTCGGCCACCGGCGTGCCGACCTGGAACTGGGCACCGGGAGCCTGGTCCCGATCGAGGAGCTGCCCACCCGCTTGATGGCGTGGCGGGAACGCACCGGCGAGGTCATCATTCCCTACGTTGGCGACGTGGTGGACTACGACTTTACCCGCCAGATCATCGCCGACTTCCGCCCGGATGCGGTGGTTCACTTTGCCGAACAGTGCTCGGCGCGCTACTCGATGATCGATCGCAAGCACGCGGTCTACACCCAGACGAACAACCTGGTCGGCACCCTCAACGTGCTGTATGCGATCGCCGAGGTCAACCCGGACATCCACCTGGTGAAGCTGGGAAGCATGGGAGAGTACGGGTGGCCGAACATCGACGTCGAGGAGGGCTGGCTTGAAGTCGAGCACAAAGGGCGCCGGGACCGGGTGCTGTTCCCGAAACAGGGCTTCGACTTCTACCATCTCTCCAAGATCTATGACAGCCATAACATCGAGTTCGCCCGCCGCTGCTGGAACCTGCGCGCGACCGACCTCAATCAGGGCATAGTCTACGGTCAGGAGACCGCCCAGACGGCCCTGGATGACCGGCTCGCCACCCGCTTCGGCTATTGCGCCGTGTTCGGCACGGTGGTGAACAGGTTCGCGATCCAGGCAGCAATCGGCCACCCCATCACCGTGTATGGCGACGGCGGCCAGAACCGTCCCCTCATCAACCTCCGGGACACCGTCCGCTGCATCCAGCTGGCATGTGAAAATCCGGCGGCCCCCGGCGAGTACCGGGTATTCAACCAGATGACCGAGTCAATGCCGGTCATCCAGATCGCCGAGACGGTGGCCCGCTGCTGGCCAGGGGACGCTGTCATCGAGAGGCTCGACAATCCCCGCGTCGAAACGGAGAACCTCTACTACAACGTCGTGCACGCCGGGCTGGAGAAGCTCGGGCTCGAGCCGCACCTGCTATCGGACGAGCTCATCTACTCACTGTTCGACATTACGAAGCGGTACGCCCATCGCGTGCGGCCCGAACTGCTGCGGCCCGCCTTCAAGTGGCGCGAGGCAGCCGGCAGGGCCTGCTAGAGATGGGGAGCGCGCTGACGATAATGCGGGGTGGCGCCCGCAACCTCCTGGCCGGGACCGTGCCTCGCTGCTCGCCGGCCCGCCGATGGATGGGATCTTTGGCCGCTCCTGACCGGCGTTCTGGCAACCGCCGCAGGTAGGCAGCGGCCGCAAGGCCGGTGCCCGGGCGTGGATGAGGTTGCTTGCAGATTCGCCTGGCACGGCGGTATCTGGTCATCCGTTGACGGGCTGCAGCCTGAAGGCGCTGACCCCCTTGAGGATCTCCTCATTCACGATATAGGCGAAGAACAGGATGTACAGCGCGGCCAGCGGCAGGAACGTAAGGTACACCGCCCGCTCCCGGCCCGCCTTTTGCTGCCTCGCGACCCAGCGCTTCACCGGCCGGAGCCTGAGAAGCAGCAGGGGAAGACTACACGCGGTGAGCTGGTACAGGCGCTGGTGAAGGACAGGGTTATGGTCAAAGCCACTGCCTGGTCCGTTCGTTCCGTTCTGGAAGCCGAATCCCTCAAGCAGTGCCAGGTGAAGGAACAGCAAGCCCCAGATGACGTAGGTCAGCTTCTGCAACGGTTTCCAGTACTTCCCGAGCCGCCGTTGCGCCCTGCTGTTGGAGATGAGCAGGAGCGGGAAGAGCAGCGACACCATCACGAAGCCGACCAGCAGGAAGGTGTGTCCGGCGAGTCGGCCGATGACCCCTCCGGCGAACGATGTGGTGATAGCTGCGAGGATCGCGTCGGCGGTGGCCGTGCACCCGAGCACGATTCCGTACCACTTGCGGAGCGGGACGAACCAGTGCTGCCTGGTCAGGGTGACCACCGGGGTGATGGTCAGGGTCAGGATCAGCAGCGCCATGGACCCCGTCCCGAGCACATCGGCTTCCACTTGGTTCATGGTGCTGCTGTTCAGCTCGATGACCGCGCGCGACATGAAAAATAGCGGTGCCAGCGCGGGAATACCTAGGAGGAAAACTGCGGCTGTCTTTCTCTTAATGACCGAGCCCGCGAACTTGAAGTCCTGATCCATCCAGGCGTCTACGGGATTCTTGGCTGTTGGCGGCCGTTCCCGCGCCTGCTCCGCCGAACGCCGCCGCGCGGCACCGGTCCCGGCTACTGGCTTGGCCATGACTGCCTCTAATTGGTCCTTATGGCTCGCGCCGTTTCTGATCCCAGTGATGACCCGCACGGCGGGCCGTCCTGGCTGGGCCGCCCTACGTGACGGCGGCGGTGGTGAGCCGTCGGCGGCTGAGACACCGGCAGCCGAGACAGCGGCGGCTCCGAAGGCCCTTGCTGTGTCGCACCTGTGCCGGCCGACCGGAAGACGAAGTAACCGTATCCGTGCAGCGCCAGTTCTGTGGTCGCGGCAATAAGGCCAAAGAGGATAGGGATCGTCATGGCGAGCACCACCAGGCGCATGGCGCGGAACTGTCGGGGCCGTCCCGGTGGCTCCGCGGCCGGTGTCGCGGACTGAGCCGCAGACGCTCGGTGCCTTATCTCCGCGGCCTGATGGTCAGCGTCCGGCAGGGTCAGGTTCGCCAGCCAGGCCGACCTCTTGCGGCCACCGGGGCTCCTCGCCCCTTCCCAGTCGTAGGCCGGGGGTTCGGTCACAGCGACTTGGCGTCGGTTGACGTCGAAGTATGCCTGAGGCGAGGGTCCCGGTGTCCCGGGCGGCCGGGCCGCTCGCCACTGTATTCCAGGAGTCAGGACGGCCGGGGGGTACCGCAGGGCGGCTGGGGATCCCGGTCGGACCGGAGCCTGCTGCGGCGGTGCAGGCGTTGGCGGCGGTCCGGATCCGTCGGCGGGTGATTGCCAGTCTGGGCTGGGATCACGAGGATGCGGCCAGCTTGGGCGATCGTCATCAGGGGGCGGTCGGCCCCGGTCGTAGTCACGAGAAAGCTGCCAGCCCGGGTCCGGCTTAGGCCTAGTGAGTCGTGTCGCTGGAGAGCGGCCAGCTCCGTAGGTTGCCCGAGGTCCCGGCGTCCTGGCGTGCATGGGCCTGCGCCTGAGGCCGGGGCCGACGCGGCGCCGGATGAGCCCGACCGTTAGTCCAGTGACGACGAAGGCGAGCAGCGCCCCACTGATCATGATCGCGCTGCCCGTACCCCCCGGCCGGGAGGGCCGATGTGAGGCCGTCGGAGTCACGACGGGTAGCGGGCCGAAGTGGACTCCGGGGCCCGCTGCGTCCGCAGGCAGCTGGAGGATCCAGCCCGGCTCGATGATCCGCGGATTCGTCAGCCGCCCGCCATTCGGCTGAAGTCGGCCCTTATTCAGGCTGAAGATCTCCATGTACTGGCCGCCGTCGCCGAGAGTCTCGGCCGCAACGGTGAAGAGGGACTCGGCGCGGCCGTTCCCTGGTGGCGGGACGACGTAGAACTTTACTCGTGCGGGTGACGGGGAGGCGGCACGTGGCCGAGCATCGGCGCTGGCAGAAGCGACCGGGCCTGTGCAGATGGCAGCGACCATCGCGGTGACGGCGAGCGCGGCCGCAACCAAGTGCGCGACCGCCCGGGGAAGGCGTCCCGCACCGCCGCGGATACCGCTGCTGAGGATCATCGTCTCTCTTGTCTCGTGTCGGCGCGTGAGGACGGTCCGCCCTGCGGCCGTCTGAGCCGCCCCGTTGGCTGCGGGGCAGGGAACGAATAACTCTCGGGGGACGGGAAGCCCTTCCGGGGGACAGCAGACGGCACCGGATCGGGGTTTCTTGTAGAGACTGAGCGCACTATGTCCCTTCCGCGCTGGTCGCCGCCGCGGAGCTGGCCTCTCGGCCTGGAGCGGTCGCCACGATGTGGCAATGCCGCTTCACGTCTCATAGCACAGGCCATGACGTATGTTATGGCCGTCTTGATAATTAGATCACATATACGAGGATGATGCAAAGAAGGACTCATCTTGAATATGAGTTCGTATCAGATCACGACAAAGGCCGAGACCCACAGCACGACGGTCACCGTCGCCGCCCCGGCGGGTACGGGAGCGATCACTCACCCGGCCAGGCCAGGCGGCAGGGAATTCGACCTCTGGCGACCAATGGACTTCTAGCCGGGGCGGGGCCTGGCGGCCCTGAAATCGGCTTGACCGGTATCCGGGGCGCCAGCGACGCTGGCGTTGATGAGCGTGCTGCCGAGGATGCGCCCGCGATCGTGGCGTCGGTGTTCGCCGCCCCGGGCGACACGGTGCGGGCTGATCCCTGGGACGGTCCCCTGGTCACTCTCACCTCGGTTCCCGGCGCTGTTGCGTGCCTGCGGGTCTATGGCCTGGCCCCGGTGGTCGCGGCGGAGGCCGCCGCGACGCTGGACCTGCCGCTGCCGCTGACCAAGCGCGGCTGCGTCGTCTATGCGACCAAGGGTCCCGGGCGCTAGCTGGCCAGCTCGACGGCCAGGCCGAGCCGCTTGGCCAGCAGGGCCGCGCGCTCGTGGTCGCCGGTGCCGAAGGTGCCGTCCGCGCGGGTGAAGCGGACATGGTGCAGCGCCCCGCCGCGGGGCAGGCCGTCCTCGCGGACCAGCCTGAGCCGACGGCCGCCGGCCCAGCTCAGCTCGGCAGCGTGATCACCGGCCGTCTCGAGCCGACCGTCCAGGGCCTCCCGGAACAGCCGTGTCGCGCCCTCGAGGTCGCTGACGTGGTGCTCGATCAGGTCGAAGCGGGCCGGCGGCCCCGGCTCGGGTAGTTCCCGCGGCGCGGGCGTGCGCGGCTCACCGGCCTGCTGGGCGACCTGGATAACGATGCCGTGGGCGTTGCACGGGTGCAGGAACGCCTCCTTCCAGTTCGGGTGGTCCAAGTTGACCCCGATGGGCTCGAGGCCGAGGGCCCGGAGGCGGGCCAGTGTCCGCTCGATGTCGCTGACGATGAAGTTGAAGTGGTGCGGGCCGACGCCATGAGCGGCCAGGAAGCGCTCCAGGAAGGCCGCGTCGGGGCCGTCGGTCGGCGTCAGCAGCTCGATCTTCGGCCCCGCGGCGAACCTCAGCTGGCCCCACCAGTAGCCGGGGGAGTAGTCGCCGTAGACCCAGGTTCCGCCGAGGACGCCGCCGAACAGCTCCCAGCCGTCGGTCAGGGTCGGCGTGCCGATGGCGAGGTGATCGAGGACGGCGGTCATGGGGCCTCACTGGTCGGGTGATCATGCAGACGTGACGACAGTACCGCCTTGGGCCTGAGGTAGCGTCCCTGGCGTGGCCATGGGCGGTCTTGACCCGCGGCGCAGCATCGCGGAGGACTACCGGGTGTTCGGCCGCGAGGCTCGCGGACGCTCCGCGATGTACGAGTCACTGGCCGCCGCCGTCGCCGGTGACGGTCTGGTCCTGGGCTTTCTCGTCAGGTTGCCGCCGCCCAAGCGCCAGCCGAACCTGCTCTTCGCGGCGGCCAGGTACCTGCTGGGCGTCCCGCCTGACATAACCGCGCTGCGCACCCTGGTCAGGCGGAACGGGGCCGAACTGACCCAGGTGATGCTGGCCCGGCGTACGCAGACGAACGAGCCTGCCCGCTGCGCCACCCTCCTGCCCGCGCTCGCCCGCCTGCCTGAGCCGCTGGCGCTGATCGAGGTCGGCGCGAGTGCGGGGCTCACCCTGCTGTTCGACCGCTATACCTGCGACTACGGTGGCCGCCACCTGATCGCGGGTTCCGACCCGCACGCACCGACGCTGCGCTGCGCCGTACGCGGCCCGGTGCCGCTGCCCGCCCGAATGCCCGCCATTGCCTGGCGGGCCGGGCTGGACCTCAACCCGCTGGATGTCGCCCGCGACGACGACGTCCGCTGGCTGTCCTGCCTGGTGTGGCCCGGGGAAGGCGACCGCGAGGAACGGCTCACCGCCGCGATCGCGTCCGCCCGCCGCGACCCGCCGCCGGTGTACCGCGGCGACCTGCTGACCGACCTGCCCGCTCTGGCCGCCCAGGCCCCGGCCGAGGCTACCCTGGTCATCTTCCACTCCGCGGTACTGGCCTACGTCGCGCCGCGGGACCGGGACCGGTTCGCCCGGACCGTGCGTGGCCTGGCGGCCGTCTGGCTGTCCAATGAGGCACCCGGCGTCGTGCCCGGCCTGCCGCTGGCCGAGTACCGGGAAGGGACGTTCGTGCTGGGTCACGGCGGCCGGACGCCGCTGGCCTTCGCCGACGGTCACGGGACCTGGCTGCATTGGCTCGATGGGGCGGGCGGCTAGCGGCTCCCGCACCGCCGAACGATGTTCGGTTCCTAAGCGTCCAGGAGCGGCATGGGTGCAGAATGTTCAGCATCTCGCCGTGGATGTGGAGGCCGGGATCATGGACGCGCTGGACCGTGCCATCTTGCGCCGCCTGCAGCAGGACGGCCGGCAGACCAACCGTGACCTGGCCGAAGCGGTCGGCATCGCGCCGTCCACCGCGCTGGAGCGCACCCGGGCCTTGCGGGCGCGCGGGGTCATCACCGGCGTGCACGCGGCGGTCGACCCGGTAGCCCTGGGCCGCAGCGTCCAGGCGCTGGTCGGGGTGCGGATCCGGCCACAGTCACGGGAGACGCGACCGGCGTGTTCCAGGCGGCGTATTTCACCTCGGTGTCGCGCACCGGAGCCGCGCTGGCCACGCCGCGGCGACAGCAGCGCCTCCCGGCGCCGATTTGCTTAGATGGTGCTATCTGGCGCCGGTTCGCGGTCCCATCGGAAGACAAGGACCGGAATCCAGCCGGTGTTACCTCTGGGGAGGTCGGCCCGCCGTCCAGGGCGAAGGCCGCCAGCCCGGCGGCCCGGTCAGCGGCATACGCACCGATTCCCGTGCCCGGTTCAGCCGGCCCTCCGGCGAGCAGTTCGGCGGGATCGGCGAGCAGCCGCTCCGTCCCCGCATCCGGGTCCAGCGCCCACAGGCAGCCCACTGGGTCATCGCCCGCCCGGCTGCGCAGGAATAGCACCACCGCCCCGTCCCCAGCGACAGTGAACTGATCAGGAACGCCCAGGGTGAAGCGCCGCGTCCGGGCGATCTGGCCCGGCAGGGAGATCGTCGCCATGTCCGGCCCACTGTAGCGCGTACCGCTTGTCGATCCGGGCGGCCCCGGTCAGGCCGGGCAGGAGCCTGCGAACAGCGAGAGCGCGCCCAGGCGCAGCCACGCGCCCCTACCCATGGGCTTCAGTATCACGCGGCCAGCCGGTCGGGGCTAGCTGTGCTCCGAGCGTGATGTGACCCCGGCCAGGGCCCCGGCCGCGCCCACCACGGCCGCGCCGCCGGCCGAGGCGGCGACCAGCCATCGGGTGACCCGTGGCAGGTCCCGCCACGACGCAAGGCTGGCCACCACGTCCAGCGCGTCGGACAGGGCGCCCGCGGCGACCCAGGCACGGGCCGAACCGGTCTGCGCGGCCGGACCCCGCAGGGCCGCCAGCGCGCCGAGTCCCAGGGCGAGATCACGCGCTCCGAGCGCGCGGCCGAACACCCGGGCGGCCACGTCATCCGCCGCCGCGCCCACCCACGGGCGGGCCGGGACCGACGGCCAGGCCAGGGCGGTCACGCCGAGCGCTACCCGCCCGGCCGCCACGACCGTGGCCCCGCGCCGCAGCAGCGGCGCAATAGGAGTCGAGGTCACCTGCGCTTTTCCTTCCATGACGTGTCATCCCTGCGGCGGCGTACCGCTGCCGACCTGATGGATGAGCCCGATGCCGGGTTCCCAGTACTCGCCGACGTCACCGTTAGCGTGCCACATCCGTTGGTTCCCGGACCGGCCCGGGACGGGATCCGCAGGCGGTATGCGCGGTATGGGAGAGGGGGAATGCCTGCCCCAGAGCTCCGCGCCGGAATGCGGCCGCACCGCCATAGACCCCAGTCGGCCGGGCTAAGTAGCGTGCGGGGAATGAGTATCCCGCTCAGCGACGCCACCCTCGCCCTGCTCGACCCACCGCATGCGGTCACTGCCGGACTCCCCGTCCACTGGCTTGGGCGCAGTGGCGGCTGGCCCGGGCCGTGCCCGTGCAGTAGCCAGTCGGCGGCCCGGAACATCGACGGGACCGATGTTGTTCATGGGGCATGATCGAGGACGGGTTTGCCGATCTGCTCGGCGCGCAGCATCGTGGCGTGCTGGTCACCCTGAGGAAAGACGGGTGGCCGCAACTGTCCAACGTGACCTACGGGTGGGATGCGGAGACGCAGACCATCCGGGTCTCCACCACCGACGACCGGGCCAAGACCGCGAACCTGCGCCGCGACCCGCGGGCCAGCTTCCAC
>Ga0187817_10000680_pt1 | contig 15221 bp, 10 predicted proteins | sample NC_wetland_sal_i_17_FD_132431 | JGI IMG/M metagenome (GOLD analysis project Ga0187817, IMG submission 132431) | Wetland sediment microbial communities from Neuse River Estuary, North Carolina, USA - SO4_2 | ecosystem: Environmental > Aquatic > Freshwater > Wetlands > Sediment | place: USA...
TGCGGCCTCGGCAAGCCTTCGAACGGTTCTTTCGTCATCTATGACCAGCGCCATCGATCCAGCCGGGATGGCCCCCAGGTCGGCCGCGCGGATCTGATTTTGCGGAGCGCTTCCTCCCTTGGCCGGTATCAGGATTAAGAAAGTTGTTCCGTGCCCCGGTGTGCTATGCACTCGAATCGTGCCCCCGTGCCGTCTGACGATGCCTTGAACGGCGGCCAGTCCTAAGCCCCTCCCCGTCAATTTTGTCGTAAAGAACGGATCGAAGATGCGCCCTCGGGTCGCTTCGTCCATACCGGAACCGTTATCGATTACTTCCAACTGGACGTACATCCCCGGTTCCAGCGGTTCGGAAGTGAACAGGCCGGCGGCTTCCTTCGCATCGATTTCGCGGAGCGAAGTGCGCACCGTCACCGTCCCTGCCTGTTTTTCTCCAATCGCTTCGGCGCCATTGATCACCAGGTTCATAATCACCTGCTGCATCTGCGCGGGATCGGCCTCGATGAGCGGCAGGTTTGGAGCCATGTCGAGCCTCACGTCCACGGACTTCGGTATGGACGTCCGCACCAGGGTTGAGATCTCGCGAACCAGATCGCTGAGGTTGATCATGACGGTGACGAATCGGCCTCTGCCCGCGTAGGCGAGCATCTGGCGCGTCAGGAATCCCGCCCTTTCGGCGGCTTCCACAATTTCGCGCAAACGCACGCGCAGCGGTTGCTCCGGCGGGGTGTCCGACATAGCCAGGCTGGCGTTCCCCAGAATACCCGTAAGCAGATTATTGAAGTCGTGGGCAATGCCGCCCGCCAGCAGTCCCAGGCTCTCCAGCTTCTGCGTCTCCTGCAACTCGCGTTCAAACTTCTTCCGCTCGCTGACGTCTCGCACGTTGAGCTGAACCGCCCGCCTGTCCCCTTCCGAATGCACCGTCCCAACCATTTCCACATTTAGACTGTGCCCATCCTTAGTCCGAAGCGTGAGTTCATCTAATCGCAGAACGCCTCGATCGCGGATCTGGTCGACGATTCCGCGAATGTTCGGCACGCTCCCCATCGGTTCAATTTCCCAGAGCTTTCTGCCCACCAGCTCGTCCCGCGCGTGCCCCAGCAGGCGCTCCGTAAATGGATTCAAATCCACAATCTCGCCGCTAGCCGCATCCACGATAACGATGCCGTCCCGAGCCGTCTCGAACAGCCGGCGATAGCGGGCCTCGGAGGCGCGCTTCCGCTCGGTAACGTCCTCGAAGGCCATCAGTATGAGCTCTTCCCGATCCGGCGACCGAAGCCGCCGGGCGTTCACTAATAACGTCCGGACTTCACCGCGGCCCGACTGCGGCTCGATTTCAACGTCGTTAAGCTCTGCGATTCCCTCATGGAGTTGGTCGAAGAGCTTACGGATTCTGAGGGTCTCGAACCGGCCGTGCGCCGCTTCAAAAATGCTTTTTCCCGCGGCTGCGCCCTCCGGCAGCTCCATCGCTTCGCAGAAGGCGTGGTTCGCTTTTCGAATGACCAGGCTTTCATCCAGGACGGCCAGAGGCTCACGAATCGTGTCGACAATCGCTTCCGCGAAATCGCGCGCATACTTGGCCTCTTCCAGGCTGCGCTTGAGATCGCTGACATCGAGCAGTTGCAGAACCGTTCCATCGATCCGGTCGTCGCTCGTACGGTAGGGGCGCACACGCATCAGGTAGGAACGGCCCTCCTGATCCTCCACCTCTCGCTCGGAGGGCTGCAAAGTCTCCAAAACCCGGCTCAGAATCTGCTCCAGGTCGGGAACATTGATGCGCGGCTTGAGATCGGCTATGGGCCGGCCGATGTCCGACGCGATCAGACGCAATGTCCTCTCCGCCAACGGGGTGAACCGGCGAATTCGTAAATCGCGCCCGGTCATTACAATGGCCATGTTCATGGAGCCCAGCAGGTTCAGTAGATCGTCATTCATCTGGGACAACTCCGTGTTGCGGCTTTGCAGCTCCGCATTGATGGTGTTCAGTTCCTCGTTCGACGACTGCAGTTCTTCCTTCGAAGTCTGCATCTCCTCATTCGTGCTCTGCAACTCCTCGTTGGCCGATTGGACCTCTTCATTAGTCGAACGCAGTTCTTCAATAACGGATTGGAGGTACTCGCGGGTCGACTTCAGTTCCTGCTTTAAGCTTGCGTTTTCGTCCTCTAAGGACATCGCCATCGGCTTGGGGGCCGGCGGGGGCGCGCTCTTCGGCTCGCTTCTGCGAATCATTGTCTGATTCTCGCGGCCCAGCAGGATCAGGAGGTGCTGGGGAGTTCCGGCGAGAGATAGTGGGATAACTGTAATCACCACCGGCCGCTCCCGATCGGCAGCCGCCACCGGAGGACTTTCCCCTACCACGAGTGCGTCAGTTCGCCGCGCCTGTTCTATGGTGGCGCTGAGGACCGCGCGCAGATCCCCTCGAACGGTATTCATCAACTCGGCATTGTCCGGCTTCTTTCCGTCGATCAGGAATTCGTCTATGTCTCCGCGGTAACTCACGATCCGCAAACTCTCGTCGACGACCATGCCGGCCGGTCCGTAGCGCGACAGCACGATCTGGTCCGCATAGCGCTCGGCCGGCTCGCCTTCGCGCCCGGCCGCGGCCCCCGCGGACGGCATCGGCGGACTGGAACGATGGAGCGGTTCATCCGCTTGCTCCTCCTGGTACTGAAACAGTTGCGGTGCGGCGTGCGCGTTTCTGGAATAGATTCTCCGCTGTTCGTCGACCACCGTGAAATAGTCCGCCAGACTGCCCAGCGTTTCCGAAGTCCCCAGGATCAGGCACCCGCCTGGTTGCAGGGCGTAGCTGAAAGTGGACATTACCTTTCGCTGCAAAGTAGGCGAAAAATAAATCAGCAGGTTGCGGCAACTGATTAAGTCCATCCGCGAAAGTGGCGGGTCCTTGGCAAGATTGTGGCTGGAAAAAATGCACATCTCGCGCAAGTCCCGGCTGACCTGGTAACCCGAATCTGTCCGCACGAAGAACCGGCGCAGGCGTTCGGGAGACACGCTCAGGACTGCGCTCTCCGCGTAGACTCCCTTGCGCGCCTTATCGATGGTCCTCTCGCTCACATCTGTCCCGAACATCTGAACCGTAGAGCTGAGATCCTGCGCCTCTAAGAACTCGGTCAATGCAATCGCCATGGAATACACTTCCTCGCCGGTGGAGCACGCCGGAATCCATGCCCGAATGGTGTGCGGTTGTTTGCGGTTCTTGATGATGTGCGGGAACGCCAGACGCTTCGCCACCTCGAAAACATCGGGATCGCGAAAAAAGTCCGTAACGTTGATGAGCAGGTCGTCGAACAGTGCGTCGGCCTCGCCCGGTTCCTTCTGCAGTAACTGGAAGTACTCATTCAGCGTTTCGCACTTCCTCACCACCATCCGGCGGCTCAGCCGGCGCGCAATGGTTGGCTGTTTGTATTGTGAAAAGTCTACACCCGTGCCCTTGCGCAGCAGGACGAGCACGCGTTTCAAAGTGCCGCCATCGTCGGCCACAGGCCGTTCACCGGCCAGGTGCTCCGGCCGGCGGGCAATCGCCACCAGCTCCTCCGCAATCTGGCGCGGTGACAGCACGAAATCCACCACACCGGCTGCGATCGCGCTCCGCGGCATGCTGTCAAACTTGGCCGTCTGGTTTTGGGCGAACGTGATTCCGCCCTCCGCTTTGATGCGCTTCAAGCCCAGCGTCCCATCGGTTGCGGTTCCAGAAAGAACCACTCCCACGGCGGAACTGCGGAATTCTTCCGCCAGCGACTCGAAAAAAATATCAATGGGCTTGAAGGTTTCGGCCGGGCGAGTCTCCAGCACCAATCGCCGGTTGCGGATCTGCAGAATTGTGTTCGGAGAGATTACATAGACGTGGTCGGGACGGATCTCACTCTCGTGTTGCACCTGGACCACATGCATACCCGTTTTGCCGGAGAGCAGATCCGGCAGGACGCTTTGGTGGTGTGGATCGAGGTGTTGAACCACCACCAACGCCATGTTCAGGGCGGAAGGCAATGCTCTTAGCAGATCGCTCAGCGCCTCCAGCCCGCCGGCCGAGGCACCCACTCCCACTACGATCAGATCCTGATCCTGTTTGGGCTTGGAACCGGAATTCTTCGCAGTCTTTGCCGGGTTTTGTTCGTGATCGCCCATATTCTCCCAGGTCGAGGCGCAACTATAATAACAGCCGACTACCGCAGGCGGCGAAGCTGTTTGCTGTTGTTGCCCGGAGAGGCTATGGTGTCCGCATCAAGCCACAAAGGTTGATCAGGTTTTGCGGGCTCACGCGAATCACGCCCGTGCGCGGACTGTCCAAATCGGCAATCAGAAAAAAGGCGGTAGCCACAATCACCGGTAGAATGAGAAACAAGCCGGTATTCCTTGCGACAGTGCTCTGCACGGTGAAGCCGAAAAGAACATTGCAGAAAATGGCGATCATCCCCATTAGTGCCCAGGCCTCAGGCGGAATGCGGTTCCACCAGGCGGCCTGTGTGTATCCCTGCGAGTTCAACACGTCGTTCAGTCCGGAGACGGCCAGTGCAACGATGGGGGTCGGTTGCGCCGTGGCCGGAGTCTGCATAGCCGACCATAGGTCTCTTTGCAGTTTCGCGGTCAAACTGTCGATCTGCTCGAGGCGGCGCGGGTCGCGGGCAAGATAGAACGAAACTCGCTGGTTCAGATAGTTCGTCAGCAGCCCGCGCAATTTGGCCGCATCCGGCGCGGGCAGCAGCCCCAGGCGGACATACTCGGTGCCGATCGCGTTGGCCTCATCCGCCTCACGGCTCTTGCGCAGGTCATAGCGCGTCACCGCCATCGAGAAAGTGAATCCAATAATCAGGCCGAGCAGGGTCAGCGAGGCCGCAAGAATCACCTCCAGGTCCTGGTGCTCGGCGTCTGCCAGGGCAGGCCGCCTCCTCCCGAGATGCGAGCCAGTTTGCGCCGCGAGCCACTGTACGGGCAGAGAGAGCGCAAAAATCACCAGGGGATAATCCATCATAAAACCCAGCGCCTCTACAGAGGATGCCCCTGCCCGCCTTCGGATTTGTTTTTTAAGCGCAGCGCCGCACTTACCAGCGCGCTTTCAACTCCTCCGCGTCGAGCGGAGCCACCGCGCCTTCTTTATAAATGAAGGCGCCGCGCTTCATGGTGAGATGTACCAGGTTCATGCCGAGCTGCTTCGCCAGATCGCGATAATCCGCAATATTGAGAATCAGCAGATCGGCGGTCTTGCCCACTTCGAGCGATCCTACCCGGTCGGCGCAGCCGGCGGCGTAGGCTGCGTTGATGGTGACGGCGGAGATCGCCTCGGCCGCCGTCAGGCCCATCTGCATAGACGCCAGCGCAATCACGGTCTGCAGATTCAGTGCCGGCGTATGCTGCGGGTTGAAATCGCTGGCCAGCGCAATGGCCGCGCCGGCGTCAATCAGATTGCGGCCCCACGCATCCGATCTTCCCTGCCGAAACGCGGAGGACGGCAGAAGCGTGGCTACACCGCCGAAGCTCCCCAACGCCAGCGCCTCCTCCGGATCCGCTCGTTCCACATGGTCTACGCTCACCGCCCGATGGCCGTTCGCCAGCCCGACGGCTCTGCCATGCGCGCTGGAAATGCCGTGGATCTTCACACCCATCCCCGCTTCACCGGCGGCGTGCAGAAAGCGCTCGAACAGAGGCCCGTACGATCCATCGCCGTCCAAATCCACATCCGCGAACCGTGCCAACCGCCGGCCGCAAACCTTGGGGAGAAGGCCGCCGCAGACTCGTTCCACGGCATCCTGCCTCGCCGCCCCGTCCGGCGGCAAATGGAAAAGGATGGTGGAAACCACATCCAGCGGGTTGTCCCGCAGCGCCGCCAGCACCCGCAACAGCTTGATATCCACCGAGTCATCGGCGCCGCAGCAGCCGATTTTCACCTCCACCGTTGTGGTTCCATGCCGCGCCATTGCCTCGAGGTGTTTGCGCGCGCGCGCAGCCAGCCTCTTTGCCGAAGAGGTGCGAACAATAGAGGCCGCCGCCTTGAGTTCAGCCTCCCCGGCATCCGGCGGCGGAGACAGCAGATGGGTGTGGCTGTCTACAAACCCCGGCATGATCACCCGGCCCACCGCGCTCACTTCCACCGCATCGCGGGCTTCAGCCAGGTTTTCCACCCGCCGGCTCGGGCCCACCTGTTGCACGATGCCGTCGCGCACCAATAGGGCCCCGTCGTGGATAATGCCAAGTTCGTTAAGATCGCTCCCGCGGCGAGGGCCCTGCGCGCCGTGCAACGTCAACAATTGCCGCGCGCCCCGAATCAGAATCGTGCCCGTGTTAAATACCCACTTTACTGTAACATCAGAGTTTCGGAGATTCAGGCGGCAAAATCATGCGTGCACCTTCCACCCGGCCGGCCGACCGGCCCTTAAAAACTTTAGAAAGAGTATTTTCCAAGGCCGGAGTCGGCTCGCGCACGGACGCCCGCAGTTGGATCGGAGCCGGCCGCGTGCGTGTCAACGGCCAGGTTGTGCGCAATCCGGATCATTGGGTGGACCTCGCTCGCGACCGCGTAACCTTCGATGGCAAGCCCCTGCGCGCGGCGTCCAAGTGCTACATAGTCCTCTACAAGCCTAAGGGCTATCTCACCACCTACCGCGACCCGCAAGGGCGGCCCACCGTCTACGATTTGACCGCCGGCGCCGGCACATGGCTATCGCCCGTCGGCCGTCTCGACCTCGATACCAGCGGCCTGCTCCTGCTCACCAACGACACGGATTTCGCCGAGCGCATCGCCAACCCGCAGCACAAGGTGCCCAAAACCTACCAGCTCAAGGCCGGAGCCTTGCTGAGCGAAGACCAGGTCGAGCAATTGCGCCGCGGCGTTACTCTCAGCGATGGTCCAACGCGGCCGGCCGAGGTAAAACGCCTGCGCGACGGCCCCCGCCATACCTTCCTCGAGATCACCATCACCGAGGGCCGCAACCGCCAGGTGCGGCGCATGCTCGAAGCCGTCGGCAGCAAGGTGCTGAAGCTCGTCCGCATCGCCATCGGGCCCATTCGCCTGGCAGGCCTGCCCATCGGCAAGTGGCGCGCGCTCACCGATGCCGAAATCGAAGCACTCGGCGGCCGTTCGCCGGTTACTCGGAAAACCAGCGGATCTGCACCACCGGCGAATACAAAGTCCCGCGCAGGTAATAAGGACCGTCGGTGGAAGTCTTGAAATGAAACCCGCGCGCTCCGGCGCCCAGCTCGAAGTGCCCCAGGCGAAAGTTTACTGAGGCATCGACGTCCCACGTGGTGGTGTGGTGCGGAATGGTGAAACCGGTAGCCTCGGCTTCCAGCCTCACGTTGCGCGTCAAAAAATATGTGGTGCCCAGCCCGAGCGTGGGAGTAATGTACCAGCGCGTGCCGCTCGCCATGTACGTGATCGGGTTGCCGTTGACATCCACCAGCGGGTTGCCGTTGATATCGGTGGTGGGCAGCAAAGGCGCGTCGAAACCGGATTTGACGCTGACGTACTGCACCTGCCATAACGTTTTCAGCCGGAAGCGGCGGCTTTCCACGGGGTACGGCCACGTCAGGTAGTCGAAGGAAAGCTTCAGGTCCGTAAGCTGGTAGTTGGTCGAAATCAGGTTGCCCGAGGAGTAAGCCTGGTTCCACAACGTCAGATCCTGGGCGTTGGTGAAATCGCCGGCGGAGCGCGTGGTGAAATACGAAAAGCGCAGCGCATTGTGCAGGCCCAGCGCAACTCCGAAATCGGCGCTCTCGGCTATCTTGGGGGTGCCTTGCATCGTCACCAGCGAACTCGTGGTGACCCCGGAGTTACGGCCTACGTTGAAAATAGGCTGCCCTTGCGGAATCCCCGCCCCAAGGCCGATCCAGAAGCCGTATTCTCCCGGCATCCTTACGTCCGGATACTTGGGCAGTTCGGGCGGCGCCTGAATGGTAGGCTGTCCGGCTTGCGCCGGCGCCACCGGTTGCGGTTCCGGGGCCGGGGCTTGCGAGGGCGGCTGCTGCTGCGCTACGGCAGCCAGGCAGAAACAGAGTAAGCCAATTGCGGATTTCTTCACGTACTCCTCATTGTGTCCAGATTCGCAGGCGACTTCGGGTGACGGTAGACCCCTCTTGCACGAGTCGCTCCAAAACGCCCGTCACTCGATGCTGCCCTTCTATTTTGCCTCAAGCCGGGGGCTTCCCGCACAGGGCTGGGGCGGCGTCATTGTGGCTGGCGGGCACAGGTGTGCCCCTGAGGCAGTCGCACGATTCCTTGTAACCTTTCCCTAACCGCCCGGTATTGGATATCGTAAACCGGATGGTGATGGGGGACGAACAAGCGATGCAGGAAGTCCACGATGGCGACGTCGGCAAGCTCGAACTGCTCTTCGACCGCCATCATCGCGCGCTGTATCACTACTTCCTGCACCTCTCCGGTAACGCGGCGGCCAGCGAAGACCTGGTGCAGGAGGTCTTCTTCCGCATTCTGAAGTATCGCCAGAGCTACCGCGCGGACATGAGTTTTCGCGCCTGGATGTTCCAGATCGGCCGCAACGCTTATCTGGACCAGGCGGGCCGCCAGAAGGCCGAGGTAGCCTTCCCGGAGGGAGGGCCCGAGATCGGCGCGCCCGGCCTGCCGCCGGACCGCGAGCTGGAAAACAAACAGGAAACGGCTCTGCTGCGCCGCGCCTTGGCCGCTCTGCCCGAGGAAAAGCGCGAAGTGATCGTTATGAGCCGCTTTCTGGAACTGAAGTACGAAGAGATAGCCTCGATCATGAAGTGCGAGGTCGGGACAGTCAAAGTTCGGGTTTACCGGGCCCTCCGCGAGCTAGGCGACAAGTTTTTCACCCTCCGCGGAGAAAGGGCCCCAGGGTAGTTTTACGAGCATTATCATGAATTGCGAACGCATTCGAGAGCAATTGCCGGAATGTCTGGCCGGGCGGCTGGATAAAGCGGCGCGCGAAGCCGTCATCGAGCATCTGGAAACCTGCTCCGGCTGCCGCGCCGAGCTGGCGCAGTTGGGTGTGGTCTGGCGCGCCTTGGAATCGCTGGCCGCGCCTGAAATGAAACCCGAGCGCGAGCGCGACATGCGCGACCGTTTCACCGAACGCCTGGCGGCCTTCCAGGCGGGACTGGAACAGGGCCGTGCCGTGGCCGCCGCCGAAAATCGTCCGGACCACGCAGCCCTCCGGCAGTCTCCCCCCGCCTGGTGGACGGCGCTCTGGAGCCGCCCGGTCTGGCAGTTCGCCGCCGCCCTGGCGTTGCTGCTGGCGGGCGCGTGGGCAGGCCGCTATCTCGTTGCTCCGGGGCGTGAAAACGCGCCCGAAGGCACCGAAGTGGCCCAGTTGAAAGGCCAGGTGGAGAGCCTCCGGCAGTTGGTCACACTATCCATGCTGGAGCAGCAGTCGCCCTCCGCGCGCCTGGAAGGCGTCAGCTATGCCTACCAGATGTCCCAGCCCGACACGCAGGTGGAACAGGCGCTGCTGCATGCCGTTAACCACGATGCCAACGTCAACGTGCGACTTTCCGCCGTGGACGCGCTCCAGAAGTATGCCGGCGATCCGAACGTCCGCCGCGCCCTGGCCGATGCTGTTCCGGTGCAGGATTCGCCCCTGGTGCAGGTCGCCCTTATCGATCTGCTGGTGCAGTTGAAAGACCGCGATTCGGCGCCCGCCCTTCGCGTCCTGGCGCATAACGCCGAGGCGGACGATGCCGTGCGCCAGCGCGCTACCTGGGCTATTCAAAGACTGGGCTTGTCTCAAATCGAGGAGAAGAAATGATGAGAGCTTTCGCCATTTTGTCCCTGGCCGCGCTGCCGCTCGCGGCGGCCTACGCGCGCGATTACGACGACGTCGACTTCCGCTACGAAGATCACGAGGCCGTCCACCGCTCCTTCACGCTTTCCGGCGCGCAGACGGATTGGAAGCTGATCGTCAATAACGTCAGCGGCCGCATTCACGTCACCGGCTACGAGGGCTCCGAGGTACGCATCGATATCGATCGCCACAATATGGCCGAATCGCACGACCGCCTGGACGAAGCCAAGCGGCGCGTCACCCTCGATATTTCCCAGTCCGGCGGCACCGTGCGCGTGTTTGAGGACGGACCGTTCCGCAACGGCGATGACGGCATCAATTACCGCGGCGACCGCCATTACGGCTATCGCGTGGACTTCAACTATGAAATCCAGGTGCCGCGCGCCATTGCCCTGAACCTGCGCAACTTCAACCACGGCCCCATCGAGGTGCGCAACACCTCCGGCGAATTCAACGTCAACGATTTCAATAGCGGCATCACCATGGACGAGGTGGCCGGCTTCGGCACTGTCCACACCTTCAACGGGCCCGTCAAGGTGACGTTCATCCGCAATCCTGAGCACGACACCCATTTCAAAACTTTCAATGGTTCGGTGGATGTCTACTTCCCGCCGGACCTGAACGCCGACCTTCGCTTCAAAACGTTCAATGGCGGCATTTATTCCGATTTCGAGCTGTCCCCCACGCCGGCGGAAGCCAAGGGCACGCGATTTGTCTACCGCTCGGGACGCTCCGGCAACGGCCGTATCGGCAAAGGCGGACCCCAGCTCACGTTCGACGGATTCAACGGCACAATACGGCTGCATTCGAAAAGTTAATTGAGGAAGCAATCATGAAACCCATTTTGGCCCTTACGGGCTTGACGATCCTGGTGTGCGGGCTGGTCCCCGCGCAGGAGCGCGTCGTGGTTCCGGCACGCAACACGACGCACCCGCGCCGGGTCTACGTGAAGACGCTGAATCATTCCATAACGGTGAAGACTTATGCCGGCCCGGATGTCATCGTCGAAGTCGGCGCCGCGGAGAGCCGCCGCAACCGCCGCCCGCCCGCCGATGCCGCCGGCATGAAGCGGCTCGATGTTCCGCGCGGCCTCGAGATTACCGAAGAGGAAAACGTCATCCACATCAATCCCAGCGTCCTGGTTTCCGGCCCCATCACCATCAGCGTGCCGGTGGATACTTCCCTCAATCTGCAAACCCACAACGGCAGCCTGAACGTGGACGGTGTGCACGGCGAAATCGTGGCCCATGCCTTCAACGGCCACATCGAGCTGACCAACGTCTCCGGCACCGTCGTGGCCGACGCCTTCAACGGTCCGATTCACGTCAGCATGGACCGCGTGGACCAGGGCAAGCCGCTCTCGTTCAGCACCTTCAACTCCAGCATTGATGTCACGCTGCCGGCCGATGTGAAGGCCACCGCCAAATTCAAAACCGACCGCGGCGACATCTACAGCGACTTCGAAGTGACCATGAGCACCGGCTCGCCGGTCCTGCAACCGGACAACTCCGGCCAGGGCAAATATCGCGTTCGTTTCGACCGCGGCATGCAAGGCACCATCAACGGCGGCGGCGTGGAGATGAACTTCCACACGTTCAACGGGTCGATTTTCATCCGCAAGAAGAAGTAAACCCTCGTCGCGGAGACGCGGAGGAGCGGAGGACGCCGAGAACGTACTCCTTTATCTCCGCGCCTCCGCGTCTCCGCGCTGAAAAACAACCCTCCCTGAAATCCACGTACGCTCCACCTCAACCCGCCCGTCCTCGAACCGGAACTCCACCAGGTCCGCCGTCTCCCCCGCCGCGAGCCCTTTCTCGCGGCCTTCGATCCGCCCTGCCCGGGCTGGATTGACGGTCGCCATCCGTACCGCGTCGGCCAGCGGCAGTCCCGCGATCTCCATGAGGTTCTCCACGCCGCGGTCCATGCGTAGCGCGCTCCCCGCCAGCTTTCCCGTACCTGCCAGCACCACGCGATTGTCCGGCGTCAGTTCCAGTTCCTGTTCACCCAACCGGTATCGTCCCGGCGCCGCGCCTGCCGGCGTTGCCGCATCCGTCACCAGTACCGCGCGTTCCACTCCCTTGGCGCGCAGCGCCACTCTCAGGAAACTGGCATCCAGGTGCACACCATCCACAATGAAACCGGCCATCAGCCGGTCTTCCGCAAGCTGGTCCCAAATATAGTTCGGATGCCGCCGCAGAACCGCATGCGCGCCGTTGCCGAGATGCGTGGAGACGCTCGCCCCCGCGCTCACGGCGTCACGAATCTGCTGCGCCGTGGCGGCCGTGTGGCCAATTGCCGCCACTACGCCCCGGGCCACGATGCTTTCGATGTAGCGAGTCGCTTGCGGCCACTCCGGCGACAGTGTCACCATGCGCACCAACCCGTTCGCCGCTTCCTGCCAGCGCTGAAACTCGTCCACATCCGGCGCGCGCACCCACTGCCGCGGATGCGCGCCGCGCGGCCCGTCCTCCGCTCCAATGTGCGGCCCTTCCACGTGAAAGCCTTCCATGGCCGAGCCGCCCGCCAGTTGTTCGCGGCAGAGCGCCAGGTTCCGCAGCGCCGCCTGCATTAACTCCGGAGAACCGGTGATCACCGTGGGGTAAAAGCGTGTCACGCCGGTGGCAAGCAGCGCGGCGAGCGAGCGCGCGATCTCCTCTGCCGGCGTCTCCGGGGAATTGTAATCCACCCCCGCAAAGCCATTCACTTGCAGATCGATCCATCCGGGCGCAAGCCATCCGTCGCACCTCGCCGTCGCGGGTGCAACCGATTCGATGCTCGCGCCGAACGAGATCTCCACCTGCGAGCCCGTTGCACAATCCTTGCCAAAACAGTTCATACCCGTCCCGGTTTATTCACAAGTTTGGCACACATCGTCCTCCGTAAGTTGAACTGCGCGCTATCGAAAAAAGCTGTTGAAAAGCGTCGGTCGCCGCCAAATGATACTGGCGCGCCCGCCGCACGCGCGCTAAAAAGGAATGACAGTTAAGCGGCTGGCACAACCTGTGGTGGCAAACTCGGGGGAGGTAGTCATCCGGTTGAGCCAGCCGCTGCTCTCGAACCACACCGTCCGCAACCGTTCAGTTGACGATCGCCATCAGGCCTTCCGGTCGGTCCATCGCCTCTCCGCTTCGCAGGTTTTCGATCATGTCCACCACGCGTTCCACCAAATCGTCGGTCTGCCCTATGGCTGTCCACGCCGATTCGATGGCGGAGGAATGCTCCTTCAGCTTCTCCTCGAAGTTGATGAAATCGTCCGCCATCGCGCTGTGCAGATCGTTCAGCCGTTTGCGCGTCGCCGCTACCCCTTCCTCCACCGCTTGCAGCCGTTCCGCAGACTTTGAAACCGCCTGCTCCAACTGTCCGATGCGCTCCACGGCCGCATTGACGCTCGCCTGAATCAGCGCCAAAGCACGCTCCGCCGACTCGCTGAACGCGAACTGCTCTGCTCGCGGAGCACTCAACCCATCCCTGTCCGCGGCCAACTGCGCGCGCATCACGGCCAGGCTCTCCCCCGCCGTCCGCACCAACTCCGAGATCCGGTCCTCAAAGTTAGTCATGCGCGCGGATAAACGGGTCTCCAGATGTTGAATATCGTCACGCGCCGAAGGCCGCCTATTCGAAACCTTCGGCTCCGCATGGCTCTCGCCTTTACTCGAACGGCCCGACCGTTTGGCCCGTCCGTTGGAGGCGAGCCCCCGTAACTCGATCAGCACTCGTTGGATGCGCCGGCAGCGCTCAGCCGGGTCCTTCGCCAGGCACATCTCCATAAGGCGGTCCGCCACCGGGTTCCCCGTCGGCGCCGGCTGTTTTCCCACGATGGCCGCCACCAATTCCGTCTGGTTGGAACCATCGAAGGGACGCCGCCCCGTAAGCATCTCATATAAGACCACCCCGAACGAGAAGATGTCGCTGGTGGCGTCTACCTCCCGTCCCGCCAGCACCTCGGGAGCCGTATACGCGGTGATCTGTTGCTCACCGGCCACGCCAGCCAGTTCTAATCCGTTCTCGCCCAGGCGAATCGCCGACGGCGTGATGGCGCCATGCACCACTCCTTTTTGGTGCAGCTTGCGCAAAGCTTCCCCCAATGCCTGGGCATGACGGAGAACTTCCGGCGCCGTCAGCCGCCCCAGCGCAAGCTGTTCGGAAAGCGTCTTTGAGAGCGGCTCGATAGAAGTGGACATGCGTAGGATTCCTAATCCAAACTTAACGGCCGCCCATGGAAGTAACAAGATATCCAAAGTAATCAGGCACTCCTACATCAATAGAGAAGGTCCGTGTCAGGCCTCTGTCCTCTCTCTTGCTGTCCAATCGATCTTCTCCAGCATCCACGCCATTCGCCGGAAATCCATCTCCGACCCCAATCGCGGACGCCGGTAGCGCGACGCGCGAATCTCAAACGCGAACGCACCTTCCCTACCGGGCGGCCGCTCAAAGCGCAACTCGAAACGGCCCGGCTCTACCCGCCAGCGCCGCAACTCCCGGCCCTCCACCCAAACCGCCAATGTTTGTCCGTCCAGGCGCGCATCGGCGGGCACGCTCCCGTACAGAATCACTTCGCCCTTGCCTTCAGGCACCATCCAGGGCAACCGGTCGGACACCCACCGGTCCCGATAGAGCCCCTGGGCGCGCCGCATGATCGTGCGGATCGCCCCAGCCGTCGCCACGTACGAGAAGAAGCTTGCCAGCATCGCGGGAGCGCGCAGCCACTTTGGGCTACGATTCTCCAGCCGCTCTTTCCAGGCCTCCTGCCGCATCTGCAGTCCGTAGGTCCAGTATCCCGGCGCGCGCTTGAGACCCGTATGCCGCTCCAGCACGCGCCGGATTTCCTCGACGCGCTCCCGCCCCCCCGCGAAACTCTTGGCTTCCGCGTACTCCCGCAGCGCACCCAGGTATTCCGGCACATACTGCAGCCCGAAGCGCTTGCCCAGGCGGATCAACAGGTCCCAATCCAGCGCGTAGTGAAGTTTTTCGTCGAGCCAGCCGATCTCTTCCACGGCGGCACGGCGAAAGAAGGCGGATTGCTGGAGGACGTAATCGGATAGATAGACAAGCTTCCACAAATTGAATGGCTCGGTGGCGGGAAATCGGCGCGTCAGCCGCCCCTGCCGGTCCATCAGGTATCCTTCACCGTAAATGGCGCCTATCCCCGGCGGCACGCCGGCAAAAGCGTTCACTGCGCGCGTCACTGCACCCGGTAATAAAATATCGTCCAAATTCAGCCACGCTACGATCTCGCCTTTGGCTCTCGAAAAGCCCTTGTTGATGGCGTGCGCCTGCCCCCGGTCTTTCTCGCTGATCCAGGTCAGCCGGCTGGCATACTCACCGGCGATGGCCGCGGTCTGATCGGTAGAGCCGCCGTCCATCACGATGTATTCCAACCGCGGATAATCCTGCGCCAGGACACTCTCCAAGGTTGCGCGGATAAACTCCCCCTGGTTGTAAGAAGGGGTGACA
>Ga0187817_10000681_pt1 | contig 15217 bp, 13 predicted proteins | sample NC_wetland_sal_i_17_FD_132431 | JGI IMG/M metagenome (GOLD analysis project Ga0187817, IMG submission 132431) | Wetland sediment microbial communities from Neuse River Estuary, North Carolina, USA - SO4_2 | ecosystem: Environmental > Aquatic > Freshwater > Wetlands > Sediment | place: USA...
AACTAGACCGGCGGTATCCCAACCGGGCCAAGATGCGCCCGACCGACCCGGCCGGGTTCCGGGAGGCATGGGAGATACTAGAGCGGCTCTGGCACGAGACCGTCGAGCGGGCCCGTGGCCTGCCGCCTGAGCTGTTGCATGAGTCGGTCGACGGCGAGTGGTCCTTCATCGAGACACTGCGCCACCTGGTGTTCGCCACCGACTCCTGGATCCGACGCGCGATCCTCGGCGACCCATCGCCATGGGACGCCCTCGACCTGCCGTGGGATGAGATGCCGGACGCGACGGGGGTGCCCAGAGACCGCAGCGTTCGACCGTCACTAGACACCGTGCTCGAACTGCGCAGCGACCGGATGCGCACCGTGCGGGAGATCATTGGCGGGCTCAGCGAAGCGTCGCTGGACGGCCACACCGAGCCAGTCGAGGGACCTGGCTGGCCGCATCCCCGCAGCTACCCAGTGCGTGAGTGCCTGCTGATCATCCTCAGCGAGGAGTGGGAGCACCGGCTGTACGCCGAGCGAGACTTGGACGCTCTGCAGGCGCGCGACCGTTAGCCGAACGGCAGCGGTGGCCCGATCCTGGTCGCCGGATCAGACTTGGGTCATTACTCGCGCGTAGTGCGGAGGGAGACACGCAATGGCGACGCAGATTCCGACCGGGCAGATCCACCATCTGCGGCTCACCGTCACCGATCTCGACCGAAGCCGGCGCTTCTACACGGGCCTGCTCGGATTCGAGGTCGCCGTGGAGTCACCGCCGCCCGGCGATCCGGCTTACGCCGAGACATACAAGATTCTGTTCGGCGGGGTGGTCATGATCCGGGGCAGCCTGCTGATGGGCTTGCGGCCGGTCGCTCCGGCAGCGGACCGCTTCGATGCCGACCGGGTAGGACTCGACCATCTCAGCTTCAGCGTCAACACTCGGGCAGATCTGGAAAGCGCGGTGCGACTGCTCGACGAGGCAGGCGTCACGCACGGTGAGATCACCAGCCTGGCGTCATTCGGAATCGACGTGCTGTCGTTCGAGGACCCGGACGGCATCCAGCTCGAGCTGACCGCGCCGATGGCTTAGCCGTCGGACCTGGCACTCTCCGCCGCGTCGGCTCGGTCGCGCTCGGGCCGTACCGGGACGACGTGCTCCGTCGTGGCGGCTTGCAGCAGCTGCCGGCCGAGCGCGGCGGTCGCGCGCTGGAGTTCTGATGACGCCAGCACGCGGAACGGCACGGGTATCACGGCGAGCTGCCTGGCGTACCAGTCAGGCTCATTCGTCGTCGCGCACAGCCGCGTACGCCCGTCCGCGGCGGCTTCCAGACGTGCCAGGCTTCTCGGCAGCCAGCGCGACGTCTGCTCGACCGTCGCGTCGATCAGGACCTCGACCGAGTAGGTCCAGCCCTGCGAGAAGTGCTCCTCCAGGGTCCGCAGCGCATCGAGGTCTGGTAGCGGCGCGAACGGGTCCGGCAGCGCCTCGACCGCGACGATCCGATCCACCCGCAGCACCCGCTGGGCGCTCCTGGTAGGAGACCAGGCCAGCAGGTACCACCGGCTGTGCCGGAGCACCACGGCCCAGGGATCGACTTGCATCACCCGGTCGGCGTAGTCCAGCCGGTAGGTCAGCCGCAGCCGGCGCGCAGTGCTGCACGACTGGATGAGCTGGGACGTGAGCTCTGGATCGGGCGAGGTTTCGGGCGCCGCGTGCCCAGCAGCGGGTACCCGAAAAGCCCGCACCGGCCCTGCGACGCGCTCGGGCAGGGCGCGGACGATCTTGGCCAGTGCGCCACCCACCAGATCAGCGGGGTCCGCGGCCGCCCGGTGGCCTTCGAGCACGGCCATGACCAGGCCCATCGCCTCGGCCGCGGTGAACATCAGCGGGGGGAGCCGCAGTCCGCGCCCCACCCGGTAGCCACCGTAGCGACCGCTGACCGACTCGATCGGCAGGTCTGCCTCGCGCAAGATCGCGACATACCGGCGTGCGGCTCGTGCGGTAACCCCGAGCCGTTCGCCCAGCGCGTCCGCGCTGATACCAGGGCTGTTCTGGATGAACTCCAGCGCGAGCAAAGCTCGCGCGGTCGGACTCGCGTCGTGGCCCATGTCGTCCTCATCCCGGAAGCAGATCGTCCGGGTTCGACGCTACCGCGCACCCGGGGTCAGCTGTGCGTCGGAAGCCGCCAGGTTTTCGTCAGCGCCGGGTTCGCCGAGGTAAGCCGGCCCAGCCCGCGGCGCGTGGTCATGCGGATCGCATTCGCCCGCTGCGGCGTCTCCGGCTAGCGGCAACCCGCCGACGCCACCAGTGCGTGCCGCTGCGCTCGAGCTTGACCGGTCTTCGCGCTGCCTCGCTGTCAGCGGCTTGCCGCATAGGCAGCGGAGCCGCGGCAGCGGCCTCCGCGCGTGCCGCGCGCCAGCGGCTGACCATGGCCTCCTCGTCCATGCGCGGCACGAAGACCGGCGGCCCGAGCGGGATCCGCCGCCACTCCATGATCTGCTGGTTGAGCGCGCCCACGGCTTCGCGCACGTCATGCTCGGAGTCCAGGCCCGGGATTGCCTCGGTGAGCCGGCCGATCTGAAGCCGCAGCCGGAGCGGGGGCGGTAGCAGCGCTTCCGCTGACACGCCCTCCTTGCGGAGGTACTCGCGAAGCCAGGCCTGTCCGGCGTCCTCGTCCGGTCGGTGAGGTATGGGCTTGCCCGCGCCGGGAAGGTTATCGAACGCGCCGCGCTCGGTCGCCTCGGCGATCTGCTGGTCGATCCAGGAAACGAAGCTCATGCCGGTCGGCTTGCGTTCGGTCATCGTCTCGAGGCTAGCCGCTGAGCTGAGGCCGACCGTCACCCGGGCCGCTCGGCGTGCGGCTGCGGCTGGGCTGGCCGGATCCGGGGGCGAGGCAAGATGGAACTGGCAGTGCCAACGGGGGAGGCATGCTATGAGCAGCGGTTTCTTCGGACCACCGGGCCACGGGTCCAGCCCTTTTGACGACTTCATCGCCCGTATCTTCGGTGCTGGAGCTGGCACGCCGAACCCGGGCAACCGGGTCGATATCACCCGGCTCATGAGCGGGCCGGCCAGGGAGCTCATCGCGGCCGCGGCCGCCAAGGCGGCCGAGCGTGGCATCGAGCTGGATACCGGGCAGTTGCTGTGGGCCGCGGCCACGCTGGAGCCGACTCGGCAGGTGCCCGCTCGTTCCGGTGCCGACCCAGGCGCGCTGGCCCGGGCCATCGAGGAGCGGCCCGGCCAGCTCGCGGGCCGGGCCGGCGAGCCACCGCAGCTCACGCCGGGAGCCAAGCGTGCCCTGCTGGACGCACACCAGATATCGCGGTCGCTCGGGTCCACCTACATCGGGTCCGAGCACATCCTGTTTGCTCTCGCCGTCAACCCGGAGTCGCCCGCTGGCCGGATGCTGTCAGCCGCGCACGTCACGCCCGAGTCGTTGCAGGCATCCCTGAGCGGTCAGGGCATCCCGCCGGGAGGCGACGGCCGCACGTCGACGCCGACGCTGGACGAGTTCGGCCGCGACCTGACCGCGATGGCGCGCGAAGGGCGGATTGACCCGGTTATCGGCCGCGACGGCGAGATCGAGCAGACCATCGAGGTGCTCTCGCGGCGCGGCAAGAACAACCCGGTGCTGATCGGAGAGGCTGGCGTCGGTAAGACCGCGATCGTGGAGGGCATCGCGCAGCGCATCATCGACGACGACGTGCCGCAGACGCTGGCCGACAAGCGCGTGGTACAGCTTGAGCTGTCCGGCGTGGTAGCGGGCACGCGCTATCGCGGCGACTTCGAGGAGCGGATGCGGCGGATTATCGACGAGATTCGCGCGCACGGCGACGAGCTGATCATCTTCATCGATGAACTGCACACTCTGGTCGGCGCTGGCGGCAGCGCCGAGGGCGGCATGGATGCGGGCAACATGGTCAAGCCGGCCCTCGCCCGCGGCGAACTGCATGTCGTCGGCGCGACCACCCTGGACGAGTACCGTAAGAACATCGAGAAGGATGCCGCGCTGGCGCGGCGGTTCCAGCCGATTCTCGTCCCCGAGCCGACGGTCGAGGACACGCTGGCCATCCTGCACGGACTGCGGGACCGGTACGAGGCGCACCATCAGGTGCGCTACGAGGACGCGGCGCTGACCGCGGCCGTCGAGTTGTCCGATCGCTACATCACCGACAGGTTCCTGCCCGACAAGGCGATCGACCTGATTGACCAGGCCGGGGCCCGGGTCCGGCTGCGCACCAAGACGCCTGGCGTGGACCGGCGCGAGCTGGAGCGCCGGGCCGAGGAACTGCGGCGGGACAAGGACCAGGCGGTCGCCAGCGAGCAGTATGAGCAAGCGTCGCGGCTGCGGGACGAGATAGAGGAGGTCCGCCGCCAGATCCATCAGCTCAGCCAGGACGAGCGTGCCGTGCCGGAGGTCACCCCCGACGACGTCGCCGAGGTGGTGTCCCGGGCCACCGGCATACCAGTCCACCAGCTCACCGAGGAGGAGAAGAGCAGGCTGCTCGGGCTTGAGCAGCACCTGCACCAGCGGGTCATCGGACAAGACGACGCGGTCGCCGCCGTCGCCGAGGCGGTACGCCGGTCCAGGGCCGGACTCGGCGACCCGAACCGGCCGGTGGGCAGCTTCCTGTTCCTCGGGCCGACCGGCGTCGGCAAGACCGAGCTGGCGCGCGCGATCACCGAGGCCCTGTTCGGCGCCGACAGCAAGATGATCCGGCTGGACATGAGTGAGTTTCAGGAGCGCCATACCGTGAGCCGGCTGGTCGGTGCCCCGCCGGGCTACGTCGGGTACGAAGAGGCCGGCCAGCTCACCGAAGCGGTGCGGCGCCGGCCGTACTCGGTCGTGCTGCTCGATGAGATCGAGAAGGCGCACGCCGACGTCTTCAACATCCTGCTTCAGGTCCTGGATGACGGCCGGCTCACCGACGGCCACGGCCGGACGGTGGATTTCAAGAACACCGTGCTCATCATGACCAGCAACCTGGGCTCCGATCTGATCAGCCGGCGCGGCGGCCAGCTGGGCTTCGCGGGTGACGGAACAAGCTCGGCCGCGGGCCAGGACAGCGCGCTGCGAGACCAGTTGCTGCGCAGGCTGCGCGAGTCGTTCCGGCCCGAGTTCCTGAACCGGATCGACGAGATCATCATCTTCCGTGAGCTCGACGAGGCCGAGCTGCGGCAGATCACGCAACTCCTACTGGAAGAGACTCGGCGCCGGCTGCACGCTCAGGACATCACGCTGCAGTTCGAGCCGGCCGCGGTGGACTGGATCGCTGACCATGGCTACCAGCCCGAGTTCGGCGCCCGGCCGATGCGTAGGACGATCCAGCGCGAGGTCGACAACCGCCTGTCCCGGATGCTGCTGGACGGTCAGATCATGCCGGGCCAGAAGGTAACCGTCAGCGTCCGCGACGGCCACCTGGCCTTCGACACCAGCACCCAGTACGCCGGGGTCTGACCGGGCGGTCGCGCTAGCGCGCGCCGGTCATCCGGTCGGTGTCGATCCGGCCACGGCCGAAGGCATCGATCCGCTTCCAGCGGCCGGGCAGGTCGAGGATCTCCAGGTTGCCGAACTGTAGCGGCAGCGCCGGATCGACGATGAGGTTGTCGCCCTGCGGCTCGAGGCCGAGGCCGGCCCGCAGCAGCAGCAGCGGCGCACCAGTAGACCAGGCCTGCGGACTGCACGCGGTCGGGTACTGCACCGGGTACCGCGTCGAACTCCGCTGGTAGCCGCCGAACGCCTCGGGCAGCCGGCCGTCGAAGACCTCTGCGGCCGCCATGATGCCCGCGACGACGCAGGCCGCCTCTTCCTTGAAGCCGTACCGTCGCAGGCCCCAGGCGATGAAGGAGTTGTCGAAGGGCCACACGGTGCCGACGTGATAACCGATGGGGTTGTACCGGGCCTCGCCCTCGGCGAGCGTGCGCACCCCCCAGCCGGAGAACAGCCGTGGCCCGAGCAGATGCCGGGCGACAGCCCGGGCCTTGGACTTCTCGACGATGCCGCTCCACAGCAGGTGGCCGATGTTGGACGTCAGCGAGTCCACCTGCCGCCCGTCACCGTCCAGCGCGACGGCGAAGTACTCGCCGTCCGGCACCCAGAAATCGCGGTTGAACCGGCGCTTCAGGTCGGCGGCCTCCTTCTCGAGCCGCTCGGCGAGCGCCTGATCCTTCCACACCTGCCGGGCCAGCCGCGCGCCCCGGACCTTGGCGTCATATGCGTAGCCCTGCAGCTCGCAGGTTGCGCGCGGGAACCCCGGCAGGTCGCCGTTCTTATAGGAGATCGAGTCCCAGGAGTCCTTCCAGCACTGGTTCTCTAGCCCAGTCTTCGGGTTGCGGCGCTGATAGGACACATAGCCGTTGCCCTGCAGGTCGGCGTACTCGTCGATCCAGTTGAGCGCCGCCCGGGCGGCGTGCTCCAGATCGCGGACGAGCTTGGTGTCCCCGGTCCAGCGCTCGTACTCGTCCAGGAGGACGACGTAGAGCGCGGTAGCGTCGGCGTTCCCGTAGTAGGGCGAGTGCGGCCGCTCCTCGAACGCGGTCATCTCCCCGTAGCGCATCTCGTGCAGGATGCGGCCCGGGTCCTCGTCCCTGAAGTCGTCGATACGGGTGCCCTGGCGCTCGGCGAGTGCGTGCAGCGTGGTCGAGGCCAGCTCGGCGGTGAACGGCAGCGCCTGCAGGCTGGTGAAAATGCTGTCGCGGCCGAAGATGGTCATGAACCAGGGCAGTCCGGCGGCCGGCAGCGCCCGGTCCGGCATGGTCAGCGTGGAGAACCGCAAGGCGGCGAGGTCCGTCATGCAGCGGCGGTAGATGCGCTCGACAGCCTCCCAGTCGCACTCGACGCCCGGCGCACGCTGCAGCCACTTCTCGAGCCCGCGGGCCATGTCGCCGCGCACCTGACGCCTGCCCTGGCCGCTGATCCCGATCGGAGCCTCCTTGGCTCCGTCGAAAGCGCCCTGGGAGACGACGACGTCGAGCTCGGTACTCCACTCGCCGTGCGGCGGCACCGTGACGCGGAACGACAGCCCGGTCTCGTCGACGGCCGCAGGCGCCGTCGCCGATATCCAGGTCTCCCGCGCGTAGGTCTCGCGCCGGTATCCCAGAACGAGGCTCTTGCCAGCCACGACCTGCGCCTGGTAGCTGCCTTTCTTCTTCAGCGCGTCCTTGACCTCGAACAGGTCGGCGAAGTCACTCCCGGCATCGATGCGGATGGTGAGGTCGACGGGGTCGTTCTGGTGATTGAGCACCCGCAGCTGCTCGCGGAAGCCGTCGGACACCTCGCGCTGGCGGATCACCGACAGGGTGGAATCGACGTAGACGGTGCCAGTGCCGGGCACCAGGAAGAAGCGGGTCTGGAAGTACTGCAGGTCGTCGGTGGATAGCGCGGTCAGCCGCTGGCCGTTGACGGTGAGCACCCAGCGCGACAGGAACCGGGTGTCGAACGAGAACAATCCGGTGGGATCGGTGCGGGAGGCCTCGATGTCGCCACAGTCATCGCTGACGACGAACGTGTTGCCTTCGAGTATCTGCACGAGCCGGTCGCTCACATCGACCTCCGCTGTCTCACGTCGTGCTGCGCCATCACCGTCTGCGAGCTGATGGGCGCGACCTGCCCGGTGGAGCCCGGCGGGCCCGGCAGGCAGCGCTGGAATGCCATGAGCGCGGCCATGCTGCCTCGGCAGGTCACCAGCCCGCGCAGGAGTGCCGCGTGGGCGTTGAGCCGCCCCGAGACCATCGCCTCCAGCACGGGCCGGTCGGTCGTGACGATGGCATCGGTCGGCCCGCCCTGGCGAGCCACGGACACGTCGCCGTCATGGATCGTGACGTACCACCGCTCGGCCCGCCCGCCATTGGGTACCTCGAATCGCAGCGACGCCGATTCGGATTCGAAGGTCTCGAGATGGCCTGGCTGGGTGAGGTCAGCGAAGAACTGATTGATGGGGTCCTCCGGCGCTGCCGCGGACCGGATACGGGCTGTCACCACGTACCGGTATGTGTTCAGCTTGATCTCCGGTTAACCGCAAACCAGCCGAAGTTTGCCCCGCCGTTGTGCGTAGCGGGGTGGCGTCATGGTGCACCGGTTACGTCAGGCGGGGCCGGGCAGGCCGCGAGTGGTCCCAGTCGGAAAGCAGCGTTCGCATCCCGGTAACCAGCGCGATGGGCTGATCGAGAAGCACGTGATGCCCGGCCGCCGGAATCTCGATCACGGGCGCGAGCTGGCCGAGGCTGTCATACATGAGCTCGGTGGTCTGCGGCGGGACAATGCCGTGCTCGGCGTGGAACAGCGCGACCCGGCAGTCGAGCTGACGCAGCAGCTTGGGCGTGCCCTGGGACCGGCCGAACACGGCCGGATCGAACTTCCAGGCCCAGCCGCCCTCGACCGGCCGGATCGAGGTGCTGGCGACGTGACGCAGTACGTACGGCAGCGCGGGCTGGTCGGGGATGGTGCGGAAGCGAGCGATGGCCGCCTCGCGGGTCGGGTAGACGCGCAGCGGCCCGAACGCCCGCGCTTCCCGCGCTGCCTGGTCCTCTGGCGTCACGTCCTGCACCGGCGAGTCGATCACGACGATGCCTTCCAGCTGCCGGCCGAACATCCCGGCCGCGCGCAGCGCGACGAAGCCACCCATGCTGTGCCCGATGATAACCGGCTGCCCGGTAATGCCGGCGTCCGCGGCAACCGCGGCAACCTCCTCGGCCCAGCCGTCCAGGCTGTACGCAGCACGACGGCCGCTGTCGCCGTGACCGGATAGATCCACAGCGGCGACTAGGTGCCCGGCGGCGAGAAGCGGCGCGATGTGGTCCCACCACCGGGCGTGAGCGGCGCCGCCGTGCACCAGCACGAGCCCGCGGCCGGGGTTGTCGCCCCAGGCACGATAGGCGATGGAAGTCCCGTCGACGGTCACGCGGCCGACCCGCACCGGCGCCGCTAGGGCGGCGGTAAACCAGGCAGGCGGTGCCGCGGCCTCCGGCGCTGCGGCGGTCATGGGCTGCAACGGACGACGAGCCGTCCGGTGGTCACGGTCCCGCCTCGCGCCACGCTCGCTCCAGCACCTCGGTGATGGTCTCCGCGGGCTGGGCGCCGGATATCCCGTACCGGCGGTCAACAACGAACAGCGGCACACCGGTCGCGCCTAGCGCCCGGGCCATGGCCTCATCGGTCTCAACATGATCGCTGTACTGGTCGCTAGCCAGCACGCTGGCGACTGCGTCGCGGTCGAGCCCGGCCTCGACCGCGAGGCGGGTCAGCGATTCGTCGTCGAAGATCGAGTCTTGTTCGGTGAAGTGGGCGCGCTGCAGCCGCTCCATCATCTCGTCCTGGCGGCCGCTGGCCTTGGCCAGTTGCAGCAGCCGGTGCGCGTCTCTGGTGTTCCCGCTGCGCAGGTTGGCCATCCGGAACGTCAGCCCGTCGCCCGCAGCGCGCTGCTCCATCTGCCGCTGGGCGTCCTCCGCTTGCGCGGGGCTCATCCGGTACTTCTCGGCGAGCACCTGCACTGTCGGCCTGGTCACACCTCGCGGCGCTGCCGGGTCCAGCTCAAACGAGCGGTAGACGACCTGCACCTTGTCCCGGTGCGGGAAGCTGTCCAGCGCTCGCTCGAACCGCCTCTTGCCTAGGTAGCACCAGGGGCAGACCACGTCAGCCCAGATCTCCACTTCCACGGCCATGGTGAACACCGGGACGGGCCGGACGCTTCCCGGAACTTCCGGGGGGACGACGCCCGGAACCTACCGGCGTGCTGCTGTGAGGGACGAGCCCTAGAACGCGCGGGTGTGCTGCGTTTGCGCAGCGTGGCCGCGGCGGCCCGGCTACTCGTCCTCGCAGCAGCCCTGCAGGCCGGCCGGCCTCATGCTCGCGGTGACTACGGCACCGCGGTTGGTGGCCGTCGCCGGGTGATGTCCGGCCTGGGCGGCGGCTACCGTCGCAGCTGCGGCGAGCGCGGCGGCGATGGCGATGCGGATGCTGACGGTGCGGATGCTGGCCATTGTTCTTCCTCTGCTCGAGGACGGCGCTCTGCCGCCTGGCGATAGTCATGACTTACAGTCAAGGTGCCACTTCATTGCACTACATGAGTGCACATAGCCATAACCGATCTAGTCAGGTCATCCTTGACTGCGTGCCGATTCGCCCGTTACCGTCCTAACTGGCGGCACGGCAGATTTCGCCTGCCCAGCGGCTGGCGGTTGAGTGATCAGGGTGAGGATGGCCACCGGATACGTCGTCCCCGAGCGGCCAGACTGGACCCGTGCACGCCTGGCCCCGGCGGGCGACAGATTCGCGGCCGTCCGCTGGTATGAAGGCGCCGCCAATGTCTGGGTCGGCAGCGGCCGCTCACCGATGCGACTGGTCTCCGACCCGCGACCGTGGCGGCTACGTGACTACGCCTGGAGCGCCGCCGGGCGTGGCCTCATCCTAGTGCTGGAGCAGGCCAGCGGGCGGCGCGTGGTTGCCTGGCTCGACCTGCGGACTGCGACCCTGACCAGACTGACGCCAGGCCTCGGTGCTGATGCGCGGTACGCAGGACAATGCGACGGCTCGCGGCCAGGCGTGCTCATCGGCGTGCGGCATCCGTACACGAACGGTTTCCGGCTGCAGTCGGTGACGCTGGCTGGCGCGGTGGTCGCTGAATGGCAGGCGCCGACGGGTCACGCGGAGCGGTGGCTCGCAACCAGCAGTCAGGCGGTCGCGGTCTGCCCGAGTGCCGACCCGTGCCACGATGACGCGGCCGACCGCCGCCGTGGCGATTGCACCTGGTGGCACACCCGGCTGGATGAGCGCTCGTGGTCGCCCATCTGCGCGATCCCGGCGGCTGACGCTCGTACGTCCCGGCCACTGGCGTTCAGCTCAGACGGCCAGACCCTGTACGCGCTGAGCTCGGCCGGCCGCGACACGGTGGCGCTCGTGCGCATGACGCCGCCGTCGTGGCGACCGGAGGTCGTCACCGCCAGTTCCGGCTTCGATGTCACATCGGTGCTGATGGCACCCGACGGGACCGGCCCGGACCTGGTGACCACGACCGACCCGGTCCAGCCCCAGCACGCCCTGACTGCCGCCGCGGCGGCCGACCTGGACCGGCTGCGGCAGGTGGCCGACGGCGCGCCGGCCAGCATCGTCGGTCGCAACGACAGCCACTGCCTGGCCGAGGTGTCCTATCCGGTCGGCGGCCCCGCGTTCATCACGTTCGGGCGGGCCGGCGATGACGTCAGCCGTCCGCTGTTCCGGTTTACCGAGTTCGCGCGACGCCGCATGCCGTGCCGGTCGGCATTCACGTTCGAGGCCCGAGACGGCCTAGTGGTCACCGGATTCATCACCCGGCCCGCCGCGCCGCCACCGTGGCCGGTCGTGCTGGCCATACACGACGGGCCAGGGGCGCGCGACCTGCCGCAGCTCGACCCCTGGGCCCAGCACCTGGCCGCCGCCGGATTCTGCTGCGTCCAGGTGAACTACCGCGGCTCGCGGGGATTCGGCAAGTCATTCCGGGATGCCGGCAACCGGCAGTGGTCACTGGCGATGCAGCAGGATCTCGTCGACGCACTCCGGTCGGCACAGATTGCCGACGCCGCCGATCCGCGCCGCATCGGCGCCGTGGGTTACGGCTATGGCGGCTACGCCGCGCTGATGCTGGCCACGCAGAAAGAAGTACCGCTCGCGGCAGTGGCGTCCGCCGGGGCTCCGACCGACCTGGTCCGCTATGTGCGGGGGCTGATGTCGTTCGGCGGCCCCGCAGGCCTCGAGCAGGCGGCCCGCATCGGGCACCCGGAGGACGATCGCGACCTGCTGGTGAGCGCCTCGCCCCTGAGCCGGGCGGCTGATATCGGCGTTCCGGTACTGCTGGTCCACGGACGGCAAGACGCGCAGGTCCCGGTCGTGCACGCCACCATGCTGGCGGACGCCCTGAGCCTGGCGGGCGGGCGGTGCGAGCTCACCATCTACGAGGACGAGGGCCACGCTCTCGCCCGGCCGCAGAACGTGGCTGACCTCCGGGCCCGCACTATCAGCTTCCTGCGAGCGAACCTCGGCAATCCGGCCAGCCCGGCAGCCCGCGCCCGGAGCTAGCGCGATACCGGGACGGGCGCCGCCGCGCGGAATGCCGAGGGCAGCACGCCTGCACAGTCGGCGGCTCGCTGCAGCGCGGCTATCGCCTGACCGGAATCACCGCGCTGGATCAGCGCCTCGGCCAGATCGCGCCAGGCCTGAGCCGCCTCGGGCTGCGCACCCAGCTCGGCCAGTCGCCCGGCCGCATCGCCCACGCACTCGGCTCCCGCGCCCGGCTCGCCCCTCAGCACCAGCGTGAGGCCGCTGACCACCCGCGCGTTCTGCAGCTCGACGGTGTTTTGGCCCGTGCACCTGGCCATCGCCTGGTCGGCCAGCCGAGCGGCCCGTTGGACATCGCCACGCAGCACCGCGGACCACGCCATCTGGGTTTCGCAGGCTGCCAGCAGGGGCGCGAAGGCCTGCTCGGCGAGCGTCTCGTAGGCCTGGCTGAGCATGGCGTCGGCCTCATCCAGCTGCGGCGGATCAGACCGGAGCAGCAGCCACGCGTAGTTGATCCGCATGCTGGCGAGGTTGCGGGGGAGCGGCGACTCCGACAGCAGCGCCAGAGTCTTCGCGGCGAGGTCGAGCGCCAGCGTCACCTGTCCGCGCGCCCCGGCGATCGTGCACGCGCTCCAGTAGGCGCTGGCCTGGGCCTGCCGGGAATCCAGCCGGTCGGCTTGCTCGATGACCCGCCGGGCGAGGCGCTGGGCGGAGAACATGTCCCCGCGGGCCTGATGACTGAAGGCCAGCGTCGAGGCTAGCCGGATGCCGTCCTCGGTGCCCTCCAGCCCGAGCGCGCGGATCTCGGTCAGCGCGGCCTCACCCACGTCGATGCTGCGGGCGACGTCGCCAGCCCGCCGGTAGATGCGGCATTTGCTGGTCATGAGCGTCAGCAGCCCCGGCGCGCCAGGCTCGCCCGCCCGGCTCGCGTCGGTGAGCACGTCCAGCTGAGTAAGCGCCTCGTCCAGGCGCCCGAGTGCCTCATCGGTGCGGGCCAGTCCCCATATCGCCTCGAGCCTGATCTCGCCGGTCGCGGAGTGCGCCAGCTCGGCGAAGATCTCGCGCGCCTGGTCGAGGTCGCCGTTGGCCCGTGCGATGCTCGCGAACCGCAGCTGCAGCCTGCGCTCGCTGATCTCCTCGGGCGCCACGCCAGATTCCAGGTACAGGACGGAGCAGCCGAGCCTGCGGGCCAGCCCCTCCAGCACCTCGCGCTCAGGCGACCGCCGCCCGGCCTCGATGAGCGAGACGTAGCTCGGCGACACCAGGTTCCCGGCAAGATCCGCCTGGCTCAGCCCGCGCTCGATCCGGAGCGCGCGAATGCGCTGCCCGAGCGTCGACGCCATGGATACCTCCTACCGAGGGAAATATTCGTATACGTCCAATCTTCAGACGGTCATCGCGCCGAGTCAACTCCGCGCGGATGAGCAGGTGACAAGCCCTTTGGCGGCGGCCGCGCCGGTCAACGCTGTTCTTGGCCCGGCGCGGCCAGGGTCTACGTCGCTCGCTCGTCGGCATCGCATTACCCGGTGCCGGGACGGCAGGCCCCGGCGAGGGCTACAGCGCGAGCGACATGAACGTGCTGTACGGGCTCGGCCGGTAGCCGTCGAACGCGCCGCACTCTGTAAAGCCGGCGCTCACGTACAGGGCGCGGGCGGGCGCGAATCCCGCCATGCTCCCGGTCTCGAGGCTGACACGCCGGTAGCCGCGCTCGCGGGCGACGCCGATCAGATGCGCCAGCATCGCCCGGCCGACACCGGCGCGGCGGGCCGCCGCTGCGGTGTGCATGGACTTGACCTCGCAGTGGTCATCGTCCAGGTGCCGCAGCGCGCCGATAGCGAGTAGCTCGCCGCCTCGGCGGCAGCTGAACAGCGTGACGTCGGGGTCGAGCAGACCGCCGGCGTCCAGCGCGAAGACGTTCTCCGGCGGGCTCAGCGACGCCGCGAACCTGCGGTGCGCCGCGACTAGATCGCGGACGTCGGTGCGGCTCGGGTCATCGATCGCGATCCGCTTGTCGGCCACGCGTGCAACCTACCGGCCGGAGCGGCCGGCCGGGGTGCTACCTAACCGCGATTCGCCCAGTTGTACCGCGCGGAGCCGCGGCCGAGCAGCCGATCCACCGCGGCGCTGACCGAGCCATCCTCGGCGAGCAGCCGGCGGATCACGAAGATCATCGTCGGGATGGCCCAGAAATCTCCGCAGATCCACAGGATGCCGGCGCCAATCTGCTGGTCGGCGAACGCGGGCAAGGTGACGCCCGGCAGGTGGTTGTAGACCGAGTACCACGACGTGCTGGACAGGAAGCCCATCCCCATGGCGAGGGCCCACATGACGCAGTTGGTCGCGACCAGCGCCGCGGCCTGCGCTACCGGCGTCATCCTGATCCGGAACGGCGGCGACGGGAGGAACTGCAGCCAGAACAGGATGCCGACGGCGAAGAAGCTGCCGTGCATCAGCCAGATGTGCACGGCCTGATTGCGGTAGGCGAGGTCGAACGGGCCTGGCAGGTGCCAGACGAGCATCGCCGCGTTGAACAGGATGATGCTGACCCACGGCCGCAGCAGGAAGCCGCCGATGGCGCGCAGCGGCCTGCTCCAGCCCGCGGTCAGCACCGCTCGGGTCGCAGTCTTGCCGGCGTGGCCGGGCAGCGCGTCCAGCAGCGGCTGCCACGGCGCGCCGGCCACGATCAGCGTCGGCGCGGCGAACATGAGCAGCAAGTGCTGGATCATGTGCACGAAGAAGTAGTAGTCGGACCAGTAGTCGACCGGGGACTCCACCGCGACCAGTAGCACCACCAGGCCGGCGTAGAAATAGACGGAACGGCGCCTGCGCTGCCTGGTCCGGTCCGGGCGAGATCTGGCGGCAAGGCCGGCGAGGCCGATTTCGTACCACGCCGCTACCGCGATCGCGATGATCAGGAACGGGTCGAAGGACCAGTGGTCAACGAGGTAGCTCATGGCTCCTGCTCAGCCGGAAGATCCATAGGGAACGGGCACCCGCAGTATCTGCGCCAGTGACCAGCCGCTCGGACCGACGACCGAGCCAAGCTGCCAGACGGTCAGCGTGCCGCGGCTGACAACGAGGGCTTCGAGGCTGCCGTCGGCTGCGGCCGCCAGCGTGGCGATCTGGCCGGTGCTGGCCGGCGCTGACGGGCTGCCAGACGCGCCCGCAGGCAGCGTCGGCAGCGGCTGCCAGCGAGCGGCCCGCCAGCCG
>Ga0187817_10000682_pt1 | contig 15215 bp, 14 predicted proteins | sample NC_wetland_sal_i_17_FD_132431 | JGI IMG/M metagenome (GOLD analysis project Ga0187817, IMG submission 132431) | Wetland sediment microbial communities from Neuse River Estuary, North Carolina, USA - SO4_2 | ecosystem: Environmental > Aquatic > Freshwater > Wetlands > Sediment | place: USA...
GATGAAGGTCTCGGCTCTGCTTGAGTCCCTGCCCGGCGTGGGCAAGGTGCGGGCAAAGCAGATCATGGAAAGGCTAGGCATAGCGGAATCGCGTCGCGTACGCGGGCTGGGTACCAACCAGCGGTCCGCGCTTGAGCAAGAGTTCGGTGCCGATATCTGAACCGCGCGGCAGACGGGAGCGACATCCTAGCGGAGCCGCGGTCGCGACCCCGGTGCATTCGAGACTGACCGTGCTCTCCGGGCCCTCCGGGGTCGGGAAGAGCACGGTCGTCGCCGAACTCCGCAGGATTTGCCCCGACATCTGGATTTCCGTGTCGGTTACGACACGTCGGCCGCGGCCCGGGGAAGTAGACGGCCGCGAATATCACTTTGTCGACGACCGCGAGTTCGACCGCCTGATCGCCAGCGGGGCTCTGCTGGAGTGGGCGCGGTTCGCGGACCACCGGTACGGCACGCCGCGTGCGCCTCTCACTGAGCGACTTGAGGTCGGCGCGGCCTGCCTGCTGGAGATCAACGTGGCCGGAGCACGGCAGGTCAAACGGGCCGAGCCCGACGCCCGGCTGGTGTTCCTGGCCCCGCCCTCCTGGGACGAACTGGTCCGCAGGCTCACCGGCCGCGGCACGGAGCCGCCGGAGGTGCTGGCCCGGCGGCTCGCGGCCGCCGAGGACGAGCTCGCGGCGGCCGAGGAGTTCGAGATCACGCTGGTGAACACATCGGTCCGGGACGTATGCCAGCAGCTGATAGCCTTGATGGAGCAGTGCGTCTTAGCGGAAGGCAGAACGTGGCAGGGACTCAGGTCGCCGACGGCATCATCAACCCCCCGATCGACGAGCTTCTCGAGGTCGTGGACAGCAAGTACCGGCTGGTGATCATGGCCGCGAAGCGCGCCCGGCAGATCAACGCCTATTACTCCCAGCTCGGCGAGGGCCTGCTGGAGTACGTCGGCCCGCTGGTCGAGACGCGCAGCCAGGAGAAGCCGCTGTCGATCTCGCTCCGTGAGATCAAGGAGCGGCTGCTCAACGTCGAGTCCACCGAGGCCTGATCCGGAAAAGCGCGGGCCCGCAATGTCGGCACGCGTCATCCTCGGTGTCGGTGCGGGCATCGCCGCCTATAAGGCCTGCGAGCTGCTCCGGCTGCTGACCGAATCCGGATACCGCGTCCGGGTGGTGCCCACTCCCGATGCCCTCCGGTTCGTCGGCGAGGCAACCTGGGCTGCCCTGTCCGGCGAGCCGGTCACGACCGACGTGTGGACGGGCGTATCCGAGGTGCCGCACGTCCGGCTCGGCCAGTCGGCCGACCTGGTCCTGGTCGTCCCCGCCACCGCCGACCTGCTGGCCCGGGCCGCGGCCGGGATGGCCGGCGACCTGCTGACCGCCACGCTGCTCACCGCCAGGTGCCCGGTGCTGTACGCGCCCGCCATGCACACCGAGATGTGGGAGCACCCTGCCACCCAGGCGAACGTATCTCTGCTGCGCAGCCGCGGAGCCGTCGTGCTCGAGCCTGCGGTCGGCCGCCTCACCGGAGCCGACAGCGGCGCCGGCCGTCTGCCCGAGCCGCCGGAGATCTTCGCGGCGGCGGTGAGCCTGCTTCAAAGCGCCGGTCAAGGGAGCCTCGGCGACCTGACCGGCCGCCGCGTGGTGGTGTCCGCGGGCGGCACCCGGGAAGAGATCGACCCGGTGCGGTTCATCGGCAACTGGTCCACCGGGACGCAGGGCTACGCGCTGGCCCGGGCCGCCGTCGCCCGGGGCGCCGAGGTGACCGTGATCGCGGCCAACGTCACGCTGCCCGATCCGGCCGGAGCCAAGGTCACCCGGGTCGTCTCGGCTCTCCAGATGCGGGGCGCGGTCCTGGCCGCCGCGGCCGCCGCGGACGTGGTCGTGATGGCGGCCGCGGTGGCCGACTACCGCCCCGAGGCCCGGAACGAGGCCAAGATCAAGAAGGACGGGCAGCCGCCAGCGCCGCTGCGTCTGGTCGAGAACCCGGACATCCTGGCCGGGCTGGCCGCGCAGCGCGGCCCCGGCCGCCAGCATCCGGTCCTGGTCGGGTTCGCCGCCGAGACGGACACCTCCGAGCAGGCCGCCCGGGCCAAGCTCGCCCGCAAGGGGTGTGACCTGCTGGTGGTCAACCCGGTAGGGCACGGGCTCGGCTTCGGGACACCCGACAACGAGGCGGTCGTCTACGGTGCCGACGGGACGGTCACCGCAATACCGCGCGGGCCGAAGGACGCGCTCGCTAATGTGGTGTGGGACCTGGCCGCTGCCAACCTGAAGTGACTGCTACGCGTCAAACCCGAAGTAAGCGGCCGATCCGAAGCAAACCACCAGCCATGCAGACTCCGGATAGAATCGCCGCAGTTGCCCGGGTCCTAGGAGGGGGAAACGACGTGGCGCGTCGCCTGTTTACTTCTGAGTCGGTGACCGAGGGTCATCCCGACAAGATGGCCGACCAGATCAGTGACGCCATCCTTGATGCCATGATCAAGGACGATCCGGGCAGCCGGGTCGCGGTGGAAACCCTGATCACCACCGGCCAGGTGCACGTGGCCGGCGAGGTCACCACCCAGACCTATGTCGACATACCCGGCATCATCAGGGACAAGATCCTCGAGATCGGCTACGACTCCTCGGCCAAGGGGTACGACGGGGCGTCCTGCGGCGTGTCGATCTCGATCGGCTCCCAGTCGCCGGACATCGCCCAGGGGGTCAACGACGCGTTCGAGTACCGGGAGGGCGAGGGCACCGACGACTTCGACCGGCAGGGCGCGGGCGACCAGGGGCTCATGTTCGGCTACGCGTGCCGTGACACGCCCGAGCTGATGCCACTGCCGATCATGCTCGCGCACAAGCTGGCCCGCCAGCTGGCGGAGGTCCGCCGCGCGGGCACGGTGCCGTACCTGCGCCCGGACGGCAAGACCCAGGTGACCATCGAGTACGTCGGCGACCGCCCGGTACGGCTGGACACCGTGGTGGTGTCCACGCAGCACGCGCCGGACATCAACCTCAAGGAGCTGCTCGCCCCCGACATCCGGGATTACGTGGTCGAGCCCGTGCTGGCTGACGCACAGATCGACACCGAGGGGTTCCGGCTCCTGGTCAACCCGACCGGCCGGTTCGAGATCGGCGGTCCCATGGGGGACGCCGGGCTGACCGGACGGAAGATCATCATCGACACCTACGGCGGCATGGCGCGGCACGGGGGAGGCGCCTTCTCGGGCAAGGACCCGTCGAAGGTCGACCGCAGTGCGGCCTACGCCATGCGCTGGGTGGCCAAGAACGTGGTCGCCGCGGGCCTGGCCGACCGCTGCGAGGCCCAGGTGGCCTACGCGATCGGCAAGGCGGTGCCGGTCGGGCTGTTCGTCGAGTGCTTCGGCACGGAGAAGGTGCCGGTGGAACGGATCCAGGACGCGGTCCTGAAGGTCTTCGACCTGCGGCCCCGGGCCATCATCTACGCGCTGGACCTGCTCCGTCCGATCTACGCGCAGACCGCGGCCTACGGGCACTTCGGCCGCACCGAGCCCGACTTCTCCTGGGAGCGTGTCGACCGCGCCGACCAGCTCCTCGCCGCCGCCGGCGCGTGACTTTTATACCTAACGAAACGTGGTTCGTGCCCCCGGGTCGGCACCGGAGGGTGTTATCCCTCCTGGAACGGCTGGTCCAGCTCGATCCCGATCACGCGGGCGACGCGATCGAGGTCGGCATCGCAGGCCAGGGCGGCCGCCCGCTGCCGCCAGGCGACGGCGGCGATCATGCAGTCGACCACACCGAACTGCTTGTCAGCCCTGCTGCCGCTAAGGCGATCTTCCGCACTCGAATACAAGTACAAAGTTTCATGATCACGAAGGAACCACGCCGCTCCGGCGCCTAAGCGTAAGCATCGCCCTGGTTCTGGTAGGACGGAACCGTGGCGAAGGGCTCGAAGGATCAGGCGGTCAGCGAACGGCTGCCGGTCGCCCGGGTGGCGGTCGACATCTCGCTCGCTCACCTCGACCGGCCCTTCGACTACCTGGTCCCGGCCAGCATGGACGAGACGGCCGTGGCCGGCTGCCGGGTCCGGGTCCGGTTCGCCGGCCAGCTGGTCGACGGCTACCTGCTCGACCGGGTCCAGACCAGCGAGCACCAGGGCAGGCTGGCGCGACTGGAGCGGGTGATCTCGCCGGAAGCCGTGCTCACGCCGGAGATCTTCGACCTGGCCCGGGCGGTGGCGGACCGGTACGCGGGCACGCTGGCCGACGTGCTCAGGCTGGCCATCCCGCCCCGGCACGCCACCGCGGAACGCGAAGCCCCCGCCGCGCCGGGGGCCGCCGCCGCGCCCGATTCCCCCGCCGCGCCAGGGGCCGCCGCCGCGCCCACGCAGGATCCCGTGCCTCCCCGGCCGGAGCCCGGCTCGTGGACCCGGTACCCGGCCGGGCCGGCGTTCCTGGCCGCGCTGGCCGAGGGCCGTCCGGTCCGTGCCGCCTGGTCGGCGCTGCCCGGCCCGGACTGGCCGGCCGAGATCGCCATCGCCGCCGCCACCACGGCCGCCGCGGGCCGCGGCGTGGTCATCGTGGTGCCGGACGCCCGCGACCTGGCCCGCGTCGACGCGGCGCTGACCGCCGTGGGCCTCGAGGCCCTCGAGGGCCCGGATGGCCACCCGGGCCTCGACGGGCCCGGCGGCCGGGCGGGGCACGTCTGCCTGACCGCCGACCTCGGCCCGGGCGAGCGCTACCGCCGCTGGCTGGCCGTGCTGCGGGGTGCGGTCCGGGTGGTGGCGGGCACCAGGGCCGCGATGTTCGCCCCCGTCTGGCAGCTGGGCCTGGTCATCCAGTGGGACGACGGCGACGACCTGCACGCCGAGCCCCGCGCGCCGTACCCGAACGCCCGGGAGGTGCTCGCCCTGCGCGCTCACCGGTCCGGCGCGGCCGCCCTGATCGGCGGGTTCGCCCGGACCGCTGAGCTGACCCAGCTGGTCGCGGCCGGGTGGGCCAAGCCGTTGACCGCTCGGCCGGAGGCCCTGCGCCGGGTCGCGCCGCGGGTCCGGGCCGCGCCGGACGAAGCCGAACTAGCCAGGGACGCTGCGGCGATGACCGCCCGCCTGCCCAGCCTCGCCCTGCGCACCGCCCGCACCGCCCTGGTCGGCGACGCCCGCAGCGGCGATGCCGGGAGCGCCGGGCCCGCCGGGCCGGTCCTGGTTCAGGTCCCGAGGCGCGGGTACCTGGCCGCGATCGCCTGCGCCCGGTGCCGCGCCCAGGCCCGATGCGCCGTGTGCGGCGGGCCGCTGCAGGTCGGCGGCTCGAACGAGGCGCCAGGCTGCCGGTGGTGCGGCGCCCTGGCGGCGGACTGGACCTGCCCGCGGTGCGGATCCGGCCGGCTGCGCGCGCTGGTCACTGGCGCGGCGCGGACCGCGGAGGAACTGGGCCGCGCGTTTCCGGGGGTGCCGGTGCGCACCTCGGGCGGCCAGCACGTGCTGGCCGAGGTGCCTGCGGCGCCGGCCCTGGTTGTCGCCACTCCCGGGGCGGAGCCGGTGGCGGCGGAGGGTTACGCCGCCGCGCTTCTCCTGGACGGCTGGGCGCTGCTCGGCCGGCCGAGCCTGCGCGCCGCCGAGGAGTCGCTGCGCCGGTGGCTGAACGCCGCTGCCCTGGTCCGGCCCGCCGGGCCCGTGGTGGTGCTGGCCGAGCCCTCCCTTCCCGCAGTGCAGGCCCTGGTCCGCTGGGATCCGGTCGGATTCGCCGAACGGGAACTGGCCGAACGAGCCGAGCTCGGCTTCCCGCCCGCGGTGCGGATGGCGGCGATCACGGGCTCGGCCGCCGCGATAGCGGAGTTCATCGGCTCGGCCGGGCTCCCGGACCGGGCCGAGATCCTCGGGCCGGTCCCCGCCGAGCCGGGTCCCCTGGTAAACGGCCCGGAACCCGATCCCGAGCCGCAGGAACGGGCGCTGATCAGGATTACCCGCACCGACGGCCTGGCCCTGGCCCGCGCGCTGCACGCCGCGCAGGCCGCGCGGAGCGCGCGCAAGGACGGCGCCGCCGTGCGCGTCCAGCTCGACCCGGCCGAGGTGGCCTGACCGATAAACTGAATCCGGCGGTGCCACGTGATCGGGTGCTCGCCGTCATGTGTACGGGAGGTTTCGTGAGCGTCAAGCCCATACGTCTTTTCGGTGACCCGGTGCTGCGCACCCCGGCCGAGCCGGTACGCGACTTCGACGCCGAGCTGCGCAGGCTGGTCAAGGACCTCACGGACACCATGCTGGACGCGCCCGGGGTCGGCCTGGCCGCGCCGCAGATCGGGGTCGGGCTGCGGGTCTTCACCTACCACGTGGATTCCGACGAGCCGGGCCACCTGATCAACCCCGCGCTCGACCTGTCCGAGGAGCAGGACGAAGACGACGAGGGCTGCCTGTCGTTCCCCGGCCTGGCCTACCCGGTCACGCGCGCCTACGGGGTGGTGGCCAAGGGCTTCAACATGTACGGGGACCCGGTGACGATCCAGGGCACCGAGCTGCTGGCCCGCTGCATCCAGCACGAGACCGACCACCTGGACGGCATCTTGTTCATCGACCGGATGGACCCGGCCCAGCGCAAGTTGGCCATGAAGGCCATCCGCGAGGCCGAGTGGTGGGGCGACCCCGTTCCCAAGGTGAGGGTGTCCCCGCACGAGATGTTCGGCCGGGCCCTGTAGATCTATGCGCCTGGTGTTCGCGGGTACCCCGCAGACCGCGCTGCCGTCGCTTGACGCGCTGCTGGCCTCCCGGCACGAGGTCGCCGCGGTGCTGACCCGTCCCGACGCGCCGGCCGGCCGCGGCCGCCACGTCGGGTCGAGCCCGGTGGCCCGGCGGGCCGCCTCGGCGGGCCTGGAGGTGCTCACCCCGGCCCGGGCCCGGGATCCGCTCTTCCTCGACCGGCTGCGTCAGATCGCCCCGGACTGCGTGCCGATGGTCGCCTACGGCGCGCTGATCCCGCAGGACGGCCTGGACGTGCCCGCTCACGGCTGGGTAAACCTGCACTTCTCGGTGCTGCCGGCCTGGCGCGGCGCGGCCCCGGTGCAGCACGCCATCCTGCACGGTGACGACGTGACCGGTGCCAGCACCTTCCGCGTGGTCGCCGAGCTGGATGCGGGCCCGGTGTACGGGGTGCTGACCGAGCCGGTCCGGCCCACCGACACGACTGGGGACCTGCTGGACCGGCTGGCGCACTTCGGCGCGGAGCTACTCGTGGCCACGCTGGACGGGATCGAGGCCGGAACGCTCGAGGCGGTCCCGCAGCCGGCCGAGGGTGTGAGCTTCGCGCCAAAGATCACCCCAGCCGACGCGCGGGTGGACTGGAAGCTGCCCGCGCACGTGGTGGACCGGCTGATCCGCGCCTGCACGCCCGAGCCCGGGGCGTGGACCGAGCACGAAGGCGCCCGGCTGAAGCTCGGGCCGGTCTCGCTCGACGGACCGGCCGACGCCCAGGACCTGGCCCCGGGTGAGCTGCTGGCCGGGAAGCAACACGTATTCGTCGGCACGGGCTCGCGCCCGGTGCGCCTCGGCGAGGTGCAGGCCGAAGGCAAGCGCCGCCTGCTGGCCCCGGACTGGGCTCGCGGCCTGCGCTCAGGCGGTCCCGTGCGGTTCGGTTGACATGGCCGAGCGAGCACAGCCCTCCCAGCCTCGGTCGGCAAGATCCCAGCGAGCCGGCCGGCGTCGCGCTGATCCGGCCCGGCGCGCGGCCTACGACGTCTTGCGCGCGGTCGTGGACCGGGACGCCTACGCCAACCTGCTGCTGCCGGCCCTGCTGGCCGAACGCGGCCTGACCGGCCGGGACGCGGCCTTCGCTACCGAGCTGACCTACGGCACGCTGCGCGGCCGCGGCACCTACGACGCGATCCTGGCCGCCTGCAGCGACCGCGACCAGCTGGACCCGCCGGTACACGACGTCCTGCGGCTCGGCGCCCACCAGCTCCTGGCCACCCGGGTCGGCCCCCATGCCGCCGTGGCCACCTCGGTCGACCTGGCCAAGGACGTGTGCGGCCCTCGTCCCTCGGGCTTCGTCAACGCCGTACTCCGCCGGGTCGCCACCCGTGACCTGGACGCCTGGACCCAGATCGTCGCCCCCAACCGGGACCGCGACCCGGCCGGGTATCTCGCCGTGCGCTACAGCTACCCCCGCTGGATCGTCGAGGCGTTCCGCGACGCGCTGGCCGAGGCCAGCACGGCCGAGCTCGAGGACGCCCTCGCGGCCGGCAACCTCAGGCCGGATGTGATCCTCGCCGTCACCCCCGGCCAGGCCGACGACCAGGACCCCGCGCGGCTCACCCCGCCGGACGCCACCCCGACCCGCTGGTCGCCCTATGGCCTGCGGCTAGCCGGCGGTGACCCGGCCCCCTTCGTCGCCACCGGCCAGGCCGTCGTCCAGGACGAAGCCAGCCAGCTCGCCGCGCTCGCGCTCGCCCGCGTCAGCCTCGGTCCCGCCGATAACGCGAGCGCCCCCGGGCAGGACGGCCTCTGGCTCGACCTGTGCGCGGGACCCGGCGGGAAGGCCCGGCTGCTGGCCGGGCTCGCCGGCGAGCGCGGCGCCCGCCTGGTCGCCTCCGATGTGCGCCCGCGCCGGGCCGGCCGGGTCCTGGCTGCCCTGCGCAGTGTCCCGCGCCGGGCCCGGCTCACCCCGGCGGTGGCAGTGATCGCCGCCGACGGGCTGCGCGGCCCCTGGAGCCCTGGGACGTTCGACCGCGTGCTCGCCGACGTTCCGTGCTCCAACCTCGGCTCCCTGCGCCGCCGCCCCGAAGCCCGCTGGCGCAAGACCCCGCACGATGTACCCGAGCTGGCCGCCGTGCAGCGCGGCCTGCTGAACGCGGCGATCGAATCGGTCCGGTCCGGCGGCGTGATCGCGTACGTGACGTGCTCCCCGCACCTGGCCGAGACCCGCGATGTGGTCACCGCCGTCGCGGACCGCCGCGGCGACGTCACCATCCTCGACGCTCCCGCCGTGCTCGCCGAGGTCCCCGGCCTGCGCGCCTCCGATCCCAGGTTCGCCCAGTTCTGGCCGCACCGGCACGGCACCGACGCGATCTTCCTCGCGCTGGTCAGGCGCGATTGAGCGCCTTGGTCCGGCCCAGCCGGGCGTTCCCGATGTCGGCCCGCTGGCCCTGGGCGTAGCCGGCGCTATAACCCCGGCCGCTATAGGTGACGCGGGTCTTCCTGGTCACCGGGTACGCCTCTTCCAGCCGGCGCCGGATGACCACGGCCCGGTCGGCCAGCACCAGCGCCGTGCTCGGCCCGGACTGCTCCTCGCCTTCGGCGCTCGCGACGGCCCGATCCTCGGCGGAGCGGACCCTGGTGATGACCGCGGTGACGAAGCCGAGCAGCCAGCTTCGACGCCACGCCCGCGGGCTGCGGACTCCGCCGGGGACGACGGCGGCGGCCAGTCCGCGCGCCATCTGCAGCAGCAGCGAGGTGTACAGGATGTCGGCCCGCTCGAGATCCGAGGCGTAGCCGAACACGTGGATGCGTGCGCCCGGCCCGCTGGTGTGCAGCAGCACGCACTGGCACCGCATGGCCCCGGCCAGCCCGGCCAGCAGGTGCGCCCGGACCTGGGCCCAGGGGTTGTCGATGTCGATGACACGGCTGCCCGGCCGGTCGGTTTCCGGGCGGGCCGCGGCCAGCCGGGCCCGGTCGATGCCGTAACGGGCCATCAGCTCGGCCGCCTTCGCGGTCAGCGCCTCGGCCTCGGGCGGGGTCACCCCCTCGGCCTCGGCCTTCGCCAGCAGCTTGCGCACGCGGTCGAGCAGTGCGCTGGGCGGTTCTGACGGCATATGCACCCTCCAGGTCGTACCAAGTCGAACTCAGTATCGAACTGTACCCGCCCGATATGACATTCCCGCCCGCTCCGCCCCGGCGTGTCGTTTCCGCATCCTGGCAATCTACACTCGGGCTGTGGCCGTTCAGATCTCGCCGAGCATCCTGTCCGCGGATTTCGCCCGCCTGGCCGACGAGGCCGCCGCGGTGGCCGGCGTCGCCGACTGGCTGCACGTGGATGTCATGGACAACCACTTCGTGCCGAACCTCACCCTGGGCCTGCCCGTCGTCGAGTCGCTGCTCAAGCACGCCACGCTGCCCATTGACTGTCACCTGATGATCGATGAGCCGGACCGGTGGGCGCCGGAGTACGCCGAGGTCGGTGCCCGCAACGTGACGATCCACGCCGAGGCGGTGCACGCCCCGGTCCGCACGCTGCGCGCCATCCGCGCCGCGGGCGCCCGGGCCGGGCTGGCCGTCAATCCGGGCACGGCGGTGGAGCCCTACGAGGACCTGCTGTCCGAGATCGACATGCTGCTGCTGATGACCGTGGAGCCGGGCTTCGGCGGCCAGCACTTCCTGGACATGGTGTTGCCCAAGCTCCGCCGGGCCCGCTCCCTGCTGGCCGAGCGCGGCGCCGAGGTCTGGCTCCAGGTCGACGGCGGAGTCCACGAGGAGACCATCGAGCGCTGCGCGGAGGCGGGCGCGGACGTGTTCGTGGCCGGCTCCGCGGTCTACGGCTCCGACAACCCCGCCCGCGCCGTCCAGGCCCTCCGCGCCCAGGCCGAGCGCGCCACCGCGCACGCCGCCTGGTACGTGCAGGGCCGCCCCGGCTGAGGTCCCAATCTTTTTTATGCCGAACGGACCTGGCTGACACTGTCCGCGCCCGCTGGTGCGGCCCCGGCCGGCGCGGCCGGTGGCTCGGCGCGGCTCACGAAGTCCTTGCTGCGGATGAGCAGCAGCGCGCACACCGCGCCGACCAGCGCGAGAGCCGCGGTCACATAGAGCAGGTCGTTCAGGCCAGCCGCGAACGCGGCCTTGACGGCCTCGGCGACCTCCCCCCGGCGAGTCGGCGGCAGGCTGGCGAGCAGCTGGCCGACCTGGCCCTGCCGGACCATGGTCACGATGCGCGGAGCCGACGACGCCACCGCCGCAGCGCCGGTCAGGTTGTGCTGCAGCGCGGAGTTGAAGATCGAGCCGAGGGCGGCGATGCCCGCCGCGATGCCGATCTGGCGGAACGTCGCGTTGACTCCCGACGCCATCCCGGCCTTCTGCGGCGGGACCACGCCGATCGCGGTGGAGGCCAGCGGCGGGTTGACCATGCCCGCGCCCAGACCCGACACGATGAACCCGGGGATCAAGTCGGTCCAGTTGCTGCCCCCGGTCAGCCCGGCCATGATGATCAGGCCGATGCCGACCAGCACCAGGCCCGGCCCGATGAGCCAGCGGGCGGGCACGCGCTCGCTGGCCCGTCCGGCGATCGTCGCGGTGATGAACTGGGCGCCGCTGATGATGGCCAGCCGCAACCCCGCGTCCTGGGCCGAGAAGCCCAGGATGTCCTGCAGGTAGATGACCAGCCAGAGCAGCACGGCGTAGAGCGAGCCGTTCATCGCGAAGGCGGCGATCGAAGCGCCGGCGAAGGTCGGCGTGCGCAGCAGGGAAAGGTCGAACATCGGATGCGCGACGCGCCGCTCGGCCACGATGAACGCGGCCAGCGCGGCCGCGCCGATCGCCAGGCAGGCGATCACGCCCGTGTCCGACCAGCTGTTCTCGCCCGCCCGGATCAGCCCGTACACCAGGCTGACCAGGCCGGTCGTGAGCAGCGCGAACCCGGCCCAGTCCGGCGGCGTCGGACGCGGCGACTTCGATTCCTCCACCTGCCAGGCCGTGAGCGCCACGGCGAGGACGCCGATCGGCACGTTGACCAGGAAGATCCCGCGCCAGCTCCAGTTCGTGGTGATCACGCCGCCGAGCACCGGGCCGAGCGCCGTGGACACGCCGGTGATCGCCCCCCACACCCCGAACGCCACTCCGCGGTCCCGGCCCCGGAAGCTGTTCCCGAGCAGGGCCAGCGACGTAGCGAACATGATCGCGCCGCCGACGCCTTGGCCGCTCCGCGACACGATCAGCATCAGCGGGTCCTGGGCCAGGCCGCACAGCAGCGACCCGAGCGTGAAGATGATCAGCCCGATGCCGAACAGCCGCTTCCGCCCGTACCGGTCGGCCAGCACCCCGGCGGTCAGCAGCAGCGAGGCCAAGGTCAGGGCGTAGGCGTCGAGGACCCACTGCACCTCGCTGAAGCTCGCGTGCAGGCCGCTCTGGATCGCGGGCTGAGCCACAATGACGATCGTGACGTCCAGCAGCAGCATGAACGTCCCCGTGCAGACGGCGATCAGGGTCCACCACTTCTTAGCCATCGATTCCCTCCGTCAGCAGGCGCCTTCCCCTGGCACCGGCCTCTAAGACTCCTTCATGCTGCGGCATCTGGCGAAAGAAAATCCACACCTGAGCCAGATTGTGCCGGATCTCGACTCAAAGTAACCTAATTCCTGTGGAAGACGCCATGCTTGATGCCATTGATCGTCAGATCGTGCATGTGCTAACGATCGAACCGCGAGTGCCATTCCGTACCATCGCCGAGGTCACCGGCATCTCCGACCAGACTGCGGCCCGGCGCTACCGCAGGCTGGCCGAGTCGGCCGGCCTGCGGGTCCTCGGCGTCATCGACGGATCCTTGCTCGGCTGGGTCAACTGGTTCGTCCGCCTGCAGACCATGCCAGGGGCCGCGGACACGATCGCCGAAGCCCTCACCCGCCGGGCCGACACCAAGTGGGTTCAGCTCGCGTCCGGCGGGACCGAGATCATCTGCTTCCTCGAAGCGCGCACTCCGGAGCAGCGCGACGCCCTGCTCCTGCGCGGACTGCCGGGCAGCCGCCGGGTGGTGCAGATCTCTGCGCACTCGATCCTGCACGACTTCACCCCCGGGCCGTGGCAGGGCGTCACCCAGGCCCTGTCCGCCGCCCAGGTGGCTGTGTTGTCTCCGGGGGGAACGATCCCCCCCAGACCCCCCCTGCTCTTGGGGGGAAGCCGTTCCCCCCAGACCCCCTCGGCCCCCCTGACCCCCTCGGGCCCCCAGACCCCCTCGGGCCCCCAGACCCCCTCGGCCGGACCCCCCTTGACGCCGCAACATGAAGACGAACCCTTGCTGGCCGAACTGGCCCGTGACGGACGCAGCAGCAACGCCTCGCTCGCGGCCGCGATCCACTGGCACGAATCGACGGTGCGGCGCAGGATCGACGAGCTCCGCCGGGCCGGCCTGCTGCAATTCGAGGTCGACCTCGATACCCGCGGCCTCGGCATGAACGTTCATACCGTGTTCTGGCTATCGGTGGAACCGGCCCGCCTGGACGAGGTCGGCCGGACGCTGGCCGGGCATCCCGAGGTGCCGTTCGCGGCCGCCACCACCGGGCCCGCCAACCTGGTCGCCAGCGCTCACTTCCGCGACACGCAGCATCTCTACGAGTACCTGACCGGCGAACTGGCCAGCCTGCCCGGGATGCGATCGGTGGAGACCGCGCCGATCATCCGGACCCTCAAGCGCACCGGCTCAGTTCGGTAGCGGGCCCATCAGGCCGGCGGCCTCGGCCAACCCCGCGGCCAACCCCGCGGGGTTGCCTGCCACGATGGCCGCGACCCCCTCGCTGTCGCGCATGGTGCTATGTAACACCGCGACCGGCCCGGAGGGACCACACCAGGCGACCTTGGCCCAGGTCGTCGTCGCCGTAACTGCCCAGGCGCCGGAAACCCGCCCCCCCTCAGTAGCGAGTTCCCGGCATCCGGTCGGTCCCCACGTACTCCCTGCTCGTCACTCCGACCAGCGGTCGACATGACCGAGGAGATCGGCCAGCCGCAAGATCACCGCGTCGGGTTCGGCGCCGGAGAACTCGGGTACGTCGGAGTTCGGCACCAGGACGGCGCGCATGCCCGCGCCCTTCGCGCCGTGCACGTCGTCGTACGGCCGGTCGCCGACGAACACGCACTCGGCCGGATCGGTCACGCCGACGGCGCGCATCGCGGCCCGGAACGCCTCAGGGTGTGGTTTCACCCACGGGATCTCGCTGCTGTAGACCGCTCCGTCGATTAGCCCGAAGATCTCGTCTCTGATGAAGATCCGCTCGTGGGCGTCGCGCGGCCACATGGTGTTGGACAGCACGCCGATCTTGATGCCACGCCGCCGCAACTCGCGCAGCAGCGGCGGCGCGTTCGGATCGGTGAACGTGTGCGGATCCCACGCCTCGTAATAACTGGCCAGGAAGCCCGCCGAGACGGTAACCCGGGCCCTGGCGAAGACGGCGTCCAGAGTCGAGCTCTGCTGCGCACTTTCGGCGAGCCGCCATAGTTCCATCTCGGCGGTGCGGGCCGCCGTGGCCGCGGCCGTCGCCTCGGCGGCCGGGTAGTGCCGCGCGCACACCGTCAGCCACAGATCCTCGTGGTCGACGGAGTGCCACGGCGTCAGCGTCCCACCCCAGTCAAAGATGACCGCCCTGACCGCCACCCCTCGATCCTATCGACGTACCCGGCCCCGTCCTTCGGCTCGGCCAGCGCCACCCATCCGCCCGGCCCGAGCACCACCCGTCCGCCTGGCCCGAGCGCCACCCGTCCGCCTGGCCCGAGCGCCACCCGTCCGCCTGGCCCGAGCGCCACCCGTCCGCCTGGCCCGGCCGTCATCTTCTTGACAAAAACGACCTCTTTAATCGACTATGGGCTTGTGTCCCTTGGTTACATGGCGATCGGAACGCAACAGCTCAGCCACCCGGCCACTGAGGAGCCCGGCCACCCATGGGACGAGCGCGTTCCGCCGCCTGGCCGGGACGCGACCTTGCTCGCGATGGTGCCGATCCCGGGCACGCTGACCTCGCTCGCCATCGTCGGCTATGCGATCCGCACGTCCGGCGAGCCAGAGCCGGGACCCGCGGTTCGCGAGCCCGACCTGGTCGCGGAGCCAGTCTTCGGGCTGCTCATCGACCACGTACAGCGCCGGGTCTGGGCCGACGGCGCGGAGATCGGGCTGACCTTCCAGGAGTTCGAGCTGCTGGCCTTCCTCAGCGCGCACCCGGCCACCGTATTCAGCCGCGCGGATCTGGTGGACCGTGTCTGGCGGCCCGAGACCGCGCCGGTCCGCAAGAACGTCCGCAGTGGCAGCCGCACGGTCGACGTCCACGTCAGCCGGCTCCGGCGCAAGCTCGGCCCGGTGCACGGTCAGTGCCTGGTCACCGAGCACCGCGCCGGCTACCAGTTCCGGCCGCTGACCGTGTGACACGAGGGCTTCCCGCTTCCCGCTGACTGGGCGGAATAACCCGTATGGCACACTGGCTATACGAGCAGAGCGTGCTCCGGGGTCGGTGAAACTCCGAACCGGCGGTGAAAGTCCGCGACCCGTCCGCTGCCAGCGGTCGGTTGACCCGGTGAAA
>Ga0187817_10000683_pt1 | contig 15190 bp, 20 predicted proteins | sample NC_wetland_sal_i_17_FD_132431 | JGI IMG/M metagenome (GOLD analysis project Ga0187817, IMG submission 132431) | Wetland sediment microbial communities from Neuse River Estuary, North Carolina, USA - SO4_2 | ecosystem: Environmental > Aquatic > Freshwater > Wetlands > Sediment | place: USA...
AGCTTGGACAGCAAGAGCGACGCGTCGCGTCGAACAGGTGGGGCTAAAAATAAAAGGGATGCCTGGGGCACCGCAGCTATTGCTTCGGCGTCCCGGCATCCAGATCCATATTGCGGAAAGTGATCCCCCCTCCGCCCGGTAAATCTTGTGCTTCGCGCGCGTTAGACGCGAACAACCTGTTCGACCACGACGTCGGCTGAGCCGAGCTTCAGCGGCTGCTGCGTTACAGCCTTCTCGTGATGGAAACAGCCGCCCAGCGCAACGGCGGCGGCCACGATCGTGGCGACGACGATAACGCCCTTCAAACCCTGCATGGTCTTCTCTCCTTTGGTTAAACGGCAAGTGCCGTTTTTGCATGTACCGGTGTGGCGCTTTCAGATCAAGAACGGACTGCTGTCCGGCGACCGTTTTGTCGGTCATTGGTGCCAAAATGCCACGCCGAATCTCAACCTCCAGCCCCGGGTCAGGCTACAAGGCGAAATGAGCCTGATCGAGTATAGTTAACATAAGGATAAGAGGTTTCTCGAACTGGCACAGAGCCCAATTTTAGGGCCGCTTTTTGGGCCGAATCCGGAACTCGAGAGGCTAGTTGATGAGTGGCGACCAGGCCGGGTCAGAGCCGAAGGATGGGGTAGCGACCAGCCGCTCGTTATAGCCCGTGAGATCGATGGAAAAGAGCCTCGGGCCCCCTCCGGCACCAGGCGACTCCCGGAAAAACATTAGTACCCTGCCATTCGGCGCCCAGGTGGGACCTTCATTGTGAAAGCCCTCGGTCAGGACCCGCTCGCCGGAGCCATCAGGCTTCATGACACCAATTAGAAATTGGCCGCCGGACAGCTTGGTGAAGGCGATGAGGTCGCCGCGGGGTGACCAAACCGGGGTGGAATAGCTGCCGCCGCCTGAGCTGATCCGCCGTTGATTCGATCCATCGGCATTCATCACGTAGATCTGCTGGGAGCCGTCCCGATCGCTTTCGAACACGATCCGGCTGCCGTCTGGTGCATAGCAGGGAGAGGTGTTGATCGCCTGGCTGCTGGTGAGCTGAGTCGTTCGCCGGCTGCGCAGATCCATGGCGTAGATGTTCGTTGCGCCCGCCTGTTCGAGGCTCATGACGATTCGCTGGCCGTCCGGCGAGAAGCGTGGCGCGAAGGTCATGCCCGGAAAGGTCCCCACGATCTCCTTCTGGCCGGTCTCGATGTTGAGGAGATAGACCTTGGGGTTATCTCCCTCGAAGGACATGTAGGTGATCTCTTGGGTCGACGGGCTGAAGCGAGGCGTCAGCACGAGGTCCTTTCCAGTGGTCAGCAACCGTACGTTGTGACCGTCTTGGTCCATGATGGCGAGGCGTTTGATGCGTTTGTCCTTGGGTCCTGACTCGTCGACGAACACCACGCGCGTATCGAAATAGCCCTTCTCGCCGGTCATGCGCTCATAGATCACGTCGGCGATGATGTGACCAACACGGCGGGCGTCTTTCGCCCGGGTAAAGAACTGCACGCCGGCGAGCTGCTTGCCGGAAAGTACATCCCAGAGGCGGAACTCGGCCCGTAACTTACCGTCACTATTGCCAATTCTCCCGACGGCGACCGCCTGGGCGTTGATCGGACGCCAGTCCTCGAAGCGAGGTGCTTGGGCAACGTCGAGCCCCTTCTCGATGAAGGCCGCGGGATCGATCGGCAAGAACAGCCCCGACGACTTCAGATCGTTCGACACGACGTCGGAGATTTCGCGCGCCGCGCCGGCATCGATCGTGCCGTCGCTCGCGAAGTCAGGGATGGCGATCGGCAACGGCTGGATATTGCCTTGCGTGATGTTGAGCTCAACCACCGCGTGTGCACGGTCGGAGCCAGCGCTGGCGCCGATGACTGCGCATAGAAGGACGGTGGCAAGTCGCGGAGCGCGCCGCTGGAATATCGAAGAGGGGATGAGGTCGATCATAGGGTCGAATCGCTGTTTGCGATGAGGCAGCCTAGCCGCTGCCATACATCTGTCTTGGGTCGAAATTGAGGATCATGTCGCGCCACACCGCGTATTTCTCGCTTGGAAGCTCATAGGGCTGGCACTGGAACACCGCGCGCACGGCGCTGTCCGCCGCAGCCTGGAAGAAGGGCGAGCCGCCGCTATTGGCGACCGTCGGGTAGCCGATAAGGGTGCCGTCCTCGTTCAGCTGCAGCCGGAGCTTGATGATGATCGCGTCGGCGCCCAGGCCACCTGGCGGCGGGCTCCAGCACCGCGCCATCTTGGCTCTCAGCGCATCAATCTCATTGACCGCCATGGTCATTTGCGTGCCGCTCGACTGCCCCTTCACCGGCTTTTTCGAGGTGTATTGCGGCGCATCGACGGCCCGCGGCTCCTTCGCCGCATTGGGGATCTTGTTGAGCAGCGCCGCGAGCCGGTCGGCGTTGAGGTCGTGCTTCTGTTCAGCCTGAGGCGCGGGCTTGGGCTTCGGCTTGTCCTTGGGCTTTTCGGGCTTCGCCTCCGCCTTATTCGGCAGAGGTTCCTTCTTCGCCTCGGCCTCTTTGGGCTTTTCCACCTTCTCAGGCTTTGGCTTCGGCGGCTCCTCCGCTTTCGCCTGCTGGGCTGGCGGAGGGGGCACCGCGGCTTCGGCCTTCGGCAGCTTCGGCGCTTCCTTCTCAGTCACCGACTTTGGCTTCTGATCCTCAGGTTTCGCTGCCAGTGGCGCGTCATACTTGGCGTCGACCATGCCCGCCTTGATCTTGGTGAACTCCGACGGCGTCACGATGTCGATGGGCACGTCCTCGATCTTCGGCGCGTCAAGCGCCCGGCCTGCGGGAAACACCACCAAGACCCACAGCAGAATCGCGAGATGCAGCGCGATGGAGATGAAGGCGCTCTTGCGCACCACGTTTCCCTTATTGCGGTTTCTCTTCGAGATCGGAGACGAGCGCGATCCTGCGAAAGCCAGCCGCGCTGATTTTCCCCATGACCCTCATGACGACGCCGTAATTCACTCGGCGGTCGCCGCGCACGAAAATGCGCTCGTCGTAACCGTTCTTAGCGATAGCAGTGAGTTTGGGCACAATTTCGTCGAGCTGCAGCTCCGTATCCTGCAAAAAAATCTTGCCCTCAGGATCGACCCAGATGGTGAGCGGCTCCTTGTCCCCTTCGAGCTGCTTCGCCTCGGTTTTGGGAAGATCGATCGGCACGCCGACCGTGAGCAGCGGCGCCGTCACCATGAAGATGATCAGAAGCACGAGCATGACGTCGACCATCGGCGTCACGTTAATCTCGCTCATCGGCCGCGACGCACGCCGTCGGCGGCGACCGCCATTGCTGGACCCTGTCTGGATGGACGCGCCCATCGGTCTAGCTCCTCACATCGATCTGACGCGACAGGATCGCCGCAAACTCGTCGGCGAAGCTTTCGAGCCGCGCTCCTTGGCGGACGGCTTCGCTATTGAATTTGTTATAGAAAATGACGGCGGGGATGGCCGCGAGCAGGCCGAGCGCGGTGGCGAACAAAGCCTCGGCGATGCCGGGTGCGACGACTGCGAGATTGGTGTTCTTGCTGACGGCGATCGCCTGAAAGCTCGTCATGATTCCCCATACCGTGCCGAACAGCCCGACGAACGGTGCCGTCGAGCCCACCGTCGCGAGGAAGGTGAGCCGACGCTCGAGCCGCTCGACCTCGCGGCTGATGGTCACGTCCATCACCTTCTCGACTCTGAGCTGCGTTCCCGGCGTCGGCTTCGGGTTGCGCTCGATGCTCCGCTTCCATTCGCGCATGGCGGCAACGAACAGCGCAGCCATCCCCGTGTTACGGCGCTGATTCAGCGCCTGATACAGCTCTTCCAGCGATTGTCCCGACCAGAACACTTGCTCGAACTTGGCGGTCTCCTTCCGCGCTTTGGCGAAGAGGAAGAATTTTTCGAGGATGATCGCCCAGCTCCATACCGATGCGGCGAGAAGCCCGATCATCACGATCTTGACGACAATGTGAGCGTTCTGAAACAGCTCCCAGATCGAGAGATCGACGGCAACATCCGGCGGGGTCATGACGGCCTCGTGGCGCGAACTCCAAAGCGTCTCTCTCGGGGCTATCACCTGGTCGAGACGACGGTTGCCCGGCGGGCCCAAAGGCCCCCGGGCTGTGACGAACGTCGCCGGAGAGAGCGCCGCCTCTTGCTAGGCGCGGGACCTTACGCGAGCGAATGTGACTTAACTTGGGCTTATTAACCCTTAACGGCAGTGCCAGGGCTCGCGCCTGAGGCCTGCAATTCCGGCGTTTCGGAGATACCCTTACGCGCGCTGGTTAACGAACCGTTCAAGCGCCCTCCGAATGAGAGTGCCAATGCGCTGCGGCTTGCCCGAGGAGGAGACCAGCACGACGGTGACCTTGGCGCGGGCGAGCAGAGTGTCTCCCCGGCGAACCTCCTGGGAGAGGACAAGCGACGCACCGCCGATTTGAGCGCAGCGCGTGACGACTTCGAGCGCCTCGTCGACGCGCGCGGGCTTCAGATAATCGATCTCGATGTGGCGCACGACGAAGACCCCGGGCTCGCCGACCTTCGGGGCAGCGAGGCTCTGATGGTCGATGCCCAGCAGCCTGATGAAATCGGACCGGCCGCGCTCGCAGAATTTCAGGTAGTTGGCGTGATAGACGTGGCCGGCGAAATCGGTGTCCTCGAAATAGACGCGGATGGGCAAGACATGAGTCTCGCCCTCGATCCGCCCGGCAAGATCCGGCCAATTGCCGCTCACGAGCCTTCGCTGCCGTTGAAGAGGCCGAACTGAGCGGGGCGATCGGGCGCCGGCATCCCAAGATGGGCGAAGGCGCCCGCGGTCAGCACGCGGCCGCGCGGGGTGCGCGCGATGAAGCCCTGCTGCAAAAGGTAGGGCTCGATGATTTCCTCGATAGCGTCGCGGGGCTCCGACAGCGCCGCGGCAAGCGTCTCGATGCCGACCGGTCCGCCTCCATAATTCACGGCAATACAGCGCAAATAGCGATGATCGAGCGCATCCAGTCCGCGTACGTCCACTTCGAGCCGGGCGAGCGCGCGATCGGCGAGCCTGGCATCGACAGCGGAAGCGCCTCCAACGGACGCGAAGTCCCGCACGCGGCGAAGCAGCCGCCCCGCCACGCGCGGCGTGCCGCGCGCCCGCCGCGCGATCTCATGCGCACCCTCCGCCGTGAGGGGCAGGCTGAGCAGCCGCGCCCCGCGCCGCACGATCTCCTCGAGCTCCGGCACGCCATAGAAGTCGAGCCTGATCGGAATGCCGAAGCGTTCTCTCAGCGGCGTGGTGAGGAGCCCGGTGCGCGTCGTGGCACCGATGAGCGTGAAGCGGGCAAGGTCGATGCGGACTGAGCGCGCCGCCGGTCCCTCGCCGATGATCAGATCGAGCTGGAAATCCTCTAGTGCCGGATAGAGAATCTCCTCGACCGCCGGGTTCAGCCGATGGATCTCGTCGATGAAGAGCACGTCGCGGTCTTCGAGATTGGTAAGCAGCGCAGCGAGGTCTCCGGCCTTAGCAATGACGGGGCCGGAGGTCGCACGGAAATTCACGCCAAGCTCGCGCGCCACGATCTGCGCGAGCGTCGTCTTGCCGAGGCCGGGGGGCCCCGCAAACAGCACATGATCGAGCGCCTCGCGCCGGCCGCGTGCCGCCTCGATGAAGACTTCCAGATTGGAGCAAACCTTGGCCTGGCCGATGAACTCGCTCAAAGTCTGCGGCCGGAGCGAGGTCTCCGCCTGATCCTCGTCGCGCCTCGACGCGGCCAGCATGCGCTCGCTCATTGCGCGAGTTCCCTAAGCCCAAGGCGGATCAGGTCCTCGGTGCGCGCCTCGCGACCGGCCTTGCCGACGGCGAGCGAAACGGCCGCGGCAGCCTGAGCGTGGCCATAGCCGAGATTGGTCAGCGCCGACACCGCGTCGCGCGCCGAGGCCCCCTCGGGAAGGATGGCAACAGGGGCAAGCCCCGCGCCGGGCCGGATCGCGGGCGCAAGCGATGGCATCTTGTCTTTGAGCTCGGCCACGATGCGGCTCGCGACCTTGGGACCGACGCCCGGAGCGCGCGCCACCTGGTTCTTGTCCTGGAGCGCCACGGCATTGGCGAGGTCCGCGGCATCGAGCGTGCCGAGCACCGCGAGCGCCACCTTGGCGCCGACGCCCTGCACGGTCTGCAAGGCCCTGAACCAGGCGCGCTCATGCTCGGTGGCGAAGCCGTACATCCTGATCGCGTCCTCGCGCACATGAGTGTCGATGGCGAGCGTCACGGTCTCGCCGACCGCCGGCAGGGCGGCAAGCGTGCGCGCGGCGCAGGTCACCTCATAGCCGACGCCGTTCACATCGAGGATCAGCGTCGAAGGCCCAACCTCGTCGAGGCGTCCGGTGAGCTTGCCGATCATGGCGCAACTCTCGCGGCGAGCGCCACCGCGGCTTCTAATCTTCGCCAAGTGCGGCAATGGGCATGGGTGATGGCGATCGCGAGCGCGTCGGCGGCGTCGGTGCTGTCGGGCACGGCGCTAGGCAGAAGCCGCGCCACCATGGCCCTGATCTGGCCCTTGTCGCCGTGCCCTGCGCCGACCACGGTCTTCTTGATGGCGTTCGGCGCGTATTCAGCGATGGTCACGCCGAGAAGCGCCGGCACGAGCATGGCAATGCCGCGCGCCTGCCCGAGCTTCAGCGTGGCCGAGGCGCCGCTGTTGACGAAGGTCTGCTCGATCGCCGCTTCAAGCGGCGAGAGGCGCGCGAGCACCTCCTGGAGGCCGTCGAACAATTGCCTGAGCCTGACGCCTAGCGCTTCTCCGTCATCGGAGATGACCGATCCGCAGGCGACGAAGGCGAGCCTCACCCCGTCGGAATCAATGATTCCCCACCCCGTTCGCCGGAGCCCCGGGTCGATGCCGATGATGCGAATCGCTTCGCCAGCCATGCCTAGGTGATAACACGACCGGGGCGCCTAGCGACGATTGAGTAGCTCCCTCCTGGCAGGTGTGGGAAGCCCGGCCAGCGGATCAAATCCGGACCGCGTTGGCGAAGAGGTCGCTACCCCATTCGTAGAGCGGGCGCTTGAAATCGGACTCGGTGTGGATGGCCCGACCTTTGCGCTCGGTCCATTTCCGCCCATAGGTCTCGAATGGAAAATGCCGAAGGTAGTAGTCGCAAGTCTCCTCCCAATGGTCGACCGAGAGGGACTTGCCGTAATGCTGGCAGTAGAGATCGGTCTTGACCTGTTCCGTGCCCCCCGGCGTCCGTCCATGCACTTCCGCGAAGTGGATCTCGGGTCGGTTGCGCCAGAGCATCAGGATGTCCCTCTGCTCGGGGCCATAGAAGCGGCGAAAGTGAATGAGCGGAACATCGGGCCGATAAGGTTCGCAATCCTCAGGCGTCATATAGGCGTCGAATAGTTGCACCCTGACCGCGTCGCAATTCTCTGCCGCCAAGCCCGTTACGAAGCTGCGCAGGTCCCCGGTCACGCGCTCGTCAGGATCGAAGCAGAACATCCACTCATGCGGCAGCTCGGCGCGCGCCATGTCGAGCAGGAGGCCGCGATGCCTCGCCTCGGCGCGTTTGCGCGCGTCAACGTCCTTTTCCCACGATTGGTTGGCGACGATCAGCGCGACCTTCGGGTGCTGGCGCAGAATGTCGACAGTCTCATCCGTGCTCGCGTCGTCATAAGCGATGATCGCATCCACATGGTCGGTTAGGTAGTCGAGGGTATCGGGCAGAATCAGTGCCTCATTGCGGATGCGCGTCATCCCGATCAAGCCGTGCTTACGGCCGAGCAGCGCTTCATTGCCCTTGATGATCCGCTCCGAATCGCGGAGCTGCCAGTTGGCCGTGCCGGTTGTCATCTCACACGACCTTGCGCGTCAGAACCCGAAGCGCGTCAGCAGCGCCGCGATCCAAATGAGGGCCGCTAGCGCTATGGCGAAGAACACCGCCGCCGAGCCGAGATCCTTCGTCACCCGGATGGCGGCGTGCTTCTCGGGTTGGACGTGATTGCACAAGCGTTCAATGGCAGTATTGAGGAACTCAATCGCCAGGAGAAAGAGCAAGCTTCCCACGAGCGCAACCCATGTCCAAAGATTAGTCGCGACCAGAAAGGACAGCGGAAGCGCGATCAGCGCGATTGCGACTTCCTGCTTGATCGCCGCTTCGGTGACGAGGCCTTCGCGCAAGCCGCTGACCGAATTCCAGAACGCGGACCAGACGCGGGTGATGCCGCCGCGGCCGGGCAGCGCCGCTTGTTCGCGCAGATGCTTGTAGCCGGCACGTTCCGAAGGGCGCGATGATTTCATGCGGCAACCTATTTAAGCGCTGAGGCGCTCCAGCACCTCGTCGGCAATCTCGAAATTGGAATAGACGTCCTGCACGTCGTCTGAATCTTCCAGCATCTCGATCATGCGCAGGAGCTTCTGCCCCGCTTCCTCTCCGACTGGCACGCCGTTTTTCGGGCGCCACAGGATGCGTGCGGCCCGCGGCTCCCCGAAACGCGACTCGAGCGCCTTGGCGACTTGATGCAATTGGTCGGGATGGCAGTAGACGACGTGCCCCTCCTCGCTCGATTCGCAGTCGTCGGCACCGGCCTCGATTGCCGCTTCCAGCATCTGATCCGGGGTCGCCTTGGCGGCGGCAAATTCGATGGCGCCGAGTTTGTCAAACATGAAGGACACAGCTCCGGTCTCGCCGAGATTGCCGCCATATTTGGTGAAGATCGACCTCACCTCGCTCGCCGTGCGGTTGCGGTTATCAGTGAGTGCCTCGACGATCACGCCGACACCGCCGGCACCGAAGCCCTCGTAACGCACCTCCTCGTAATTGGCGCCGCCGGCCTCCTGGCTCTTCTTGATGGCGCGCTCGATATTGTCCTTGGGCATGTTCTGGGCGCGGGCTGCCTGCACCGCGGTCCTGAGCCGCGGATTCATGGCGGGATCGGGCAGGCCCATTTTCGCCGCTGCGGTGATTTCGCGGCCGAGCTTGGAAAAGAGCTTGGAGCGCTTCTTGTCCTGGGCGCCCTTGCGGAACTGGATGTTCTTGAACTTCGAATGGCCAGCCATTGAATGTCCTGTTGGTTACCGGCCTTTAGGATAGCGGCGCCGCTTATACGGGCGAGCGCGCGCAAAATCCATAGCCGCTGGGACCAAGCTCGACCTTGCCCCCTGCCGTTAGCGAAGCCTTAACCCTAAGGGTCCGACAACAGTCGTTTGGGCCGTTTCACTTTATGGGGGGCAACGATGTCGAGCATGACTAAAGCGTCCACCGCGCCAGCGCCGGAGGGCGCGGAGCGCACGCCAACGCTTTCGGAGCTTTGCGGCGACGCGGCGAAGCACGTGGCGCAAGCCCGCGGCGCGCTGTTCAGCGAGCGCGCCGACACCGATGGCGCACTTGACCATCTCGACCGGGCGATCTTCCTCCTCCAGCGCGTGTCGGCCCACGGGCGAGCGATGGGCCTCACCGGCTCGCGGGCAAAGCTCCGTTCGGCTTGATGCACGAGCAGCGCGAGGTCACGCGGGCGAGGCGGCGCGCACCCAGGATTCAGGCTCGGCTTGAGACAATCTGCCGCCGAGCCTGATCGGCCCGATGGCCTTGGCGAGGCCTGTGGCGTCGTCGATCTCGATGCCCACACCAGAGATGGTGGCTTCGCCGAGTGCCGGCTGAAACCGGCCATTCGGAATCTTGGTGAGGAAGCGCGACAGCGGTTCCTCCTTGTTCATGCCGAGCACCGAGTCGTAATCCCCGCACATACCGGCATCGCTGATATAGGCGGTACCCCCGATAAGGACCTGCTCGTCCGCCGTGGGAACATGCGTATGCGTGCCGACCATCGCGCTCGCCCGACCGTCGACGAAAAAGCCCATTGCCTGCTTCTCCGACGTCGCCTCGGCATGAAAGTCGATGAGGATCGCGTCTGCTCCGCGTTTTAAGCCGCAGGCCTCGATCTCACGGTCAATGGCGCGGAAGGGGCAGTCGAGGTCGCCCATGAACACGCGGCCCATGGCGTTGATCACGAGCACGTCCGCCCCGTTTGCCGCTTTGAAAAGCCCGGCGCCGCGTCCCGGCGCACCCTTCGGAAAATTGATGGGCCTGAGCAGCCGGTCATGCCGCTCGATGAAGATGAGTGTCTCCCGCTGATCCCAGACATGATTGCCGCTGGTCACCACGTCGGCGCCGGCATCAAGGAGCTCGGTCAGGATTTGCTCGGAGATGCCGAACCCGCCAGCGGCGTTCTCGCCATTGACAATGATGAAATGCGCCCCGTAGTGCTCGCGCAAGCCCGGCAGGGCCTCGATGACCGCCGCCCGGCCCGATCGGCCGACCACGTCACCGAGAAACACAATCCGCATACGTGCCGCCGATCCGAGAAATGTTAAGGGCCTCGCTCGGGCCTGACCAAGGTGAATAGCCCAAACGCGCCCTTCCCCGCCAGCGTTGCTCCGCGGTCTCCTTAAGCCTTTCGCTAGAGCCGCGGGGGGTCCCGCGCGCCTTCATGGAAAGTGGCGGGGACGCCTCGCGAGGAGCGAGGCCGCGATGGCCGTCGGAGCGTAGATCCCTGGTGTCCCTACTAGTGTAGGTGGGCGCCGAGTGTCGAAGACCACGGTCCCCGTCAGGGTCAGCTCCCATAGGATCTTATAGGGCCCGGGGAATAGTGCCCCTAACGCACCTCGCAGCCCGCCAATTGCGACTATAGCTCGCCAGGACGAGAGGCGAAACTAGCGTCGTGTTGCGGCTTGGCCCGCGAATCGCTGGCTCAGCAACTCCAGACGGTCGGCGGCGGCGCTGATCGTGTCGGCAAGATCGGCGCGCATCATCTTCGAAGACTCATCCGCCGTCGATCGGTCGCGGCGTAGCTCGGCCATGGCGCCTTTCAACTCCTGAAGTTGACGCCTTGCCTCCCAAAGCTCGTCGGTCACCATCAATGACGCCATCAGGATCAAGCGGTCGTCGCCAACCTGCCCGAATTTGTGCTTCATAGTTTCCATGTGGGAGGCGAGATATTCCGACAGCGCGATCAGATGCGCCTCTTCCCCCTCTCCGCATTCGAGACGATAAGTGCGGCCATTGAGCGTAACGCTGACCTGTCCCATAGCGTGCCCCCTAATATTCAGCCCCCTTGCCGGGCACCATCCCCCGTAGCGTACCCATCACCACTTCCAGCCGTCCGGAGACCTCGCTATTTGCATCCTCGAGCCGCCGCGCGCGGCCTCGTTCGAGATCGAGCTCGGCGGCAAGCCGATCGCGCTCCGATGCGAGCCGATTGCGTTCGTCGGTCAAGGAGCGAAGTTGCTCTTTGAACTTGGTCGCCGAATCGCGATCTTCGAAAAGCTGACCCAAGAACCGCTCGAGGCTGTCGAGCGACGCGCCGAAGCGCACCAAAGCCTGTTGCAGAGCGTCAATTTGGGCCATCACGAGCTATGTCCCCTCACCCCTCCGGCCTCGTCGCCCTTGGATGGCGCGGTGAGCTTCGCTCCCTCGACGGGAGACCATCCGACAATGTGGTGACGGCCGTGGTAATGGTCAACAGGCTGTTGCCTCCTCCCTCGCCCTGTCGTTGACCGACGGATGGGGCTGGGCCGCGGACATTGACACCGCCGCGGCCAGCGTGATCTGAGACGGACACTGACAACACCGCACCATTGCGGAGAGACAGGCAAGCGGAGGCTGCAAGATGGCTGAAGCCGCGCCTCCTTGCCGGCTCTATCTCACGCTTCCGGCAAGACCTTCGGCCGCACTTGAGATGTCCTTGGCCAAAACCATGGGCGCGGCCGATGTGGCCTGCGTTCTGCTTTGCCAGGATGGAGCCGAGACCGACACAGCCTGGGATCTCAAGCTGCGCGATCTGACACAAGCCCGCGACGTGGCCTTCCTCATCGAAAACGACGCCGGGCGCGCCGAGCGCCTGGGCGCCGACGGCGTCCATATTGCGGGGGAGGAGGCACTTTACCGGCGGACGCGTGAGCACCTGGGTCAACGCGCAATCATCGGCGTTGGTTGCAATGAAAGCCGTCATGAGGCCATGGTGTTAGCCGAACTTGGTGCGGATTACGTTGCGTTTGGTCCGACGCCCGCGCTGGGGGAACGCGAGCGGGAAGAGCGTGCCGGGCTGATTGCCTGGTGGGCGGAGATTTTTGTGGTGCCTTGCGTCGCCTGGAACGTCGAAACGCTGGAAGAGGCCGTGAGACTTGCAGGCGTCGGAGCCGATTTCGTCGCGCTGTCCCCTGTCATTTGGCAAGCACCGGACGCCGCGGACAGGATCGCCAAGATCGGCGCGGCGCTGCGTGAACTCAGGAGCGCGGCGTGAAGGGAGCCGCGCACCTCTACCTCTTGCTTGTGGCCGTTTTTCTCGGGGCTGGAGCCCTTCACGCGCAGGCCACGGAAAGCCCCTCCTACACCGCCTACTCCCAGGGCCAGTATATGACCGCGCGGAAGCTCGCCGAGACCGAAGCCGCGCAGGGCTCGAAAGAGGCCTACACCCTTCTCGGCGAAATCTATGAGGAAGGGCTCGGCGTCGCCCAGGACGTTCAGAAGGCCGCCGAGGCTTACAAGAAGGGCGCCGATCTCGGCGACGCCAATGCCCAGTTCTCCCTCGGCACCTTCTCACTTGAGGGCATCGGCATGAAAAAAGATCCTACCGCGGCGGCCAACCTGTTCGAAAAGGCCGGAAAAAGCGGTCACGCCATGGCGCAATACAACCTTGCCCTCATCTATCTCGACGGCAAGGGGCGCCCCGCCGACGAGGCGAAGGCGGTCGAATGGATGCAGAAGGCCGCCGAGCAGAACCTGCCCGCCGCCGAGTACGATCTTGGCGGCTTTTATCAGTTCGGCCGCGGCGTCGCGGTCGATCGCGCGAAGGCAGCGGAGTGGACCGGCAAGGCGGCGGAGGCCGGACTCCCAGAGGCCCGAGTCGAATATGGGGTGATGCTGTTCAATGGTGAGGGCGTCGCCATCGACGAGGAGCGCGCCGCGAAGATGTTCCGGATGTCCGCCGAGCAAGGCAATCCGGTGGCCCAGAACCGGCTCGCCCGCCTGTACGCCAACGGGGCGGCGGTGGGGCCGGCCGATCCGGTGCAGGCCGCCAAATGGCACCTGCTTGCCCGCGAGGCGGGCGTCAGCGATTTCTCCCTCGACATCATGCTTGCCAAGCTCACGCCGGAGCAGCGTGCCGCCGCCGACAAGGCCGCTCAAGCCTGGCGCGACGAACGCCTCACCGAATGATCGCGCGCCCTTGACAGCAACGAGGCCCCACGCCTTAAAGGCGGCCACCCCACGATTCACTCTACTCCGCAGGGCTTCATGAAAATCAACGGCAATGAGATTCGCCCGGGCAATGTGATCCAGCACAAGGGCGGGCTCTGGGTCGCGGTCAAGACCCAGCACGTGAAGCCAGGCAAGGGTCCGGCTTACGCGCAAGTCGAGCTCAAAAATGCCATTGACGGCACCAAGCTCAACGAGCGCTTCCGCTCCTCCGAGACCGTCGAGCGCGTGCGGCTCGAGCAGAACGACTATCAGTTCCTATATGCCGAGGGCGACATGCTCGTGTTCATGGATATGGACACCTACGATCAGATCGAGCTCCCCCGCGACTTTTTGGAGGAGCGCGCGGCCTTCTTGCAGGAGGGCATGAAAGTGACGGTGGAGAGCCATGAGGGCAAGGCGATCGGCGTCTCGATCCCGGAACAGGTCACGCTGGAAGTGGTCGAGGCCGACCCCGTGGTGAAGGGCCAGACCGCCGCCTCGTCCTATAAGCCCGCGAAGCTCGAGAACGGCGTGCGCATCCTGGTTCCCCCCTTCGTCGTCGCCGGCGAGCGCGTGGTGGTCGACACCAACGAGCTCACTTACGTTCGGCGCGCCGAGTAGAACTGTGGCGCCAAGACCGTCTTCCCTCCCCTTGAGGGGAGGTAGAAGGTAAGAGTCTAGAATGCCAGCGTCTGCCCTGATGAACGTCATGCTCGGCGCCGCCCGCAAGGCGGGCCGCAGCCTCGCGCGCGACTTCGGCGAGGTGGAGCAGCTTCAGGTCTCGCTCAAAGGCCCCGCCAACTTCGTCAGCGCCGCCGATACCCGCGCCGAGGAGATCTTGCATAAGGAGCTTTCCCGCGCCCGTCCCGGCTACGGGCTCCTACTCGAGGAGCATGGCGAGGTGGAGGGCGCCGACCGCACCCACCGCTTCATCGTGGACCCGCTCGACGGCACCACTAATTTTCTGCACGGCATTCCGCTCTTCGCCATCTCGATCGCGCTTGAGCGCGAAGGCGAGCTCGTCGCGGGCCTCATCTACAATCCGGCAAGCAACGAGGTCTTCACCGCGGAGCGGGGCAAGGGCGCCTTCCTCAACGATCGGCGCATCAGGGTCGCGGCCAGGACCGAGCTTACCGACTGCGTCGTCGTCACCGGCATCCCGCACCGTGGTAAGCCAGGTCAGGATTTGTTTTTACGCGAGATGCAATCTGTCATGGCGGCTTCGGCCGGCATCCGGCGCACCGGTGCTGCGGCGCTCGACCTTGCCTGGGTCGCGGCTGGCCGCTTCGATGGCTTCTGGGAGCGGAACCTGCGCGCCTGGGACCTCGCCGCGGGCATCGTCATCCTGCGCGAGGCCGGCGGCTTCGTCAGTGACGCCGACGGCAGAGATCACATGCTCGAGACTGGAAGTGTAGTCGCAGGCAACGAGACCATCCAGCGCAAGCTCTTGAAGCAGCTGAAGGCCGCCGCGGCCCCGCGTGACGCCGTCGCGGCTGCCGATCCGTCACATTAGACGACGCCTGACCGGCAAGATGGAATTCGTCGGCGCGCCCCGAGGTTGCCGTTTTGCCAAGCTTAGTATTCGGGTTAATCTCTGCCCGCAACCGCCCCCGATTCCCCTGACGGCACCAATGGCAGCGACCACGACGTACAAGGCGAAGCTTACCTACCCGCAAGTGTTTCTCTGGCGGATGAGCCTGTTTCTCATCCTCGCGATCCTGCTCGCCATCATCCTCGACGGGCAGACGCAGCAGCTGCGCACGAGCTTCATGGCCAATCCTGGCCTGAATAGTCTCATCATCGGCGTGCTCTTCGTCGGTATTGTCTACTCTTTCCGCCAGGTGCTGCGCCTCTACCCCGAGATCCGCTGGGTTAACAGCTTCCGCATTTCCGACCCGGGCCTCACGGTCGACACCACGCCGGTGCTGCTTGCGCCCATGGCCACCATGCTGCGCGATCGAACCGGACATCTGTCCTTGGCCACCGGCGCC
>Ga0187817_10000684_pt1 | contig 15182 bp, 7 predicted proteins | sample NC_wetland_sal_i_17_FD_132431 | JGI IMG/M metagenome (GOLD analysis project Ga0187817, IMG submission 132431) | Wetland sediment microbial communities from Neuse River Estuary, North Carolina, USA - SO4_2 | ecosystem: Environmental > Aquatic > Freshwater > Wetlands > Sediment | place: USA: North...
GCGTAATCGTAGAGCCAGCGCATTCCCGGAACGACGGTTCCAGCGAGCGCTACGATGACTCCGGCGGCCAGGCTGATGAGCGCCCGCGGGTTTACTCCGTTGCGATATTCGTAGATTCCGCCGCGACGGTAAAGATCCTCGACTTGCAGGATCGTTCCGCGCACGACGAAATAATCGGCAATCATGATCCCGGCGACGGGACCAAGCAGCCCGGAGTAACCGACCAGCCATCCGAAGATGTAGGAGCCGAAATCACTGAGCAGCTTCCAGGGCATCATCAGCACGCCGATCACGCCGGCAATCAAGCCGCCTGTGCGGAATGAGATGTACCGGGGACTTAGGTTCGAGATGTCATTCGATGGCGAAACGACGTTGGCCGCGATGTTGGTGTTCAGTGTAGCGAGCAGAATCGCCATCAGTGCGATGAAGGCGACCACGGGCTGATGAAAGCGGCCAATGAGTGCGACCGGATCCCAGATCGGCTCTCCGAACAGCACCACCGAGGCGGAAGTCACAGCCACTCCGATGAATGAATACAAAGTCATTGCGGGCGGCAGCCCCAGGGCTTGGCCGATCATCTGCGCTTTCTGGCTCCGGGCAAACCGGGTGAAATCGGGGATATTCAACGCGACAGTTGCCCAAAAGCCGACCATCGCGGTGAGAGACGGAACGAAGAAGCGGAAGAATTCCGCGCCGCTGTGGAACTTGCTCCTGGCGCTGAGCACGGGTCCCAAGCCGCCCGCTTTCGAGGTGATCCACCAGAGCAGGAGCAGACCCACCGCCAGCATGAACGGCGCGCTGATGCCTTCCAGAAGGCGAATGGTTTCGATGCCGCGCCAGATCACCGCCATATTTAGCAACCAGAATGCGAAGAAGCAGATCCAGACCGAGCCGGGAAAAGAGCCGCCGCGAGGCCAAACGATGGCCAGCAACGTGCGGATGGCCTGGCCGCCGATCCACGTTTGAATGCCGAACCATCCGCACGCCACGAGCGCGCGAAGAATGGCAGGCAGGTTGGCGCCGCGTACCCCGAACGAGGCGCGGACGAAAACCGGGAAGGGCACTCCGTATTTCGTGCCGGCATGCGCGTTGAGTAACATCGGAATGAGCACGATCAGATTGCCGAGCAGAATCGTGCCGATCGCCTGCCACCAGTTCATCCCACCCGCGATCAGACCGGAAGCCAGCATGTAAGTGGGAATGCAGACGCTCATGGCCACCCAGAGCGACGCATAGCTGTACACACCCCACGTGCGCCGGCTGTCAGGCACGGGGGCCAGACCCTCGTTGAACAAAGCCGGATCGACGGCCAATCCGGGTGCCGTTAGTTGCTCCTCACCACGCGTCCCGGAAAGCATGTTCTATGCATCCTATCGTAACGGAAGGGTCATGGAGAGCAGCCACAAATTCGTAACAAGTTCTTGACAGCAGTGAAACAACCTAGGATACTGGGTCACCGACCTCCAAATTTCAGTGGCGAAAACGGAGGGTCCTCGTTCGACAGGACAGTTCAAGGGGGAGTTGATGCTTACTAGAAGTGCGTTGCTAGCAAGTGTTTGTGCACTTTTCTCCTGTTCGTTCCTTCATGGCCAAGCGACCGGAAGTATCTCGGGTACGGTAACGGACTCGTCGGGCTCAGTGATGACGGGAGCGAAGGTGACCGTCAGCGCGCAAGCTATCGGACTGTCACGCGACGCCACAACCGACGATGGCGGAAGATATCTGATCCCGTTGTTGCCTGTGGCGACTTACTCCATTAGAGTGGAGCAGGCAGGCTTTCAGCCGGCCGAAGCGAAGGATGTCCGGCTGCAAGTGGATGAACACCGCGAGCTGGATTTCAAGCTTTCCCCCGCGTCGGTGAGAGAAGTCGTTGAAGTAACCGCGTCCGAGGTGGCGGTGGAGACGACGACTCCGACCCTGGGCCAGGTGATCAACTCTCAACAAGTCACAGAGCTGCCTTTGAACGGCCGCGACTTTGTCCAACTGGCGACGCTGACGCCGGGTACCACACAGGAAACGAACCCGCAGAGCTTTTTCAATGGCGGCCCCAGCAGCGAAGTTTCCGCTCGCGGGTCTTATTCTCTGTCGGTCGGCGGGTCTCGCGCCAATGTCACCGATTGGCTGCTCGATGGCAACGATAACAACGAACTGACCGCCGGCGGCATCGCTATTTTGCCTTCGATTGACGCCATCCAGGAATTCAAAGTCCTGACCTACAACTACTCGGCGGAATGGGGCACGCGCGCGGGTCCCACGGTCTTGGTGACGACCAAGTCCGGGTCGAACCAGTTGCACGGATCGCTGTTCGAGTTTCTCCGCAATACAGATCTGGATGCGCGCAGCTTCTTCGCCGCGACAACCGAGAAATTCAATCTGAATCAGTTTGGAGGCTCGGTAGGCGGCCCGATTCAGAAGGACAAGACCTTCTTCTTCGCTGATTATCAGGGGAAGATGCAGCGCCACGGGATCCCTTTCGTGGGCCTGGTTCCCACAGCGGCCATGCGAACCGGCGATTTCTCCGCGGATGCGTTCGGCAATCCCCGGTCGGGATTTTTGAACAATCCGAATGTCAGCGGCGCAACGGATACGCACTTCCAGTGCGATGGTTCGGGCAACCCTCTGCCCGCGGCGCCGGATGGAAGCCAGCAATCCGGCGTTGATTGCAATAAGATCCCGCAGGGCGTGATCAATCCCATCGCCCAGAAGATGATCAATCTTTATCCTTTGCCCAACGCCAACAACCCGTCGCTGGGCTACAACTACATCAACCAGCCCACGCGCAAGCTCAACGAAGGGGAGTTTGACATCCGGCTGGATCACAATTTTTCAGACAAGGATTCGGCGTTCGCACGGTTCAGCTACGACCAGGCAACTTCCTTCGTCCCGGGTGGTTCGCCGGGATTCGCCGAAGCCAGCCCCTTTGCCAGCACGCAGGGGATCCTGAACCATGCGCGCAATGTGGCCGTGTCGGAGACGCATGTTTTTTCGCCGAACACCGTGAACCAGTTCAACGCTGGCTACAACCGCATTTTCGACTACATCTCGTCTTACGGCACGGGAAGCTGTGAATCGCAGGCGCTCGGGATTCCTGGCGCCAATCTGGGCGGTGTCAGTTGCGGGCTGACTTCGACTCAGTTGGATGGCGGCTACTGGTCCCTGGGCGACCGCGGATACGCTCCCTTCCAGGGCGGCACCAACGTTTTCTCTATCTCTGATTCGTTCGACATGATTCGCGGCAAGCACGACATCAAAGTCGGCGGCGGCATTCGCGCCAACCAGATGAACGTCCTGGCCGAAGGTTTCCAGGACGGGTATTGGATCTTTACCGGTCTGTGGGGCGGCGAGCCCATGGCGGATTTTCTTGAAGGCCTGCCCAGCCTGGCTATCCACGATCAGACATTCAATGGCAATATCACCGGTCGCCGGTGGAAGCTGTTCCGTCCGTTCATCGAAGACGATTGGCGAGTAACCAAGGACCTGACGTTGAACCTCGGCCTGGCTTGGGCTCTGGTGACGCCTGTCACGGAAGTGGCCAATCGCCAGGCGGACTTCAATCCTGCAAACGGCCAATTCCTGATCGCCGGGCAAGGGGCGGGTGCTGCCGCTGGTATTCAGATGGACAAAACGGCGCTCGAGCCGCGAATTGGCTTGGCCTGGAAGGTGCTGGGCAGCCAGAACACCGTGGTTCGTGCGGGCTATGCCATTTTCCACGATTCGTCGTGGAACCAGGGCGGGCAGGGATTGTGGCAGAACCCACCGTATTATGCGGAATCGGACGCGTTTGCTTTTGGCGGCGCCTGCACCTTCGCCACCGCCGCCTGCGCTACAAAGTACGGGCTGGCACCCTCCGCCCTCAGCGTGTCAAACGGGTTTCCCATTTTCACGTCGGCGCCCAATCCAGTCGATTTCACCGGGACGCTTCTATCACAAGACACTAATTTCAAGCAGGGGCGTGTCCAGCAGTTCAACGTCAATGTGGAACACCAACTACCCGGCCAGATTGTCCTGACGGTTGGATACGCAGGGTCTCGCAGTTCGCACATTCTGGTAGACGGGAATAACTTGAATGTTGGGTCTCCGTCGGCTTGCGGCACCGTCTCCGGTTATACGTTGGGCTGCGGCCCGAATGGAGCTTCGTTCGGTGTGCCTTTCACGCAGTTCCCGTATTCCACGATCTCCAATGCCTTCGACATTGGCCGGGCTCACTACAATTCCTTTCAGATTAAGGCCGAGACCAAGAGCGCACACCACGGTCTGTACGCGCTATTGGGATATACCTACGCCAGAGCCTATGACAACGGCTTCACAGACGGCCTCGGCTCCAGTTTGGGTGCCACGTACTGGCCCCTGCCCGGGAACAGCAAACTAGATTGGGCCTTGTCTCAAATCAATCTCAATAGCAGTTTCACGGCCAGTGTGATCTACGAATTGCCCCTTGGCAAAGGCAAGCGATTCGGCAGTTCCTGGAACGGTGCGGCTAACGCAGTTTTGGGCAACTGGGAACTGACGCTCATCGAGAGAGCCATTTCCGGATTCCCCGTTTTCATTGTGGATAGCAACAACCAGTCCGGCGTGAACTTCCAAAACAACGGGAACAGTCTCAACCGCCCGAACCAGACCTGTAATCCGCAGGCGAACAACCCGACCTTGAGCCAGTGGTTTAGCACGTCGTGTTTCTCGGCTCCGGCAGCCGGCGAACTTGGAACGGCCTCGCGAACTCCGGTCTCGGGGCCGGATTTGGTTAACACGGACTTCTCCATCATCAAGCATTTCCCGCTACCGCGCGAGGGAATGCGGCTTGATTTTCGGACCGAGTTTTTCAATCTGTTCAATCATCCGCAATTCGGTTTGCCGGGCGCGGATTTCAACTCCCCGGCGACGTTCGGCGTGGTCAACACCACCGTAAACAACCCGCGTCTGGTTCAGTTTGCGCTCAAGCTGGCTTTTTAAGGGCAGGCAGTCGATCGTGCGGCGTCGCGCCGGGTTCCTCCTGGCTATGGCGTGGATGCTGCTGGCGAACGCATCCGGCTGGGCGCAGCAGCGGCGCAAGGTAATCATCAACGAGGACTGCTCCGGACCCGGCGGCAGCAACATGCAGACGCTGCTGGTGCTGATCCAGTCGCCGCAGGTTGAGGTGCTGGGGGTCACGGTGGTGAGCGGCAACCAGTGGCGCGACGAAGAGGTGGCGCACGCGCTACGCCTGCTCGAGATCATCGGCCGAACCGACATTCCCGTCATGCGGGGAGCAGCTTTTCCTTTGGTGCGCACGCGTGAAGAAACACTCCTCTGGCAGGAACGCTACGGAAAAGCCGCTTACGCAGGCGCCTGGGATGAGCGGTGGTGGCACGAGCCGTTTGTCGTGCCACCGCTGCGCGAAGGGCAGCCTGCCACCAGGCCCGCCGACGAGGATGCCGCGCGTTTCCTTGTTCGGATGGTGCGCAAATATCCGCACGAGGTGACGATCTACGAGGGCGGGCCGATGACAAATCTGGCGAATGCCATCTCACTCGATCCCCAGTTCCCGGAGTTGGCCGAAGGACTGGTGTTCATGGGTGGAAGCTTGAATCCCGAGACCAGCGATCCGGAGTTCGCCAACAATCCGCGTCACGAATTCAACTTCTGGTTTGACCCAGAGGCAGCGCACGTGGTGCTGCGCGCGCCCTGGAAGAGAATCGTCTGCACGCCAACGGACATTTCGATCAAAACTCGACTCACACCGGCGATGGTCAAGCGGATGGACGCGAGCGGAACCGCGATCGGGCACTACATCGCGCGTTTTTTCCAGCCGGGCCAGGGGAATGACTACATGTGGGACGAGCTTGCTGCGGCGGCGTGGATTGACCCTACCGTCATTACCAAACGCGAGACGCGCTACATGAGCGTGGACATCGACCACGGGTCGGGCTACGGGAACACGCTTACCTGGACGGAAAAGGATAAGCCGAAACTCACCGTGCAGCCGGTGGAGATCCAGCTCGATTTGAATACCGAAAAGTTTTACGAAACGTTCGTGAGCTTGATGAGCGCGCCCACTCCGGCGACTCACTGACTAAGGGCCTCGCAACGCGAATACAAATTCCTGAATCTCATTCCTTTCGCGCTCCGCTTCGGCGGCCGATTTCTTTGCCAACTGGTCATGAAGCTCGAACTCCTTTTGAGCTTTCAGTTCCTCGCCGGTCTTCCGGTAGGCCTGGGCCAGGCGGTAATGCGCTTCTTCCAACACCGGATTGACGGCGATGGCTTTTTGATAAACGGAGATGGCCTTGGGTAATTCCTTAAGGTCCGCGTACAGAATCCCCAGTTGCAGATAGGCGGCGCCCAGATTCGGATCAATCTGCACGGCTTTCTCCAGTAAGCTACGCACCTGCACGGGCGTTTTCGAGTCCTCCTGACCCTTCCACTGCTTCCAAAGACTCACTGCGTAGTAGTAATTCGCCATGGCATTGTTGGGTTGGAGCGTGGCAAACCGTCCCAGCCGCTCCACAAAACCGTCTAGCTGCGTGATCTCGGCAACCTGCACTTTGCCGAGAAACAGGTAAGGCTGGGGATCGGCGGGATTCAGATCACACGCTTCGAAGAACCGTTGGGCAGCCTGCTCATAGGCGCCGCGAGTGTAATAGGCCGTGGCAAGGCCAAGCAGCGTCCGGGTGGAACGCGGAAACAGGCGGTTGCCCTTGGTGAAGATTTGGATTGCTTGATCCGCCGCGCGGTGGGTCAGCAGTTCGGCTCCCCAATCAAAGAGATTCGCCTCGCTCGCATCGAGTTCGGCCGCGCGCTGGTATTCGCGGACTGCTTCAAGAGCGTTCCCGAGTCTCTCTTCGACGTCGCCGAGCCGATGGTGTAATTCGGCGTTCGCGGGATCGCGGGCAATGGCCTCCCGTAGCGCCTTCTCGTTGGCGGCCGTCGCCGGTTCCTTGCCCAGCGTTGCGGTTGCTTTGGCCAGCGCTTCGCTCGAGCGCAGAACGGTATCGGATCCGTGGCCGCCACGGCTGGAAGCGTCGGTGACTCCTGCAACGATGAAGGTGGGCTCGTCGAAGAATGCCGGCGCGAGCGTGAGATCAACTTGCTTTGCTTCCTCTTGCGCCAAGGCAAAGGGACCAAAGGTTGCTTCGCCCGACCCGCTCATCTCGGCGCGCAGAGTGTAGGTATCTTCGCCAAGCGCCGAAAAGCGATAGCGCCCTTCGGAATCTGTGCGCGAGGTCCGAGATTGCCCGGAGGTTTTCCCTTGAAGGCTAACTGTGGCGCCGGCAACCGGGCGGCCGCGCGCATCTCGAATTGACCCCTGTAACGTGGCCGTGCCTTCGACGTTCTGTGCGCGGACGGGCGCAGAGAAAACCAGGAGTACGATCGCGACTGCAACGAGACATCTCACAAATCAAGAGAGTTTCATTCTAGCAGCGCATTCATGGCGACTCTTCGAGCATCTTCTGAGCCTGCGCATGCTTCGGGTGCTGTTTCAGAAGCTCCAAGAGAACAGCGCGAGCTTGGTCACGCTTACCCTCCAAGCTGTAAACCCGAGCGAGATTCAAGTAAGACTGGTCGAAGCCGGGCGCCACGCGTATGCACTCCTCGAACTTTCGGACGGCCTCATCCCGCCGTTGAGTCCGCAGATAAAGCACGCCGAGGTTGTTCAACGCCTCCGGGTAAGTGGGGCGAACCTTCAGGGCTCGCTCGAGATATTCGTAAGCGCGCTGGGTTTCATCCGTCTGTGCGAAGACCATGGCCAGACTGTAATTGGCCTCGGGGTTTTCGGGCTTCACGGCTAGAGCTCGCTCCAGCGCCTGGCGCGCTTCCTCCCAGCGCTTCTGCTGGCGATAAGCGTTGCCAAGATTCTCGAGCGCAACAAAGTGGCCCGGATTAAGCCGCAGAGCCTCTTCAAAATAGCCGATGGCGTCCCCGGTGCGCCCCTCGCGCGCGGCCAGCAGGCCCAGGTTGTTCCACGCATTCGGCCGCGTGTCAGGATAGCTTGCTTGGAGCTTTATTGCCTGCTCGAAACTGGTGTGCGCTTTACCCGTCTTTTCCTGCTTCAGATAAACGCTACCCAGCCCGTAGTGGGCCTCGGCGCTTACAGGATCGTCGCGAAGAGCGCGCAGGAAGGATATCTCCGCCTGATCGAAATAGCCCCGCTGAAAGAAAATCGAACCGAACGAGAGATAGTTCCGTTCGAACTCGAACGTGTCTGTCACACCGGGGAATGGCAGCGCCTTGGCCAGCCGCTCCGCAGGAGCTTTGGGCATGTGCCGGCAGTCCTGCCCGACGTTCTTGGGATTGACGGGGCCCTGATAAACCTTGACGATGTCCCCCTTTTCGTCGATCAGGAACGAGGTGGGAAGGCAAAGGTCGCGGTGCCGGTCAAACAGATAACGGTAGAGGATGTTGTAAATGGCAGCCACATCATCCGATGCACGAAGAACGAGAAAAGGAAAATTGCCTGCGGGCGCCTGGGCGTCGACGTTGACCGTGAGCAGTTGAAGGCCCTGAGCTGCCCAGGCCGCGTGAAAGCGGCTGAAGAGCGCGAGGTCTTCGCGGCAATCGGATGACGCCGCCGACCAGAAATACAACAGCAGCGGTTTGCCGCGCAGCGCAGAAAGAGTCCACTGCCGTCCTGCCAGGTCGGGAAGCGAGAAGTCCGGAGCGGATACAGGGGAGAGCAGCCACGTTTCAACCCTTGTAGGAAGCGCATCGCTGGCTTGCGGCCTGGACCGCTCCCTTACGGTCGCGGCTCGGAACGGTTCCATCCGCACAGGCTCAGCGCCTTCGTCCACCCAGATTCTGTGGTTGAGTGGGAGGCCGTGGAGTTGCTGCACCAGGCCGCTCGGCCAGCGGATCGATGCGTGGACAGGACCCTTGATCTCACCCAAGCCAAAAAACAATTCCTTGCTGTGCTGGGAAAGAAACCCTGAGCCGGCTTCGAGCGCGCGCGTCTGACGGCCCGATTCGGTTTCCAATATCACGGCTGCCCCGATGGCATCGCGATTACTCTTGCTGCCGCGGAGACGGAACGCAATTGAGGGCGGCAGCCCTTCCATCACGTTCTTCAGCAGGCGCAGTTGCGGCCCATTGCGGTTCTTGAGCAGCACTTCCAGCCGTCCGTCGTGGTCGAAGTCGGCCAGTGCGAAAGCGCGGCCATCTTCGACGAAGTCCAGACCGACAACTCCAGAAATGTCGGAGAATGTTCCATCGCGATTATTTGCGTAGAAAACATTGCGCTCGTACCCGCTCCAGGTATGGTCGGCGCGGATCTGTTCGTTGATGGCATTCCACCCTAGCTCGTAATCCTCTGAACTTTTGGCGTCAACTGGGGAGTTGGCGACGACCTGGCGCCAGAAAAAACTGTTCAAGTCTTCCCGCACGGCGCCGGACAGCATGCCATTGGCGATATAGAGGTCAGGGAAACCATCATGGTCGAAGTCCCAGGCGTCACTGGACCACGACCACCGGCCCATTCCGACCCCAGCGGGTTCGCTTCGATCTTGAAATGTACCCTCGCCGCTGTTCCGGAATAACGAGTTCCCCATGGCGTGCTTGCGGTAGAGCGCGCGGATTTGTTCCGGCGCCTGCTGCTGAAAATTTTCCTGCCTGGAGATGCGTTCGCCGGCAGCCGTCCACATGTCCGCGACATAGAGATCCTCGGCGCCGTCATTGTCGTAATCGGACCAGCAGACGCTCATCCCGGCGCCGATATCTTCAACCCCGGCTTGCGCTGCCACATCGGTAAATGTTCCGTCCCCATTGTTGCGGTATAAATTCTTCCGGCCGAAATCGTTCACGACGTACAGGTCCGGCCAGCCATCACGGTTATAGCCGCCCCAGCCGCAGCAAAAACTGTAACGCGCGTTGTTCTGATGGAGACCCGATTCTGCAGTGATGTCGCGAAACGTTCCGTCCCTGTTGTTGCGCATCATGAAATTGGGAGGTCCGTTCTCCGCGGCATAGTATGGCACCGGGTATTTGTACTGATCCGTGCCCTGGTAGTAGGCATAGAGACAAAAATAAATGTCCAGCCAGCCATCGCGGTCGTAGTCGGCGGCGGCCGCGCCGGTGAAGGTTCCTTGCGGAGGGCTGGCAAATTGAAACGCGTCCGGCTTCTGGCGAAACTTTCCGCCGCCCTGGTTCAAGAACAACAAAGGGCCGTTCGCGCGCACCACCACCAGATCCTGGCGTCCATCGTTGTCGAAATCCGCAAAAATCGCGCAGGCCGTATTTTCGAGGATCCCGACGCCCGACGCTTCCGTAATGTCCTCAAACGTTCCATCTCCTCGGTTTCGATAAAGCCGGTTGGGCAGGCCGGCCGGCTGGCACACGTAAAGATCGTCGAACCCGTCGCCATCGATGTCGCCGGCCGACACGCCGTTGTGGCCGTAGATGTCGATGCCGCTCGCGCCATCGAGAACCGTGCGCCAGTAGTCTACGCCGCGCGACATTTGTTGGGAGTACGAGGCATTGCCGCTGAAGGCCTGTGAAGTGACATCCACAAAGCAAGGTTGGGAAGCTCGGCTGCGTGTTTCGGCCGTTGCTCGCCAGCTCCGCAGGCGATACTCCCCGGAGGGAAGCCCTTCCCATTCGAGATCCCAGAAGCCGACGCGCTGCTCGCGGTGGAAACTTGAACCGGTGCCGACCAGCTCGTATCGCACCCGAGTCTCCAAGCTGCCCGCACTCGCCGTAATCCCCGTGATCTGAAACTCTGCGGTCAGAATCTTCGACAAGCCACTCATAGCGGAGCGCAGCTCCTGCACAAAGGCATCGCGCCCGAGCGTAGGTTCGGGTTTGAAGGTAACGCGACGAACGTCGAGCGCAGCGCTGGGACGTACTAACCGGGATTCCATGGGCCGCAGAGAGCACCCGAGGAAACCGGGAGCCAGAGCCTTCTCGATAGCCTCCATTCGCTGCGGAGATTCCAGCAGGCCCGCGCTCCACTTCGCAAGAATTATGGCGATCTGGTCGTGATATTTCTCTGTGACGAAATCGTCGAAGCCCGCCTTCGTCTTGAGCAGTGCCGGTTCAGTAGGCACCTGCGCACGATAGCGAGGGTGTAAGTGAAACTCGTTATCCGCTGCCCGCAATGGCCGCGAGAGTGAAGGAAGAAACGGAACCCCGCGCAGGAGTGCTGCCGAAACTCCCTGCCAGGAACGGAGCAGGAAGCTGCGTCTTCGAAGATCGGCCGGATCGCGCTTCTTCACATCTGGTAGCCAGTGTCCTGAGTCACAAGTCGTTGGAACAGGTTAGATAGGGAAGTGGGGCAGACTTTCAGTCTGCGGACCCGCTTTCCAGCGGGTCCAGCCAGCCCGAAGGCTGGCTCGCGGCCAATAATGGCCGCCCCACAAATCAAAGCATATTGTGCGAACCTCTGAGTCAAGACACTAGAAATCTAACATACCGTCGAAGGCGAACCCGTCTTGCGAGGTGGAAGAGGGCGTCGTAGAGTGGATTACCTGAGAACGGCTAACATCATTGGCAAATTTCGACCCCCAATTATGGCGCAGATCGCCACACTGTTACTGCTGGCTGCCCTAAACGGCCAGACGCCGGAAGCGCACCTGGGGATGGGCTACGACGCGTTACGGCAGGAACAGTACGACGTGGCCGCCTCGGAATTCCGAGCCGCCCTCAAGCTCGATCCAACGCTGACCATGCGGGCGCGATTTCCGTTAGCGGTCGCGCTGTTCGAAATGAAGGAATCAACGGAGGCGCGTCGCGAGTTCGAAAGGGTGCGCCGCGAAATCGGTGACCATCCCAACATTTCTTATTACCTCGGGAGGCTGGACCTGACGGACCAGAACTTCGAGAGCGCTATCCGGAATTTGAACCAAGCCATGGCCAGGCCTCCTTTCCCGGACACCGCCTATTACCTGGGTCTCGCCTGCTTCAAGCACGGGGATTTGGCGTCCGCCGAAAAATGGCTGAAGGCCGCCGCGCAGATCAATCCCGCAGACAGTCTCGCTCAGTACCAACTAGGGCTGGTCTACCGCAAGCAGGGCCGCGAGGAGGAAGCTCGAAAGGCGATGTTCCTGTCGTCGGAATTGCGACGGCGCGCGGCCGATGAAAGCAGGCTTCGGGTGGAATGCGGCCGAAAGCTGGATGAAGGCCCGCGCAACGAAGCACGCGCGTTCTGCCAGCAACTCTACGATCCTGACAGCGCCGAGAAACTAACGATGCTGGGTACACTCTACGGCCAACATGGAGATTTGGAAGCGGCGCTGGAGCCGTTGCAGCGAGCCGCGGAACTGGCCCCCCAGGCGCCGCAAATGCAATACAACCTGGCCTTCACTTATTACCGCTTGAACCGTTTTGCGGAGGCTCGCACGCCCCTTGCCCGTGCCGTCGAGAGATGGCCGGACATCTTTCAACTAAACTCTCTCTATGGAGCCGTCCTGCTGAAATTGGGGGAAGACGGCCCGGCCTGTGAGGCGCTGCGCCGTGCGCACCAGCTCAATCCGCTGGATTCCGGGACTGCAAACCTGCTTTACGTGACCCTTCTTGGCCTCGGACGAAAGAGCCAGGCGGCCAGCGAATACTCCGGCGCACTTCGATATTTCGACGAGGCCGCCAAGCTGTACCCTGCCGATCCGGAGCCGCACCGAAGTCTGGCAGAGGTCTATAGGCTCAGTGGCCATCCCGCCGAGGCCGCGGCAGAACAGCAGCAAGCTGACCGGCTGAACCAGGGCCCGGAAAATGTCCGGAAGTGAAGACAGCGAGGCAGCCCATATTGGTATACCCTTGTGTTGCGGACCAACGATAGCAAAACGGAGAGCGCATGGGCGACGAGGATTTGAAAGCAGAACTTGACAGGTTAAAGGCCGAGAACGAAGCACTGAAACAACGCGGACGAAGTGGCGGTGGATTGATCAAGGTCAGCGAAAAGGGAGGGGTCTCCGTCTATGGTCTCGGACGATTCCCGGTCACCCTTTACAAAGAGCAATGGCAAAAGCTGCTCTCGATGGCTGATGAAATCAAGGACTTCATCGCCCAGCACGACGGCGAACTGAAGAAGAAAGAATAGGTCGTTTCAGGCCGCGGTATCAGAACATCACGGATTTTCCGGAAAGTCCTCCACCAGCATCAGGTCGCTGCCCGACGATTCTCTTTGCGGAAACAGCAGGTGGTGCTGATCGGGGGAAAGGTTCAATCCAACTGTCATTTGCCGTTCGGGCTGGAAGAGCGCGGAAACCTGTCCCGTAGCGAAATTCAGAAACTCAATACCGGTGGAATGTTCGCCCCCAGAGAACAGCACGCCCTTCGGCGTGAGGCAGAAGCCAAATTCGTAGACCCTGGGCAGCACCTGGGTCTCCTCACCGCCATCCACGTTCACGCGGTATAGCGGACTGTCGCCATCCGCGCGGGAATAGTAGAGCCACCGGCCATCAAACGATTCGAACGCAACGTACCCGCCATGGCGCGTGATCTCGCGGGGGTTGTGGCCGTCGCTGTCCATCTTCCACACCTGGTTGCTGCCGCTGCGGTTCGACATGAAATAGATGAACCGGCCATCGCGCGAGTAACTCGCAACGGCATCGGTGGCGGGATCGTGTGTGAGCCGCTCCGGCGCCCCTCCGTTGGCGCGCATGCGGTACACCTCGAATTGGCTCTCCTTGTTGGAGTCGAAGACGATCCATTGGCCGTCCGGCGACCAGCGCGGGCTGCCGGTGATCGGCGCGTTGAAGTCCGTGAGACGAACAGCATTGGATCCATCGGCGTCCGAGACCCAGATCTCGGATGCGCCCGACCGCGTAGAGTGGAATACAATGCGCTGGCCATCAGGCGAGTATTGCGCGTTGTAGTCGGTATGGGTCGAGGAGATCAGGCGCACGGGTGGTCCCGCCGGCTTGAAATCCGGTGTAAGGTCCAATCTCCAGGTGTCGACGCGGAAAATTCTGCCGACGGAAAATGCCAGCCGATTGCGCCGGCGCGAGAGTGCGGGTTGATAGCAGGAGCTATCGGAACGAAACAGCAGTCGCGGCGGCCCGTTTCCGGCAACGAGCGGTAGAAGCCACAGGCTGGCGATGTGGTCCTTGATTCCCGAGGAATAAACCACCGCCCTTCCGCTGGCGGTGAAGGCCGGCATTCCAGTCCAGCGATGATGCGCGGTGAGTGGCTCCGGTTCCGCGCTGGCCGTAAAATCGGGACCGAGCCGGAGGCGATAAAGTTCGGAAGTGCTGCCCAGATCCCGCGTGAACACCAGACTTTGGCCATCTGGCGCGATGGCCGGATCGCCGTCAAACCAGTTCTCCTCGAACGGTGTGGTCAGCCGGCGTCGTTCCCCGGTATTGACGTCAACGGCCACCAATCCGTAGGGGCCGTGCTCTCGAACCGGAGAAGTGGTGACGATCCAGCGATTGTCCGGCGACCACGCCAGCGGACCATCATAGTTGCCCTCCGACACGATCCGTTCCTGTCCGCCAATGGGAGGCACCACGACGATGAGACACTTCCTCTGTTGCCGCAAGAATCGCAGGAAGGCGATGAAGCGGCCGTCGGGGGACCAGGAAGGCGTCACATCCGGTTCCGGGCCGCGGGTGAGCCGCAGAGGCGAATCCGCCCCGACCATTTTCACGTAAATATCCCAGTTATCCTGTGCCGCCCCGTTCCAGGCATAGGCCACCTCATTTCCGTCGGGAGAGAAGGTAGGCTGGACCTCCGACCCGAGGTCGGACGTCAGCGGCACAGGACTCAGCGGAACCAGTTCCGCCCGATGCCCGGACGTCCAACGCGTAAGGCCAAACCCGGCGCCAGCCACAAGCACCAGGCTGACGGCGGCCCATGCAGGCCAGCGAGCGGCCGCTTGGCGCAACGGACTGCGGGCGATTTCCTCGTCGCCTGCTGCGACAGTCTGCCGGCGCCTCTCCCACCAGGCATCCAACTCCGGTTTGTAGGCGAAGACCGAACTCTGCCGATCCAGTTCCAGGCGATACACAGGCAAACCGCTGGAGCGTTCCCATCGCTGCACGGTGCGAACACCGCGCTTTAAATAGGCGGCAATTTCTTTCCAGGAATCGAGCCGATCTTCGGGACCGGGAGGAGCAGTGGCAGACATCGCTGATTGACCGTAAATACTAATGAACTGTCGTTCGGTGGAAAGGTTTCCGCTCAACCCCCCTCCACACCTTAGAAAGGATATGACGAATTACCAGGCGGATTGTTCCTCAGTTTTTTTGAAACGCCAACCCACGCCAAATCACGCCACA
>Ga0187817_10000685_pt1 | contig 15176 bp, 13 predicted proteins | sample NC_wetland_sal_i_17_FD_132431 | JGI IMG/M metagenome (GOLD analysis project Ga0187817, IMG submission 132431) | Wetland sediment microbial communities from Neuse River Estuary, North Carolina, USA - SO4_2 | ecosystem: Environmental > Aquatic > Freshwater > Wetlands > Sediment | place: USA...
ATGGAACACGATCCCGCCAGTCAAACCAGCATACGCCGGCAAGAAGTCAGCCCCGGCTCCGCGGCGCGACCTCTCCGGAGTCTGGGATGCCGCGGAGCTTGATGGAGGACGTCAACCGAGCGGCGCGATTGAACATCCAGCGCTGATAAAACCCCGAGGACAGGGCGTCGAAGGGGGGCAACCGGACGAGACGGGCATCATGCACCCTTTGCCGTATACCGCCGAGGGGCTGGCAGCACTCAAGGCCAACAAGCCTTCCGGACCCGGTGTAAGACAAGTCCCCGCAGCGCTTTCCAATGATCCAATGGACCTGTGCGACCCGGTCGGGTTCCCGCGCATGCAGCTGTACGAATTGAGGACCATCGAGCTCGTTCAGACAGAGAACAAGGTGATTTACTTGAATCAGTTTTATGGAGGCTGGCGCGTCATCTGGACGGACGGGCGGGAACTCCCCAAGGACCCGGATCTTAGGTGGAACGGCTACTCCGTCGGGAAATGGGTGGACGACTACACCTTTGTGGTCGAGACAACAGGACTGAATCCCACGACCTGGCTCGATCACGCAGGCCGTCCCCATAGCGATCAATTGCGCGTCGAAGAAACCTACCACCGCCTGGATCATGACAACATGGAACTCACCGTGACGATCATCGACCCGGTCATGTATACCGAACCCTGGAAGGGCCTCAACAAGTTCCCTCTCCATCTGCAAGCGCCCGGCTTCGATATCCAGGAGCTCCTCTGCTCACCATCAGAGATGGCCGAGTACAACAGGCAGGTCGGGACCGCAGTTGCTCCGCCATCTGATAAGAAATAACCGGCAAAATTCTTCATTGAACTGACGCATCTGAAAGCTCCATCTCCAGCGAGGCCGTTGACAACAAAGTTTGCCTGCGAAGTAAACGCCGGCCGTTTCGCACCCCGTGTGTCCATCTCTATACGGATAATGATTGCGGCAAGTGGCAATGGAAATTCGGGCAGCCGCTATTGATTGGCCGCTACCTCCGGCCCTACGCTGAAGAAACATTCGCCACGGCTGCGAACAAGATCCAACCAAAATGTTTTCTCCCCGCACAAAGCGAATCGTTGCCTCCATACTACGATCGCCCAGCTTTGCCGTCGCCTTTGCTTTCACCTTGCGCATCGTTTTTCTATGGTTGACGCATCACCATGAGGATCGCAGTAATCCGGCGTTTGAGACCGTAGGATTGGAGGCGAGACTGGTCGCTTTCTCGCTGGCGCAGGGCAAGGGATTTTTCGGCCCTTATCCCGGATATGAAGCCTTCACGGCGTGCGTCGCGCCGGTTTATCCGTTTCTATTGTCGATCGGAATCAAACTGTTCAACCTGGACGCGTTCGGCGTGACTGTTTTTGCGCAGGCGATGAATTGCGCGTTTTCCGCGGCGACCTGTTGGCCCATTTTCGTAATCGGGAAAAAAGTTTTCGGCGAAAAAGCAGGCCTTGCCTCGGCGTGGCTTTGGGCGTTCCTTCCCTACGCCGTGCTCCTGCCTCTAGAATGGGTCTGGGACCAGAGCCTCTCCGCGCTCCTGCTCGCGCTGATTGTACAGACCACATTTGCGCTCCGCGAATCGGAGTCCTCCCTTTCCTGGACCGCGTACGGCCTGCTCTGGGCATTCGCCGCTTTGACGAATCCGACGCTGTGCCTCCTGCTGCCATTTTTTCTGGGATGGCTGATCGTGAGGAAAAGCGGTAATGCACGGCAGCTTACTGCGCTCACCGCGCGCGCCGTATTCGTCTTCATTTTGGCTCTGCTTCCCTGGACGATCCGAAATTATTACGCGATCGACGGGCTGGTGTTCGTCAAATCCAATTTCGGCATGGAACTCTGGCTCGGCAACAATCCTAGCGTGAAGAAGATTTCAACGCCGGAACTGCATCCCATCAATAACCTGCCACAGCGTATTTCTCTAATCCTCTCTGGGGAGCCGAATTACAACCGGGAGAGGCAACGCCAGGCCATCGCTTACATTGAGAATCACCCGCGTGCATTTCTGAAAAATTTTTCTGACCGATTTGTGGACACGTGGGGCGCCACCTATGATTCGACCGTGGAGCCCTGGATTTCCATCCTGCGCCTTGAGCAGGCGGACATCTGGTTTTGCGCAGCGTTCTCTTTTCTATCGCTTGCGGGGCTGGTTCTGGCGCTGCGCGCAGTCTGGCCGGATTCTCTGCCGCTCGTGATGTGCGTCGTCCTGTTTCCCATCCCGTACTACCTCACGCATACCGCGCTTCGCTACCGGCATCCCATCGACCCGTTCCTGACGATTTTCACCGCCTATGCCATCACCCGCCTATTGGCAGTTTTCGCAAGGAGTCCCAAGTGCGCCCCTGCGGAGCCTCACCCGTAACCGATACGAGTCGGAGTTTCAACAACCCTTGGGACAATCCGGCGCATCAAAGGTACTGTGGGATTGGGATTGTAGTCGTACCGATGCCGCAGTCGGAGCGGGGCACGTCGATGATCTTGGCGCTGGTCTTGATTCTGGGGGTCGTTGGCTTAGCGCTGCTGCTGCGTCCTTGGCCCTTTTTCCTCACCCCTGTAGAAACTCATCCCTATCACGACCGCAACGTAGCCGTCGAATTCGTCAAGTGGGTCGAGCGGCAGGCGCTCGCGCGCGGATTGAATGTGCGCGGCGTGGCGCGGCCCGTGCCGCTCGAATGCAAGAAGTGCGGGAAGTCTTCCAACTATTTCGTCTACCCGGATGAGGTCTGTGAACGCTGCTGGCGCGCCACCCTTAAGCCCGTTTCCACCCCTGCAAAAGAACACCGGCCGTAAACAAAATTTCTCATCAAGACGATGTAGCGCACGTCCCGCGTGCGGGACGGGCTTCTGCGTGATTGCAAGAGGCCAACCTGAAGGTTGGCGCTACACTAGAACGCCATCGCAGTACAATGGTCCATCTCGGAGGTCACAATCATATGGAGGTTTTTCTCACCGGCGCCACGGGATATATCGGCGGTGCGGTCGCGGAAGCGTTGCAGAAAGCGGGGCACAAGGTAACTGGCCTCGTGCGCACGGAGGAAAAGGCGAAGCGGCTTGAGTCGCGCGGGATTAGATCCTGCCTGGGCGACCTGCTCAAACCGGAGACAATCGCAGCCCCGGCGCGAGCAGCCGAGGGCGTAATCCACACGGCCAACACCAACGATGCGAACTCAGCACAGGCGGACGCGGCCGTGGTGCGCGCGATTCTCAAAGCGCTCGAAGGCACAAGCAAACCGTTCATCTACACGAGCGGTGTGTGGGTGCTGGGCTCAACCGGAGACAAAGTGGCCAACGAGCGGACGCCTGTAAATCCCACGCCGCTCGTCGCGCATCGGCCGGCCATAGAACAGGAAGTGCTCGGTTTCAAGGACCGCGGCGTGCGCACGATCGTGATCCGTCCCGCATTGGTCTACGGCCGCGGCGGGAGCGGGCCAACCATGTTCACGAAATCCGCCCGGGAGACGGGCGCGGCGCGCTACGTCGGCGACGGCCAGAACCGGTGGCCATTTGTGGATGTCGATGACCTTGCTCAGCTTTACGTCCTGGCGCTGGAGAAAGCTGCGCCGGGCTCTCTCTACAACGCGGCGCACGGCCCTTCCTACCGCGTACGTGAAGTCGCGGAAGCAGCGAGCATCGGCGCGGGCGCGAAGGGCAAAACCCAAGCCTGGCCGCTCGAGGAAGCGCGAAAAGCTTTGCACGCATTTGCCGACGCGCTGGTCCTCGACCAGCAGATCAGCAGCGAGAAGGCGAAGAAGGAGTTGGGTTGGTCGCCTCGCGCCGCGTCCGTTTTGGATGACTTGAAAACTGGATCGTACACGCGGTAGACGGCGCCGAGCGGCACAATGTGAATCTGTTGTAGCCCGCGTCTTCGGACGCGAGGATACTTTAAAATCCAGCGACAACTCAGCCCGCGAGCGCGGCGGTCAGCCGGTTCATGTCGGGCGCGGACTCAAGCGATTTCACCTGCTCGATGACGGACTCGGCTTTTTGCGAAGACCATTTGGCGAATTCGGCGTTGCCCCGGAATTTGTCGGCCACTTCCTCGTAGGTCATGGGATTTTCGGGACTCCCTTTGGCGGGTTGGGTGCGGCCTGAAATGACCCTGCCGTCCTTCATGTAAATTTTCAGGATGCTTTGCTCGACGAGCATGGCCTGCAGCGAGGCTCCCTGCAGTTCCAGCTTGTTGAATTCCGGATCCACGTAATACCGCACGCGCTTGATCATGTCCTGCACGTCGGGGCGCTGCACGACTGCGTCCGTGAACGAGCTCAGCGTCGCCTTGCGCTCGATGAGCAGGATGCTCATGGCGTATTCCATGCTGAATTTTCCCTGCAGGCCGGTCGTAGGGTGGTGCTGGAAGAGCGTGTTGTAATTGCTCTTGTTCCCGCCGACCTCGACCCTCTCGACGTCCGCGGCCTTGATGTCGTTCTGCTGGATGAGGCGCAACATCTCGTCCATCACTTGCTGCTGAATCGTTCCGCACGGAAATCTCTTAATTAAATCTCCGGGTGACGCGAACATCCACGGATTGCCAAGGCGGTCGACGATTATTTTCGGATCGAATCCTCCGCCCGCCTGGAAGAATCCGAGCGGCGCTTCCAGAATATCCGGAGCGGCGGTCCAGCCGATGGCCGCGAGATCGGCGGCGACAGTGCCGCTTTCGCCGGCGTGCCCGGCGTGAAACGGCTTGGTCATGGACCCGAAATTGTCGCGCAAACCGCTGGCCTCCGATGCAGCAATGGCCAGCGCGATGGCCGTCTGAGACGCGTTTAGTCCGCGGAGCTTCGCGCAGGCCGCGGCGCTTCCAAACGTTCCGATAGTTCCCGTGGTGTGGTAGCCGTCCTGCTGGTGGCGGGGCGAGACCGCATCGCCGATTTTGTTCGCGGCTTCGACGCCCACGTGAAACGCGAGCATCAGTTCCTTCCCGCTGCGCCGATTCAGTTCGCAAATTGCGAAGGACGGCGGAAGAATGGGCGCAGCGACATGCAACGCCGAGCCGGTGTCGTCGTAATCGTCCGCGTGGATGGAAATGCCGTTGGCCAGCGCGGCGTAGCGCGGATGAACTTTTAGTTTCGTTCCGATGACGCTGGAGCTTCCCCCACACGGGCCGAGCGATTCGATGTATTTCCGGATGACAGGGCCGGCTGTCGAAGCCGATCCTGCAAGGGCCAGGCCGAATCCGTCCAAAATTGTCTTCTTGCCGAGGGCGATGACGTTGTCCGGAATGTTCTCGTACTTTGTGTTCACGATAAATTCGGAGACGTATTTGGTCAGCCCCGGCGCCTCGGCTAGTTCCTCCGCGGGATTAGGGAAAGCTTCCCCGCGTTCGCCGCGCAGCGCGAGTCCGGCGAGCGCGAGCGAGGTCTTGCAAAATTCACGTCGGATCATGGGAAATCACCTTCTAAACTGATGTTGTGGGACCGCAACTCCTGCGACACACGGCGCCATCCTACCACTTAGGATTCCGAAATTTGTGGGTTACTATTTTTTGCAGAGAATCAGATCGTGAAGCAACTTAAAGCGAACGAAAGTGTTCGTTCTTATGGAGATCAGGAGAGAAAAATGCGGATTATGAAATTAATTTTGTTGCTGGCACTTTTGGCTGCGGTTCCCGTGTTTGCACAGAATCCCCCGCCTCCGCCGATGCGTTCGCCGGGCGAACTCGACCAGATGGTTGCGCGCATCGCCCTGTACCCGGATCCGCTGGTGGCGCAAATTCTTGCGGGCGCTACCTACCCCGATCAGATTCCCGATGCCGCAAGATGGGCGGATCAGCATCACTACCTGACCGGAAGAGCGCTCTCCGATGCCATCCAGGGAGATCAGCTTCCATGGGATCCCAGCGTACAAGCGCTCCTACCGTTCCCGTCCGTGCTGGAAATGATGGCCTCGGACATGAACTGGACTACCGACCTCGGCAACGCGTTCCTCGCGCAGCAGGCCGACGTGATGGACGCGGTCCAGCGCGAGCGGCGCAAGGCGCGTGACTACGGTTATCTGCGAACCAACGCGCAGATTGTCGTGGGCGCTGGGCCGTACATCACCATCATGCCGGTGGACCCCGCTTTCGTCGTGGTGCCGTACTACGATCCGCGAGTCGTTTTCTTCGCGCCGCGCCCCGGATTCTTTGTCGGCGGCGCGATCCGTTTCGGCTTTGGCGTATCGCTAGGAGTCTTCTTCCGTCCGTGGGGCTGGGGCCCCGGGTTTGGCCGCTTTGATTGGGGCGGCCACGCCGTGTTCCTCAACAACGCCCGATGGGGCCGCACTTGGGTCAACCGCGGCGTATACGTTCATCCCTACGAGGGCGTCCACCGATACGCGCCGGGCGCGCACGCCGTGGAGCATCACGAACTGCATGAGCGTTCAGCGCAAGAGCGGGCTACTGCACGAGAGGGACACAGGATGCACGAGGAACATCACGACGAGCACGACCACCGGTGAGGTTCGAGTGGTAATAGGAAGTCGCCACCACAGGGGCTAAAGCCCAATTGAGCAAGCGGCCTTATGTCACGGCTGAAGCCGTGACCCACAAACATCGGCGGGCTTTCAAGTCGTAGGGGGTGGCAAATATTGCGGGTCGTGCCTTCAGGCACGACAAGAAGGCCGTCCACTTTGAAAGGGTTTTTACCCCTGAGGGTTAGAGGCAGACGCCGTTCGCCTCGGCAGCTAAGGGTTCGCAATTGTAGAGGCCATCCGCCACGGCGGATGAGCGCTACACACAAACGGCACAACATCAAGCCGCACTTTTCCGCTTCCGGTTCGCATACACCAATCCAACAATCCCCGCGATAACGAGAATCCCGCCGCGCACCGCCCAACGCGTTTGCCCGGTCATGAAACTCCCCGGCAACACATTAATCCCCTGCAGGAACCAGATGCTGCCAATCAGCACCAGCAGCACACCCACGATGTTCAAGACGATTCGCATGGCTCCTCCCTCACGCTAATCAGAACACTGTCCTAGCAGAACATCAGCTCCGTTGCAGCAAGGGCCGCAGCTCGCGAATGTCCTTCACATTTTCCAGGCTCAGCAATACTTGGATGAGGCCGTCGCACTTCGATGCGCCGAGGACGGGAACGATTAGGTCGCGGGCTTTGGCGACTACCTCTTCGCGGTTCATGGGGTTTTCGGGCGTGCCGCGGACGGCTTCGACGCGCTCGGTCAGCTTGGTGCCGTCGTTCAGCGTGACTTCGACGATGGCTACGCGCTTGGGAATCAGTTTTTCGAGGTCGTCGTCGCCGATGAGCTGCACCTTGGCGCGCACGCGGAGGACTTCCGGGTCCTGCATGCGCGGCTTATCGTGGGCTGCTTTGAAGGAGGCAGTCTTGTCGATGATCATCACCGCGACCATGTGTTGCAAGCAGATGTCCGGCATCTCGCGGTTGTTCACGGTGTAGGCGGCGCTGGTGGCGGCGCGCACGACGACCTGTTTCACCTGGTCGGGCTCAAAGGGATGTTTTTTCAGGATCAGTTGCAGCGCGTCCAGCGGCGACTGGATGGGGCCGCCGGTCGTCCATCGCTTCAGAGTCGTCAGCGTCACTTCGTAGCGCTCGCCGAGGCCGTCCACCATTTTTGCGGGATCAGCCTTGGGATTGTAGGAGAGGACGAAATTGTCGGGGCCGGACAGGACATCGTTGACGGCGGTCCAGCCGAGATCGACTACGATAGCGGCGTTTACTCCGTTGCGGGCGGTGCTGCCGCCGAAGACGAAACCTTTCTCGATGTGGTCCGTGTCGCGCCGCCACGTGGCGATGCCGGCGCCCGCTTGCTGCGCGGCGTAATCGATGAGCCAGCGCATCTGCTGGGCGTTCAGGCCGAGTGCGCAGCCAGCCGCCGCTGCGGCGCCGAATGTTCCCACCAGAACGTGAGAGTCCTTCAGGACGGGCCCCGTGCCGACAGTCTGAAAGGCGCGCATGCCGATGTCATATCCAAGCGCAACCGCTCGCGTAAAGTGCTGCCCGCTGATGCCGGCTTTTTCTCCGACTGCGAGCGTGGCCGGCACGACGGCGCTGCCCGGATGCGCTCCGCCGCCCGTGTAGTCGTCGTCCGTTTCGTCGGAGTGCGCGAGTTCTCCGTTGACCATTGCCGCCTCGATGGGTCCGAGCAGAACATCCGAGGCGACTACGGTGCAGAGGCTGGGGCCGCCATAGGCGCGCGCAAATTTCAGGGCCATGCGCCCCGGGGGAAGCTCGGAGCCTGAAATCATGGCGGCGAATGTATCGAGGATGTGGTGCTTGGTCTCTTCCAGCACTTTGTCGGGCAGCGCGGAGTCGCGGGCTTCGCTCATGTAGGTGCTGAGCTTGAGCATGACGGGGCTGACGTCTTCGGCGGCCAATCGCGCGCCGCCGGGAAGCGAGGCCGCCGCGATGGCCCAGGCCGCGCGTTGCACCAGATCGCGCCGCGTCAATTTTAGTTTGGTGTTTCCGCTCGAAATAAACGACTCTTGACCGCGCCCCATAAACAATCTCCCGCGATTATAAATTGTGATTTCGTCCCGGCTCGCATCGCGCGACTCGCTGCGTCGAGGCATTGTAACTGAGATTCTCATGTTCTCAGTGGTATCATCCCATGCGCAAATGACACGAGCTCGAATCCCGCTGACGCCCAATCAAGTCCGCGGGTTTTGGGCCGCGTGGGGCGGATGGGTCCTGGACGGGATGGATTCATTCATTTACGCCCTGGTTCTGGTTCCCGCGCTGCGCGACTTGCTGCCCCGCTCTGGAATTCCGGCCACCACCGCCAATATCGGCTATTACGGCGGCGTTTTGTTCGCCCTGTTTCTCGTGGGATGGGGCATGGCCCTCCTGTGGGGGCCGGTTGCCGACCGCTTTGGCCGCGTGCTTACCTTGATGCTCACCATCATTTGTTTTTCGGTTTTCACTTTGCTCAGCGCGTTTGCCACGAATATCTGGATGCTTGCCGCGCTGCGGCTTCTCGCCGGCATCGGCATTGGCGGAGAATGGGGGATCGGCGCGACGCTGATTTCGGAAGAGTGGCCGGAAGAGCGCCGGACCATGGGCGCTGGCATGATGCATACGGGCTATTACTTCGGATTTTTTCTGGCTGCGCTGGCCAATTATTTCGTGGGCAGCCGATACGGCTGGAGATGGATGTTCGTGGTCGGCGGAATGCCGGCGCTGCTGCTGATCGTGATTCGCAAAGGGATGAGCGAGCCTGCCCGCTGGGAAGCCAATCGGGAAATGGCGGGCCAAAGATTGACGATGCGGCAAACGTTTTTGCAAATATTTTCCCCGCGATACCGCCTGCGCACATTCCTCAATCTGATGTATCAGCTGGTCTCCACGATCGGCTTGTGGGCGGCATCGGTGTACGTGCCGGCGGCAATCACGTATCTGGCCTCGAGGGCGGGCCACACTTCTTTTCAGGCGGCGCGGCTCGCTTCTTACGGTACGGGGATTCTTTCCATCGGGACGATCCTCGGCGCGCTGAGCGTCCCGGGCATCGCCGATCGACTCGGGCGCAGAGTCAACCAGGCGATTTTTTATTCGCTGATGTTCGTGGTTATTTTGGTGACGTTCGGATACGTTTTCTATTTGCAGACGGACGCGCTGCGATGGTTTTTCGTTTGCCTCTTTTTCCTGGGGATTGGCGGCGCGAATTACACCGTATATTCTTTCTGGTTGCCGGAGCAGTACGAGACCGAATGCCGCGCCAGTGCGCTGGCGTTCGCGCAAAATGTGGGACGCTTCGCCGGAGCGGGCGCCACGTTTCTGGTTGGCCTTGGAGTGCGCCACTTTCAGACGCTGGGCATTCCCGTGGCGCTCACTGCCTCGGCGTTCGTCGTGGGACTCTTGCTTCTTCCCTTCGGCGTCGAGACCAAGGGCAAACCGTTGCCCGCCTGAAACAACGAAAGAATTCAATGATTGAGGATTGACCATGGCCGAGGAACGCGACTCGCAAATGAAAACTGAAATCCGCGAAGGAATGAGGATCGACTGGGACGCGCCGATTCCCATGGATGACGGCATCGTCCTGCGTGCCGACGTTTTCCGGCCGGTGACCGAGGGGCGCTATCCCGTGCTGCTTACGTACGGGCCTTACGCGAAAGGCCTCGCATTTCAGGACGGCTACCCTGACGCATGGGAAACCATGGCGCGGGAGCATCCCGATGTAGTGGCGGGCTCGAGCAATCTCTACCAGAACTGGGAAGTTGTGGACCCGGAGAAATGGGTGCCGCACGGCTACGTTTGTGTGCGCGTGGATAGCCGCGGCTGCGGGCGCTCGCCGGGCTACATCGATCCCTTTTCGCCGCGGGAGACGCGCGACTTTGCCGCATGCATCGCCTGGGCCGGCGAGCAGCCGTGGAGCAGCGGGAAGGTGGGCCTCAACGGCATTTCGTATTACGGAATCAATCAGTGGCAGGTGGCCACGCTTCAGCCGCCGCACCTCGCGGCGATGTGCGTCTGGGAAGGAGCGGCGGAGTGGTACCGCGATACATCTCACCACGGCGGAATTTACTGCACGTTCTGGGCGAACTGGTATGACATGCAGGTCAAGACGGTGCAGCACGGCCTCGGAACGCGCGGGCCGCGCAGCCGCGCGACCGGCGATCTTGTGTGCGGGCCGGAAACGCTGAGCGATGCGCAGTTGGCCGCCAACCGATGCAATTTCGGCGCCGATCTCCTGGCGCATCCGCTCGATGATGAGTACAGCAAGGACCGCTCGCCCGATTGGTCCAAGATCACCGTGCCGCTTTTTTCCGCGGCGAATTGGGGCGGGCAGGGACTGCATCCGCGCGGCAACTTCGAGGGCTTCCTGCGGGCGGCGTCCAAAGAAAAGTGGCTCGAAGTGCACGGGATCGAGCATTGGACGCATTTCTATACCGATTACGGGCGCGAATTGCAGAAGCGCTTTTTCGATTATTTTCTGAAGGGCGAAAAGAACGGCTGGGACCGCGAACCGCGCGTGCTGTTGCAGGTTCGCCACCTTGACCGCTTTGAGGAGCGCAAAGAACAGGAATGGCCGCTGGCGAGTACGCAATGGACGAAATATTATTTTGATTTTGCGAATGGCGCGCTTGTCGCGACGCCGCAAGCTGGCTCTACAAGCCATTCTTTCCACGCGATGGGAGACGGCCTCACGCTGATGACGTCGCCTCTGGCAGCCGAAACCGAAATCACAGGGCCTTCCGCGCTAAAGCTCTTTCTCTCTTCGAGCACCGAGGACGCCGATATTTTCGCCGTGCTGCGCGTTTTTTCGCCCGATTTGAAGGAAATTGTTTTTCAGGGAGCGATCGATCCGCACACGCCGATCGGCCAGGGATGGCTCCGTGCTTCGCACCGCAAGCTGGACGCCGCATTGTCAAAACCGTGGCGCCCGTACCACTCGCATGACGAGCGGCAACCTTTGAAGCCTGGCGTGCCGGTGGAACTCGACGTGGAGATCTGGGCGACCAGCATCGTGGTCCCAGTGGGTTACTGTATCGCGCTCACGATCCGCGGCAAGGATTACGAGCACGCCTGCAGGGGCGGAAAACTTTCCAATTTCAAGAATGAGCTTCGCGGCTGCGGCCCGTTTCTGCACGACGATCCGAGCGATCGTCCCGCAATAATATTTGGGGGCGTTACGACCCTGCACAGTGAAAAAGGCCGGGAGCCTTTCCTGCTGCTGCCCATTATTCCGAAGAAGAGGTTGTAGAGCCGGCGCCACAAAACAAGCCGGCCTCGCTTCTGGTAGTAATGTGGCATCTTCATTCCTGCAAGGAGAGCCATGAGCTACGTTGAAAAGCACCTCATCGATGGAGAGACGATCATCTACGAGACGCGACTGCACTGGGTCGTGCTCATTGTACCGATTCTGCTCGGGGTGCTTTTCGGAGCGACGGGAGTTGCGATGTTTGTGCTCTCCCGCCGGACGCCTGCCGATCAAATCGTGGCGCACCAATCCTTTCTCATCCTTGGCTCAGCTTTTCTCGTCATTGCGTTGATTTTCATCGTCCGAGGCGTGCTGGTGAGAAACGCGACGGAAATGACAGTAACCAACAAGCGTGTTTTCGTGAAGGTGGGAATGGCCGCGCGAAGGACGGTCGAGCTTCTGCTATCGAGGATTGAGAGCATCGGCGTCGAAGAGAGCGTGATGGGGAGAATGCTCGGCTACGGAACCGTGATCGTCCGCGGAACCGGCGGCACGCCGGAGGTCTTCAACATCATCTCTCATCCGCTCGAATTCAGGACGGAAGTCCAGCAGCAAATCGAAAAGTCCCAGGAGAAATCGCGCTAAGAGGACTGTCCTCGGTTCATCCCTCTTAAATCGGATTACGTACAACGAGCAAGTTGCGAAGGCTGAGATAGAACGCGATCGCAAGACTAAGCATCGTCAAAATAGACATCATGTCCCAATTTACCTTGGATTGGAGTGGAATCGAGCTTTGGGCGTGAAACACTTTGTCAAAGTAACCTGGAAGCACAATGAAAGAGAACATTGGCAAGCAGAGCAAAGAAGCTGCCAGGAAGATAACCGATGCGATGCGATGGAATTTAATTGCGACCAGAAGGCCAAGGAAGAACAGCACCCATCCCCAATCTGCCATGCGGAAGAGCGGCCCCGTGATATAGCCGCCATTAAATTCTGTCGGGCCCGCTATTTCGCATTCCCGAAACACAAGGACCAAACAGACAAGGCATACTGCCGCCTGCCACAGCCTCTGCTTGGTTATGCTCTTTATCGTATACGGCGGAGGATACTCCAACTGGTCATACAGAAGCTCAGAGCTAGCTCGGGCGGACAGTAGCGTGCGGCGCGGGCCAATCGGACGGGACGAAATCGACGCCCCAGAAATGCGGCGCGGGGGTAAGGAACTCGACGCCGACGCGCTGGCCCTTGTCGGTTGCTTCGCCAAGAAAAACGACGCGGGATTCCTGCTCTTCCTGCGTAAAGGGATTGGTGAGTACCAGCATGGCGTCCATGGCCAGCGGCTGGTTCAGGTACAGCAGGCCGCCGTGCGCGTTGATCACGATGGTTTCGCAGGCTTCGCGGAAGCGGCGGCTGTCGGAATTCTTCCCGGCAACCACCACGCGCACCCGCATGAAAACGCGGGTACTGCGGCGAGCCTTGTCGAAATCTCTCTCAGGCATGGTGAGTCTATGCTGCGGCACTTCGATGGCCCCGTCAACGAGACTGTCATCCATGTGTTCCCGCCCTGCAACGTGGGATTGGCCTCCCCCTATTGCGGTCCGCTCCTGAGCGTTTCCCCATGCCTGTGGATGGAATACGCGATATCATCTCGCGGGACGTTCAGCGTATGCTGCAAATCCTGGGGGACTGCAAATGAACCTGACCGAGTACATCGATTCCAAAAAGGATGAACACCTGAACGAGCTGTACCAATTTTTGCGCATTCCAAGCGTGAGCGCGCAGTCCGAGCACAAGCCGGACATTGAGCGCGCCGCGAAGTGGGTGGCCGAGAAATTGCGCGCAGTGGGCCTCGACAAAGTGGAAATCCTGCCGACGAAGATGCATCCGCTCGTCTACGGCGAATCGCTGCGGGCTCCCGGCAAACCGACTATCCTGTTTTACGGACATTACGATGTGCAGCCGGCCGAGCCGCTGAACCTGTGGACCTCGCCAGCGTTTGAGCCAACCATTCGCGACGGGAACTTGTACGCCCGCGGTTCGGCTGACGACAAAGGGCAGGTCCACATCCATATCCGCGCGCTCGACGCAATCCTGAAAACTGCGGGCAAACTTCCCATCAATCTGAAAGTCATGATCGAAGGGGAGGAGGAAGTCGGCAGCGTAAGCCTTTGGGAATTCGTGAACGCGAACAAGGCGCGCCTCAAGGCGGACGCGCTCGTCGTCTCGGACACAGGGATGCTCGCGCCCGGCGTGCCTTCGATTACCTATGCGCTGCGCGGACTGAATTACTACCAGATCGAAATTACGGGCCCGGCGCAGGACCTCCACTCGGGAATCTTCGGCGGCGCAGTACCGAACCCAATAACCATCCTTTGCGAATTGTTTGCCAAACTGCATGACAAAAATTTTAGAGTGGCGATTCCCGGTTTCTACGACGACGTCGCGAAACTTTCCAGGGCCGAGCGAAAGGCGCTCAAGGCCCTGCCGTGGAAAGCGAACGATTTCCGCAAGACGGTTGGCGCGCCGGGCCTCTGCGGGGAAAAGGGATTTTCGATTATCGAACAATTGGGGGCGCGCCCAACGCTGGAGCTGAACGGAATCTGGGGCGGCTACACGGGCGAAGGGGCGAAGACGGTGATCCCGTCGAAAGCCTACGCGAAATTTTCGACGCGCCTGGTGCCGAATCAGAACGCGGAGAAAATCACCCGCGCCGTCGAGCGGCAGATTCGCAAGCTGCTGCCGAAAACGGTGAAGTACAAAATTGACGTGCTGAGTGAAGGCAAAGCGTGGAGCGCGCCGTACACGCACCCGTTCTTTGAAGTCGCGCACGACGCGCTGGAAAAGGGATTCGGAAAGCGCGCAGTCTTCATCCGCGAGGGCGGATCGATTCCTTTCGTCACGCAAATGCATGACACGTTCAAGGTGCCGTGCATCCTGCTGGGATTCGGCTTGCCCGACGAAAACGCGCACGCCCCGGACGAACACATCTCGCTAGAAAATTATTTCGGCGGGATCAAGGCGGTGGCGCATTTTTACGAGGGATTAGGTAGCTTGAAATGAGTTACTCTAATTCTTGACAAAGGACTCCCCCAGTAAATCATTTCGGCCATTAGAACCTGCTGCGCCAAAGGGGCGCGGCATACCCGCGCCCCTTCTTCGGTTCAACGAGCCGAAACATGGTCGGGGATTAACTAAGGCTCGATGCAGTTTGTAGTTCCACCGCCAATGTCTGTATGGGCGCCACGAGTGGCGGGGAACTGCGGGCTGCACAACACGTCCGTCCCGCCCAGATTGCCCGTCACAACATTAGACACGCCTTGCACGAAGTTAGCGAAGGAGAGGTCCATGACCAGAATACCTGCGCCCGAATTATTCGTTACGGAGCTGCCTGGTCCACCGTTTCCAGTTCCCGGGAACCCAAGTTGAAGCGTCGAATGGCCGATGACGTTGACGCCGTTGCCTCTATTTTCTGTGACGGTCGACGTAAACATGTTGACCGTGCCACTCAGGCGCACGACGATGCCCGATCCTAAATTATTCTGAACCGTACTGCTATTGAGCTGCAGGAATCCGCCG
>Ga0187817_10000686_pt1 | contig 15172 bp, 13 predicted proteins | sample NC_wetland_sal_i_17_FD_132431 | JGI IMG/M metagenome (GOLD analysis project Ga0187817, IMG submission 132431) | Wetland sediment microbial communities from Neuse River Estuary, North Carolina, USA - SO4_2 | ecosystem: Environmental > Aquatic > Freshwater > Wetlands > Sediment | place: USA...
ATTCCCGCCCGCCGGGCAGCTAAGGTTGACCCCATGGTAGCGTTGCGCTACGAATAAGCACAGGAGGATCTCTCGCGTGCTTGAAATCAAAGGGCTAACAAAACGGTATCACCGTGTGCCCGTTGTCGATTGCGTGAGTTTCCGCATCGACCCTGGAGAGGTATGCGGATATCTCGGCCCCAACGGTTCGGGCAAAACCACAACCGTGAAAATGCTGACCGGCCTGCTCGACCCCAGTGACGGCGCTATCTTGTTCAACGGACAGGACATTCGCTCGAACCTGATCGGCTATCGCAAACGCCTGGGCTATGTTCCCGAAGGTGGTCATGAAGCTCCAAATGTAGCGGCGAGTTTAACTCGCAACGTGCATTACCTCCGTCACCCCCGCGCAAGCGGGGGTCCAGCTCACCTGAACACGCTGGATTCCCGCTTTCGTAGGAATGACGGGGGATTCGGATGAGACACTATCTCGAACCCGAAGGCGCCCATGCCGGGCTGGTTCCAAAGGCGGATCCGTCGCGACCAAACTCACTTCCTCGGCCTGACGAGGCATTTCTTTCGTCAGTTGTTCGAGAACGAGTTTATTTCGCGCGGAAGCGAGGCGCGGCTGGGCGTCGTGCATGTCCTCGCTTTGCTGCCCCTTCCCGGCATCTTTTACACGTTTTATATCATTCCGACTTACGATGACATTCGGTTGTTTTTCCCGTGGCAATTCCCCGCGGTTTCCTTGATCGATCAGTGCCGCTACGTCGCCTTTTCGATGATCGTCATCGGCATCATCCCGATCCTCGAGTGGGATGCGTTGTTTCTTGACCCCCGCGACTATGCGATCCTCGGGCCGCTACCTCTCAAAGGGCCAATCATCTTCGCCGCCAAAGTTACTTCCCTCCTGCTTTTCCTTTCGCTCTTCATCGTCGACGTGGGGGGTATCCCCGCGGTCATGTATCCACTGGTGGAAAGCACGGGGATCAGTGGACCGTATGTTCCGTTCCTGCGATTATCCCGTATGGTCTTGGCGCACGCTATCGCAGTTTTCGGCGGCAGCATCTTCATGTTCCTGTTCTTCGTAGCCATTCAGGGCATCCTCATTTTACGTGCTCTTATCAGCCCGGCAAGGCGTTCGTTACCGTGCTCGGGGTTTTCTATTGGCTTGCCTTTACGACTTACGCTTACACCATGGCTACTCTCGAACGCTGGCTGCTGCGCGCTGCAGTCCGTTGGATAGTCTTCATGACCTTCAGCCTTGTGGTGCTCGGAGGACTGATTCTGCGACGGAAGACACGGCTGGCACACGGGCTGGGACTCATCTACGAAGATGAGCCCGACCCCGACGTGCAAACCTTGGGCCTCAGCACCTGAGACTTTTCCTGGGTTACGATACCGCCGGACGGCGCAGAGCGAAGTTCTGCGATGGCCGGAGCTGTAATGCCCGGAGACCGCAGAGCTTCGCTCTGCGCCAGCCCCGATAGAGCGATTCCAGGATCAGATAGGTCGGACCGGCAAGAAAATCAGGTCTGCGCTACGAACTCCGCGTAGTGCGGGCCTGACGCCCGCGCCACAGCGTCGGGCCGCGCTCACTCGGTTCGCAAGGCCCGCATGGGTTCAATGGAAGCCGCTCGGCGAGCGGGGACAAGGCCTGCCAATAGGGCTGAGGCTGCCAGCACGATTGCGGCAGTGGCCACAATCACCGGGTCGTGGCTCTTGACGCCAAAGAGCTGGCTGCTGAGCAGGCGGCCCCCGGCGAGCGCCACCGGCAGGCCCGCCGCAAGGCCCACGCAGAGTTGTGCGAGCACGCCGCGCAAGACCAAGCCCAGCACGCTGGCGCGGTTCGCTCCTAGCGCCATGCGGATGCCGATCTCGCCGGTGCGGCGCGCCACCGAGTAGGCGGTGACGCCGTAGAGTCCCACGCAAGCGAGAAGCAGGGCCACTATGCCGAAGAGTTCCGTCAAGCGTGCGATCAGGCGGTCCTGGTTGAAGTTTCGGGTGAGCTGCTCCTGGAGACTGATCACCTTGAGAACGTTCAGATTGGGATCAATGTCGGCCAGCGTGCGGCGAACCGCGGCCTCGAGGTTCTGCGGTTGGCCGGCGACGCGCAGTTCGATGTCCTGGATGTAATGCGAGCCGATCATGAACGCGAGCTTCGGATCTTTCGCCATTTGCAGGAAAGGCAGGAAGAACGTCTCGTACGCGGGCTCGCGCGCGTCCTGGTACTTTGCGTCTTCCACCACGCCTACGATCTCGAAGTCGCCGGCGTTGCGGATATCGCCAAAGCCGAAACGCTTGCCGATCGGATCCTCGTTGCGGAAGAACTTGCGCACGAACGCGTCGTTCACCACCGCAACCTGTGGCGAATTCGGCGTGTCCTGATCTCCTATGGTGCGGCCTCGCACGAGACGCGTGCCGATGGTTTCGAAGTAATGCGGACCGATGCGGTCAAACGAAGAGCCGATCTGTTCGTCCGGCGGGTGCCCCTCGATATGAATGCCGAAGGACCAGTTCTCGCCCCGCATGGGGCTGTAAATGGAGTAGCTCGCGCTGACTACGCCGGGGATTTGCGTCAGATGCCGCTCGATCTCCTGATAGAGTCCGTACAGTTTCTCCGGCTTGTAGCCGTTGAGGTTGGCGTTCAGCCTGACGATCACACGGCCTCGGGGTTCGAAACCGAACTTCTGATTCTCGAGATTGCGAAGCGATTGGGTGAGCAGACCGGCCCCGATGAGCAACACCGCCGAAAGGGCAACTTGCACTACCACCAGAGATCTGCGGGCAAGCGAACCGCGCTCGCGCGTGGAACGGCTGGCGCCGCGCAGCGCCTCGTTGGGATCGGAGTGGGAAGTGATCCAGGCGGGCGCAACCCCGAAAACAACTCCGGTCATGAGCGAAAGGAGGAATGCAAAGCCGAGCACCGGCAGTGACGGCCTCGGATCGATGGGGATGAAATTCGCGCCCCGGAAGGCGATCAGCAAAATTGCACGCGTCCCGGCAAAGGCTACCGCAAGCCCGGCCAGCCCGCCCAGCAGCGCCAGGAGAACGCTCTCGGTGATGATTTGTCGAATCAGCCTACGGCGAGGCGCGCCCAGAGCCACGCGGATGGCGGTCTCAAAGCGCGTGGCAGCGCCGCGCGCCAGCAGCAGGTTCGCGATGTTGGCGCAGGCAATCAGCAGCACCAGGCCGGCGACGATCACCAGAAGGTGAAGACCCTCTGCGCTGTCCTGTTGGAGATTGGCAACCCCGCTTTTGGCGGGCGCAACCACAATGTGCTGCTTGTTGACCCGCGAGCGCTGATTGGCCGAAAGGTCCGGCTGGGTGCGCAGCCAGTTTTGGAGCTGTGCGGTCACCTTCGACTGGATGCTCGCTGGATTGGCGCCGGGCTTCAGGCGGCCAATGATGTAGAGCCAGTGGAATCCCGGGCTGTGCAGCAATGCGGTTTCTCCATCGTGAGCGGGCTCGGCGGCCAGGGACAGCCAGAAATCAGGAGGATCGGGACGCAACTGGTCTCCGAAGAATCCGGGAGGGGCGACTCCAATAACCGTAAAGGCGAGATTGTCGATGTTCAGGCTGGCGCCGATCACCGAGGGATCGAGCCCGAAATGCTGTTGCCACGTGCGGTAGCTCATCACCGCAACCGGCGCGGCGTTCGGCCTGTCATCGTCGGGTGAGATGGTCCTGCCCGCGAAGGCGCCAAGACCGAACATGGAGAAGTAGTTGCCGGAGACGAACTCGCCGATGTACGGTTCGGCGGGACCCGCGGCCCCGGCGCGGCGCACGTTCAGGTTCTGCAAGCCCCCTTGAAACGCGGCCATCTCGCTGAATTCGGGATTGTGATCACGAAACTGCTGGTAGAGAGGATACGAGTAGATGGCCCAGTCGTTCTGAAGGCCAGTGAGCACGCAGCAATTGGCGCTATTTCCCAGCCTGTAGAGTTCGCCCGGTTTGGAGACCGGCAGGCTCTTGAGCATCACGGCGTTGAGCAGGGTGAAGATCGCCGTGTTGGCGCCGATCCCCAACGCGAGCGTAATCACACAGACTGCTGCGAAGCCGGGTGCTTGTCGCACGCGGCGCAAACCATAACGAAGATCCTGGAGCAGTCCGTTCATTTCACACGTCCTCTCGACGGGGTAGTACCTAAATCCCTGGCTCTTCCCATTTTGACGTCCTCAGGGCAAGCCGGTTAGCAGAGGACGCTCAACTCCGAGATGGGCGGCGCGGGTACGACATGAATGGCTGGAGCGAGGTAGCGCGGAGGTATCCGTCAGCCGACGGATTCCTCCGCGGCTCGTCCTATGGTCCTTTCATTCACACAAGCTGAAGACCGGCTGGTGACCAGCGATCATCCGGTGCCGAAGACAACGCCCAGCCGCAGGTCGAAGATGTGCACGACTTCTCCAGACTCGGGTGACCAGATGTGGTCACGCAGCTCGAAACGGAGGCCAATACGGCGTGTCAGCCAATAGTTCGTTCCACCGCCGTAGTGGACCGCCATTCCCCCGCCTCTCCCGAACAACAACGAGACTCCACCGCCGGCGAAAGGATCGAACTTACTTTTCGCGTTCGTGGAGAAGAAATGAAACGCGGGTGTCACTGACGCCAAGCCGGTCGTCACGGCGTATTGGTTGGTGACGGGCTTAAGCACCCCCATTTCGCCGCCCAGGGCGAACCGAGCTGTAAGCCGGCCCTCACCGCCGCCTCCCACGTGGATAAAATTTCCATTCCAGCGTGTGTATGCACTTTTGGGTACGACCGCCGGCCCGCCAAACGCGTAGACGTAGCCGCCCGCCGTCTGGGCGGAGAGCGGGAGAGCAGCAAGTAACACGGTCAGTACTCCGAACATGCCCTTCGCCATCGAAGTCCTCCTTGCCCGCTCAGACTGCCCCCCAGCGGGGCAATCGGGAGCGCACCAAAATCACCGTGCCCGATAGACGTCCAGCTGAGTTAGGTACATATCTGCAGGTTGTTCGCGACCCAGAATGCACCCGGCACGCTGCCGCCCGCATGCGCGCGATGGTTGCCGAGGGAATCGCAAGCTCACCTCGCAACGACAGTGGCACCCTGGGCGCAACACAAAATCTGATCGCACTCCTCCGGCGAGGGCTCGGACCTGTTAAGCGACGGCCTCCTAACCTCTTCCTGGTCTTGCCCCACGCCTGGTCGTCGCCCTGCCCTTTGAAAGGGTCCCGTGTGGTGCGATGGCCGATATTAATGACATCGCGTAGGGGCGTTGGGTGATAGTTCCATTTGCGACCTTTCGCTCGATTTCCTGACTCTCTGACTTCCATGCCGCCGCAAGCCCGAGCTTTGAGAGCGAGACGTCATCCGCAATTTCGCTCTGCAGAAAATCAAACGTCTTCGCAGTGACGTCTTTCCTGATCCTGGCAATCTCGCAGGGACCCTCCATGAGCGTGCCCGCATCCGCGGCATGATCCTGTACATCTCCGGGGCAGACGGAAGTTGGTGGAGCGACCAATCCTCCTGGTACCAACATCACTGGGGCATTTGCCTTTCCAGAACTGCCAGCTCATTAATCGTTGGAAATGCAAGGGAACAAGCATCCGGTGGGCCCGCGGCTGTTCAGACTTTTGAACAACTCCGCGCGGCTTGTCCGAGATTTTTGACACTCCTGGATTAAATCGCCAGCGGAAGTTGCGCGGAACTCAACGATTCTGAGGCAGTTGCCGGGAAAGCATTGACTGGAACAACACATGCCTTCCCACAGGCCGTGGACGGCAGGACTCAACGAGTTTCCCAGCACGTCCATGCAGCGAGCGAAGATGGCAACGCAATCGCGAGCTGACGAATAGGAGGATTTCACGAAACATGAACAGCCAAAAGAGAACAACCTACTCTTTGATTTTGTCGCTTCTGGTTGCGGGCTGCTTTCTGATTTCACCCGCCGCCAATGCTAGGGACACCTCATCCGGAAGCTCCGAGGAAGTTAATCAGCTTCTTTCCCAAGTCAAAGCTGAGGCGATAGCCCTGAGAAATGATGTCGACGTTTTAGCCGTGTGGGCGCGGTCAAAACAGCTGAGTTGGAAGAGTCACTCGGAGAAACTTAGCAACATAAAGGACCATGTCAACCAAGCCGGGCAGCTACTTGCTGGGCTGAACGAGGCGCGGGGCACAGCCTCGGCTTGGCAGCAACAGGCGATTGATCGCATTTACCCGTTGTTGAAGGAAATCGCCGACAATACCGAAGCGATGATCAGCCATGCCAATGACAACAGGGGCAACATCCACCTCGCCCCCTACGAAGAATACACCAAGGCGGGTTACGATCTGGCCGAAGAACTTGCATCCTTGATTAGCGACTATGTAGATTATGAGGGGCGCAGACATGCCAAAGAACGGCACGTCTGCGCCACCCGCGGCTGTGCCTTCGGGACATCGCAGGCCCCACAGAACGGGGTCTGCGCCAGCCTCCGGCGTGTCGTGGGGTGGCGCATACGTCACGAGGGTTTTTGTCGTGATGTATGTGCCTCTGTAAGGTGAGAGAGGCGCAGACATGCTGAAGAACGGCACGTCTGCGCCACCATCGCAGCGTGCGCAAGCGTCCTCTTACCTCGGCGCCGGAATAGCCAAGCGCAGAACGTACCCGATCACCGAACCTGCCGGTTCACGTGCAGCCTTGGCCCGATACAGGCGATAGAGCGATTCCAGGATCAGATAGGTGGGACCGGCAAGCGCCAGGATGGTGGCGCGGTAAAGCGCGGCGGTGAGACAGAGCTGAAATACTCCCGCGATCAGGAATAAGCCGGCCGTAATCGCAGTGAAGCGTGGACCGTCGAATTGATAAAGGAGTTGGAGGCGAAGTTGGTCGCGGCGCGGGTAAGCGCCCCAGACCAGGTAAAAGCTCTGGGCGAGGTCAGCGCGCCGGGTGAAATCCTCCACTGCCTTCTGTCGTTCCAGGCTACGAGGGTAGGTATACGCTTCGCTCGGGACGCCCGCCTCCCGCTCGACCCTTTCGAGTTCATAGATCCAACGCCGGCGAAGGCCTTTGCCCTCTTGATACCAACGCATGGGGCGGTAGAGGCGCCGTTCATACATCACTGGGTCGGATCCAGCTAAGGCCGTGTCAAAATAACCGGAGCGGACTTCGAGCGAGTTCCCGCTCCGGCCGGGCCTCACCTCGTCTTCCCTTGTGTGGAGTGATGCGCCGGCGTCATGGGCGGATTCCGGATGCGGTCGTTGCTCGAGCCCCTGCCACACAAGATGGGGCAGCGTCAGCAAGAGTGAGCCGTGCGGACGATGGGAGACAGTGATCCAAAGTAAGCGTGCAAAGGACTCCAAGGCCAGGTAGTAGATGACGTAGACAAAGCGTGTATCCTCCAGACTACCTCGCAGCAAAAAGGCCACTGCAAGGCCGAATAGCGCCGATCCAAATGAAATCAAGCTCAGGCTCAGGCCCGTCTTCTTTTCCCACTCCCGCAGTACCGGATCGGGCGCGAATCCCGCGATGGGGAACAGCCAGAGAATCAGGGAGCGGAGCCGCTCGGCCCTCGCCAATTCTTCGTGTGCGTCGGCCGCGTCCCTTTGCGTCTTCAGCGTGTAATCGACCAGTTGACGAATGATGTACTGGGCATCCCACGGCCGCAGGCGATAACGAAATGCGTACCCACCCTCGGCCGTCTCCTCCACATGCATCACTTCGTAAATTTGGTCCTGGTACCTGATGGCCGAACCGGGGTGCTCGGCGCGTGCGAAATCACCCGAGGAATGTGGAACCCAACCGACCTTTGGCAGGACTGCGTACACCCACAGGTCAGCGGACCCTCCCTCCGAGGCGGGAACTACGCGATCTGGAACGAAACCAGACACGGGTGGCTCAATGACTCAATGATTCGATTCCCCGTGCTTCAGCATGGCGGCGGCGTGTTTGAGCACGGCGTCGGTGATCTGGCTTCCGGAGAGCATGCGCGCCAACTCCCGCACGCGGTCTTTCTCACTGGCGAGTTGCGTCACGGCGGTCAGGGTGCGGCCGGCGCGCTCGAACTTCTCCACGTAGTAGTGCTGATCGGCGAAGCAAGCGATTTGCGGCAGGTGCGTGACGCACAGCACTTGCCCATCGCGCGCCAGGCGCTTCAGACGCTGCCCGACGGATTCGGCCACCCGCCCGCCGATCCCGGAATCGACTTCGTCGAAAATAAAGGTGCGAGCAGCCCGCCGGGAAGCGCCGGGCCGATTCATCCCTACCACGGTTTTGAGTGCCAGCATGAGGCGCGAGATTTCTCCGCCGGAAGCAATCTTCTCGAGGGGCCGCAATTCCTCGCCCGGATTGGGAGATATCCGGAATTCGATTTCGTCAACGCCCCGCGGTCCCGCCCGCCCTTCCAGCAGACTCTCGAAGTGAACTTCGAGGCGGGTTTTTTCCATGCCCAGTTGCGCCAATTCCTCACGCACCAGCCGGGTGAGTTTGCGCGCCGCCTCTCGCCGCTTGGCGGAAAGCGCCTCCGCAGCTTTGCGGTAATCTCCCGTCACTTTCTCGAGCTCCCGTTGGAGCACTTCCCGGCGCTCGTCGGCGTGTTCCATCTTGGCCAACGCTTGCCGCGTACGCTCGGCGTAGGCGAGAATTTCTTCGAGCGTCTGTCCATACTTGCGCTTCAGCCGGTCGAGCAGGGCCAGGCGATCCTCGATTTCCTCCAGGCGCTGAGGATTGGCTTCCAGCTTTCCCAAGTAATTGCGCAGGAAGTCGGCAGCGTCCTCGATAGTGGCTCGGGCTCCCGCCAGCGGTTCGAGGTAAGGCTCGACGGCTGGCTCGTAGCGCCGCAAGTCTTCGATTTGGTATATGGCAGCCGCCAGACGCGAACTGGCGGCGCCCTCATCTTCGTAGAGTTGGGAGAATGCCGCCGCTGCGGCCGCGCGGATTCGCTCGAGATTCACCAGCACGCGCTTCTCGTCCTCGAGGCGCGCGTCCTCTCCGGGCTCGATCCTGGCATGTTCCAGTTCCTGCACTTGAAAACTCAGCAGGTCGATCGTCCGCAGGCGCTCCTGCTCGTTTTGACTCAGGCTCTCGAACTCTGACTCGAGTTCCCTGCGCCGCGCGTGCAACTCTCGCACTCGTTCCAATTCCTCCTCGACGCCTGCGAACTGGTCGAGCAAGTCGAGTTGGGCGTCACGCGCAAACAGCGCCACGTGCTCGTTCTGACCGTGCATCTCCACCAGCAGCCTCGCCAACGACTTCACCGCCGCCAAAGTAACGGGTTGATCGTTCACCAGCATGCGGCTCTTTCCGCCCGCCTGGATTTCCCGCCGCAGAATGAGTTCTGTTTCTTCCTCCTGTGTCAGGCCGTATTCTTCCAACCAAGCTGACCAGGGAGGCCGCCCCTCGCTGCGGAATACTGCCGTCACCTGCGCCCGTTCCTGGCCGGTCCGGATCACCTCCGCCGAAGCTCTGCCCCCGAGCGCCAGGCCCAGCGCATCCACCAGGATGGATTTCCCGGACCCCGTTTCGCCCGAGAGCAGGTTCAGTCCTGGGGCGAATTCGACCTGAAGAGTGTCAATTACTGCGTAATTCTGAATGTGGATTTCGTGGAGCATAGGCAGTCGTCCGTTGTCCGTCGTCAGTGGTCGAGCGCGCTTGGTTTGCGCCAGAGCGATTATACGCCTGGTTAAGGTTCCTGCGAAAAAGTGCCGCCGGGTAAGGGAAAAAACGCGGGGCGTGTCATCCCGAGCGAAGTTCAGGGCCTGGGAAAGAGCCGCGGACCCCAAAAGCGAGAGTCCGTGCTACCTGGCTATTCGGTCGGCAAGTGCGGCTCTGCCGCCCTGTCTTGCGGAAAGGCTCTGCCTTTCCGGCCCGTCGCTATTCAATAGATATTATTTCGGCGAGGCTGCGCCTCGCCGGTTGAGGCGCAGCCTCAACCTAGGGAGAAAGTCTGAGGCCAGGACCGGAAAGGCAGAGCCTTTCCGCAAGACAGAGCGGCGAAGCCGCATTTATCCGATTTTGACGGCACGCCAATAACATTGCTGCAGGGGTTGCAAAGGGGCCCAAGGTCGCGTAGTCTACGCGACCGGTAGCTCAGACCTTGGAAAGCAAGTCTGCGCTACGCACGCATAGGTAAACGAAGGAGGTTCATACGAACAAGACGAATCGAAGGCGTTTTTTGCGGGTTGGAGTCGCGGCGGGAGCTGCGACGGCCGCGGCGGCGCCTGCTTCCGCGAAGCAGAAGCTAGGCAAAAAGGTCCTCATCAGCAACGCGAAGGAGGGCCGCACGCCCTTGTTCAATAGCGTGGTCGCGTACGGAAACCTGGTCTTCATCGCCGGCGTGGGGTACCACCAGGCTGGAGATATCAAGGTGCACACCAAGGGCGTCCTCGACCAGATCCAGCAGGAACTCGAGAAAGTGGGTTCCTCCATGGACAAAGTTCTCAAGTGCAATGTTTATCTAGCTGACCTGAAGGATTACGCAGGCATGAACGAGGTCTTTCAGGGCCGTTTCGGACCGGAGCCTCCGGTGCGCACCACCATCGCCGCCGCCGGGGTGCCGGGCAACTCGTTAGTTGAAATCGACGTGATTGCGTACCTGTGAGTTTGCAGAGTGAGGGACGCGATTGCCGATGGCCCCGAAATGACCCCTCACCCGTCGCGCTCCGGCTGATGAAAGCGCCGGAGGGCGACACCCTCTCCCCATGGGGGAGGGTTGGGGGTCCGCGAGAGGTGGGAGAGGGCTGGGAGGCCGCTGCAGCATCGACCCAGGGCGGCCACAAGGGCCGTGTTATTTGGCCGGTGGCTTGGGTTTTGGGCTTGGTGCCGGGCTCACCGCGTCCCAGCGCGAGTCGCCCGTCTGCGTGTAGTTCTTCGGCAGCTTGTCCCAATCGGGACGAGTGATGCCGTTGAGGTCGTAGACCACCCTGCCGTTGCGCAGCGTCAACTCGCACACCAGCTTTTTTGTGCCCCGCAATCGCGCGCCGTAGATGTCAGTGAAGCCGAAATCTCCGTTTTCCAGCCGCAGGACTGCCACATCGGCGGGCGAGCCAACGGAGAGGTTTCCCAACTCCTCTCGCTGGATCTCGCGGGCGGGATTCCAGGTGGAGCGCAAGATCACGTCGTCGAGCGAAAGGCCCATCGCCAGGAATTTGCTCATCACGTTCAACATGTCTTTCATGCCGGAATTCATGCTGCCGATGTGCAGGTCCGTCGAGATCGAATCCGGAAGGAAGCCCTCCCTGATCGCCGGTATGGCGACCCGCCACGCAAAACTGCCGCCACCATGCCCCACATCAAAAATGACGCCCCGCTTGCGTCCCTCCAGCATGGCGGGATTGACATGCCCGGAATCGTCCAGTTCGTTGCGCAGCCCGGAATAGCAATGGGTGTAGATATCGCCCGGGCGCAATTTCTTGCTCCAGAGTTCACTCGAGGGACGCTCCGGGCGGTTCGCACCGAAATCGACCATCACGGGAATCCCGGCCCTGGCGCCGGCCTCCACCGCACGCTCCACGGGGGTCCATTCCGGCCCGGCGTAATGCGCGGTCTTGATCCCCACAATCAGATCCTTATGGCGCAACGCCATCTCGGCGGTTGGAGCAACTTCCATATCGTTGAGGCTGTTTTCATATGAGGCCCCGCGCATGCCCGCGCCGACGATGTTCAGAAACGCCAGCACGCGAGTTTGCGAGCGGCTGATCACGCGGTCCATGAAATCCTCGAAATTGCGCCAGCCCGCGCAGCCCGCGTCGGCTACCGTGGTCACGCCCACCCGGAAGGTGAAGCCGTCCGGATACACGCTGTTGTCCCCGGCGTACGAATTGCGCTCTCCCGTGCCCGCGAAAACGTGCACGTGAATATCCACCAATCCTGGGGTCACGTACAATCCCGAAACATCAACCGTCTTCAAGGCGGCGGCCGCATCCAAATGTTCGGCCACAGCCGCGATGCGGCCGTTCAGGATCGCCACGTCCCGAACGGCGCTGAGGTGCTTCCTGGGGTCGATCACGTGCCCGCCCTGGAGGAGCAGATCATACGGCGTTTGGCCGAAGCCGCGCGGAATAACGCATGTAAACATAAGGAGTATTGTTGCCCCACAATGAAAGATGCGGTTGTTCATAGCCGGGAAGTCTAATGCCCGTAGTGGCCGGAGTCAAGCGATGGTAGTGGCGTCATTTGCATCGAAAGGGTGCGCCGAACAGCGTCATTCCCGCGAAAGCGGGAATCCACTCCGCAAACCTCCGGGAATGCGTTGTCTAGGGACTGGATTCCCGCTTTCGCGGGAATGACTGCGTATGCCAAGGGGCGCTGACTGCAAATGACGCCACTGCCCTTCATTGACTGCCCCTAGGTGCTATGCTAGGTTGAAGGGTCGAAGGACTTGGCAGTTCATGGTTTATAAAGGAGGCGAATTGCTCCCTGCACTGCTGGCGCAGCTACAGAACTTTTACCAAGGCGAGGTGTGGCAATTACTCGCGAACACCGGGCTCGTGGCCAGAATTGTTTTATTGTTGCTGGCGGGTTTTTCAGTCTTTTCCTGGGCGATCATCATTCACAAATACAAGAGCTTCAGGGCGGCTCGCCGGGAGTCGCAGGAGTTCTTGAGAGCGTTTCGACAGAGCAAGCGGCTTTCCGAAATCCGCACTTTCAGCCGCAATCTGAAGTTCACCCCGCTGGCCGAGGTTTTCCAGGCGGGATATCGTGAAATCGAGAGCCAGGCGGTGGTCGACGAGAACCCGGGCAAGCCCCACATCCGAAGTCTGGAAGCCGTGCAAAGGGCCTTGCAGATGACCTCCTCCAGCGAATTAACGCGGATGGAGCAGTGGCTCACTTGGCTTGCCACGACCGGGGCTGTCACGCCTTTCGTGGGGCTTTTCGGAACGGTCTGGGGAATCATCGACGCATTTCATGGCATGGGCACGGCGGGCACCGCCTCGCTGCGCAGCGTCGCGCCAGGAATCTCGGAGGCTCTAATCACGACGGCGGCCGGCCTCTTTGCGGCTATTCCGGCCGTCATCGCGTACAACCAGTACCTCCAGCGCATCAAAGAATTCGGCTCGATGATGGACGACTTTACACTCGAATTCCTTAATCTTACGGAACGGTTTTTTACTTAGTCAGTCGTCCGTGGTCCGTTGCGTCAGAACGCTGACACCTAGTCAAGCCGCGTTCCGCTGCAATAGTCCAGGAAAATCCGAATACGGACAATCGGCGACGGGCCACGGGCCACGGACGACGGACCACGGACAAGAACCGAGGTAATTCATGGCATTCACTTCTCTGAAAGGCCGCACGCATACTTCTTTGGCCGAGATCAATGTCACGCCTTTCGTGGACGTGGTCCTGGTGCTCCTCATTATCTTCATGCTGACGGCGCCAATTCTCGAGTCAGGGATTGAAGTGGACTTGCCAAAAACCCACACCGTCAAAGCGATATCGGATGAGAAGGTGGTGGTGACTATTGACAAACGCCAGAATATTTATGTTGGCAACGACCCGGTGAATATCCACAGGCTGGGCTCTTATGTGCTGGACCATCTAAAGGGCGCAGGTGGGACCCCCGTATTCATCCGCTGTAGCCAGACCGCGCCCTTCGGAACCTTTGCCACGGTAGTGGATGCCTTAAAACAGGCCGGTTTGACCAACATAAACGTGGTGACGGAGCCCCTCGAAACCAAGTGAAGAGCTACCAGTGACAAACCTCAACCTCCATCACGTCATTCCCGAGCAAGCGGGATTCCTTTGGGGAAGGGAAGCGACAAGTAACGAGACTCAGTCGGAAGCATGTCATTCCCGCGCAAGCGGGAAGCCAGTTTTTCGACCGCAATGGCCCACCGCCTTGGTGGTAGTGACGGCCGTAGAGGCGCTTGGCCATAGGCCCTTACATGTGGGCCCCCGCTCGCCCGGAGAAGACGGATACGAGGGCAGCAGAGAGCAAGGGGGTGAGAGCTGAAGGCCGAGTGCCGGCGGCTGAAAGCATTGGGATGAGCGTTCAAGCCATTTCCATTTCGGTTCATGAGCGGCGGCAAGAAAAGCTGGGCGGCACGCTAGTTGTCTCCGTAGTAATGCATGTGTTGCTTCTTCTGCTGTTGGTCGGGTACACGAGTTTCGGCTCGCCATTTGGGGGCGGCTGGGGGAAGAACTGGGGAAGCGGCAGCTCCACGCGCATTGGCGCAGTGGCCTCTCTGCCTGGCGTGCCGCTTCCCGCACCCATGTTGACCACACATAACACCCTGGCCAGTGATAACCCCGGACTGCATCACACGGAACCTCAACCGAAGGCCCCGCCGGAGCCCAAGGCTGTCCCGATTCCCAAGTTCAAAGAGGCCGTGAAACCAGAGAAAGCGGAGCGCATCAATACTCATATCCAGAAGGAAAAGCCCGTCGAGGCGGAGAATGCCGTGCCTTACGGCCTGGGTGGCCAGCCTTCCATGAGCTACACCCAAATCGTCAGCGGGGCGGGACAAGGGGGTCTCAGCTTCGGCGAAGGAGGGGATTTTGGCGAACGGTATGGGTGGTACGTCGCTTCCGTTCGGAATCGCATCAGTGGCAACTGGCTGCTTTCGACGATCAGCCCGAACATCCTGAGCGCCCCACGCCTCTATATGACCTTTACTATTCTGCGCGACGGTTCGGTCACGGATGTCGAGATTACGCAGTCCAGCGGTATACCGGAGGTGGACCGTTCTGCTTTGCGGGCCGTTTTGGCTTCGAACCCGCTTCCCCCGCTTCCTCCCGACTATGCGGGAAATAGGGTCAAGGTGAGTCTCTATTTTGATTTTCGACGCTAACATGTGTAATATGTCACATTGTGAGACATCTGTTCGGGAGGGGGCGCGCATCTAATATCTACGGGAGTCCATAGACCTCATGCGGTTTCTCTTCAAGCGAATTCGACTGAGCATTTTGCTTTCGGTTGGTATCCTCTCCCTGCTTTTGATCGCTTTGCACACCAGTCTGGGCCAAGACTGGTTCAGCATCGGCATTAACCTCGGCGCCGCCAGAATCAAATTGGCGGTCTCTGACTTTCCACCCGCTTCAGGCGAACAGAACCTCGGTCCCCTCACCCAAGAGTTCAATCAAGTCTTGTGGAACGATCTCGACCGGGCGGGCATTTTCGATCTGGCCAGCAAGAGTTACTACCCCTTGACTCCTCCCCGCGACCCCCAAGATGTGGACTTCAAAACCTGGAGCTCGCCTCCCATCTCCGCCCAGATGCTGACTTTCGGAAAGACCGAAGTCATTAATTCCAAT
>Ga0187817_10000687_pt1 | contig 15156 bp, 10 predicted proteins | sample NC_wetland_sal_i_17_FD_132431 | JGI IMG/M metagenome (GOLD analysis project Ga0187817, IMG submission 132431) | Wetland sediment microbial communities from Neuse River Estuary, North Carolina, USA - SO4_2 | ecosystem: Environmental > Aquatic > Freshwater > Wetlands > Sediment | place: USA...
GAAGACGTGATGTGTGAATCGATGGCTGCTTGGCTGCGCGAAGATGGCTACCAGGTCGACACTGCGTCCAATGGACAGAAGGCGCTGGAGCTAGCCAAAGCGACGGATTACGTCATCTGCTTTGTCGACCTGAAGATGCCGGGCGGCATGGATGGCATCGAGACCATGATGGAGATCCACCGCATTCGGCCGGAGGCGTCCGTCATTATTATTACCGCCTACGCCACCGTCGATACCGCCATTCAGGCCATGAAAGAAGGCGCGCAGGAATATATCGTCAAACCGTGTAATCCACGGGAAATCTCGATGCTGGTCTCGCGCATCCTGAAGCTCAAGAAGTTACAGAGCGAAAATGCGATTCTGCGCAAGAAGATCAGCCGCCAATACCGGCACCACGACATCATCACCAAGAATCCGCGCATGGAAGAGCTTTTGGCCTTGACCCACGACATCGCCAGCCTGCGCAGCACGGTGCTGATTCGGGGTGAAAGCGGTACGGGCAAGGAACTGGTGGCGCGAGGCATCCATTTCTCCGGCGACCGCGCCGCCCGTCCATTCATTACCGTGAGCTGCGCCGCGCTGACCGAAACCTTGCTGGAAAGCGAGTTGTTCGGCTATGAAAAAGGCGCCTTCACCGGCGCCAACGCGCAAGCGAAAGGCAAATTTGAACTGGCCGACGGAGGCACCATCCTCCTCGATGAAATCGGCGATATCTCGCCCAAATTGCAAGCTGACCTCCTCAGGGTTTTGCAGGAGCGCCGCTTCTACCGGGTCGGAGGCAATGAAGAAGTGGAAGTCGATGTGCGGATCATTGCCGCCACCAACAAGAACCTCGCCGAAGAGGTCAAGCAGGGCAGATTCCGCGAGGATTTGTACTATCGCCTCAACGTGATTGAGATTCGCATTCCACCGCTGCGTGAACGTCGTGAGGATATTCCCCTGTTGGCGGAACACTTCGTGGAGCGCATCTCTTGCGAACTGGGCAAAGATATCAGCGGTGTTTCCGCGGCAGCTTTGAAGCTGCTGATTGCCTACGATTGGCCCGGCAATGTGCGGGAGTTAGAAAACGTAATCGAGCGCGCCATTGTAACCTGTCGCAACGGCACGCTCGACGAGCAGGATTTCTCCTGGCTGCAGAGGGGCCCCGGGGCGTCACAGAATTGGGAAGTCCCCGATGTTTCTCTCGACGAACTAGAACGCAAGGCGATCATTGCTGCACTGGAGCGGAAACACGGCAACGTCAAAGAGGCGTCCGCTGCCCTGGGCATTGATCGCTCGACGCTCTACGACAAGCTCAAGCACTACGAGATCACGCACTGAGCCCACGGCGCAACCGACTGCGGAAAAATGCTATGTGGAGTCGGGGCTTGCCCCGTCTTACGCCTCCGTTTCGTAACAGGGACTGCCGAAAGAACGTTAACTCTTCCAAAGCCGTGAACCTAAGACTAAACTTTCACCAAACGGGGAGACCCGGTGAACAATGAACAGAAAACTAGCGCACCACAGCCCCTAGCCAGTCAGCAGGACACAGATCCATTCCGGGGAGTAGGTGGCTTCCTCCTGTTCTTCTGTGTCGCTACTACCGTAGTTCGCTTGCTTGCGTGGCAGAAATCCTACAGAATCCGCACGACACGTTGGTTGTAGTGTTTGATTTGGGGCTAGCTGCATTTTCAATCTACACTGGCCTTACCACATGGCGTGCTCGGCCAAACGCTCTGAAGCTCATCAAGGTTTACTTCATCGTAACGCTTGCATTGCCTTGTTTGATGATCTTGAGGCTGTCGACAAATATTAAGGAGATCGTACAACAATCCCCTTCGGATAATCCCGTAGCTAACGGACTAAAATTTTTGATAGTTGTAGCCATCTGGTGGTCCTACTTTGCGCAATCAAAGCGCGTAAAGGCTACGTTCGGCTCAAATCTTTAAGATTGCACCTTAACTTCTCCAAGACACGTTCAGTAAACTCGCAACTGTTCGCGTAACGGCGGGTGACTCAAGCTGGGGGCTGGCCCACTGGCCCACCCTTTTTCAACGCTCTGTTCTTCTTTTCCCTAACGAAGCGTGGCTGCCCCATCCTTGCGTTCTTTGCAAGGGTGGGCCGCCATGCCGCTGGTAGCATAATCCTTGTCATGCCGTACGGCCTGCATCGATTACGGTCCCGATCACCTGCACTTTATAAGGTGTTCTTGCTGTGAAGTCACGTAGATTAAATGCTACTCTCTGGAATGAAGTATGCAGAGAAAATCCCACCGATAAAAGATCACCTAGATGCTGAAGACCGACTCATTCTCATTCAAGTAAAGATTGAACGGGCCAAGAAACACCTCCGTGACTTGGCATCCGAGATTCTTACCCTTGAGCACACGACAATAATTCATCGAGACCCAAAGACGGGTGTCCCGCCACATCCACTCGCTTTCATTGGGAACCCCGACTTCAAGACTGTTCCCACTCTTTCGTTCGATGTGGTTAGTATCTCCGGAGACCTTGTTCACAATCTCCGATCCGCTTTGGATCATCTCGCACAGCAACTCGTCTTTGTCGGCTCGCCCAACCTGACCCCAAGCACGATTGACAGGCAAATCGGATTTCCGATTGCCGAGAGTGTGACCCAGTACGAAACCATCAAGGCTCGAAAAGTAGATGGAATGAGGACGGAGGCCAAAGAAGCTATCGATAGGCTCAAACCATACAAAGGCGGGAATGATCCTCTCTGGCGAGTCCACGAGCTTGACAACATCGACAAGCACCGCGCCCTGTTTACCATTGCACACGATTTCCTGTTCACCTCTGATTGGTTCCCTGGGGCATATCTGATGAAAGCCGAAAAGCCCACTTTCCCCGGAGTCGAGGCGAACGTGGAGCAGGATATTCAGGTTGAAATTGAGAAAGCGGTCAGCAAGACTGATGTTCCCGGGGCGGATACGCTGCTCCCATCGTTGCATCAACTTGTCGATGTTGTCGAAAACCTTGTGCTTGGCTTCAAGCCTTTTTTGGAGTGACACACTCCCGGCGGGTGGCCCATTTCTCTCCGTCGCCTCGGTAAGACGCGGGGGGCTGGCCCATCCTTCGCGTTCTTTGCGAAGGGTGGGGACCCATCTGATCGCACGGTGGGATTCCGGCGGCTGGACCACTCTAGCCGGGAATCACCACGAGGGTTTGTCTTTCAGCATTGCTCGAAATCCATTGACTTAAGACCCCGTCGCGCCCGACGATAGAGATCTGATTGGGGCAGTTTGACCGCCCCAAACCCATCTTCAGCGCTCTTTGACAACATAACTTGAGGCGTTCAGCGGGCGTGACCCTGAGCGCAGTCGAAGGGGAACCGATCTCGTAACTCGTTGGTTCTTAAAGACCTTACCAGTAAGTCCTTTAAACTCAAAGACCTGGCGGGAGCCACCCCCTAAGTCTTTGATTCCAAGAGACCGGGGGTAGGGGGTACCCACAAGACATGGGTGAGTAGACATTCAGAATCGAGCCGCAAACTCCCCTAGGTTTCCAGAAACGTGTCGGCAAGCACCGTGCTCCAGTCGGCCTCCGGCATGGCGTCCATCAAGCCAGACATGAGCACTCCGCCGTCGGCGAGGCTGGGCGCAGTGTTCGGCGCCCGGAGTTGCAGTTGCAACCGCTCCAGTTCCCGAGACAGCCAAAAGTGAACTTCGGGTCCGCGCAAGAGATGCCGCAGCGTGACCGGATCGTTCGGATCCAGCCGCGGGCGAATCTTCAGATACCAGCTTTCCTTCGGGCCGCCGATACCGACGACCGTCCCCTCGATGGGGGCTCGAACCCGAATCTCTTTTCCGTTCTTTGTCATCTCCCACGCGGTCCCGTTAGTCTCGATTTCACTGCCTATCTCGGGCATGGTGATGGAATCAGGACTGCCGATCAGATGCTGAGCTAATTCATCGGGGCCGATGGTGAGTGTGCCGTCCTCCTCCGGCTTCACCCAGGTGTGGCCCCGATGGTAAAAGCGGTCTTTAAAATAATTGAGCCCCAGGTCATGCACGATTCCCCTCGCCGACTGCACCGCGAACTGCGAGTAATTGCTGCACTGGCGGCAATCAAATCCGTTGTCGCAGGTTCTCGACATCACTCGGCCCGCAAGTTCGTGGCGGCAGCGGCGTTCCGTCTCCGGCAACTGCGCAAAGTCCGACTTCCAGCACAACTCAATCGCTCGATTAGTGCGGAAGTCGCGCACCGTGCGCCATACGGCGGAGACCACAGTTACCAGAATGGTCAGCGCCACGGCAAAAAACAGAGACAGAAACAGAATGTGGCCTACAGTCCAGCGGAATCCATCAATTCCCGGAAACATGTGTGGTTTCTCCTTTTGGCTGTGCAAACAGCGGCAGGTAGCGATATGACAAGGAGTAGACAATGACTCCATATCCCAACACGCCACCGAAGCTCGCCACCTCCTGCCAACTCGGTGTGTAGTGCAGGAATTCGTCGAAAGCCAAAGTCGGCAAAGCCAGGGTTTGCACGGTAAGAACGAAGCGGTTCAGCAGCACGCCTGCACAAGCCAGTGCTGCAGCACTCAGAAGCAAGCCATGCCGCTGTGCGGAACGGCGGTAGGTGAGCAAGAAAGCCGGAAGCAGGCCAAACAGCACAATCTCCGCAAACAAGATCGGCAGCCCAAATGGTTTATAGCTGTAATACTGCCACGGAGCAAAACCCACTGACGGCGAAGTGAAGTTCAGCCAGATCAGCGTGTCGATTGACTTGGCGGCAACGTAGATCCCGAGCAGCACGCCAGAAATAAATCCCAGGCGCCGGAAAAGATCCGGCGGTACCAACCGCCGGCCTGTCACCTTTTCAACGGTTGCCGTCACCAGCATCAGAAAGCTCGGCCCCGTGGCAATCGCAGACAAAATGAACAGGAAGAAGGTTGAAGGCCAGATGAGAAACCCTTGCCGGAACGCGAAAGGACGGCCGCGCAACACTCCATAAAGCCCGCCCAGCGATCCCTGATGGAAGAATGAGAGCAGCGTTCCCACGCCTGCCAGCACGGGCACCAGTTTGTGCAGTTGATGTTCAAAGACCAGGAACGATGGCAGCTTCCGCAACTGCCGGTTGCGTAGCAGGATGGGTATGTATTCCAGGCAGAGCACCAGCAAATAACAGGAAATGCAGAAAGTGACCTCGGTGAGCATCGAGTGCGTATTCGGATGCCAGAAGGTGAACCACGCGCGCAGCGGCTGCCCCACGTCCACCATTAATATGGCAACCGCACCGCTGTAGCAGATGAAGCCAACCACGACCGCGGTGTTCAGGATCGGCTGGAGTTCGGCACGCTTCAGAATGTAAACCAGAAATCCGGTGAAGAACGCACCGGCGCCCAGCGCAATCACGCCCAGATCCAGAAAGATCCACAGGCCGAAGGCGAACCGGTTGTCCATGTTGGTCTGGTTTAGCCCATAACCCAGGCACAGCCCAGCCGCATATACGCCCAGCGCAAGCACAACCGCCCAGGGAGCAAGCCAGAGCAGGAACTGCGGGAGCGAGGTTCGTTCCTCGCCTCGGGCGATCCAGCGAGTGTCAGTGAAAGCGGTGCTAGCCATGTTTCACCTCCGCATTGGCGGATTTGGACTCGGCCAGCGCTCTCACCCATGCTTCTTTGGATTTGTAATAAACCTTCGGTTCGGTGTCCAGGCGCGCCAGCAACCGGAATGCGTCCGGGGATTGCGCTTCGTGAGACACAGGATCGTTCTGGTCAGCCAGATTTCCGAACCGGATCGCTACCGTTGGGCAAGCTTCGACACAAGCTGGAACGTAGTCGGCAGGATCGATCTCGCGCTTTCCCGTGGCAGCAGCCTTCGCCATAGCAGAATGCAGCCGCGCATGGCACATATTGCATTTCTCCACCACACCGCGCATCCGCACCGCAACTCCGGGATTCAGGCTCTTCTCCATTCCCACAGGCCACGCCGGATCCCACCAGTTGAAGTAGCGCGCGTGATAAGGACACGCGGTCATGCAATACCGGCATCCCAGGCAGCGCTGCGGCATTTGCATGACAATGCCGGTGGCTTTATCTACCTCGACGGCTTGCTGCGGGCACACGCTCACACATGGCGTCTCGTGCTCGCAGTGCATACACATGATGGGGATGAACACTTCTCGCTGTGCTCCTCCCTCCATTCCGTTCGATACCTTGCGCACCAACATCGGGGTTATCCCGGTTCGCGGACTCGCCTGTGGAAGCGACGGCACATTGTTTTCAGCCGCGCATGCGACCATGCATGAGCCGCAACCAGTGCAGCGATCCAGGTCGATGACCATGCCGTAACGGGCGTTCATACGTTCCTCCGATCCGGCGCTTCACGTAAGCTGGATTCCAGGTAGAGTTTCGTCGCCAAGGGAGGGAGGACCGGTGCGCGCCACGCCTTAGACCAGTTCCAGCTTGACGAACCAACGCTCTGTGCGGAATCGGCCGTTGCCGGCCATTCCTTCAACTCGCACCGAAAGGCGGCAGAACGCGGCGGCTCGTCGATCCAGACAGCCCCCTTCCAGAGTTGCTCTTCCAGCTTCTGAACGGATGAGCACTTCGAGACCGGTGTTGTTTCTTGTCCTTGCAGAATTCCCGCACGCCCACGGAAGAGATCTGCGCAACGGGTGTGAATGACTTTCTCCACCGTGATCAAAGCGGGATCGATGCCTCCAAGGAACTCCGCAGCACTGTGTACTTCCGGCGGCGCCTTCAGCAGACTGGGAGCCACCGCGTAGGTCGCAATCCCAGAAGCGGGCGCGGTGGGAACATCGGTCAACTCTTCCAGGAAACCCGGCGCCGGCAGCAACCAATCGGCTGCGCCTGAGCCTCCATCCGATGCGGCGAAGCGGAAGACCTCGGCATTTGTCGGCGGCGTAAAGTCCCAAGGGACGCTGGCATCGATCAGCACCGCACGAGCGGAGGTGATACCGGTATCGGCGGAAGCATACGATTCCGCATGTTTCGATTTCCTCACGATGCCGCCGCATGCCCCGGCGGCGCCGAGCACCACATTCAATGCCGCAATTGCCGGATTGCCGTCGTTCGCGATCGCCACCACGGGAGGCCGTGCAACTATGGTCCGCGCCAGATCAGCGATCGCGCCGGTGCTGAGTCCGGTCTGCTCGGCAGCTTGAGCGAGCGTCATTGGCGGCATCGGGCCACCTGCCCGGACAAGGCGCTCTTCGAGCAGTACGCGCGCCAGTCCAGCAGCCAGAGCGGCCTCAGAACCAGGGTGAACCGGTACCCACTGCCACGCCCGCGCGGCCGTTCTGGAGAGCGAGGCTTCCACCTGAATCAGGCGCAGTCGCGGATCGGTCGAACCCGCCGCTCGCTCCGCCCACAATCTTGCGAAGCGTCCCGGAGTTCCCCAGCCGTCCAGCAACGGCGCGCCAAAACTTACGATGGTCTGTGCGTTTTCAAGATCGTAGCCCAACCCGGCCACAGGCACACCGCTCCAGCTTTCATAAGACGCCAAGGCCTGAGTTTCCGGGCCAGACACCGTGCGATAGCTGCCGTTCCGCTTTTGAACGAAAGTCTGGAACACCGATGAAGCCGCGCGCCCCGGGTAGCCATCAATGATGGCGATTGGACCCTCACTGCAGGCTTTGGCAAAAGCCGCTGTTGCTGCCTGCCAGGAGGAGGAGTTTGCCCGATGACGCACCGTGCGCAACCGTTGCGGATGCCAGTTCAGTTGATGCGCTCCGAAACCGAGGGGGCACAAGGCTCCCCGGCTGATGGGATGGCTGGCCACGCCGGCCACACCAACGGGCCACCCCGTGGCCATTCGCACGCGCATTCCGCATCCATTGGGGCACAAAGTGCAAAACGACTGTTTCACTTCGACGGGATCGCGTGTGGGCTGCGGAATCCATGGCCAATTCTGGCTCCAGATGGAAACGTCATCCAGCAGCTTCCACGGCACCGGGGTGACCAGCAGACCCGCCGTTCCTGCGGCACCCCAGAGCAGATCTCGTCGTGTGAGCTTCATGCTTCTCCTTTATTGATGGCACCCGAGGCAGCCAACCTCGATGTTGTGCCGGCGGTGGCAGTCTTCACAGTCGCTCATCTTCATTCCCTCATGCGGTGCGCGCCGCAAGCGCGACATCGAGTGCCCCCAAATATCGCGGCTGTACCCGCTGATCCGGTTCTGCTGATAAATCCGTACGTCGTCAGACTCGCCATACGACGCGTGGCATTCGGCGCAGGCCAGATTGGCGCGCTTCACATGGATGGCATGCGAGAACCAGACATTTGCCGGCTGCCGCGCGTACACCAACCACGGAACTTCTTGTCCCGGCTTGAGGTACGTATCCACCAGGACTGCTTCCGACTTACTCGTGCCCATCTTCTCGGAATGGCAGCCTGCGCAAGTCTCCATCGTAGGAATTCCGGCAAACGTGCCGTCATCGCGAAGCGCATGGCACTGGCTGCATTCCGCCATCCCGGATTTCTCCGCGTGCGTCTTGTGCCGGAAGTCGAGCGGCTGTCGCTTCTGCACATAGAGCACGCGCGGAAACGCTACCCACCCCGCCAGCAGCGTGACCGCAAGGCCCAGTCCGAAGGCAACAATGTTCCTTGACCCGGTCATTCCTCCACCGTCCAGTCCTTCCTGGAAAAGAAATGCTGGAACAAGCACACCAGATGCTGCCGCGATAACAACTGAGCGACTCCGCGGACTGGCGCGCCGCCATCACAGCCCAAGGCATGCGTCTCGTGGATTTCGCGTGCGAGCCGCTCCTGATCCTCAGCCTGCCAGGCCGCGGCTTGCGGTCCGGAAGTGAGACCGGTGCGCGTCCGGCCCGGCAGTTCCCAGCCCTCGAACAGCCAGCCTGCGCCGTAAGGGTCGGCTGTCAACCTCGCCGGATCACTGCGCACGCGGCTGTTCACTCTCTGAATCAGCAGCGGATTCGGAAAAGTCATGGGCCATTCGACCCCATGAATCGTGAGAGTCAGAGCGGGGCAATGGCTTCCGCGCAGCGTGACGAACGTTACGCCATCCACGGTGCCCGTTACACTGGCCAGAAACCCATCGACGCCGATATGGCACAGCCCAGATTCCTCTGTGTCGAGCCAGAAATGGTTCGCGCTATATAGAAGATATGGCGGCGGAGTCGTCGCGTGGGGCCGCGCGAGCGATAAATAGGAATCGCAGTAGCGGTAGCTGTTGCTGTTGCAACTCGAGAGTTGTGAGTCGCTGAAGGGTACCAGCTTCGGGACCGGCGAGGCGCCACAATACTGCACGCGGACTTCTTCCAGGTGCGGGCAGCGCTCCAGTTGCGCCGGGCTGGTGGCGGCCAATTGGCACTGGCGGTATTCCGATGACGTGCAGCGTCCGCCGTCGGCCGCCACTCCGGGCCCGTCGAGGATCAACTTCTGCACTGGCGCAGCGTGGCAGTATCGCGCTCGGCCTTCTTTAAGAAAGGGGCACGCCATAACTCACTCTCGCCGCAGTTTGTCTTCTGGCTTCTGTTGTGGAGACTCTGCCTCCGAAGGCTTCACTCTTTCGCCTCCGTCGGCCATTGTGAACCCCAAGCCTGGGACGGATAGACTGTGCAGGTCCGCAGGCGACATCGCCCACATTTCCGCATCCAGGCTATCCGCCGAATGCGCCTTGTGACCTCTCCGCGCCCACAACTCCCAGCCCACAGCGCCCGTCACCAGCAGCGCCGCCAAGACTGTGACTGCGACCAGCGCGAGGTTCATCACTTGCAGCCAAAACGTCCAATCACGTGCCATGGTAGATTGACCTCCTTGCCGCTAAGGAAGCGGCCTCGACTCCAGAAAGTGCAATCTAGAGACCATCAAGCGAATGCAACCACTTACGAGTGATTTGCTCGCGTGCGTGTCGGCATTCCCGACAGCAGAGTAGGGTTTCCCGACGAGTCTGGGGTGAACATTACAACCAGGCCAATCACCGTTTTGACAACGCCAACATCTCGGGGGGAACTACTTGCTCGCGCTCGCGCTGCGAGGATGTTGTACCGTGCGTTGGAAGTGATCTTTCACGAACTACATTTCGGGAGACCCCCCGAGCACGGGTCTTTATAAGTCAAAGACTTAGCGGACTCGCGCAGGCCAGGTCTTTGAATAATAAGGACTTATAATAAAGTATTTATAAATCAAAGACTTAGCGCTAAGCGGGCGATTCCGAACTCTAGCAGCCTGTTGTGAAATTCCAGTTGCCCTAAGCCCAGCGTCTAACGGCGCATTCATAACATCGCGTTTTCGGCATGGCTGAAAGCGTGCCCTGATACAAATCCTACTTTCACCACAGGCTGAGTCCTTGCTTTGATCTGCTGACGCTTCCTGCGAGCCGATTGGATAACAGGTTGAGACTCAGCTTTGCCGACAATGCATTGACTAGCCTCAGTTTGGCTTTTAACATGGCTGCTCACGGAGCGGCCTTTCCCCGATGCTCGACCAGACCATCTCGCACTATCGCATCGTCGAAAAACTCGGTGGCGGGGGCATGGGCGTGGTCTACAAAGCCGAGGACGTGAAGCTGCACCGCTTCGTCGCCCTGAAATTCCTGCCCGATGAAGTCGCCAGGGACCCGCAGGCTCTTGCCCGCTTCCAGCGCGAGGCGCAAGCGGCGTCTGCGCTGAACCATCCCAACATCTGCATGGTCTTCGAGATTGACGAGCGCGAAGGTCAGCACTTCATCGCCATGGAGTATCTCGACGGCATGACGTTGAAGCACCGCATCGCCGGGCGTCCGCTGGAAACAGAATTGATTCTCTCGCTCGCTATCGAAATCGCCGACGCGCTCGATGCCGCGCATGCCGAAGGCATCGTCCACCGCGACATCAAGCCTGCGAACATCTTCGTGACGAAGCGCGGACACGCCAAGATTCTGGACTTCGGACTGGCGAAGGTCAGTCTGGCAGGCAATTCCTCCAGCAAGATTGCAGCTCTGAACACGCAGACGGTGGACGAGGATCATCTCACCAGTCCCGGTTCCGCGCTCGGAACCGTAGCCTACGTGTCGCCCGAGCAGGCAAAGGGGAAAGAACTGGATGCCCGCACCGACCTGTTTTCGTTCGGTGCAGTGCTGTATGAAATGGCGACTGGAGCGCTGCCTTTTCATGGCGAAACCTCTGCACTCATATTCAAGGCGATCCTCGATTCTGATCCGCCGCCTGCGATTCGCTTTAATCGTGAGATTCCGCCCAAGCTGGAAGACATCATCAATAAGGCGCTAGAGAAAGATCGAAATCTGCGCTATCAGGGCGCGGCGGAGATGCGAGCCGACCTGCAAAGGCTGAAGCGGGATACCGAGACAGGACGAGCCAGAGCAGCGAGTTCCGGGACGGTGGCAGTCGCACAGGAAAGCGGCACTCAGGCTGCAGCCCAGCTTCCGTCGCCTCCATCGGGTTCCGCTCCTGCGCTTGCGCCAGCTTCGTCAGCGAGCGTGGTGAAGGCCGCCGAAGTTCCTGTCGCGAGCAAGAAACTCTGGAAAATTCTGGTTCCCGCCACCGTGGTTCTTGTCGTGGTGGCAATCGCCGGAGCTTTCTACTTTCGCTCGCGCCAGACCACGCACCACCTGACCGAGAAAGACACCATCGTTCTCTCCGATTTCGCCAACAGCACGGGCGATGCCGTATTTGACGACACGCTGAAGACGGCGCTCAGCGTTTCTCTCAACCAATCGCCGTTTCTAAACGTGCTCCCGGAAAACAAAGTCGCGGCGACCTTGAAATTGATGACGCGGCCCGCCGACACGAAACTCACACCCGGAGTCACCCGCGAGCTTTGCCAGGAGGCAGCAAGGCATACCTCGCCGGGTCGATTGCCAGTCTGGGCAGCGAATACGTGCTGGTGTTGAAGGCGGTGAATTGCCAGAGTGGAGACCCGCTGGCCGAGGAGCAGGTGACGGCGGCGTCCAAGGAAAAGGTGCTGGATGCGCTGGGAGAAGCGGCATCGAAGCTGAGGGGCAAGTTGGGCGAATCGCTGGCTACAGTGCAGAAGTTTGACGTGACGCTGTCTGAGTCCACCACGTCTTCGCTGGAAGCTCTGAAAGCGTTGAGCCTTGGCGTGAAGGCGACTAGCGAGAAAGGCTCTGCCGCAGCCCTGCCTTACGATCAACGAGCCATCGAGCTTGATCCGAATTTTGCCATGGGCTACGCGGCAGTGGGCACCGACTACAACAATCTCGGCGAGACAGGGCGGGCTAGCGAATACTTCAGCAAGGCATTCCAGTTGCGGGAACATACCAGCGAACGGGAAAAGCTGGCGATAGCCGCCGACTACTATGGGAATGTAACCGGAGAACTGGATAAAGCGGCCCAGACGTATCAGGAGATGATTGAGAGCTACCCTCAGAGAGGCTCAACGTACAATAGTTTGGGCTTAGTGTTCGCCGAACAGGGGCAGTATGAGAAAGCTGTGGACATCACAAAGCAAGGCCTGCGCCTGGCACCGGATCAGCGAATTAGTTACCTGAATCTCGCCAACTACGCGCTAGCTTTGCAGCGTTTTGACGAAACTAGGCAGAGCATCCATGAGGCGCAGACGCGAAAAGCGGATGATTTCATCCTCCATAACGCTCTCTACGCTCTTGCCTTTCTTGGGACAGATTCCGCCGCGACGACGGAACAGCAACAATGGTTTGCGGGCAAGCCCGAATATGAGAGCTTTGGGCTGGCGCTCGCATCCGACACCGAGGCGTATGGCGGCCGTCTGGGGAAGGCGCGGGAGCTGACCAAACGTTCGGTAGATTCCGCCATTCGCGCCGATAGCAAGGAATCGGGAGCGATATGGCAGGCGATTTCTGCGCAGCGAGAAGCCGCTTATGGCTATCCCGCGGAAGCGCGGCAATCAGCGGCAGAGGCTTTGAAACTCGTTCCGACGAGTCAGGGCGTCGAGGTTGAAACCGCGCTTGCGTTTGCCATGGCGGGCGATACGACGCGAGCCGAGTTATTAGCCCAAGACCTAGGGAAACGCTTTCCGCTGGATACGCAGATGCAGTCGCTTTGGCTGCCAGCGATTCAGGCGCAGTTGGCGCTGAACAAAAAGAACCCGGCTGCTAGCCTCGCTGGCCTGCCAGCTGCTTCACCCCTAGAATTGGGGCAAATTTTGTTCGTCGCCAATATGTCCTGCCTCTACCACGTGTATGTACGCGGGGAAGCATACCTAGCAGCCGGACAGGGCAGTGCTGCCACCGCCGAGTTTCAGAAAATCATCGACCACAGCGGCATTGTCTGGAACTGCTGGACGGGAGCGTTGGCGCATCTGGGCGTGGCTCGCGCCAATGCCGTGCAGTCGAGAAGCTCGCAGGGAGCAGATGCCGACCTCGCCCGCACTCGCGCCCTCGCCGCTTACAAAGATTTCCTCACACTTTGGAAAGACGCCGACTCCGACATCCCCATCCTGAAGCAAGCGAAAGCCGAGTACGCGAAGCTGCAATAGGACCATCGCTGACTGCAGAATCGGAGGCCAGGAAAAGCGACGATCCTGGCCTTAGCCGATCCAAACAACAGCAACCGCACGAAGTCGACAGCTCTCGTTCTCGCCGAACTCAGGCAAGGTCGTAGCGATCAAGGTTCATTACCTTGTTCCATGCGGCCGCGAAGTCCTTCACAAACGCCCCCTTCGCGTCGTCACTTCCATAGACTTCTGCGATTGCCCGCAGCTGCGAGTTCGAACCGAACACGAGGTCGACACGCGTGCCGGTCCACTTGATTTTGCCCGTCGCGCGGTCGCGCCCCTCATACACGCCTTCGGATGTAGAGGAGGGCTCCCACTTCGTATTCATGTCGAGCAGGTTGACGAAGAAATCATTGGTCAACGTCTCGGGCCGTTTGGTGAAGACGCCGTGTTTGGAATGTCCGAAGTTAGCATTCAGGGCGCGCAGGCCTCCGATGAGTACGGTCATCTCGGGGGCAGTCAGCGTCAGCAACTGCGCCCGATCCACCAGCAACTCTTCGGCGGACATTTGGTGCCCGTTCCGGAGGTAGTTGCGGAACCCGTCCGCGGCCGGCTCCAGTACGGCGAATGAGTGCACGTCGGTCTGCTTCTGCGAAGCATCCGTGCGCCCCGGCAAGAAAGGAATCTTCACCTTGTGCCCGGCTGTTTTCGCAGCTTCCTCGACAGCGGCGCAGCCGCCCAGAACGATCAGGTCGGCGAGCGAGACCTTCTTTCCTTTGTTCCCATTGGATCCCGAACCGCTAAACTCCTTTTGGATCGCTTCCAGTTTCTTGAGAACCTTCGCCAGTTCGGCCGGCTGGTTCACTTCCCAATCCTTTTGTGGCGCGAGGCGGATGCGCGCCCCGTTCGCCCCTCCGCGCTTGTCGGAGCCACGGAACGAAGACGCCGATGCCCAGGCAGTCGTGACCAGTTGGGAGATCGACAGTCCGGATTTGAGGATCTTCGCCTTGAGAGCAGCAATGTCCTTCTCCCCGATCAATTTATGATCGACGGCGGGAACAGGATCTTGCCACAGCTGAGGCTCCTTCGGAACGAGCGGTCCCAGGTAGCGCGAGATCGGCCCCATGTCGCGGTGCGTCAGCTTGAACCACGCCCGCGCAAACGCGTCTGCAAACTGATCCGGATGCTCGTAGAAGCGCCGTGAAATCTTTTCGTAAACAGGGTCGAGCCGCAAGGAGAGGTCAGTGGTCAGCATGGAGGGCGCGTGATGCTTTGAGGGATCGTGCGCATCCGGTACAGTACCTTTGCCTGCGCCATTTTTCGGTGTCCACTGATGCGCACCGGCCGGACTCTTGGTCAGTTCCCATTCGTATTTGAACAGGTTCTCGAAGTAGTTGTTGCTCCACTTCGTCGGCGTTTTGGTCCAAATGACTTCGAGGCCGCTCCCGATCGTGTCATCTCCTTTGCCCGCGCCAAATCTGTTTTCCCAGCCGAGGCCCTGCTCCTCGAGGCCGGCGGCTTCCGGCACTGGGCCGACATACTTGTTCGGATCGGCAGCACCGTGGGTTTTGCCGAAGGTGTGACCACCGGCGATGAGCGCAACGGTCTCTTCGTCATTCATCGCCATGCGGGCGAACGTCTCCCGGATATCGCGTGCCGCAGCGATTGGATCGGGCTTGCCATTCGGCCCTTCGGGATTCACATAGATCAGACCCATTTGCACGGCAGCGAGCGGATTCTGAAGATCACGGTCGCCGCTGTAGCGCTCGTCCGCCAGCCACTTGCCTTCAGGGCCCC
>Ga0187817_10000688_pt1 | contig 15146 bp, 11 predicted proteins | sample NC_wetland_sal_i_17_FD_132431 | JGI IMG/M metagenome (GOLD analysis project Ga0187817, IMG submission 132431) | Wetland sediment microbial communities from Neuse River Estuary, North Carolina, USA - SO4_2 | ecosystem: Environmental > Aquatic > Freshwater > Wetlands > Sediment | place: USA...
CGCACCGAGCGCGAGAATATTCGCATCGTTGTGCTCACGGCTGTTACGCGCAGTGGCCCTATCATAGCACAGCGCTGCGCGAGCTCCGGGGACCTTGTTCGCGGCAATCGAAGAGCCGATTCCGGCGGTGTCAATGACTACGCCACGCCAGGTGTCGCCGCGCACCACGGCGTCCGCAACAGCTTCGGCGAGGTCGGGATAATCTACGGCGTCACGATTGAAAGTCCCGACGTCGAGGACCTTGTATCCCCATTGCACCAGGTAACTCTTCAGCTCTTCCTTCAGGTCGTAGCCGCCATGGTCGGCCCCAATGGCGACAACGCGCGCGCCCGTTGGATCGCCAGCCTCCGCGGAGGCTGAACTTGAATCCTCGAAGCGAATAATGATGCCTCGCCGCTGGGCTTCCTCGCGCGCAAGCTCCGTCACAATCGCTCCGCGAGGCACGACGACTTCGCCGCCCGCGGCGATCGCCTCAAGGTCCCGCACGGTGAGAACGCTTCGTGCCACTTTTATCCTGGGGGAAGGCTGAGGATGCAGACATCCTTCAGATTGCGGTAACGTTCGGCGTAATCGAGCCCGTAGCCAACCACGAATTCGTTCGGAATCGTGAAGCCAACGTAATTCCCTTTCACCGGCCTCAACCGGCGCGAGGGCTTATCGAGAAGCGCCGCGACGCGCAACACATGCGGTTTGCGCTGCCGAAGAATTCGAAGCAGGTAGCTCAAAGTGATGCCGGTATCGAGGATGTCTTCCACGAGCACGACGTTCAAGCCTTCAATGCTGCTATCCAAATCCTTTAACACCCGCACCTGGCCGGAGCTCAGCTTCCCCTTGCCGTAACTGGAGACGGCGATGAAATCAATCGAGGTATCGAGATTGATCTCACGCACCAGATCAGATAGGAAGATGCACGCACCCTTCAGCACACCAATCAAATGGAGGCGCTCGCCCTTGAAATCCTTGGTGATTTCACGGGCCACTTCGCGCACGCGTTTCTGAATCGTCGCGCGGCGAATCAGCACTTTCAGTTTTTCCTGGCCGGTTCCTGGCATGATTTCTGCGCCCCCGCTGAGAAGGCGGCTACTCTATCCCAGGCGAATCGGGTTGACAAGAAGAGGGGTGTGCAACCGGGTGTGTGCAGCTTGCACGCTATTGATGATAGCTAATGCGGTAAATCGCGCCTGCGCGGTCGTCCGAGACCAGCAGCGCGCCATCAGGCATGATCAGGACATCCACAGGACGGCCCCAAGCTTCCTCCCCCTGGAGCCAGCCCTCGGCGAAAACCTGCTGGTCGACAACGCGATTCCCATCCAGCCGGACGCACGCCACGCGGTAGCCAATGGGGATGGACCTGTTCCACGAACCATGCTCGGCGATAAAAATCTGATTTTTGTACTCGCTGGGAAACATCTTTCCTGTGTAGAAACGCATGCCGAGCGAAGCCACGTGGGCGCCCAGCTTTGCGGCTGGCGGCACGAATTCGCCGCAGGGATGTTTCTTGCCGAATTCAGGATCAGGAAGATCGCCCTGATGGCAATACGGGTAGCCGAAATTCATTCCTTTTTCCGGCGCGAGGTTTAGTTCGTCCGAAGGCAGGTCGTCGCCAAGCAAATCGCGGCCATTGTCTGTAAACCAAAGCTGGTGCGTATCCGGATGCCAGTCGAAACCAACCGAATTGCGCACGCCACGAGCGAAAATCTCGAAGTCGGAACCGTCCGCGTTCATTCTCGCGATGGTGGCCTGCCGCTTGTCGGGTGGTTCGCAAATGTTGCAGGGAGCGCCAATCGGAACATAGAGCTTTCCATCGGGGCCAAAGCGCAAGTATTTCCAAGAGTGATTCGTTTGATGCGGCAAATTGTCGATGACCACGACCGGGTCGGGCGGATTTTTGAGGCGTGCCTCGATATTGTCGTAGCGCAAAATGCGCGTGCTCTCCGCCACATACAATGCGCCGTCGCGCAGGGCCACGCCATTCGGCTCATGTAACCCATGCGCGATGGTGATCACCTCGTCGGCGCGATTCGCCCCCGCGTGATCCAAGAGCGCATAGACCACGCCCGTCTCCCTCGTGCCAACAAAAAGCGTGCCATTCAGGCTAAGAGCCATCGAGCGCGCGCCGGGAACATTCTCCGAGTAAATTTGAATTTCAAACCCAGGTGGGAGTTTGATTTCGTTCAGATGAATGCCCGAGAGCGGACGGGCTTCCATGCTGCGCCGTGGCAAAGCAAACTGCACGACAAAGAGGCCCACAAGCACGAAGAGCACGGAAGCCGCCACGAGCATCGCTCTACGAGAGCTAGAGAGGACAGGCATGACCATTCCTTAGCAAGCCATTAATTTTCCGGCCTTGAGCCGGGTCAGGTCAAGGCCGCCCTATCGCAGGCAATGTCCCAGACCCGCTCAAAGCGGCCTCGATAAGGCATCTCGCGACTGTCCCGGCAATCGCCAATTTCAACAAATAGAAATCGAGCCATGCCACACAAAATAAGCCACTTACAAAATTTCAATCGCCAACTTTTTCCCTCTTTTCTGTCGCCGACCGCCCCATGGCTGGAAGCCGCCGAAAATCGGTTCTCGGCTAATTTAGGACACTACCCTATCTTAGGTACCCCCAGGTGTGGAGGCGGTCGCTATCCTCATCCCATCGGTCACCAATGTCAGTTCGGTAGTACATGTTGGGAATCAGCACATTCTTGATTCGAGAATAGACCTGCGCCTGGGCCTGCTTCATGGTTTGTCCGAGGCCGACGATGACCAGGATCACCCCGGATGTCCCGGCAACCAACCACTGGGCGTTCACCTGTTTCACGTCTTCGATGTGAACTTCATCAGCGGGAGGCTTCTTGAAAACGATCACGGCATTCTTCGAGAACGAGTCGAATGTCTCGTCGTCGTCAAAAGGAAAGGGCGGGACAACAATGCGCACGCCGATCTGGAAACCGCTGCGAACTTTCAGCTTGGGGTCATTCCCATTTGCCAGATCCCAGAAAAACTGTCCGATGGGCGTGATCATTCCGGCCTGCTGAATGCTGATCGTCGGGTATCCGAAACGAGAAGTGAACTCGAGCGGATAAATTCCATGGTTGTTGACGATGCAATTCACGTCAATGTATCCGACGTAGCCTTCTTCTGCCAGCTTCGGTTCCATTTTCAGCAGAGTTTGATTGAAAAGATTGTTGGGTCCGCTCCAGAACATGGACGTGCCCATTTCACCGGTCGGAGGACCGATATTGCCTGGAAAGAGTTTCTTGTGCTCGAAATTGATATTGATCGGATGGATGAACGTTTTTCCGTTGAAAAACGCGCCGACGGCAACTTCCACACCGGTTACGCGGCGTTGCAGCTGGAACACCTTGATCTCATCGGACAGCGCTTTCTTGTAGGCCTCAAGCATGTGAATCACATCCTGGCCATCGTCCTCCTCGCCGACAAAAAGCCGGCGTTTCACGTTCTGTGCCTCACCGCTCGGCTTGATGACGTACCGGCCCGGGTTCTGGACTACGTGGTCGATGGCATCATCGAAGTTATCGAATTCGCCGTAGGGGATAATGCTTACACCCGCCTTCTTCAACTCCTCTTGCCCGAAGGAGCGGTCATCCTCTAAGCGGTCGCTGTAGGGAGTGCCCCCTATCACTTTCTTGCCCTGGGCCCGTAGAGCTTGAGCCCTTTCCCCCTGGCCGAGGGTATCGTCAAAAATGATGATGTCCGCCCAATCGGCATCTTTCTCCCAGTCCTTCGATTTGGCCACGAAGCCATCCGCGATGTCGCGCTCCGCTTTGTCCTGAATGTAGTAGCGAACCTCGTGGCCTTCCTTGGACACCTGCCAGGCGATGTCGCTGATCAAGCCGGTCAGCGAAACAAAAAGAAAATTGCGCTTTTCCATGGATGCACATCTCCCAAAATGAAGCCGCCCATCTTACACGCCGAACATGAGAAAGCACGTTAAATTTGCGTTGTATTCCAGCGTGCTGGCCCAAGGCGGGACGCAGCCAAAAGCAAATGCCAACAGTTTTGCCAAGCCATATATCGCATGTTTGGCTTCCTAATCGTGCGAAGCAATTGCTCAAGAACTCCATTTGAGGCACACTGGGATGGGACAACCTCGGGTGGGACGGCTCTTCGGCGGATATCAGGCACCTCCTGCGATTGCTTTTGCGGAAAAGGAGTGGATGAACGAAGCGCGATGATTGAAGGGAAAAGTATCGCCGTCGTGTTGCCGGCCTACAACGCAGCGAAGACACTGGGAGCCACCGTCCACGAACTTGCGGGGATTGCGGAATTTTCACAAGCTTTCTGATCGCGGAACAAACGGGCGAACACTCGCTTTGAGGCCGGCAAGCCCGAACTTTCATACTTTGGTGCTTTCGGAAGGTCAATCCACTACGATTGCCGAAGGATTTTTCGCTTGAAGCTTAAGGATTTTCTGATTTTGGTGCTGCTGACGGCAGCGGCGTTTTTTATTCACGGCCATCATCCGGCCGTCGAGGATGCGACCGTCTATAATCCGGGGATCCTGAAGATTCTCAATCCGTCGTTGTTTCCCTACGGCGCGGAATTTTTTGAGAGTCATGCGCGCTTAACGGTCTATCCAAACCTGATGGCCGAGACGGTGCGAATCACGCACGTGTCCCTCGACGAAGTTCTTCTCTTCTGGCATTTGCTTACTATTGTTCTTCTTTTGCTTGCTTGCTGGAAGCTATCCGGGCAGCTCTTTGAACAGTCGAGCGCGCGGTGGGCTGGTGTTGCGCTTGTGGCGGCACTCCTCACGCTACCTGTCGCCGGAACTTCGCTTTACGTGATGGACGAGTACGTGAATCCCCGCTCTATCGCGATCTTCTGCGCAGTATTTGCCGTAGACAGCGCGTTGAAGCGGCGATATTGGGGGGTGGCTCTATGGACTATCCTTGCCGCGCCCGTTCACCCGTGGATGTCCATGTTCGGGTTGTCGCTGGTCGCGGTGATTGTCTGGTTTCAAGATTTCGGGGGATTTCAGAGGCTTCAAAGAATTCTACACCGCGCGCCTGCGCTCCCTTTGGTTTTGCCATTCGGACTTGCTCTCGGATACCCTTCCCAGACTTACCAGCGCCTGATTCAAGACCAAGACTATTTGTTCCTTTTGAAATGGGAATGGTATGAGTGGCTGGGGATATTCGGACCTTTGGCGCTTTTCTGGTGGTTCCACCGGATTGCGCGGAAACACGGAATGGGGCAACTGGATCTGCTGTGTCGATCGTTGATGCTTTACGAGGTCGTCTATTTTGCGCTGGCCATCGCATTCACGGTTCCTCCGGCGTTTGTGGGGCTGGTTCGCTTCCAACCTTTGCGCAGTTTGCAGCTCGTTTATCTGTTCTTGTACCTGTTAGGGGGCGGATTGCTGGGTCAATGGGTGCTGCGGGACAAAACATGGCGCTGGATGATATTGTTCATCCCGCTCTGCGCGGGAATGTTCTATAGCCAGCGCGTGATCTATGCATCCACACCGCACATCGAGTGGCCCTGGGCGGAGCCAGCCAACGATTGGTTGCGCGCCTTCGCATGGATTCGTGAAAACACGCCCACGGATGCCGTCTTTGCGTTGGATCCGAATCACATGCGCATGCCCGTCGAGGATCATCACGGATTTCGAGCACTGGCAGAACGCAGTAAGCTGGCGGACGCAAATAAGGATCGAAGCGTGACCATCATGTTCCCGGACCTCCCGCTGGTGGAGGAATGTGCCGCCCAGATCCGCGCCCTGAATGGGTGGAAGAATTTCAGGCTTGCGGATTTTCAAAAATTGAAGAAGTCCTACGGGGTCACTTGGGTGGTTGTCTCACAACCGGGGGCTGCAGGCCTGAGCTGCCCCTATCAGAATCAGACCCTGGAGGTCTGTCGTATCAATTAACCCGCACTTGTAGAACGGCGCCAGCAGCGGCTTCGACCGGTCTAGAATGGAGCCAGACAAAGGCCGGTGGACCTCCTAGGGTTTTTGCCCGCCGAACAAACGGAATTTGCAAACGAGAGGGGTGATCGAACATGGCCAGTGCTTCCGTAGTCGCTGAGGATCGGAGGCTTTTCCCTTATTCGCGCTGGCGGGAGCAAACGCCTTCGCTCGCTATCAAATTTAGCTGTGGGAATCCGTTTCCGTACATTCACTTGCAGGATTTTCTTCAGACTGACTTGGCGCACAAGCTTTCCGATGAGTTTCCCGTCCCAAACAGCAGCGCTTGGATCCAATACAAGCATTACAACGAGGACAAGACAGGCCTCACCAAGCGCGAACTTTTTCCTCCCTTGCTCGCGAAAGTGACGCAAGAGCTGAATTCCCCCGAATTTGTCGCCTGGATTTCGGAACTCACAGGCATCCCCGATCTCATCGCCGATCCAGATCTCGAAGGCGGAGGTTTGCACCAGTCCGGACGCGGCGGCTTTCTGAACGTGCACACCGATTTCAACATGCACCATTACCACAAAAATTGGCGGCGACGAATTAACCTCATCCTGTACCTAAATCCGGATTGGCGGCCCGAATGGGGTGGAGCCTTGGAATTCTGGGATGTGAACATGCGGCAATGCGTCACGAAGATTTCACCGCTTATCAATCACGCTGTAATTTTCAACAGCAATGAAATTTCATACCATGGATTCCCCGGGAAACTCACATGCCCGGAAAATGCCTCCCGCAAGAGCCTTGCCTTCTACTATTACACGATCGAGCAGAATTCCATCCACGATACGCACTCAACGAATTACATGCCGCGGCCGGAGGACAGTAGAGCCAAGGCCATGCTGATTTGGCTCGACAAGAAGGCGGTACATGTCTATTCAAAGGCAAAGGAAAAATTCGGGATAGGCGACGACTTTGCGAGCACGATCCTTGGTATGCTCTCGAGGAAAAAACAAGCTGCCCCCGCGGAAGCCATCCAATCCGATCCGGAAGCAGGCCCTATTGCTCCGCTCCATGCCGCGCAAGACAGCAAGTCCTGATCAGTGCTCGGCGGCAGCGGGCTTGGCAGGTTCAGTTCCCGGTCCCTTTGTTTCGGCGGCGGGCCCTTCGTCGTCCGGTTTACTGCCTTCACCGGGTTTCTTCTCCATGTACTGCACGATCAGCGAAATGCGGCGATTCGCCGGGTCCAAAGGCTCATCTGGCTTGCGGAGCCGCTGGTCGGCGAAGCCACGGACTTGCGACACTTGATCTTCGCGGATTCCGTTCGCCTGCATCAAGCGGCGGGCGGCATTAGCGCGATCCGCGGATAGCTCCCAGTTCCCATAGTTGGCGTTCTTGCCGAATGGCTTGGCGTCCGTGTGGCCTTCGAATGAGATCTTGTTCGGCAGTTTGCCGAGTTCGTGGGCCAGGGAAATCATGATTTGTTCGTTATCCGGATTTATTTTCGCGCTGCCGCTGTCAAAAAATGTGCCTTTGTCGGCTTCGAGCAGCTCGATGCGCAGGCCCTCATTGGTCACTGTCATATCAATTTGATTTTTTAGTTTGTCGAAATTGGGGACTTCACGGATGGCTCTTTGCAGTTCGTTCTTCAACTCCTCCATGTTGTCATTCGACACGACGAAGCTTTCACCGCTGCCCGCCATGTCGCTGCCCACTTTGTTTGCGGTACCCGCAGGGTCCTTAAAGTATCCGCTCACTCCTTTCTGGATATCCTTACTGCTATTCATCAGCCACAAGACGATGAACAGCGCCATCATGGCGGTAACAAAATCGGCGTAGGCGACCTTCCATGCGCCGCCATGATGGCCACCGTGCCCTCCCTTCTTTTTGATAACAATGATGGGAGCCTTTCCCGTCATGCGGTGGCCTTCGCGGGTTCTGCTGCGCCTTCTCCGGCCGGCGCGTCCGTCTTGTCCTTTATGAACTTTTCCGTTTCTTGAAAAGTGGGCCTGACGTGTCCGGGAATCGCCCGCCGGCCGATTTCCACGGCGCCCGTGGGCGCGGTCCCCCTCATGAACGAAACGATCAACACTCGAAGCACGAGGTAAAAGGCATGCTCCTCTTCTGCCATTTTGGTCATGTTCGCGGCGAGGGGACCCACAAGTCCGTAGCACAGCAATATCCCGAGGAACGTGCCCACCAGTGCGGCGGCGACTTTATGACCAATTTCTTCCGGCGGCCCGCCGAGTGAACCCATCGTTACCACCACGCCCAGCACGGCAGCGACGATTCCTAAACCCGGCAGCGAGTCCGCCACTGTGGACAGAGCGCCGATAGGCGCATTTGCTTCATGATGATGGGCGTTCATATCGGATTCGATCATCTGGTCGGCGTCGAATGGCTCCACCCCGCCGCTTGAGGCGAGTCGAATCGAATCGCACACGAATGCGAGCGCGTGATGATCCTTCAGAAAGACTGGATATTTGGAAAAGACGGGGCTTTGGTCCGGTGCATCACTATCCGTTTCCAGGGCCATTAACCCGTCCTTCCGCGCGCGTCCGAAAAGTTCGTACATCATTTTCAGAGTGTCTAGGTATCGCTTCTTGGTGAATTTTGAGCCGCCGAAAACACCCGTGATTCCTCCCACGATTTTCTTGAGAATATGCATCGGATTGGCGATCAAGAGCGTTCCAATCGCCGCCCCTCCGATGGTCACCAGTTCTGCTGGCTGTATCAGAACTTTCAAGTTCCCGTGCTCCATCAGGAAGCCACCGATGACGGCGCCGAAAACGACAACGATTCCAATGATCGTGAACATCGGGATCCAGGCCTCCTAGCCGGAAGGATCGTCAATCCGCAAGTGCCAAAATAAAGCTCCCACCCGCGGCGATGCCTTCGAGAAGTGATTTTTCGGATCTTTCGATGATGGACTCCACAGTATCCTCGGCCTTCACAGTTGTCCCTCCAAACGACGCTGTTACCGAAAGATCCTCGCCCCACCATTTGATTTCCGCATAAGGAACCGCTCTTTTCAATCGCCCCGCTACCTTTTCCACTTCTGCCGCGGGACACTCCGTCAAAATCACAAGGAACTGATTCTTTGCGCCGAGGCCGAGGAGGTCTGTCGGGCGGATGCTATTTTCAAGCGTCTGACCCACGGCACGAAGGATCGCCACCACTGCCCCGGATCCGTACTTCGACCTCACGTCTTCAATTTGATCCACTCGAATGGTCATGACGCTGAAGGGGATGGGGCATTGGCCAAAAGTCGCAATCTGCTCGCGGATGTGCGAGCGCATGTAGGCCTCGGAGGGAACTTCCGTGGCCGGATCCAAGAGTCCATATGCACCCAATTTTTTCTTGCGGCGATCCCAATTCGAAACCGCGATGCTTTCCTCAAAGCTCTCGGCCGCTCCAATAACGCTCCCGTGACTGTTTCGAATGGGAACCGCCCGCATGCGCACGAGAACGCGATGCCCGTCTTTATGCCGCAGGGAAACATTCACGACGGCTGGTTTGCCGTCGCGCATCACATTAACGATCGCCTCGGTGGCGTCTGAGACAAAGCAGGTGTTTCCATCACCCTTTGCCAGAAGGTCACAACGGCTGGAACGTCCCACGACATCCTGACGAAGGTGCCCTGTGATTCTTTCCGCCCCGTCATTCCAGAACAGAACCTTTTGATTGCTGTCCACCAGGTACACCCCCGTCTGTAAGCTATCGAGGATGGCCCGAAATATCTTTGGGTCGTCGAATTCGGACATTTGGTGACTCCGTAATGAGGTATCGGCGGAAGGAGAGCCTGAGTTTAGGTGCAAGACCAGTCACAACAGGAGCTTCAAAAAGGCGAGACTTTTCAGCTCCTTAACCGTCGAAAGCATAGACCAGGCGCGGGATGGGAAATTTGTCAACTGCGGCCTCCTATTTCCTTGGAGCACAAGCGGGCATCTCTTAGAATGAAGTGATTCCTCTGCTGGAGTACACGATCTTGGGAAGCCTTCTTTACTATAGGAAACAACGTCTCGTCACGTGTGGGTCTCTGGGAGGCCAACTTGCGGGCAGATTGCTGTCCCTCGCGGTAATACTGTTCGCCCTCCTGACGCTCGGGTGCGGGCAAAAGCAGGCGGCCGGAGACCAATCCGGTCCAAGCATACCGGTTAAAACTGAAGTCATTCAGCCTGTACCCATCCCTGACACATCGGAGTACCTGGCTACGCTCAAGTCACGGCATTCCACGGCCTTAAATCCGCAGGTCGAGGGCCAGGTAATTCACATTTTTGTGAAATCCGGTGATCGGGTGAAAGCAGGCACGCCGCTGATGGAGATTGACCCGCTCAAGCAGCAGGCGACACTCAGCAGCCAGGAGGCTGCTCGAGCCGCCCAGGAAGCAAACGTCCGCTTCGCCCAGATACAGTGGGATCGTGCCCAGAAGCTGTACGCGGCCGGCGTTACCAGCAAGCAGGATTACGATCAGGCCAAGACGAACCTCGATACCGCGCAGCAGCAGCTAAAATCCTTGGATGACCAGGTCCGGGAACAGCAGGTCGAACTGCATTACTACAGCGTTGTGGCACCCACCGACGGAATTGTTGGCGACATCCCTGTGCGCGTGGGCGACCGGGTTGCCGTCACCACTTTGCTGACGACGGTGGATGAACCCGGCAGCCTCGAGATTTATGTCAGCGTCCCGGTGGAGCGTTCGAAAAATCTGAAGATTGGACAGAAAGTGGAGTTGCTCGACGCGGATGGGAAGTTGATCGCCGAGAGCAGCCTGGATTTCATTTCCCCGGAGGTCGACAACAATACGCAGTCCGTTCTTGCCAAGGCCACCGTCAAGAACGCCTCAGGCGCCTTGCGCACATCACAGTTTGCCCGCGCTCGAATCATCTGGGACGTGCGTGAGGGCCCGGTGATTCCCGTGCTCTCTGTTTCGCGAATCAACGGCCAATTTTTCGCCTTCGTCGTCGAAGGCACCGGGAAATCAGCTGTCGCTCACCAAAAAATCTTGAAGCTGGGGGAGCTGATCGGCAATCAGTATGTCGTTCTGGATGGCCTGAAGGCAGGGGATCGCGTGGTGGTGGAGGGTTCCCAGAATCTGGTGGACGGCGCTGCGGTCACCGAAACTTCCGAGGGGTCGAGCTCAAAACCCTCTTCTTGATTTTTCCCGGCATTCCCGGATTTCTGTGCGCAATTTTGAGAGGCTGACGCAAGAATGTTTGTAGATTTTTTCATCAAGCGTCCGATCTTCGCGACTGTCTGTGCCCTGCTGATCATCCTCGCCGGCGCTGTCGCCATTCCCACTCTTCCCGTGGCGCAATTTCCGAATCTTGCCCCTCCTCAGGTCGGCGTCTTCGCTTCTTACAATGGCGCCAGCGCCCAGACCGTCGAAACGTCGGTCACCACGCCGCTCGAACAGCAAATCAACGGCGTCGAGGGCATGAAGTACATGACATCCACCAGCGGCAACGACGGCTCGAGCAGCATCAATGTCACCTTCGATATCACACGCGACGTGGATCTGGCCGCCGTGGACGTCCAGAATCGCGTCAATACCGCTCTCGGCAGGCTGCCCAACGAAGTCAAGACTACCGGGATCACTATCACGAAATCCGCAGCGGGGTTCGTCTTCGGCGCCGGCGTGTATTCCGAACACGGTGAATACGATAGTCTCTTCCTCAGCAATTACGTAGATCTCTACATCCGCGACACCCTCAAGCGCATCCCGGGCGTTGCCGACGTCGAGATATTTGGGGAAAGAAAATATTCCATGCGGCTGTGGCTCGATCCGCTGCGCATGGCCAGCCGCGGTCTTACGGCCACCGACATTCTCTCCGCGTTGCAGGAGCAAAACGTTCAGGTCGCCGCCGGCCAGGTGGGTCAACCGCCCTCGAATTCAGGCCAGATGTTTCAGATTAGTGTGCGAGCCATCGGCCGCCTCGTCGAGCCGTCGGAGTTCGAAAACATCATTTTGAAGACTGGCGCCGACGGCAATCTGGTTCGCGTGAGAGATGTCGGTCGCGCCGAACTGGGCGCCGAAGATTACAGCTCGAATCTGCGTTTCAATGGGCATGAAGCCGTGGGGTTCGGCATCTCCCAGTTGCCGGGAGCAAATGCGCTGACCGTGGACAAAGCGGCCAAAGCGGAGCTCGCCCGCCTCTCCAAGCGATTTCCTCCGGGAATCAAGTACCATATTGCATTTGATAGCACCACAGTCGTTGGCGAATCCATTAAGGACGTCCTCTATACGCTTATTGAGGCGATTATCCTGGTCATCCTAGTGATTTTTGTCTTTCTTCAGGATTGGCGCAGCACGTTCATTCCTGCCATCACCATTCCGGTTTCGCTGATCGGAACCTTCGCATTCGTCAAGCTGCTCGGATTTTCCATCAACACGCTCACGCTCTTCGGCCTCACGCTGGCCACCGGCTTGGTCGTTGACGACGCTATCGTGGTCATCGAAAACGTCCAGCGCCACATCACCGAGGGAATCTCCGAACCCCACAACGCCGCCTCCGTGGCCATGAAAGAAGTGGCTGGCGCGGTCGTCGCTACCTCTCTTGTGCTCGTCGCCGTGTTCGTTCCCGTTGCCTTCTTCCCGGGCACGACGGGAATTCTGTTTCGCCAATTCGCGCTGACCATCGCCTTTTCCGTGTCCATCTCCGCATTCAACGCCCTTACACTCACGCCCGCACTTTCCGCCTTGTTCCTCGGGCACGCTCGCGAGAAGGAAGGCCGCTTATTTGTCGGGTTTAACCGCGGCTTGAAATCATTCACTCACGCGTACGCCGGCTCGCTCCGCCGCATCCTTCGTTATGAAGTGATTTCCGTCGTGGTGTTCCTGGCCGGCCTGGGTCTCACTTACTGGGTGTATCAGCATGTGCCGAGGGGCTTCATTCCCGACGAGGACGCCGGATACTTCATCGTTGCCGTTCAGGCGCCCGAAGGTGCCTCGCTCGAATACACGACAGACATCCTCGGCCAGGCGGAAGCAGCCATGAGCAAGAGTCCCGAAATTGACGGAGCCTTCTCGGTCGCGGGATTCAGCTTTGGTGGCAGCGCCCCGAATCGTGCGCTGATTTTCGCCAGCTTGCGGGATTTTGACCAGCGCAAAGGCGAAGAGCACTCCGCCAATTCAGTTATCAATCGTCTGCGTGGCCCATTTTCGACAATTTCCGGCGCCAACGTAACACCCTTCGCCCCCGCTGCCGTCCAAGGCCTCGGAAATTTCGGAGGTTTTCAATTCATTCTCGAGGATTTGACCGGCCATCCGTTGCAGGCCCTTGCTAATGTCACGCAACAGGTGGTCCAACAAGGAAACAGCAGCCCGGATCTGGCCGGCCTATTCACCACCTTTACTGCCAACGACCCGCAATTCGTGGTCACCTTCGATCGCCAGCGCGCCAAGGGCCTCCAAGTACCTCTTAGCCAGATAAGCGACGCCTTGCAGGTTTACATGGGCTCGGTCTATGTGAACGATTTCGACTTCAACAACCGCTCCTACCGCGTCTATGTGCAATCCGATAAGCAGTTCCGCTCCGAACCGAAAGACATCCGCGAGTATTATGTCCGCTCGAACCAGGGAAAGATGATTCCCCTCGATAATTTGGTGGAGGTGAAGCAGACCGCCGCGCCGACGGTCATCAGCCACTACAATTTATTCCGCTCGGCTGAAATCGACGGATCCGCCGCTCCCGGACACAGTTCCGGGGATGGCATTGCCGCCATGGATGCGCTCGCCAAGAAGGCGATGCCTCCGGGCTTCGGCTACGAGTGGACGGGGCTTTCGCTCGAGGAATTGCAATCCGGTAGCCAGGCCACTCTGCTCTTCGGGCTCGGATTGCTTGTTGTTTACCTCACGCTCGCCGCGCAATACGAAAGCTTCTCGCTCCCCTTTATTGTTTTGCTGGCTGTTCCAATGGCTTTACTCGGCGCGGTCGGCGCTCAAGCGCTGCGCGGCCAGGAAAACGACGTCTATTGCCAGATAGGCCTAGTAATGCTTATCGGCCTTTCGAGCAAGAATGCGATTTTGATCGTGGAATTCGCCGAACAGCTGCGCGAAAAAGGATACTCAATTCTCGATGCCGCCGTTGAATCCGCCCTCATCCGCCTGCGGCCCATCCTAATGACCTCGCTTGCGTTCATCCTCGGCGTCCTCCCGCTGGTGCTCGCCCAGGGCGCCGGGCGCATCAGCCGCCGGTCGGTGGGGACGACGGTCTTCGGCGGCATGATTGCTTCCACGTTCCTCAATCTTATTTTCATTCCGGTGCTTTATGTCCTCGTACGAAAACTCCAGACAGGCTGGAAAGAGGAGCCTGCGAAGCCTGCTGTGTCGACCTAGCGGTTGCCTGCGAGTTCATTCAGATTCTTCCGGGAATTCATTTGTATGAAAAGGAACTCAAATGATCGATGTGAAGTTACCCGAGCCTTGGCTGCGCGGCACACTGCCTGACGTTGCAGTGGTTCCGCGAGCCGTGCTGCATGCCCTCGAGCTGGCGAAGGAAGATCTCGAAAAATGGTGCGGGCGATTGACCGATAAACAATTGAACGCGCGCCCTGCGCGTCTGGCGTCTGTCGCTTTCCATATCCGCCACATCGCTCGGAGCCTCGATCGCTTGCTCACCTACGCCGAAGGCGGCCAGCTCAACGCCAGCCAATTGGCTGCCATGAAGGCGGAATCGGATCCCAGAGCAACCCCAAGGGACTTATTTGCGGAATTGGATGCGGCGCTGGCACTGAGCACCGCTCGGATTCGCGCCATCCATCCCGCCAGCTTTGAGCAGCCGCGAGCCGTCGGCAGGAAACAACTCCCCACAACAGTCTGTGGATTGCTCGTGCATGTGGCCGATCACACGCAACGCCATGTAGGTCAAGCGGTCACAACGTCAAAGATCGTCGCCGCGCAACGAAAAAAAAGCCGGGAACATTGAGTTCCCGGCTCGTGGAAAAATTGGTCGATTGATCTGAATGCCCCAGCGTCTGAGACGGGCAAGGCAGCGTTAACTAGTCGGCGGCAATCGCGCGGCTGACTTCTTTCGTTCCGCTCCCAGCATGATCGGCCGGTTTCGCTTCCGTGAACTGTTCCGCCTCCGTAGAACCCGCAAGCGCCGTGGTTGATGCCGTCCCGCCTGTGATTGCCTGTTGCAAACTGTCGAAGTAGCCGGTGCCGACGAATTTCTGATGCTTCACGGCCTCGTAGCCGTAGTCACGCTCTTGCCGGAACTCTTCTTCCTGCAAGCGGCAATAGGCGGTCATGCCGCTCTGCTTGTACTGCCGCGACAAG